>OCVV011322250.1_pt1 | contig 57117 bp, 57 predicted proteins | sample 1539721 | NCBI WGS metagenome assembly OCVV01 (sample SAMN02144230, study PRJEB22623) | gut metagenome | biome: sheep rumen | host: Ovis aries | place: New Zealand
TTTAAATCTAATTTATCATTTATGTCTAATATATACTTTTTTATATCATCATCTTTTTTAATTGTAAAATCATTTAATAGATTTAAAAACAATGAATTTTTTTCAAGATATAATTTATCAAAAATTTCATCTATTATTTTTTTCTTTTCTAAATATATTGTTGATGAATCTGCAATAGAAACATTTTTACCAATATTTAGTAAATAGCTATATTTTTTTACCATTGAAAGTGCGAATGAATCAAAAGTAGTAATATAACTACCATCGATATAGTCTAATTGGTTAATTATGCTTTCATCTTTACTAATTGCTTTTCTTATTCTATCTTTCATTTCAAATGCTGCTTTATTTGTAAAAGTTAATATAAGAAGTTCATTAATGTTTACACCACTTTTTAATTTTCTTAAAACACGGGCAGTTAATACTGCTGTTTTACCACTTCCTGCTCCTGCTGAAACTATAATATTTGTATTTTCCTTATCAATTGCAAGTTGTTGCTCTTCTGTCCATTTAGGCATTACTATCACCTTCTTTTAAGAAACTTAAATCTTTGTATTTTTTTAAATTAATAATGTCTTCATTTTTTCTATTACATATATCTTTGTATTTGCAATATTTGCATCCAGTAATTTCTTTATCATCACTAATATGTTTTGGATTAATTTGAAAATCTCCATTTAATATTATATCTCTTGCATTATCTATTTTAGAATCCACTAAGTTTATAAGTAACTTCATTGTGTCTTCATCTAAAACTTTAGTGTATGTACTAAATCCGTTTTTAGTAATTTTCATACTTTTAATATATTCACTATTTTCATATGTTGGATCAAATCTTTCTATAGATAATGTATCATCGCAAGAATAACCATATAATTTTAAATTATCATATTTAATATCTAAATAGCTTTTGTTCATCTCAATATTTACTTCACCACTTAATATTTTTTGTAAATAAAATCCAACACAAGAATAATTTGTAAATAAGTTACTTTTTGCTATTAAGTATAAATATACTATTAACTGCATTCCAATTCCGTATATAGAATTATATATATCTATATCAGCATTCCCAGTTTTATAGTCAATTATAGCTAATAACGTTTTCCCATCATATTCTTTATACATTATCTTATCGACTATTCCTTTAAATATAACAGAGATATCTTTTGATTTATCAATATCTAATTTCTTTTCTGTTAATACTTTTGTTAAACCAGTGTCGTGATAGAATGCTGAAAGTCTATCACATATTATTCTTAATTCTTTTTTTAACTTTTCTAAATAAAATAATTCTTTATTAGTAAAAGTTTTGTCTTTCAAATAGGAGTCATAATATTTATCCATATCAAAATCGTTATCATATATGTGAGATAATACGTAATGAAACAATGATCCAATTAAAGTATCAAATGTTTCTTCATACTTATTGAGTTTTAAGATATTGTCTAAATAATATCTAAATTGACATTTATAAAAAGTGTCAATTGTAGTATAAGATAAAACTAAATTATTTGATAAATAATTATATAATGAAGGCTTAGAAATACCTTTAAACTTATTATCAAATTCCAAATATCTTATGTTAAACGTATTAAAATACTTAGGTAATTCTATATTGTTCTTATCATATTTAATTAATTCATCAAGCATATATCCTAGTTTTATTTGAGAATATTTTGAAGAATAATTAGTATTAAGTATATTATTATTTTTAATTTCAAAAATTGGCTCATTAATCAAATTAGAAGGATAAAACTCACTATCTAAGTAATTTCTTTTAAAAGATATAGTAATATTTTTTATAGACTTAATATTTTTTAATGTTGATTCTCTTTCTAATTTATTAATAACATTAGTTGGAGATAAATTAATTTCTTTTTTCAATGAGTCATTAATGTATTCTTCATCCTTAAAAATTCTAGGTATAGATCCTTGATTAAATCCTAAAAGAAAAACATAATCAGTATCAAGATAAATACTATTGCTAAGACTTCCAACTCTAATCTTATTTTTTAGATTATTATTATCAATTGTAGTATTCATTAAATCATATTTTATTGAAGAAATAATTAAATCCATGGGATAATCTAAATCAATATATTTGTTAAATATATTTAAAAATGTATTATAAATATTTTGATTTAAAGAATTATTTAGTCCATATGACTTTATTAAATCTAAAGTGTCACTAAATGATTTAGTAGAATTTAATTTATCAAAAGCAGCTTTACCTATAATAGTACTTAATATTCCGCTAGATTTAGATATATCTACTGGTATATTAAACATAGAAAACATCTTAATTATTTCTGTATTATAAGAAGAGTCTAGATTAATTAAATAAATACTATTTATGTCTACTCCATGATCTATTAGATCAATTATATTATTAATAACAAAAAGAATTTCTTCTTCCATAGTATTAAAATCATAGACAGGAATTAATGCATTTTTATTTTCTTTAGAAATTACTTTATAGTTAAAGTTAGATAATATTTTTTCATTAAATGAATCTATGTAATCGTAGCCGATAACTAATAAAGGAATCTCTTTATATTTTTTAAGAAACATATCATTAAATTTTAATAAAGAATTATCTATAAGTTCTTTTTTTAATTCTACTAAAAAGTTAAGCTTCTTACTTGAATATTTTTCATCTGAAATACAGTATAAATTATCTATATAATTTTTTGCAGTTTCATAAGAGTAATTATATTTATCCATCAAATATAATATTGCATCAACATCATAATCAAATAAAACTAATCTTTTAAGTTCTTCCAATGAATAAAATTTTACATTTATTAATCTATTATAAGTATTAATTTCTTTTAAAATTTTATTCTTTACGTTATTAGGACAAACTATAATAGTTTTCTTTTGTATTTCGTCTAAAAAGTTCATATAATCACCTAAATAGTATTATATCATTCTTTTATAAAAAACTTTAAGGCTTTAAAAAAAATACTCTTTTAGAGTATTTCTTTAATATTAGCAAAGACCAAGTCCAGGATAAGGATCAATATATTCATCAGTTGCAATTATATGTTTCCAACTCCACCAATCAGCAGTATAAGTTGCTCCAGCTATTATTGGATCATTTAATTGAACTTTATTGCCATTATAGTATACTACATTGAAATTATCAATTGTAAAACTACCACATCCACCATAACGTGAAATGCCTGCATATACACTCTCAATTGATTCTTCATATCCAAATCTATTTCTTTCTTCAGGATCAATCTCATAACCGCTTTCTATCAAGTCTTTCCAAGTCATTCCTTCTTCAAATGGGATATTATAATTTATTGTCTCATCTTTCCATTCAATAAGTCTACCAGTAATAGTAAATTGAATTTTTCCGTCTGATGAAATGTTATTTGTTGCGTTTTCAGTCTTTGTTACCCAAACGCCATTTTCTAAGACCTTTATTGTTTTTCTTCCATCAAGTCCAGTTGTACTGACAGTTTCTATAATATCAATATCTTTGATTCCAGCTACTATATCATCCTCACTTAATAAATCAACAGATGTTACCTTATTAACACCTTGACCCGATGTATCATTACTTATCCAAAAATAATTGTACCCTTTTCCATCAAATATTACTCCAATATATGCTTCGGTAAAGTCTCCATATGGAGACTTTAAACTATTTTCCGTTTTAATATAACTTGCTGGAATATAATATGTTGTATTAGTATCATACATTCCTAATTTACCTTCATTTGCTATATTTCGTGCTCCACTAACTACATTTTTTGCTGTATCAATGTATGAACTTTTTCTTGAATTACTAATATAGGTTGTTACACTAGGTATTGCTATAATCATTAATATTCCAAGAATTATTATTACTGCAAGTAATTCTATTAATGTGAATGCTTTACTTTTCTTTTTTGTGTTTTTTCTTGTATTTGTTTTTTTTATTGTCTTTTTGTTATTAGACTTCTTAGCAATAGTTTTCTTTGTCTCTGGTTTCTTTTTGGTAATACTTTCTTTTTTCTTTTCCATACTTTCTCCTATTATAGATAAATTATATTTTTAATATTTTTGAATGGTCAATAGATTTCATATTCATTTTTATATATTTACATATTAATTTACATAAAAAAATTACTTAATTTCTTCATTAAGTAATTCTATTTCTTTTTTTAAATTATTGTTTTCATACTCTTTATTAAACATATAATTATAGCTAAATATTGAGAATCCATTATAATTTTCTTTTCCTTGTAAATATTCTATTTCTCTTTTAATTACGTCACTATTTTCTATCCATTCATTACTTCCAGTTAATGCATATTTATCGTATTTTCCAGATTTATAGAGTGCTAATGCTGGAATAAATTTAATATTTTTATTTATAATTAACCTGTTCCACTCTTCAACTGTATTTATAAATGGTTTGTTTTTATTTTCAAAGCCATAATATATTTGAGGCATTATATAATCAATATAATTATCACTTGATAGTATTTCTTTAATATCAAGATAACTATTTTCGTAGCAGTTTTCAATATTTCCTTCTGGTGCAACACCAAATAAAACATTCTTATTTATTCTCTTTATCGCACTATGAACATCCTTTAATAATTCTTTAATATTATTTAATCTAAAATCATTTAGTGAAATATTAAATTTGTTTTTATAATCATCTAAATCAATAGTTTTATCTGGATAAAAATAATCATCAAAATGTATGCCATCTACATCATAATTTTTTACTATTTCTTCTATTCCTGAAATAATTAATTTTTTTGATTTTTCATTCGCTGGGTTTAAATAGATTCCATTTTCTGTTACTTTAGCAATATTTTTATCTAATAGTTCTTTATAAAAGTTGTCTTTCTTTAATTCTTCTATATTTTGAAAATTGCTTATTCTATATGGATTAATCCAAGCATCAAATTTAATATTATTTTTATGAGACTCTTCAATAAAAAATCTTAAGACATCATAATTAGGATACATTCCTTTATCATTTAAAACATATTTACTAACTGGATATATTTTTGATTCATAAATTGAATCAGAAAATGGTCTTACGTGAACAATAATTCTGTTAAATCCATTATCTTTTAAATTTCTAATTATTTCTTTTATATTATTTTTTGAGTTTTCTTCATTTTTGTCAGTTATATATTTACTAAATTCAATATATGAAAAATAGATTGCTTTTACTTCTTCAGTTTCTTTTTTGAATTTTGGAGTAAATGATACAAATATTGATATAAAAAATAATATAAATATTAAATAGTATAAATATTTCGTTTTCATATAATCACCATTTAACTATATGCTTGTCTATTTCATTTATTCCATGTTATTATTTATATGAGGGTGGTAATATGCGTTTATTGGATATATATAAAATTAATAAAGAAAATGTAGGAAAAGACTGTGTACAAGTAATGATTGACTTTATGGAAAATTTAGAAATCACAAATGATAAAACTGGTCATACTTTGTTTTATTTTGAAAAATTTTCAATTAAAGATTATAAAAATGACTATATCGATGATGATAGAAGAAAAAACTTTCCATATAGTAATATTCCTGTTCATAGACAAATGGATAGTTTTATTAAGTATTATGTTACAAATCAAATACTTGAATATGACACTGTATACACATTAAATCATTTTTATATGGATTATAGTAAAGATTTATCAGGAAAAAAAATAGATAAATTTTCACATATGAAAGTAATAAAAGATAAAGATTCAGCACTTATGTTAGTAGGAATAAAAGATTTATTATTAGATATGAATGCTGAAAAGATACATGATTTAGAAACTTTAGGAATAGTAAAGATTAAAAAAATAAAAGAACCCCAAATTCCTGTATTACTAAATAGAAATATTCCTAAAGATGAAATTGTAAAAGCAAAAAAATTAGTAAAAGAAAAACGTGCTAGATAATGGCACGTTATTTGTTTATTATGAACATTGAATCTCCAAAAGAGAAAAATCTATATTTGTTTTCTATTGCATTTTTATATGCATTTAAGATATTTTCTCTTCCTGCAAGAGCACTAACAAGCATTACTAAAGTAGACTTTGGTAAATGAAAGTTTGTAATTAAATTGTCTACTATTTTAAAACTATATCCTGGGTATATAAAGATATCTGTCCATCCAGAGTCCTCTTTAAGACTTCCATATTTCGTTGCAACTGTTTCTAATACTCTTACTGATGTTGTTCCAACTACTACTACTTTATTTCCTTTTTCTTTTGTTTTATTAATAATATCACATGTTTCTTTACTTATTTCATAGTATTCACTATGCATATGATGCTCCAAAATGTTTTCGACGTTAACTGGTCTAAATGTGCCAAGTCCAACATGTAAAGTTAGATAAGCAATATTTACTCCTTTATTTTTTAGATCTTTTAGCAATTCAGGAGTAAAATGTAATCCCGCTGTTGGAGCTGCTGCACTTCCTATATTTTTAGCATATACTGTTTGGTATCTATTTTGATCTTTTAATTGTTCATGAATATATGGAGGAAGTGGCATAGTACCTAGCCTATCAAGTATTTCATATAATACTCCATTATAAATAAGTTCAAATTTTCTAATTCCTTCTTCTCCTAGTTCAATACATTTTGCTTTTAACGATCCATCTCCAAAAGAAATAATTGTTCCTTCTTTTACCCTTTTAGCAGGTTTACATAAGCTTTCCCAAACATTTCCTTCTATATTTTTTAATAATAATACTTCTATTACTGCTTTAGTATCAACTTTCTCACCAATTAATCTTGCTGGTATTACTTTAGTGTCATTTAAAACCAAAGTATCTCCAGGATTCATATATTCAATCATGTCTTTGAAATGTTTATGTTCAATTTCTCCATTATTCTTATTTAATACTAACATTTTTGATGCTGATCTATCACTAAGAGGTGTTTGAGCAATTAATTCTTCAGGTAATTCATAATCAAAATCTTCTAATTTCATATTATCACTCCAGTTTTGAATATTTTAGCATATTAAGCTAATTATTCCAATAGAAAAAATACTTACTTAGTATTTTTCTTTATTTTATCCATTTTTTTAAATTGTTCATCTAGATTTTTTGAATTATCAAGTATATTTTCTACTTCATCTTTAAATGCATCTATATATTTTTCATAATCTTCTTCTTTAATATCTTTTAAATAAATAATTATAAGAGCAAGTGCTTGTGGTGACAACTTGATTACTTTTTTTTGATATATACGATAAACATATCCAAGAATACTTGAATAATCATTTATATCTTTTTTTAAGTAGTCACAATAATTATCAATACTTGCTGCAACTGACATTAAATATTCAGTTTTTTCATTTACATTAAATTCAAACATATTTTACTCCTCATCAAATATAGAATTTTGATAGTGTAAATTTAGGTGCTTATATCCTAAATCTGTTACTACACGACCTCTTGGGGTTCTTTTCAATAAACCTTTTTGCAATAAATATGGTTCATAAACATCCTCTATTGTTGTTACTTCTTCTCCAATGACACTAGCTATTGCTTCGACTCCTACTGGACCACCATTAAACTTTTGAATGATGGCTTTTAATAATTGATGGTCTGTATCATCAAGACCCATGTCATCTACTTTTAATCTATCAAGAGCTTTTTTAGTAACTTCTAAATCTATTTCTTCTTTTCCATCTACAATTGCAAAATCACGAACTCTTTTGAACATTCTATTTGCTATTCTTGGAGTTCCCCTACTACGGGATGCTAATTCTTTTGCTGCTTCGTCATTAATTGGACTTTCTAATACTCTTGATGTTCTTTTAACTATATCCATTAATTCTTCAGTTGTATAGTACTGCATTTTTGCAGTTATTCCAAATCTATCACGTAGTGGTGCTGTTAAATCTCCTGCACGAGTTGTTGCTCCAACTAAGGTAAATGGCGGTAAGTTAATTCTTATATTTCTTGAATTACCCTCACTACCAACTATTATATCTAAGACAAAATCTTCCATAGCACTATATAATACTTCTTCAACAAAAGATGGTATTCTGTGTATTTCATCAATAAATAAAACATCTCCTGGTTCAAGAGCCGATAAAATTGCTGCTAAATCACCTGTTTTTTCAATTGAAGGCCCACTTGCCATTCTTATATTACTTCCTAACTCATTTGCAATAATATAGGCTAGAGTTGTCTTTCCAAGACCTGGTGGTCCATATAGCAATACATGATCTAAACTTTCTTTTCTTAATTTTGCTGATTCTATAAATACTTTAATATTTTCTTTAACATCTTTTTGACCAATATACTCATCTAAAGTTTCAGGTCTTATATTATCTAAAGAAAGATCTTCTTTTGTTTCTTCATCTGTAAATATTTCATTTTTTTTCTTAGACATAATATCACTTCCAATTATTATTATAATACATAAGTATTAATAACTCAAAAAAAAGAATACAAAGTACTCTTTTTTTACCATAATCCTACTCTTTCTTTTTTAGGAACATACATTTTATCTCCTTCTTTGATATCATACACTTCATAAAATTTATCCATTGAAGATAAAACTGCATTTACTCTTACTTTATTCGGAGAGTGTTCATCAAAAGTCTGCAACTCTGCTGACTGCTTATTTTCTTTTTTAGCCCATAAGTCTGTATAAGCTTCAAACATTTTTTTAAAATCATCTTTAGTGGCACCTTTATTTTCTGCAATGCTTATCATTGCTTTCATAGCAGCTAAATCAGCAATGTTTTCACTTAATGTCTTTTTCCCATCTACATTAAATCCCATATACTCATATTTAGAATAATAATCTTCAATTGCTTTTGTCAATTTATTATATTGTTCTTTGTCTTCTTCAGTCCACCAATCTCTAAGTACACCATTTTCATCATGTTTCGATCCATTACTATCAAATGCATGTGATATTTCATGACCTATTACAGTCCCAAAATATCCCAATAATTTATAGTAATCAGTTTCATTACCATACATTTCTTTGAATCCAGCAAGAAAATTAATTGAATTATCAAATTGTAAATAGTATGCATTTACTGCTAAGGTACTAATTTGAATAGTTTTTGGAGGTTTATGAAAATCTTCACTAAATTTATCCCATTCTATTTGATTATTATGTATTTCATTAGAAATTAAAGTTCCACCCTCTGATTTTGAAATAACATCAATTTCATCATCTTTATTTTCATCTTTTTCTTTTCTTCCAATGTTGACTTTCATCATATTAAGTTTTTTTAGAGCTTCTTCTTTTGTTTCATTACTTAACCATTCACTATTATTTATTACATTTTTATAATATTCTCTTACTTCGTCTACTAAATCAGCAACTATTTTTTTATCTTCATCTGTAAAATATTTCTCTTCATATCTTCTTTCAATCTCATCTGTAATAAGTAATTGCTTAATTGCCAATGTAACATCTTTTCTGTATTCTTCAATACTCTTTTTAGTTCCATATAATTCATTCATTATTTCATACATATATTCTTCGTTTTTTGTAGTTGAAAAATTGAAAACTTTATCAATTAAATGTAATTTTGTAATTTCTTTAAAAATATTTATGTTATCGATTGTATAATACTCATCTATTGCTTTTAGATGGTCTATATCATATACAATATAAAAATCTTCATTTGAAACATTCAATGAATCCAATAATTTTTTTATTGGAAGATTTTTAATTTCTTTCAAAATATCGTCTAGCGTATACTTATGATACAATTCTAACAGATCAGTTATCTCAGTTAGTTTATATTTTGACTTTTCTTGAATTGTTTTGGCAAATTCTACAATTTTGTTATATTCTTCTTTTGCTTTCTCATTAGAATAGCCAATAGACTCACACTCTTTAAGTACTATTTTATCTATAAGTTTTATAATTCTTTCATATTTCTTTTCAGTATAACATTCAAAATTAATGTCATTTATTGTCATTGTCTCAAATATAAAGACATTTTTAGAAGAATCATAAAGATCAACATCATACCCAAAATTAAATAATGTAATAAATTTAAAATCTCTTGCAATCTTCAATAACACGTCATTTAATTCATCAATTGTAGATGCATTGTCAATCATTTCAAGATATGGTTTAATTTCACTTAAACCTAATTTTTCTCTTTCTTCGAAATCATTGTAAAGTTCTAAATAATTATCTATTTTTTCATTTTTATAATTTGGGTCACTTAATATTTCTTCTACTATTTCCTCAATACGTTTATCAATAGCATCAGATGCATCATCAGCTTTTGACCATGACGATTTATCTGAGGCAATTTTAGCATTTTTCAAAGTTTCATAATTAATGGCTTCATAAAAGTCATCTTCAAGTCTAGGTATTATTTCTTCTTTTGCCTTTTCTTCACTTTTATTGAAGAAGAAGAATGAGCTGCATACAATTAATAAAATACCAACAATTGTACATATTAAATATAATATTTTTTTATTTTTTTTATTTTCTTTCATATTACACTCCCTTATTTTATTCATCTATTGTAATTGTAGCTGGTTAATGAACAGCTGTCAATTATTATTAATTTCTAAAGTCTTAAAATGTAAAAAAAAGTATACAAAGTACTCTCTATTTTAATAATAATTTCAAAGCTTCTTTTACTTGATCTTCTATTGATAAAGAATTGTTAATTTGAGGTAAAATACTCTTAAATTCTTTATCTTTGTAACCTAATCCTTTTAATACTTCAACTAATTCATCATAGTTATTAGATTCTTCTAAATCAAGAGTATTTACATCTCCTAGTTTTCCTTTCAAATCTAAAATCATTTGCTTAGCAACTTTATCACCAATTTTTGGAAACTTTTTTAAATATAAAATATTTTCTCTTTCAATTGCATCAACTACTCCTGATACACTTCCTGTAGCAAGAATTGGAAGTGCCATTTTAGGCCCCATTCCCTTAACTGATATAAGCTTTAAAAATAAATCCTTTTCTTCTTGTGTCTTAAATCCAAATAACAAATGTTCATCTTCTTTTATTTGTTGATATAAATAAATTTTATATTCTTTTCCTTCATCTTGGAAAGCATATGGATTTGGAGTATAAATAGTATATCCAATACCACTATTATCAACTACTATGTAGCTTCCCGTTCTATCTACAACTTTACCAATTATATAATTATACATAAATATCACCCACATTCATTATACAAAAAAATAAAAAGTATTGCATTATTTTTTAACACAATACCTTATTTACTACTATTAACATCTAATTCAAAATCATTATTAGATATATTTTCCATTGTTTTTCTTTCAAACTCTTTGTAATCATTTAAAGTTTTCTTTAAAAATTCTATATATAAATTCAATGCTTCTTCGATAGGTTCAAAGTTTTTTTGCAATTCAGTATGCTTATTATATATTACTTTTTGAGTATCACTATTCCAAGTATCAGTAGAGTTAATAGATTCTATATTATCTTTTTCTTTTGAAAAAATATCTTTAACTGAATTATATGACTTTTCAAAATCACCTATTATTTTTTCAAATTCATTTGAATCTTCAATTACTATATGGTTCATATAATACAAACTCCTTTATTATATTTTTTTCTTAATATTTTTTTCACCAAGCATTCTTATTTTTTCATTATTTAAATTTTTAGCAAAGTCTTCATCAGCTTCTTCATATAATCCATTTACTTCTCCAACAAATTTTCCAATTGTATCAAGAGCTTCTGGAATAATTTTCATTCTATTTAAATAGTTATATATATTATTATAAAATGTATCAGAATCAACTCCTTGCCATATATTTCTAAGTGATTCAGTATATTTAAGCATATTATCAATTTCTATTGATAAAGCTTCACCATCATTTAAAATAACATCTGTAGTTTGTTTTAATTCACTGTGATTTACTTTAAATTCCATATTATCACCTACTTATTTCTTCTAATAAAACGTCGTCTAAATCATCTAAACTTATATCATTATTAACTTTTTTCTTTGTTGTTTTACTTATTCTATTACTATCATTGAAATTATTTAATGTTGTAGTTTTTCCATTGTTTATGTTACTTATATTTACTTTCTCTATAACTGACGTATTATCATATTCACTTTGTTCAGTGTTATTGTTGTTATGAATAGTATTAAGTGCTGTTAAATCAAAATTATAATTATGTTTAAATTCTTGTTCTTTTGTTTCGTCTTTTACAATGTTTTTAATTGTAGAACTCTTTATAGATGTTCTATCATCATAACTAGATAATTCTGTTTCGCTATCAGTTTTAAGTTTTCCAAGTTTTTCTTCTTTTTCCGTATATTCTACATTATCGCTTATTTCACTTGGCTTATATGTCTTAATTTCTTTGCCATCCTTTTTTGATAGTCTAATATCATCAATTGTATTTAATTTTCTAGAATCATTTTTTACAAAATCAATTGGAATTTCAATTTCCTCTGCTTTTTCTGCATATGTCCTTTCTAAATTGAAAAACTTTTCACTATTCTTTTTTAATATGTTACTAATGTTATTTAGAGATGTTGAAACACTATTGATTTGTCCATTTATTACACTAAAACCTTCACTAAATAGTCCTGTCTTCTTAATCTGTGAAAATTTATTTGGAGCACTTGAAACTATATCATCAGCTTGTACATAAGATTTTTTTAATTCTTGAGATGCATTTATTAAATCATCTTCATTCATTCTTATAACATTTTTCCCCATATGCCCTACCTATCCTTATAAATATATGTTATAATATTTTGTCATTTTTGTAAACAATTAATCAAATACTTTTTTATAATGTACTAAGATAAAATTTAAAGGTATTATTCTTTTTATATTATATTGTTTTTTATCATAAAAAAAGGCATTTTATGATAAAACACCTTTTAGATAATCTATTATATCATTTATATTGTCGTTATGTTCTTTTATTATCTTTTTTATTCTTTCATCGACTTTTTTATTTTCTTCGCTAATTTTATCAATTGCCTCTTCTACAATTTTTTCCTTAGAATTTACTTTATTATTTCTATTTTCATTTATTTTTTGTTTCAACTTCTCTAAATGAAATTTTACATCTTCTATTTTTTCTTTGTTTTTGCTTGATAAGAATATCTCTTTAGCTAATTGTTCTGCTGCCATTTTTAATTCTCTTTTTTCATTATAATTTTGTATTTCTTTGGCAAATTGCTGTGCTGCTTTTTTTACTTCTTCTTGATCATTACTTCTTTGAATATCAGAAGCATATTGTTCTGCTGCAACTTTTAATTCGTATCTTGTTTGTATATCCTTTGCAAATTCTTTAGCAGCTTGTTTTATTTGCTCTAATGTCTCTTTATCAATATCTTTTTCGATTGAATAGTTACTCATATCCTTCTCTCCCTTATATTCTTCTATTTAATTATAAATTATTTTTCTTGTTTTTTTAACAATTATTTTTCTAACAGTGTAAATTAATGTATACTTTACCATATTTTTACTCTTTTTTCTTCTGATACAAACATTTTATCATTTTTATTTATGTCATAAGTTTTATAAAACAAGTCATTTGAGGATAATGTTGCATTTACTCTTACATTATTAGGTGAATGAGTATCCGTTAATATTTGTTTTTTTGAAATTGATTCATTATACTCATTTGCCCAAAACTTGGCAAAAGATTCATATAGTTCTTTTAGTTCTTTTTCATTTGCATTTTTTTCTTTAGCAATGCTCGTTATGCACTCTACCGCTCCTAAGTCAGCAATATTTTCTCTTAGAGTTAATTCTCCGTTTACTTTATGACCATAGGGATTTTTAAAATTTGAATAATAATTTATTACATCTTTTGTTAATTTTTCATATTTTTCTTTATCTTCATCTGTCCACCAATTAGTCATATTTCCTTTTTCATCAAATAATGAACCAGTTTTATCAAAAGCATGAGATATTTCATGAGCAATGATCATACCTATTTTCCCTAAGTTAGTGTAATAAGAATCTCTATCATCGACAACATAAGAAATTGCAACCGGGAAATTAATTGAATTATCATGTGGATTGTAATAAGCGTTTACTTCTAGAAGTGGGATATTTTCCCATCCTCCTACTTTATCTTTTCCATATAATATTTCTAATTCTTTTTTTTCTTCTACTATTCTTATAGAAAATTCATTTTCTAATGCATTTCCTCCTTCGTTGTATGATTTAATATTATATAATTCAGAATTATCTTTAATAATCTCTGGATAGCCAACTCTAATAGTTAAATTAACAAGTTTTTTTATTGCCATTTCTTTAGTTTCTTCACTTAACCAATTATTATTTTTTATATTAATTATATATTGATTCTTAATATCTTCTATCATTTCTTCAATATATTTTTTATTTTCTTTTTTAAAATATTTATTTATAAATATTGTTGATACATTATTTGAAAATATATCTTTAATTTGTTCTACTGCATATTCTTCTATATCTTTAAAACCTGTTATACCATTTAAAGAATTTTGCATATTTTCATACTCTTTATAAAATTCCTCAGATAAAAATAATGCATTTTGAGAAATTAAATTTGTAATCATTTCGTCTTTTAATACTTGTAAATTATCATTAGTTAAACTTTTATTTACATTTTCATGATATGTTTTATCATTAATTATTAATTCATTGACTTCACTATATCCAAGCTCATTAAGATAATAATCCATGTCTATATTTTTATAAATATTTATTAAATCTTCTCTTGTACTTATTACATTATTTCTTTTTGTATCTTGTATTTCAATTAAAGACAATGTGTTTTCACATACTTTTCTATCATAGTCATCCATTTCTTTGATCATTTTTTTAATACTATCTTTGTCATATCCATATAGTTCTAAATATTTTGATATAGTATTTTCATTTATTTTTAATATATTTTCATATGCCTTATCAGTGTATGCAAAACATGGTACATATTCAGTAGTAAGAATCATATTTTCAGAATTTCTAAAATCAGTAGTTACTTCAAAATTTATAGCGAAATCCATAACACCGCCTTTATATAGTTTTAGTGATAAATCAAATAATTCTTTTATGCTTTGTACTTCATTTATTTGATTAATATATTTTTCAATTGGTTTTGTACCAAGGCTATTTCTTTCCTCTAAATTAGTTAATGTTTCGTAATAATCATTTATTTTTTTATTTTCTTTTTTTAAAATCATGTTTTTAATAATGAAATATACTTTTGTATTTACATCTGTTTGTATTTCACTAAATCTATCCCATCCGCCAATACTTTTAGGGATACTTCTTTCTTGAAACTCTTCATAGTTTATATAGTTATAAAAGTCATCTTGTAATCTAACTTTATTCGTTACTTCTTTTCCATCTAATAATAAAAGTCCAATTAAAAGCCCTATAATAGTTAAAACAATACTTGAAAATAAAATTATTAGATTTTTTCTTTCCATAATGCACCTCTTTCTACTATTTATAATATAAGTTTAATTTACATTTGAATTATTATCAAGAAAAAAGGAAACTATCTTTCGATATTTCCCAGTTTAACACTTACAAGTTTTGATACACCAGATTCTTGCATCGTAATTCCATAAAGTGTATCAGCATATTCCATTGTTTTCTTTTTATGTGTTATTATTAAAAATTGTGTTTTATCTTTATAGTGATCTAAGTAATGTCCAAAGTTATCGACATTAGCTTCATCTAGTGCTGCTTCTACTTCATCAAATATACAGAATGGTACACTTCTTACGTTTAAAATTGCAAATAATAAACTTATTGCTGTTAGTGTCATTTCTCCTCCTGATAAAAGCGTTATTGCTTTTAATTTTTTTCCTGGAGGACTTGCTACAATATCAACACCAGTTTCTAAAATATTATTTTTGTCTGTTAATAATAAATCTGCTTCTCCACCATTAAATAATTCTTTAAATACTTTTTTAAATTCTACTTTTACCTTTTCAAATGTCGACTTGAATTCATCAATCATTACTTCGTCCATTTCATTGATAATTTCAAGTAAAGTTTCTTTAGCATTTATTAAATCATTTCTTTGATTATCTAAAAATGTATACCTTTCATTTACTCTTTTATAGTCTTCAATAGATTGAATATTAACCATTCCAATATCTTTTATAATATTACGATACTTGATTACCTCTTCTCTTGCTTCATCAATACTTACTTCAAGTATATAATTACTCTTTGCTTTTTCATAAGTAAGTGAATAATCTTCACTCAAAGTTTGTAGATAACTATCTAGTTTTATATCATATTTACTTGTATTTATTTCTAATTCTTTTAATTCTTTTTCTAGTTTATTTAAATTATTATTATTAACTTTATTTATAGCTTCAAATTCTAATATATCGTTTGATAATTTTTCTTTTTCTTTTTCTTTAAATCTTATTTCTTTAGACAAATTATCTTTTTCTAAAGATACTTGGTAATATTCTTTCATAATTTTTTCTTCAAGTGAAGAGATATTAGAGTCAATTACATTATCTAAGCTTAAAAGTTCAGTTTCTATTTCTTTTTTTCTATTTCTTAATTCATTATTTAATGATTCTTTAGCACTAATCGTTTCTCTACATTTAATAAGTTCACTTTTATAATCTCCAATTTTATAATTTACTTTAGATAAATCACTATCTATATCATTAATATTTTTTTCTATTGTATTAACTAATTCTTCTAATTCTTTTTTTCTTCTTTGTAAGTTTTCTAATTCATTCTTTTCTGTTATTAAACTTTTAGTTAAATTAACACTTCCACCAGTAATTGAACCTCCAACATTTATTACATCACCATCTAGGCTTACTACTTTATTTCTTCTATATATACTACTACTTATTCTATTAGCTGAATCAATATCGATTGCAACAATTATATTCCCTAGTTGATTAGCTACTATATTATAGTATTTTTCATCATATCTTACTAAAGAGGACAATATGCCAATAAACCCAGAATCTTCTTTAGCTTTTTCTAAAATATCTTTTTCTATTCCTTTGGCTTTTATAACATTTAATGGAAAAAATGTTGCTCTTCCTAAATTATTATCTTTTAAATATTCAATTGCTTCTTTAGCTACTTTTTCTTCATCTACGATTATGTAGTTCTTAGATCCAGAGATACTTACTTCTACTGCCTTCAAATATTTATTATCACATTCTATTATGCTAGAAAAAGTTCCATGTAGTCCTTTTAATCTTGGATTATTCAATATACTTTTTACTGGTGTAGGCATACTACTATTTGATTCTATGTAATTAGATAAAGATGATATTTTATTATTTGTATCATATATTTCCCTTTTTTTATTATTTAAGTCATTAATACTATGATTTTTTCTATTTTCTAAATTCTTATAGTTTATTTCTTCCTTATTTAGTTCAGTAATTGCACTATTGATATCATTATTTATAAGTTCAATATCTTTTTTTATTAATTCTATACTATTGTCTGTTTGATATAAATCTTCTTTTAAGTTTGCAATATTATTATGAATTTTTGCATCACTTGCATCATATTTGCTTCTTTCTTTTAATAATTCTTTTTCTCCATTTAGTTTTTCTTCACTTCTTGTTAAGTCAAGTAACTTATCATTCAATTCTTTTATTTCTTTTTCTATCTTTATTAATTCTAGTTTTTTATTTGATAAGTCCATATCGCTATTTGAAGTAGATAAGTTTAGGTTTAAAATTTCGTTATTTATACTTTCTATTTTTTTCTTTGCTAAATTATTTTCATAATTTATTCTATCTATTTCACTAGCAATTAGTGCTACTTCAACGTTATCTAAGTGATCTTTTGCATCTAAATATTTCTCTGCTTTTTCACTTTGTTCTTTTAATGGTTCAAGTTGTATTTCAAGCTCATTAATTATATCTTTTACACGTTCTAAATTTGTTTCAGTTCTATCTAGTTTTTTTATTGCTTCTTCTTTTCTTTTTTTGTATTTCAACACTCCAGCAGCATTTTCTATTATTAATCTTCTATCATATGGTGAGTTTGATAGTATTTTTAATATTTCTCCTTGTGAAATAATATTGAACGATTCCTTTGATGAAGCACTATCTATTAATAAATCTGTAATATCTTTTAATCTGCACTTTTCTCCATTAAGAAAATATTCGTTTTCTCCTGTTCTATAAACTCTTCTTTTAATTGATACTTCATTATAAGGTATATTTAAAAAATTATCTGAATTATCAAATACAAGAGTTACACTCGCCACATTTAAAGGATTTCTTGATTTACTTCCAGAGAAAATAATATCTGTCATAGAAGCATTTCCTCTAAGAGATTTAACTGATTGTTCTCCAAGAACCCATCTTACAGCATCAACTACATTGCTTTTACCACTTCCATTTGGCCCAACAATTGCTGTTATTTTTCCATCTAAATTAATAGTAATTTTGTCTGCAAAAGACTTAAAACCATTACAGCTAATCTCTTTTAAATACATAAAAAACACCTTCTATACACTAATAGAATTATAACATATTATAATTATTTTTTTAATTATAAATTAAAAAACTGATATGCTTAAGCATATCAGTTAATTTATTATTTATTAAAATAATCTTATTACATCATTTATAGTTATGAATACTATTAATATCATTAATAATCCAAATCCAACAGTATTTACTGTATTTTCTATTTTAGGTGAAACAGGTTTTCTTCTTATTTTTTCTATAAGTAAGAAGAGTATTCTACCACCATCAAATGCTGGAAATGGTAATATATTTAAGAAACCAACATTTACGCATAATAATGCAGTTAAACTTGCAAGTGGAAGTAAAACTGATTCTTTTGTGGCTTCTCCTACTATTGAATATATTCCTACTGGGCCAGATAAATTTTCTACTCCAACTTTTCCACTAAATAAATACTCAAATGTTATAAAGATTTGTTTAATATACGAAATAAATTGATTAAATGTATATTCAATTGCTGCACCAAATCCATGATTTACTTTATTTTCAAAAACGATGCCATATTTTAATGATTCTTCTTTTGTTTCTTCATCTATCACTTTAATTGGCTTAACTTTGTATGTGTATTCTTTGCCATCACGTTCCATGACAAATTCTGTTTCACTACCATTATTTTCAAGTGTCATATACACTCTTACATCATCAGTATTAGAAACATTATGTCCATTTATTTTTACAAATTTATCTCCTTCTCTAATACCTTCAAGATACATTGGCATTGTCTCATCTAATTTTGTTACAACAGGTGTCATGTCTGGTGCACCATGAAATATTCCAATTAGGAATAATAAGATAATTGCTAATAAAAAGTTATTAAATACTCCTGCAGCCATGATTATAAATCTTTGCCAAATTGGTTTTTGGTGTAGATAAGCTCCATCTGGAACTTCATCGTCCGTTTCAGTAGGATCTTCTCCTGCTAATTGAACAAATCCACCAATTGGAAATGCTCTTACGTTATATTGTGTTTTACCTTTTTCTTTTTTGGTTCCGAAAAGTCTTGGTCCCATTCCAATTGAAAATTCATATACATAAACTCCAAATATTTTTGAAAAAATAAAGTGTCCAAATTCATGAACTAAAACTATTATTCCTAATATTATTATAAAATAAATTAATGTTAACATATTTTCCTCCTATAAAACAGATACCATAACTAGGAAACCTAGTGTTATAAATATTATGCTATCTATAACATCTAGTATACCACCATTTCCTACAATTACATTAGAAAAATCTTTTTTACCGAATTCTCTTTTGATACAAGAAAATACTAAATCTCCCATTTGTCCAAGTATTGATAAAATAGCTGTTACAATCATTATTACATACATTGGTGTTCTTCCGTTTACTGCACTAGCAAAAAATAATGTTGGTAAAATTGTACCTATGATCAATCCGCCTATTGCTCCTTCGACTGTTTTCTTTGGTGAAATATGTTGCATAAATGGATGTTCTCCAATTAATTTCCCTGCAATATATGCAAATGAATCAGTTAAAAATGCTATTAAAAATATATAAGTTATGTAATTAGTATTATAGTTTCTAAATTGTACAAGCAAATTAAATGTTATACCAATAAACATTGTTGATCCCATTAGATATAATGCGTTAGTTAAATTATATTTTTTCCTATTTTCAACAACAACTAATGGCATTAAATCAATTAAAATCATTGAAGTAAATAGTCTATAATCTATAAAGTAAAAATTATAACCGGCATCATAATTATTCATTACAAAGAATATTATTAAAATATATGAAAATAATTCTAGTTCCACTGGTGTTCTTCTATCTTTTGGTCTAATATGTAAAAGTTCTCTTAGTGATAATGCTGCAAATATTGACATTGCAATTGAAAAGTATAGTTTCCCTAAAAATGAAGATACAAAGAATATTAATATCAAAATGCTTAAACTAATAAGTTTTGTTTTCATTATACTCCTCCAAACCTTCTATTTCGTTTAGTAAATTCTTCCAATGCTTTATCAAATTCTTTTTCATCAAAGTCTGGAAATAATACACTAGGGAAATAATATTCTGCATAACTTGCTTGCCATAGCATAAAATTACTTATTCTTTGTTCTCCACTAGTTCTTATTACAAAATCTAAATCTGGTAAATCTTGATACATGTAATGACTTACTAATTCTTCATTTATTTCATCAATTGATATTTTGTTATCATTAATATCTTTGTTTATTTTCTTAATTGCATCAACTATTTCTAATCTTCCTCCATAGTTTAAGCATATATTAAACGTTCCTCTTGTTAAATTTTTTGTTGCAGCTTCAATCTCGTTAATTCCATTAATAACATCTTGTCTTAAATTTGCTTTACTACCTGAAAAAATTACTTTTAATTCTTCTTTTACAAATATTTTTTTCTTTTTAGTAAAATATTTTACAAATAAATCCATAAGATAATTAACTTCTTCTTCACTTCTTTTAAAGTTTTCTGTAGAAAAAGCATAAACACTTACATATTTTATTCCCATATTAAAAATATGTTTTAATAATTTTTCAAGATTATCTGCTCCTGCCTTGTGTCCAAAACTTCTCTTTAATCCCCTTTTTTTTGCCCATCTTCCATTTCCATCCATAATTATTCCAACGTGTTTAGGCAAAATATATTTATTATCCATATTACCACCAATACAATTATATTATATTTATTTTTTTTTAGCAATTGTAAAGAAGCATAAAAAAAGACCTTACTGGCCTAATATTTATCTATATTTATTTTAACTCTTTTATTATCTTTAAGATAACTACTAGCTTGTACTAAAGTTCTAATAGCATTTGAATTTTTTCCTTCTTTTCCAATAATTCTTCCAATATCTTCTTCTGATACCATAACTTGTATCAAAATAGTATTATCGTCATCGGTTTCAAATTCTTTTACACTAACACTATCTTTATCTTTGGCTAAAGCTAAAACAATTTCTTTTGTTAATTCAACTAAATCCATAATTACTTATTTCCTTTTTTAGAATCTGCAAATTTAGCCATAATTCCTTTTTTACTAAATAAGTTTCTTACAGTATCAGTTGGAAGTGCTCCTTGTCCTAACCATTTTAAAGCAACTTCTTCATTAACTTTTACTTCATCTAAAGCTGGATTATAAGTACCAATATTTTCTATACATTGTCCATCTCTAGGTCTTCTTGAATCACTAGCAACAATTCTATATACTGGTTTATGTCTTGAACCCATTCTTGTTAATCTAATTCTAACTGCCATACAAAATCCTCCATTCATTCATTTTGATTATATAATAAACAAAACACGTTGTCAATATAAAAATGTTAACACTTATCTACATAATTTATAAATATTTTTATAATCATCTATATTTATATCCATTTTTTTTGCTGATCTTTCCAAAGTACTTTCCCCAATTAACATTTTTCCTATTTCATCATAGATAATATCTTTATCTTTTTCTTTTAAGTTTATTAATTGTAATACATATTCAAAGCTTTCAATATATGTTAGAGCTGAAGCAATAGAATATTCATAATTTTCAGGATTTATTCCTAGATAATTTGGATGCATCGCATAAAATAAATCAGTTTCTAAGTCATTTATATTGTCTTCAATCATTTTCATTCTATTACTGATAAATTTATTTTTTCCTTTTTCCTTATGAATTGCTGAATACATCATATATTCAAAAAAGAATGGTAGTACTTCAGAATATTCATAAACATCTTTTTTATCTTTTGATAAAAATAATGAAAAATGTGATAATTCGTGAATTGTTGCTGCGCTTAATAAATCAGTATTTTCTTTTCTTTTTGGTAATACAACATCAAATAATAATTCATTATTTTTTGAAATGATTCTAGACATGCTTTCATCCATATCAATTTCACTGTAATTAAATCTAGATATTTCTAAAACTTTTTCGAAGTATTCTAATATTTTTTCATTATCCATTTCAGCTATAATAATTGATAAGTAATCTATAAATGATGAATTAACCTTTCTTTCTGTATTAGTGTATTGCTTTGGTATATTTATTGAAGTGACATTATGAACTTTTTCTAAAACATTTATATCACAATAATTGTATTTTAATTTTAAATTTGTTTTACTGAAAACTTCTTTTTTTATTTTATTATATGAAATGTAATAGTTTGAAAACTTATTTGTTATATCCATATAACTCACTTCCTGGTTTTTTATTATATATTAGTGTTTTTAAAATATCAAATAAAAAAAGACAATTAGACTTCTCCAATTATCTTTCTAATTACATAACTTGCTATTAATAGTCCTGCACTATTTGGTACAAACGATGAAGATGCAACTACTCTTCCACTTTTAATAGGTACTTCTTTTGAACATAAAACTGGTATTTTTCTATTTATTTTCTCATCTTTAACCCATTTTCTAAAGATTCTTGCAAGTGGATCATTGTTTGTTTTTCTAATATCTATTATTTCTAATTGAGATGGGTCTAGTTTATTTCCTGTTCCCATAGAAGAAATAAAGTTAATATTTCTATTTAAAGATTCTTTAATAATTGCTTTTTTAGTTTCTTTAGAATCACAACAATCTATTACAAAAGTTGGTTTTTCATTATCGAATATCTCTTTTATATTATCTTTATTTAGATATATTGGGTATTTTGAAACTTTTACTTCTGGATTAATATCTAAAATAATATTCTCAAGTACATCTACTTTTCTTTTTCCAATTGTTCTTTGAAAGGCAACTGCTTGTCTATTCAAATTAGTTATATCAACTACATCAAAATCAATAATTGAAATATTTGTAATGCCACTTCTTATTAAAGAAAGAGCGCATTCTCCTCCTACTCCACCTACACCAACTATTAATATTTTATTATTTTGAATTTTGTTTAGATTTTCTTCTCCAATTAAAAGTTTTAATCTATCAAACATAAATTACTCCTTTTTTAGCAAAAAAAAATGTCTAAAGAATCGAGTACGATAAAACCCGCTTATTGCAGGTGGGTGTCCATACGAAATCTTTAGGATTCTCACATAAATGCGAGCATTCAACACCAATTTCTGATCCGAACTCCCTTATCGTTACTTAGTCGGTTTTATAAAAAACTCTTTTTCTATTAGACATTTATAATATATCACATATTTTCTAATAAATAAATAGTCTTTTAGTAATTTTACAATATGTATGTAAACTATTTATTATTTATTTCTTTTATTATTTTTTCAATTTTATTACCATATTCTATTGATTTATCATATATAAATCTCAATTCGGGAGTATGACGGATTTCTACTCTTTGACTTATTTGACCGCGAATAAAACTTTTCGCTTTATCAAGCGATTTCATAGTTTCATCTTTTTTCGAATCATCTAATACAGTATAGTATACTTTTGCAAAACTTAAATCGTTTGTTATTTCACATCCTGTTATAGTTACAAATTGTATGTTAGGATCTTTTACTTCGTTTTGTAATATACTACTTATTTCTTTAACAAAAATGCTATTTAATCTTTCAATCTTTAAACTCATAGATACCTCCAGCAAAAATACTATAACATAAAAACTAAAAAAATGATATACAGTTTTACTTCAAATTAAGTCATTGTTTTATATAAGAAAAGAGATTATCTTCTAATCTCTTTTAGTTCATAAACTTCAATTAAATCATTTTCTTTAACGTCTTGATAGTTTTCTAATGTTACTCCACATTCCATACCCTTTGCAACTTCTTTCACTTGATCTTTTTCTCTTTGTAATGACTTAATTTTTGTTGTTGCAAGAACAATACCATCTCTTATAACTCTTGCATTAGCACCATTTCTTATTATTCCAGTTTTAACATAACTTCCTGCAATCGTACCTACTTTAGAGAACTTAAATAATTGTCTTACTTCTACTTCTCCAATAACAACTTCTTCGTATTCTGGATCAAGCATTCCTTTCATTGCTTTTTCGATATCTTCTATCATTTTATAAATAATGTCATAAAGTTTAATTTCAACATTATATTCTTTTGCTATGTCAATTACAGACGATGTTGGTCTAACATTAAATCCAATTATAATAGCACGTGATGCATTTGCAAGTACTACATCACTTTCTGTAATTGTACCAACGCCACCTCTTATAACTGTTACTTTTACTCCATCAATATCAATTTTTGCAAGGCTTTGTTTAATTGCTTCCAAGCTTCCGTTTACATCTGTTTTAAGTACTACATTTATTTCTTTTATTCCGCTTTTTATAGCTCCAAATAAATCATCTAGGGTCATTCCAGATTTATTAGTATCTTTTTGTTTAGCTCTAGATTTTCTTCTATCTGCAATATTTTTAGCTTGCTTTTCTGTTTCAAAAGCCATAAACTTATCTCCTGCAGATGGTACTTCTGAGATACCAGTAATTTCAACTGGCATTGATGGATATGCTTCAGTTATTTCTATTCCTTTATCATTTTTTAGTGATCTAATTTTTCCAAAAGAGGTTCCAACTACTATAGGATCACCTAATCTTAAAGTTCCATTTTGTACTAATACTGTTGCTACTACACCTGTTTTCTTATCTAGTTTTGATTCAATAACAGTACCTATTGCATATCTTGATGGATTAGCTTTAAGCATTGCCATATCGCTTACTAATAAAATATTTTCTAATAATTTATCTATTCCTTCACCTGTTTTACACGAAATATTATTGAATATTGTGTCTCCACCCCATTCTTCAGGGCTTAGTCCATATTCAGCAAGTTCTGTCATTACTTTTTCAATATTTGCTTCAGGTTTATCTATTTTATTTATTGCAACAACAATTGGTACTTTTGCTGCTTTAGCGTGATCAATAGCTTCTTTAGTTTGAGGTTTTACTCCATCATCTGCTGCAACTATTATTATTACAACATCTGTTACACTTGCTCCACGTGCTCTCATCTCAGTGAAGGCTTCATGTCCTGGAGTATCAATAAATGTTATTTTTCTTCCATTATAGTCAACTTGATATGCACCAATTGCCTGAGTAATTCCTCCTGCTTCTCCAGATACTACATCTGTTTGTCTTATCTTATCAAGAAGAGAAGTTTTACCATGGTCAACATGTCCCATTACAGTTACAATTGGAGGTCTATCAACAAGATTTTCTTCACTATCATTAATTTCATATTTTTCGAAATTACTGATATCTTTTGATTCAGCAGCTTTTAGTTCTTTTCCATAATCTATTGCAACTAATTCTGCAATTTCAAAAGTTAAAGGATAATTTATATTAGCCATTACTCCTAACTTCATTAATTTTTTTAATATATCAGTAGTACTTACTCCAAGAACATTAGCAAAGTCTGTAACTGTCATATTATCTTTATACAAAACAACATTATCTTCTTGTTGTTCTTCATTAGTCATTAGTTTCTCTCTATGCTTATAAAGTTCTTTTCTTTCTTTTTGAAATTTTACTTTTACACTTTCAGCACGTTCTTGTTTACTTTTTAATTTCTGTTTATTAGTAGTACTATCGATGTCTATTTTTGCATCACTAATTATTTTTTCTACTCTTTCGTCAAGTACTTCATCTTCTATCATTTCATTAGCTAATTCTTCATCTTCAGCGATATTTGCAGTTTCTCCGTCAAGTAAAACAATACTATCTTCATTTAGCATTGTGTTTTCATTATCATACTTAATACTTAATCTATCACAAAGCTTAAATATTTCTTCTACTGATAAATTGACATCTTCTGCATATTCTAAGATACTCATCATGAGAACCACCTACACTTTCTTATATTTTATCATTTTTTGTATTTTACTACTTCTATTCCACTTTCTTCTAGCATTTCTTTAGCAAGAGGATCGCTATAATCCCCATCATATACTATTCTTTTTATTTCTGCATTAATAAGCATTCTTGCACAAATTGAACACGGGTAAGTATTAGTATAGATTGTTCCATCTTTAATACTTACTCCTTTTATTGCTGCACTTATTATCGCATTTTGTTCTGCATGCACTGCTCTACATATTTCTTGCCTAGTTCCTGATTCTATTTGTTTTAATTTTCTTAAGCAGCCTCCTGCATCTATGCAGTGGTGAAGTCCTTTTGGAGCTCCATTATAACCAGTTGATATTATTTGATTATCTCTAGTTATTACTGCACCTACTTTACGGCTTTCACAATTACTTCTTGTAGAAACAAGTTTAGCAATTTCAATAAAATATTCATCCCAACTAGGTCTTACACATTTAGTTTTATCTTTCATAGTTACTCCTATTCCAATATCTTTAACATTTCTTCATAAACTTCATCATTTATAGATACTTCTAGGTGCTTTTCTAGCATCTTATTAGTTCTAAGTTTATTAATAAGATCTTTGTCCTTTTTAATATATGCACCATGTCCATTAAGTTTTCCAGTTAAATCAATTTTTACTATTCCTTCTGGAGTTCTAACTATTCTTAACAATTCTTTTTTAGGAAGCTTTTCATGAGTTATTACACACGTTCTTAGTGGTATTTTTTTCTCTTTCAAAGTTATCACATCCTTTTAGTTTTTAAAATTAATTCCCATCTCTCTTGCTTGTTCATTATTCTTTATATCTATTTTATAGTGAGTTAACTTACTAGCAAGTCTTGCGTTTTGTCCTTTTTTACCAATTGCTAATGAGAAATTATCATCATCAACGACTACAATTGCTTCTTGTTTCTTTGGATCAGTTATTATTACATGTAGGTTTTTAGCAGGTGATAATGCATTTGCTATAAATACTGCTGGATCTTTATCATATTTTACTATATCTACTTTTTCTCCGTTTAATTCACTTATAATTCTTGAAATTCTGCTTCTTCTTTCACCAATACATGCTCCAATTGGATCTACATTAGGATTTTCTGAATAAACTGCTATTTTACTTCTACTTCCTGCATCTCTTGCTACACTATAAACAAGAACTGTTCCATCAGATAACTCTGGTATTTCAAGCTCAAATAATCTTTTTAAGAATCCATAGTGGCATCTAGATAATAAAATAAATAATCCTTTTCCACTATTATCAACTTTACTTACGTAAACTTTTATTTGTTTACCCATTTCTATTTTTTCACCTGGAATGCATTCTTTCTTAGGAAGTATTCCATTACTTCTTCCAAGATTAATAAAATAGTTATCTACGTCTTCAAGATCTACAGTACCAACTAATAATTCATCTTGTTTATCTCCATATTCATTTACAAGTGAATTCCTTTCTGCTTCTCTCATTTTTTGGACAAGTACTTGTTTTGCAGTTGATGCTGCTACTCTTCCAAAATCTTTTGGCGTAACTTCTGTATCAATTGTATCTCCAATGTTCAAAACTTTATTTTGTTTACGTGCATCAGTAAGTGTTATATGATAATTTGAGTTAAATTCTTCTGCATTTTCGTCATTATCATCTAAACTATTCAAATATTCATCTGTTGCCATTTCATCTGGTACAACTGTTTTATACGAATATACTTTGATATCTCCTGTATTTCTATCAATTATTATTTTTGAATTAGTTAGAGAATTAAAATTCTTTTTATATGCTGTTGCTAATGCAAGTTCCATAGATTCAAATACAACATCTCTATCTATTCCTTTTTCTTTAACAATAGCATCTACTGCTTTTATAAACTCTTTTCCATTCATTTTACTCATCTCCTTTTGGTTTAGCATACACATCTAATATGTACTCTCCATCTATTAAATTCATTTTTTCTATAACTGGATCAATAATCTTAGTAGCTTTAACAACTCTTTCTATATCTATAATATCTTCTGCATCAATAACTACTCTTAAGTAGGTATCTTTTCCTTCTTTTTCTTCATAAACATCATAAATATTCACTTTTAGTTCGTCAAGGCTATCTCCAAGCTCTTTTATTAAGTCTTCTTTCATAACTCACCTCTAATTAATTCAAAAGGTGGAAGTCATGCTTCCACCCAGTTGCTAAAAGTATTATAGTATATAAAATTAATATTTTCAAGAAATTTTTATTTTTTCTTATGTATAAAATAATTTGTTATATATACCAAGAAACAAGCATATATAAATACATATGCCCATAGTAATATATCAAGTAAAATTCCATCAGTGTATTTGTCTAGAATTGTTGGAACATTATCTGGAAATATATTTCCTAATTCTTTAAGCGGAACTTTTACTCTTAAAAAATACATTATTCTTAAAAATATATCTATTATCGCCAATGCATATACAAAACTTGAAAATTTTCTAAATAAGAAAATAACTAATAATAATATTAAAACAACCACTACTAAATCGATATACATATCATCAACTCCTACTACTTATTTATTTAATTTATATATTGAAATAATAATTATTTAATTTTTCATGCCCAAGTTTGGTAAACTCCCCATGGCCAGGGTATATTGTAATATCATCTGGGTATTTTTTTATTTTCTCAATAGATTTCATCATTTCTTTCATGTTTCCACCTTCTAAGTCACATCTACCTATGTTTCCTTCAAAGATAAAATCCCCTGAAAATAATTTCTTTTCTTGATAGAAATAAAATGAAATTGAATCAGGTGTATGTCCAGGATTAAAAATTACATTAAAAGAAAATGGCCCTATTTTATAGTTGTCTTCTTCTGTTGTTAATTTTTCATAAACGGGGCACTTATATTTTTTAACACATTCTTCTAAAGCACCGATATGGTCAAAATGTCTATGGGTTATCAATATTCCCATAACTTCTCCAGAATTATCTATATACGAATCAATTTTATTAAATTCACTTCCAGGATCTATTACAAGATATTTATTATTTTCACTTAATATATAACAGTTCTCTCTTAACTCTCCATTTTGTACTATTTTCATTTCCATAATCTCCCTCAACTATAGAAATTATAATACAGTTAACATAATTATACAATCGGTAAAGTGTAAATTTACACAATAATTATTAAATTTGACGTAAATAAAGATACTCTTTCGAGTATCTAAAAATTATTTACAGCTCCATTTTTCTTCTTCATCAGATTCAATTTGTTTAATGAAGTCTTCTTTAGTCATTCCAATGATATTAGCTGAATCATCATCTGAACTCATTTTTTCAAATTCAGCAAAATTATCAATTATTATTTTATTACCCTCTTTTTTAATATCAATTTTTGGAACTTCTTCTTCTCCACCATAAGATTTAGCCATATCTAAAATACCTTGGTACATTGAATAGAATTGTTCAGCATCGTCAGCATTTTCAAATGTCATAGAAGCTGAAACGTCTTTTACTTTATTGTCTCCATCAAGACTAGCAACTATTTCTGAGCTAAACTTATGTCCTGATTCTTCAAATTCTGATGAACAAGTAACTTTGTTCCCTGATCCACACCCAGTAAGTAACAATAATCCGCACATACCTGTTATGGCACCTAAATACATTTTTTTCATTTTTACCTCCATATCTTTAATTTAATTATATATTATCATATAATAAATGTCAAAGATTAATCACTTATTTTATTATTTATAGAATATTTACAACCACAATAGTCTTGTCTATATAGATTATATTCATGAGATAGTTCAATACTTCTTTTGTAACCATTTTTCTTTTTAAAATCAGAATATAAATATTTAACATTATATAATTCCTCGAGTTCGTGCCCTATTTCATTTAATACTTTAGAATTTTTGTACGGACTTATTGTAAGGGTTGTTGTAAAATAATCAAAATTGTTTTCTTTTGCATACTTTGCCGTTTCTTCAAGTCTAAGTCGGTAGCATTTAAAACATCTTGCACCACCTTCTTTTTCCTCTTCTAATCCTTTAATTATTTCTTCATATTTTTGATTATCATATTCTCCTTTAATAACATTTATATTTTGATTAAAAGGATATTCTTTAACAAAGCGTTGCTCTTCTTTAAGTCTTTTATTATATTCATCAATCGATGAGATATTTGGATTATAGTATAAAACTGTTATTTCAAAATAATTTGTTAAATACTCTAAAACATAGCTTGAACAAGGAGCACAGCAAACATGAAGTAAAAGTTTAGGCTTCTCTTTTTTTTCAATTAACTCTTTTAAAGTGTTATCTAACACAACTTGATAGTTCATAAAATCACCAAAGTTATTGTACAAATTATATTTTTATTTGTCAAAGTATAATATTAAAAGAAAAAAAGAATCTAGATATTTTTCTAAATTCTTTATGTTATTTAATCTTTTTTTATAAAATTTAACTTTAGTGCTCTATTATTTTCTTGAGTTCCTATATTATTATAGTTTTGGGATAATACAGCACTTTTTATTTCTTTTCCATCTGATAAAGTATCCATAAGTTTTAATGGTTTAACTTTGATATTTGAATAATTATTTAATGGATTATTATTTGTATTAGTTGGAGTTTCTATTTCTTTATTTTCTTGTTTATTTTTATTTTGAAGCTTTTCTTTTATTTTTTTAAATTTGTCTAACAAGCTTAAATTATTATTTGTTGTTTGATTTAATTTATTATTTTTTACTACATTTGATCTAAATGGAATCATATCATGTAATTCTCTTTTTTTCATTTCTAATTCTTTGAACTCACCTTTTGAAAGTGAAATTCCAATTGATTGCTGGCATCCTGCTTTGTAAGAGTCTATAACTAATTTTTCTTTTATTTCATCAATTTTTTCTTTTGAAAGTTCATTATTTTCAGCTACTAATAACGTTTTTGGCTTATTGATAAAATATATATGTTCTAAACATAAAGGTACCATTAAAACTAAATAATCGTTTTGTGATAATAAAGCATCTTTAGCGTTTACATTCATTTTATTTTTTCTTTCTTTTGCTGTATTTATTATGGAATCTTTAAGTGTCGTTAAGCTCATTCTACTATTTGAAACTAACCTAGAGTCAAATGTTACTCCTAAGTTTTGTTTACTTTCTAAGTTAATTGCTTCAACATCTACTTTTAAATTTATATCATTAACTGATTTTGATAAATCATTTTTATCTAATTCTCTTTTCATAATATTAGAAGAAACTATTTCATCACTTACTTTTTCAATCATATTATTATACATTTCATCCATATTAACACTATCATCTAATATGGTTCTTCTTTCATCACGATAATATTTAATTATCTTATTTGAAGGGCTATTAATTCTTTGTGATGATTCTACTATCTTCTTTTCAATTTCTTCATTTTTTTGTTGAACTTCTTCAATTTTAGATTTTAATGAAGATGAATCCGTTTCATTAATTGATAATAGTCCAATTGCTTTTAAATCATCTGTACAAGCATATCGTTCAATTACTCCAAACATATTACTATCATCGATAATTCCATCTACTCTTTTTTCCATTCTATTAGTTTTAAGTGGTCCGCTTAATATAACTTTTAATCCTACAGTTTCAAGCTTGTTATGATTTTCTTTTTCAATTTCTTCACTCCATAGATTTATTTTTTGAGAATTCATCAATGCTTTTTCTACTTTTTCTTTTAATTCTTCTCTTTCAAATTGTGAATAATTCAATAATGTATTTTCTTTCTTTTCAAGACTTTTTATATGCCTATCAGTTGCAATATCTATTATTGTATCTCTATTACCGCCCAATTTGATATCAGAGCTATCAAATGAGATATCAGAAGAAAGGGTTACCATTCCAGGAGAGCCTGATTTTGCAATTGCTAGTGCTTTATCTTCGTCTGACATATCTACTAGCAAAATATTATGCTTAACGTTATTTACTTTTAGTTTCTCATCCAAAAGATTTATTTCATCATCATTTGATACTACAACAAGAACTGGTTGTTTTGTTTCACTATTAATTGAGTCATTAATTGATTTTATTATTAATTCTACTTTCTCATCTTTATTTGAAGTAAAATTGATTTTTCCATTAACCAACATATTAGGTTCTTTATCTAAAGTCTTACGTTCACTAAAATAACCATAATATGATTGTTTAGGTATTTCTATCGTCTTTTTATTATATACTTCATCGAAAACTTTTTTTAGTGATGTTGTAGTTATCCCTGAATATAATTTATATCTATCATAAAAATCTTTTTGAGTTATTGTTGTTAAATAATTATCTTCTTCTATTTCATTTTCTATAGTATATCCTTCATCTTTTTTGGTTATTAAATTATTTGTAATGGTATTGTTAAGTATTTGATATAGAGAAGACATTTTAATAGGATCCATTTTCAAATATTCATAATAATCATTTATAAAATCATTATAATTATTATCATTTAATACTTTGTTAGCACCCATCATAGTTAGTGATATTCTTCCATTAGGAAGTACATTATAATCACTATTTAAAAGATAATTCTTATCATTTTTTATTTGTTCTTGATATTTAATTGTTAAAGAATTAATCTCTATTGTAAAATAACAATATTTCAAAAAATCTTCATAGCATTTATCTGAAACAACAAAGTCTTTTAATTCTTCACTATAAATTATACTATTGTTTTTTCTTAAATAATCTGAATTATATTTATCATCGTCAACAATTGCATTGAACAATTCTATACCAGTATTAAAGCCATATTTTTCATCTTCAACTTTTAATATTTTTTGGAAAGATAAGAATTTTTTAGCAGCTTCATAATATTTTTCATTATTTGCCATTATTTTTCTCTTTCCAAATTCATTAGAGATTAATCTTGCTTCTTCATATGATAAGTTATCTTGATTAATTTTATATTCTGTTATTTTTGGTGAAACATCCTGAAATAAAATCATTTGTTCTGCACATAACGTTTTTAAACTCATATTAGGAGTGTATTTCATTATTTTAGTGTCAATTTTATATGGAGATTGCGCATTATCTATTAATACTTCATCAATTCCATCAATTATTGCAAATTCAGGAATACTATTTTTTTGTACAATATCTTCTTTATTTGTTGCTAAGCTATCACTTAAATAATCAGTTGCAAATGCATTACTTGACCCATACGTAATATCACACTCATATGATTTTTGTTTACTTTTTTTTAGCTTCCCTTCTAGTTCATTTCTCTCTGCATACCCTATTGAATCCACATTTTTTTCTTCTATTTCAGCAAATTTTGTAATGTCATCATATAAATATCCACTACTAAGACCTAGTCCATTATAAACTGGAAGAGTTTCCTGATAGTCACGTCTTGATAGATAATTACTAGAGTTAATTATGTGGATTCCATTTCCTTTTAGAGAATGTAAAAAGGCCGGAAGAATAATAGATAGATTTTTCTCATTGATATCACCTACTTCAGCGATATTTCCATCATTCATAGCAATTGCTGCCATTTTCTGAGTATCTGAAAGAATGGTATTTGGTTTTTTATAGAATGATGTTATTGCAAGTGAGGATAATGCAAAGGAAGGTGGCATTACTGAATTTATTGTATTTTCTGCATTTAAAGCACTTTTTATTAAATTTGTTTTACTTGTAAACCATGATGTTAATTTTTCTTCGTATGCATGCCTTAATTCTTGGTTACTGATGTAAGATTTATGAAATTTAAATAAAAAATGTTTTGGAATTAAATATTCATTATTATTAACACTAACTCTAAAAGTATCTCCAGATCCGTAGTTAGGAAGTTTTTTAACTTCTTCAAATACATCTTTTGTAATTTCACCTAAGATTATGTCTATATGCTTATCAAAATCATCTAATAGACCATTTTCCTGTTCGTCAATTGCATGCAATACTTTTTCCATTTCCTTTATATCATTACTATTTATTTTTTGTATTTCAGTGTCCTTAACTCTCATAACAATCACCTATTATCCATATTAATGATATCACATTCATTGTTCTTTATCAATTTTATTTTTTTCTTTTTCATAACATTTAGCGCACATTGACACATAAGTTATATTTTTTTCTCCATCAATTGCAACTTGTGTTCCTTTTGTTATAAATTTACCATTTTCATATCTTGCATTATATATTGCTTTGCTTCCACATTTGCAAATTGTTTTCATTTCTTCTATAGTATGTGCAATTTCAAGAAGTCTTGTTGATCCTTCAAATCCATTTGTTAAAAAATCAGTTCTAAGTCCATAACAAATCACAGGAATATTAAGATTAATAACTATTTGCATGCATTCATTGACTTGTTCTCTTGTTAAAAATTGAGCTTCATCAACTAAAATACAATTAACTTTCTTATATTTATTCTTTACTATTTCAAATAAATTGTCTTTCTTATCAATCAATAAATCAACTTCTTTTTCAACTCCTATTCTTGATACTATTTTAGTCTTTCCTTTAGTATCTATTGATGGCTTTACAATTATTGCTTTCATATTATTTTCTTTATAGTTATAACAAGTTTGTAGCAATAATGTTGTTTTTCCACTATTCATTGCACCATATCTAAAATATAATTTTGCCATTTTTGCCTCACTTTCTTGCTCTTGGATGTGTTTTAAAATAAACATCTTTCAATCTATCTGTACTAACATGTGTATATATTGCTGTTGCAGTTAAGCTCTCATGCCCCAAAAGTTCTTGAACGGATAATATGTCACAGCCTTCATTTAATAAATGAGTTGCGAAACTATGACGTAGCATATGTGGCGATATTTTCTTTTTGATATTCGTATTTTTTATTATTTGATCAAGAATGTATCTTATTCCTCTAGTTGTAAGTTGTTCTCCATTATTGTTTAAAAATAAGTAATCAGAATTGTTTTTGTTTAATGTTTTATAGCCATCTTCTAAGTATAAATCTAATATTTCTCTTGCGTAATCTCCAATTCTTGTGATGCGTTCTTTATTTCCTTTTCCAAGTACTTTTATCTCTTCATCATTTATGTCTTTTAGTTTTATATTAACAAGTTCACTTACACGTACTCCTGATGCATACAACACTTCTAAAATCAGCCTATTTCTTTGTCCTAAAGGAGTTGAAATATCAATTGAATTAAACATTTCTTCTAATTCATTATAATAAAAAAATCTAGGAAGTTTTTTTTCTTTTTTTGGAGTTTTTATTAAAGAAAATGGACTATTAGATAAGTAATTATTATTAATCAAATATTTATAAAAGCCTCTTAATGAACTAAGTTTTCGTGATACTGTAGATGCTTTATTATTTTTCTTGTCAAGTTCCATTAAGTAAAATCTTACATCATCATATTTAACGTCTAATATTTCAATATTTTCACTAGATAAAAAATATATAAATTCTACAAGATCTTCTTCATAGCTATTAATTGTTTCTTCTGAATAATTCTTTTGATATTTTAGATATTTCAAATATTCTTCTAAGTATTTCATTGTACCACCTTAATAATTATTTTATAACATAATAAAATTATTTAAAATAAAAAAATAACCTAAGTTATTTTTTCAAAGAGTATTTTATGTTTTTTATGTTTTTTATTTTTAAATTATTAATTGATATGTAATTAGTTATTAAGTTACATTTATCTATAATTATTCTTAATTGTCTATTGTAAAAATAGTATTCATCATCTTCTAAATTATAAATTGATTCTATTAACTCATTAATCATTCTGTTGTAAACTTTTTTTATTTTTCCAAGTTTTTCAACTTCAAGTCTATACTCGAATAATGATTTATAATTTGTATAATATTTTCCATTAATAAAGTATGCTTTAAAATTAGAGTTATTTAAAAATTCAAATTCATCATAAGATATATCTATTAAATTATTAAAGAAATTATCAAATATATTATAATCAAATAATAAATTTATAAAAGTTTTACTTTTACTGCTTAATAATATATCTTTCGCTTTATCAATATCTGAAATAGAGTTATTATTATAAATAAAGATATCTTCAGCATCAAATAAAGGAAATATTTCATTTTCTTTTGTATTATTCTTATAATCTACTAGAATATGCCCTTCTCTATTATTATTCATTTTAATAAAATTATATATTTTTTCTTTATTAGGGTAATTATTAATAAAATCTTTTTCATTTTTAAATTCACATGTGTATTTATCAACATTAAAAAGTGAATCTTTTTCTAATAAAATATTCTTTTTATCATCACCATTTTTTATTACATATTCTAAAGTTGCAAGTTCCATAAATTATTCCCCCAATCAAGATTTAAGGGTTTAAAATAACATTTTTAAGTTAAAATGTCAATATAAAACAATTGTTTGACATTGATTTTTATGTGTGATATCATCATTTTGAGGTGACATTATGGAAAAACTTACTGATAGACAAAACGAAATATTAGATACAATAAAAAAGTTTATTGCAAAAAATGGATTTCCTCCTACTGTTAGAGAAATAGGTAAAGAACTTAATTTAAGTTCTCCTGCTACAACTCATTTTCATTTATCGAAATTAGAAAGTAAAGGATATATTAAAAAAGATAAATCAAAAAATAGGACTTTAGAACTTTTAGTACCAAATGAATATATTGATAATTCAAATGATATTGCCACTATTCCTCTTATAGGAACTATTACTGCAGGAAATCCTATTGAAGCTATTGAAAGGCCTGATGAATTTTTTTCAATTCCTGTTAGTTTAATTCCTAAGAAAAGTGAAGTATTTGCATTAAGTGTTAAAGGAACATCTATGATTAATAAAGGAATTAGAGATGGAGATGTAGTATTAATAGAAAGAAAAAAAACTGCTAATAATGGCGAAATAGTAGCAGCTATGACAGATGAAAATGAAGTAACACTAAAAACGTTTTATAAAGAACAAAATCATATTAGATTACAACCTGAAAACGATTCCATGGCACCAATATTATTAAATAATGTTACAATTCTTGGAAAAGCTATAGGACTATATAGAAAAATATAATTTAAGACTGTATTCAGTCTTTTTTTATGAAAAAAAAGACTTATAAAAAGTCTTCTTTAACTTCATTATTTATTTCTTCATCTATAGGAGCATCACTATCTTCTACTAAATCAACCCCTACTCTAATTTTAGCATCTCCTACAACTTCTGCTGCAATGGTTTTTTCTACAGTATATTTTATTTTTCCGTCTATTATTTCTGCTTTATTACAATTAGGTTGTTTAATAGCTCTTATCATTATTTCATCTTGACCATCGTAGTCATCACTTTTAGTTATTGGAATTAATTCCTCATAAGTTACCTTTTGTTTGGCTACATCAGTTTTAGTATTATCTTCAGTTGAATACCAAATATTAGTATCAAATGATCCTTCTACTTTAACATTATCTCCTTCTTTTTTACCATTAAAAGTATGATTAATTATCCAACAACCTAAAATAGTAGATGGTGTGCTTTCAGTTTCTAAATAATGCTCGCTTGTAAAAGTTTTTTTCCCTTTTCCTACAACTGCTTTTGTTACAATTTCTTTAAAGCTAGACATATTATCCTCCTCTATGATAGTCTATGCAATAGTCTAGAGAAAGTTATATATTTCTAGTTTTATTCTTTATTAAAAGAATTTTCAATTATTTGTCTAATACTTTGTAATTGATAATTTATGTCTTCTTGAAGATATAAATATTCTTGATAAGAAGGATACGTCAAAAGTTCATTTCTATATTGTTCAATTATCTTATCTTCATTTGAAATATCTTCATGATTATATTCTTTTTTTACTCTTTTTTGTTCTTCTTTTTTTATTTCTTTTATCAAATCCATTATTGAGTTATTCTTTTTCATTTCTTCTTTTAAATATGAGTATCTTTTATAGTCTTCAGTATTTTTTATTAAAACAATTAACTCATCTATTTTATTTGATATCAATTCTTTATTTTTGTTCTCCATCTAAACTCCATGTTTTTGCATCTGTAACTAAGACTTTAACTATTTTTCCAATTGATTCCTTATTTCCTGTAAAATTAATTAATTTATTAGTATCAGTATATCCGCATAGCATTCCATCTTTTTCACTAAGTCCATCTACTAAAACATCTACTGTTTTTCCAATCATCTTTTTATTACTTTCAAGGAAATACTTATTTACTGTTTCATTCAATTTATAAAGTCTTTTTTCTTTTTCTTCTAACGTTGTTTTATCTTCGAGTTTTGCTGCAGGAGTTCCAACTCTAGGAGAAAAAATAAATGTATATGCATTATCAAATTTACAATAGTTAACTAACTTTAATGTTTCTTCAAAATCTTCTTCCTCTTCACTAGGAAATCCTACAATTATATCTGTTGAAATTGAAACATTTGGAATAGTCTTAAGTTTATCAAAAAGTGTGATATATTCTTCACTTGTATATCTTCTTCCCATTAGTCTTAGTACTTTAGAAGATCCTGATTGAACAGGAAGATGAATACTTGGCATTATATTGTCATATTTTTTTATTACTTCAATCATGTTATCTGTAAAATCCCATGGATGACTAGTCATAAATCTAATTCTTGGAATATTTGTTTTTGCTACATCTTCAAGCAAATTCTCCATTCGATATTCATAATCAAAATCTTTTCCATATGCATTAACGTTTTGACCTAATAAAGTTACTTCTTGGTATCCTTCTTCAACTAGTTTTTTTACCTCTTTTATTATATCTTCACTATTTCTACTTCTTTGTTTTCCTCTAGTAAAAGGTACAATACAATAAGTGCAAAACTTATCACAACCATACATAATATTTACATAAGCTTTATATCTATTTGATCTTTTAGCAGGTATTCCTTCTACTATATTACCTTCTTTGCTATAAACTTCTATAACTTGTTTTTTTGTTTTAAACGCTTCTTCAAGTATATATGGCAATCTATGTAAGTTATGAGTACCAAATACAAAGTTTACATATTTATATTTATTCATAATTTTATTTACTACTTGCTCTTCTTGAGCCATGCATCCACAAAGCCCTATAATCAAATTTTTATTTAATTCTTCCTTTTGATGTTTTAGTCTTCCAAGCATACCAAAAGCTTTATTATGAGCATTTTCACGAATACTACATGTATTTAATATAACTAGGTCAGTTTTACTTAAATCATCTGTTTCAGTAAATCCTATTTGTTCTAACATGGCTTTAATATTTTCTGTATCATGCTCGTTCATTTGGCAGCCATATGTTTTTATATAATATTTTTTATTTAAACCAATATTTGCTGCATTTTCATTAAATACATAATATTCTTTTTCTATTTTAGAACTATTTCTTTTTCTTGCTTCTTTATAGTCAGGTAATTGCATACTAATCACTTCCATTCGTTAATTATATAACATAAATCAAAAAAAAAGAAGATATTAATATCTTCTAGGCAAACAAAACATCATTAATATACTTATCCATTTTTTTAGTTTTATTATGAATAACTTCTTCTTTTATAGATTCGAAGTTTTCTTTTAAATAAGTAATTATTTTTTTAACTTTAGGAGATACTTCTTTATCTTCAAGATTATCAATCAATAATTCAATATTATTTAACTTAGAATAACTACCATAATTTCTAGTATTAATATAAGTATCATAGTATTTCTTAAATGAATGAACACCTACTTCATTAAACCTATCATCTTCTAAAACTTTAGCAGTTACATACGTATAACCATTTTTAATTGATTCATCAAGAATTGTTTCTCCGTTTTTATTTGTTATATTAGGAGTAAACTTCTTATTTTTCTTTAATTCTTTATAAACATCTATAACTTGTAGAGCTTTCATAGATAAAAGTACATGAGCAAACGTATCTCCATCATTATTTTGATGATTTATATCCCATTTTTTATTCTTTATATGTTTTATGACAACATCAAATTGTCCTTTTTTTAGTAATTTAGTTAAAATATTATTTCCATCTTCATCGACTACGTTAATATCGAAAGTCTTTCTTGATAGAATTTTATCAATTAATGATATATGCCCTTCTTTTAATAGTTCAAATATCAGCGAAGGATCTGCTTCGCAAGCATTAATAGTTTTTGTCTCATCGTAAAACATGTTATAATACACCTCTTTCACACGTGACAGTTTTATATTCTAGCAAAAAAGAAACCAAAAGTCAAATTTTCAAAGTTCTTGAATTTACTAGTTAAAACAGTCTCGTCAAATTTTTTAACCTTATTTGAAAGGGTTAAAAAATTTTACAAATAAACAAATAATCTTCCTATTCTAGATAAGAATTGTGCATATTATACCACAAAATAGGCCAAAAGTCAAAGTTTGCTTTAATAAATAGGTTTGGGATTACATACAAAAAGAAGACCTTCATGATAAATAGACAATCCTCATATAAGTAAAGAACTAATACCAAACTCTAATCTAATAAGTGTTATTTAACAACTTAAAAAGCTTTGAATTCTCAAAGCTTATTTTATTTTTTCTATTGATTTAAATACATAATGATTATCTTCTTTTTCAAAAGTTAATTTATATTGTGAAGCTTCATCTTTAAAATCACTTAAATCATCAAAACTTAATCCTCTTATTTCTTTATTTTTATCAATTGAAGAATATAAAGTACCATCTTCTATATTGATTTCTTTAATTGCATTTGAATGTGAATTAGCATCTTTTAAATTTTTATAAACTCCTGCTTTAGTGGTATTATTTTCATAACTATTATTTCTAACTACGACATACTCATATAATTCAAGTTTATCGTCAGTTTCTACTGATTTATAAAAATCATTGGCATATCTGTAATATACAAAGTCTCCACCTTCCATTGCTGAAAAATAAACATCTAATTTTTCATCATAAGTCATACTTAAAGAACTTATTGAATAAGAATCAAATGATTTAGGAACATAATTTGATTTTTTCCCAAACAATCGATTGTAATTGTTTTCAATTGTTTTTGATGTTAAATAAGAGAATTCATTATCAGCATCTAGAAAATCGCCATCTCTTTTAGCTTTCCCTTCGAAAAATTGATTGTAATCTTTATTATTATAATTAAAATCAGTCGCATAGTAAGCAAATGCTAGCCTATTTTTATATTCAGGAGATAAATCATTAGCAGTTATCTTATCACTTTTATATAATTCTTCTTGATTCGCTTCATGCATGTAATAGCTAAATGTTTTTGCTAGTATAATAGCTTCATCACTAAAATTCTCTAGGCCTTCTTCTATTTTTTCATTTTCTGATGAAGTTTTTTCTCCTTCTTTTTTAGTGTTTTCTTGGTTGTTTGATTCTTTTTTGTTTCCTTCATTATTTAGTAAACTAGATACAAAATATCCACCTACAAACATTAATAAACCAAATATAATTATTATAGCTATTAATGTTACATTATTATTCTTAGATTCTTTCTTAGATTCATTTTGAATTTCATTGTTTTCCATATTATCACTCCTATTCTTTATTCACAATTATAATTTTTTATCAATATTTTTGTCAATCAAAAAAGCCTAGAAACTTAATCCTAGGACAATAATTTACATATATATGGCGGAGACAGCGAGATTTGAACTCGCGCGACAGTTGCCCGTCCTACACCCTTAGCAGGGGCGCCTCTTCAGCCTCTTGAGTATGTCTCCGTGCTTACCTTTTAATTATACATATAATAAGAAACTAAGTCAATAAATATAGTTAGTTTTTTTAGGATATAATTATATTTTTTATTATTTTACTTTAAAGTTTTAATTAAAAATTACTTAATTAATAATAAAAACAAAGAAGACTATTTACTATAGTTCTTCCTTGTATTTGTTTGCTAATATAAAATCAATCATCAATATAAATATTGATAATATTCCCAATAATAAAATATTGTTATTTACAAAATTTATATAATAACCTAAATAAGGTATTTTAAAAGAAGCTAATTTACCAACTATTTCATCAGAGCATCGTGTTTTCTTATCAGCAACATCATTAGCATCTCCTTTAGTTATGAAACACTCATTTTCAATTCCAACAACTCTGTGAGATACTATTGATTCACCTGTTTTAAAAGCTATAATATCTTTTATTTTAATTTCACTTGTTACAGTCTTATTATAATATACTATATCTCCTTTATTAAATGTTGGACTCATTGATCCAGATAGAACTATTAAAGGTTTAATATTAAATATTATAAGAACAAAAGGAACAAAATAAGCCAAGACAAATAGTATTATTAAATATGAAAGCCATCTAAATGTTTTTTTTAAAATAGTCATTGATTTATTCCCTTTCTATTATGTTTATTTGTTTTCTTTAAGCATACTGGAATAATAAATGAAGTAATGATAATAGCTAAACTTCCCAAAATAATTACAATATTTAAATTAGAGTTTTTCGAAGTGTTTGGAATAGATATTATGTTGCCGTCAGTTTTAATAAAAAAGTTTAGTTCAGTTTTAGCTATATCAGTATTTTTTATTTCATATTCATCTTTTAAAGATGTTTCAACTCTAATATTGGACTGTTCTGATTTATTATAATTACCCAAAAAAATTAAATTTTCTTCTTTGATATCTTCATTTTCAACATATAAAGATGTTTTTGCTACACCATCATATTCAAGTTTATCATTTATATAAACTTTCATATTAATATTATTAAGTAATTCTTCTTCTAAAGTATTTTGTTCTTTCATTTTAAAATTAAAATATAAACTAAATTCTTTACTACTAGAACTTTTAATCAAAATAGTATCAGTATACGTTTCTCCAGGAAGCATATCTTTATGATCCATGAAAATATTGGTACTGCTGTTATTCACATCATAATAGATAATATCGTGGTTTTCTTTTATTTCTAATGTATATGTTGCTGCAAAAACATTTGGGGAATATATTATTAAAAAAAATATTAAAATTTTAACTATAATCATATTAATCACTCCGGACAAATTCTTTCATATATATCATTACTTCCCCATAATGAATTCATTGCCATTTTACAACTTCCGCTTTGAACACTATCAACTAGTATTTCTAAAACAAAGTTACTATCTTCAAACTCAGGAATTTCATTTCTACAATTTGATATTAATTTGTTATCTATGTGTTCAGGATTGCAGACGACTTCAGAATCATAATTAAATTCAATATAATTAATTAATATATCCGATATTTCCTCTGGTTCTAAAACATTTTTAGAATATATAATCGTTCTAACATCTGAAGAAGATTCATAATCAACGATAAAATCGCTTAAATCTCCATATCCTATTTTAAAAGGACTGGTATCATAAAATTGTCTAATTCCATCTTTTACCCAATATTTAGATACTGTAAATCTATAATACTCAGAAATATCTCCAGTGTTTTTCACTTTAAAATCAAGAAAAATTCTATCATGAGGATTCATTTCTGTTGGAATATTAAGCCTATAAAGTGATTCTTCTGAATCAACTTCTATGTAAGAAGAATTAGGAACAATTCCTATTTTTCCCATTCCATATCCACCAGCTTCATTTCCACCAGCTTCATATCCCTTAAAAAGTGCAACTACATGTCCTTGTTCTATTACATTGCTATTTTTTCCAAATAAATTATATCTATTTATAATAAGTACTCCTACTAAAACAAACAATAAAAATATTATTATAATTTTTTTATTCATAATCTTTTTATGCCAAATCGTCAAGTGTTATTCCCCATGTTTCTTCCATGCCTTCTACTTGTACTGATTCCATATTAATACCTAAAATATATTTTGCATTAGCATAAGCACTTGTACTTCTACAATTGGATATCATAACTCCATTTGTTGTGGTAGGTGAGCACTCGAACTCATCACCTACATTTTCATTTAAAGTTACTTTATCAATAAATAAATTTGTTTCATCATTTGGTTTTAATACTTTATTATAGTAGTAATAATCTCCTATTTTAATCCATGAATTTAAATTTGGAAAATTTATAATAGCAAATTTTTCATTATTATCATTTACTAAGCTCAATTCTTCTGTTCCCGATAGCCATTGTTCATTTATAGATAGCCTTACAACTGCATTTATGTTTCCGTTATTCTTTACAGAAACTTCTTTTGTTACTTCTTGTCCAGGGGTCCAGTTTGTTGGGCTTTCAAATTTCTCTATTAAATCGACTCCATATGTTGAATTAACTGTAAATTCATTGTTTATAGTGAAAAAGTCAGAAAAATAGGCATATGTTCCACTAATTCCAATTAAAAATGCAACTCCAATCGCCCCTATAACAAAAATATTTTTTTTATTTTTTAGTTTTTTATTCATAATATTTCTCCTTTTAAATTAAAATTCCCAATTTATATTGTCGTTTTCAATATTTATATCATGCTTCCATAGTTTTTTTACTGCTTTAGAAGTTGGTTGAATCGCTTCATAATAGAATGTAAGCTCATAATTACCATTCAAATAACTTTCATTAGACCCTACTAGTTCATTATTTAACTTTATCGATTTTAATAACTGAACACTTTCTCTACTATTTAATAACTTTTTATAATAATACCATCCATTATGATATACCCAGTTATTTTCAAAATTTTCTGTCCACTTTTTTTCAACAACATTAGTACCATTTACTATATTACTAATCTGATTATCATTATACTTCCATATTTCTGTATACATCGCTCTTACAATTACTGGTGTTTCATCATAATTAATAATCATTACTTCTTTTTTAGTATCATTTGGCCATGTTGTATTATCAAAGTTTTCTTCAATTCCAACATTTATTTTTGCAACTTTGAATTCATTATATACAGTTTTTTTTGTTTGAAAATAAGCAAATACTTTAATTGTAGAAATTGCAAATAAAATAATGAAAACAAAGACAATTATTTTTTTCTTTTTCATACTATGCTCCGTTCAATGTATTTTTTGCATATCCAAATCCATACAAAAATCCCTCATTATTTTTTTTATTATTGAATAACACTATATATTCTTTTTGCTCATTAATATTAATATTTCCATTCTCATCAAGTCCTTCAATACCTATAAGGTTATATCCAGCCTTTTCAATTTCAATTATATTATATATTCCGTAGTCGACATTTAATTCTTTACATTCATTACTTTTTAATTCTACCCATGTTTCATAAGAAGTAGAACTATTGATATAGAAAGTGAAAATATCATTTGAGTTTGAACTATTAGAATTTTTACAAATCTTAATTATTGCTTTAGGATCCCCCACATTAAAACTTTTTTCATCCCTTATATTTCCTTCTCTTAATTTACTTCCAGTTTCTGAGTCTGCAGATATCAAAGTTACCTCATTATTAAGTAATCCAACATCTTCTTCTCTTACTTCATAATCGACATATATTTTTGTATTTTCTAATGGGCCAATTCTTTTAATACGAACTAGTTTATTACTTTCAATTGTGTAATTATCATTTTCTAATATAGTAATATTATCTAACTTTTCTTCTACTAAAATATTATTTATTACAAAATTTTCGTTATTTGTTACTGTAATAGCAAAATGTACAATATCTCCTTTTTTAAAGTTTGTTATACCATTTAGTATCTCTATTGCAATTGATGGTTGGAATCCTGTAAATTCTATTATTTCTTCTCCGTTTAATTTATTCTTTTTATTTCCATTACGAATTAAAAAATTATTTTTTATTGAACTATATTTGATAGTTATCTTTTTATTACTAGTATTATCAATACTAAAGCTTGTACTTTCATTATCAATACCACTTAGTTCATCTACTTCATAATTTAATGTAGGAATCAATTCAATATCGTATTCTCCTAAATCTAAACTAAGCTGTTTGCATTCCTTATTTTTTATTTCTAGCCATGTATCATAATCTTCATTATAGAGTCTATATAAGAAAACATCTTCTTTTTCATTGTCACTTGTCGCACATAATTCAAAATTATTTTGTCTTTCAGCATGTACAGGGATAGTATAATTTAATAAAAAAAGAAAACTAATTGCAAAAAGAATGTAAAACTTTCCTTTTCTCATATCATTCCTCCCTACTCTATAAATTGATTATATCATAATGGTTAAAAAAATCACCTTATTACTCGTAAAGTTTACACTATACTCATGTAAACTATTTTAAATAAATTCTAGTATTTTATTTTATTTCATAGATTTACTATAACTATCTCCTGTGATACAATATTAAGTCAATTAGGAGGGTTAAATATAATGGATAAAGCTACACAAAGAAAAGTTGTTGATGATGTTTTAAAAGAAATGAATGAAATTGATAAAATTGCTAGAAAAGAATGGAATGCTTCCTGGGAAGAGTTTTGCTCTGGAGCATATAGTAAAGCACTTTCTGAATATGATATGTCTTCTGATTTTATAAAGATTCTGGAAGAAAATAATGATAATGCATATGATTTAACTGGTTTGTTAAAAAAAGGAAATAAAGTTAATGTTCCATTAAAAAAAGCTAATATAAAATTAGGAAAAAATACATATGAATGTGGATTTGAAAAAGTTGAATGGAAAAATATGAAAACAAATAAGGCAGTTAGATTTTTTTCATTTGACAATAATGGAAACATTGGACTTATAAAAAAAAGTGATAAAAATACATATGGTATTGATTGCAATATCACTAACAATGACTTTGCAATTATTATGAACAATAAAAATCATATTTTAGTTGAAAACAACAATGATATGTTATACAAAAAATATAATGATTTAGAGATTATAAAAAACTACGAGGATGGTACTAAAACTGTAAAGATAGTTAAAGTTCCTACACAATTTGAAGCTCGTTTTGATTCAGATGACAATTTAGAATATGCATTTCTAAAAATAAATAAATATAAGTCTAATGGTAAAGTAAATGGAACTTATAGAATAGATGCAAGTTGGAATAAAGGTATTCGTGCCAACTATTACTCAAGAAAAGGTAATAAAATTGATTTAAGTGAAGATCAAGAAAAACTAGAAGAATTCAGTAATTTAATTGTTCCTATAATAACTAGTAATAATGAAGAAAATAAATATATATCTTCATTTATTAAAGCAACTGGTAAAATGATTAATGGTGAAATTGATCAGAATGAACTATTCTATGAAAATCAATATTTTAATTTAGATTTTATTACTGAGATTGAAAATAGAATTGATGATGAATTAAAAGTTATTAAAAATGAAATCCCATCAAAAACTATTATTGATAAATTATACTTTACAATTAATTCTAAAAATGCAAATAATTTTTATGATGAATATAAGCCAAGAACGTTAAAGAAAAAAGCAAAAAAGCAATCACACACTAGATAGTGATTGCTTTTTTTATTTGTTCATAGTTTTTAAAAAATATATTAAATATTTGAATATCATCATAATTAGGAGAAATAAAATTTAGAGCATCTTCGAAACTAATTTCATAAAGTTTATCATTTAATGTATATATCTTATTCCAATACTCATAATTATCTTCTATTAAGCTAGTCAAATAATATCCAAAAATTATCCCTATTGAATATTTTAAATTCAATGGTATTTTTAAATTTGATCCCCAAGAAGTAATGTTATTAATAACATTTTCTACTTCATCAAGTACAATTAATCCAAATGCATTATCTTTATTATTTGAAACAAAATTATCTATTGTTTTTTTATCAATCTTTCCATAAATACGATATAAATCAATAAGCACTAATTCAACTTTTATTTTTTTTATACTATCTATTGCATCATTTATATAATCAATTTCTATTTTTTTTGCATCTTCAATTAATAATTTATTTTCAAGCCTTTTTTTAAAATCCAATTCTGCTGCTATTGAAATTGCTTCTCCAAATAATTCTCTAGCAAGTGTGTTTTCCATATGATACTTATTAATTGGTTTTAAATTAAAATGGTGGAACAATTCATGAATTAAGTTTAATGCATCTGATATATTTTTGTTATTTCCAATTATTATTTCCCCAGTGTATGAATCACATCCAGCATTATCTAATGAATAATTTGCTATATGTATTTCATTATTATCAAGCATTCTTTGTGTTTCATCATAATAAATCGGATGATAGTCTTTTAAATAAGAAAGAGCTAAATCAGTTCCATTTTCCTCTTTTATTTCATAATTTGTTTCAGGAATTAGTGTGCAATTTTTATAAATCATATCAAATAGTGGTAATAATTTTTTACAAATATCTATAATTTCTATAATGGACTTGTTATTTATTTCTTTTTTGATGATTTGGTTTAATTCATCATAGTTTAAATCAAGCATAAATATACTCCTAATTTATCTACTGCTTTTGATATTTTGTAACTCAAATCTATACTTTTGTTTTATATCTGGATATTTTTCATGATCAACTTCACTTAAAAACATATCAAGTGGCCTAATCCATACACTATTATCACCATATAATCCTCTATAAATAACACATTTTTCATTAGTTTCAGAATAAGTCCCAATATCTTCAACTATATAATAATCTCCTTTAAAATGTTTATAAACTCCTTTAACTTTTACTCTCCTCATATTTCCTCCAATAGTTATCTAATAACATTATACTACAAATATTCTTCATTTTAATCAATGTCATTTATTTCTAAATTTCATAAATTACTATAGGTGAATTATGAATAAGAAAAATTTCTATTGTGAAAAATATGGGGCTTCTTCAAAAGTATTAATTATTCTTCCTGGATGGGGTGATAATAGAAAAACATTTGATTACTATATTAATGTTTTAGAAAAATACTTTACTATTTATATTTTTGATTATCCAGGATTTGGTAATAGTTCTTTTCCAAATAAGGACTTAATAATCGATGATTATGCATATTATATTTATAAATTTATTAAGAATAATAAAATTAATAATCCCTATTTATTGTGTCATTCTTTTGGCTGTAGAATATCTATATTATTAATTGCTAAATATAGAGTACTAGTAGATAGATTAATAATAATTGGTGGAGCTGGTATTAGAAGAAAAAGTATAAAAAAGAAATTATGCTCTCTTAAATATAAGCTTTTAAAAAGAGTTGGTAAATTACTTCGTCAATCTAAAAGAAATAAGTATTATGAGAAATTATTCAACAAATATGCATCAAATGATTATAAAAACTTAAGCGAAAATATGAAAAAGACTTTTAAAAATATAGTTAATAAAGATTTAAGGAAATACTTGAAATATATATATTGCCCTACTTTACTTATATGGGGTGAAAATGATAGATCTACTCCATTAAAAGATGGAATTCTTATGAATAAAAGAATTAATAATTCAGGTATTGTTATTATTAAAGGAGGAACACACTTCGTTTATTTAGAGTATCCTTATTATGTTTTAAGTATAATATTAGAATTTTTTAAAAAATAAAAAGAACTATTTCTAGTTCTATTTTACATAATGGTGGGGCGTTAGGGATTCGAACCCTAGACCCACTGATTAAGAGTCAGTTGCTCTACCAACTGAGCTAACGCCCCATGCAAATAAATGTTTGCTATTTAGTTATAACATATTTTTTAAGAAAAGAAAAGAAAAAAGTATAAAATTATACTTATTTTTTATTTTATTAGCAAATAAACTAGTATTATTATTCCTAAAACTACTCTATAATACATAAAAATTTTAAAATCATTTCTTTTTAAGTATGATATTAATAGTTTAATACATAACAATCCTACTATGAAAGATATTAATATTCCAGTTAATAATATTTGTATGTTTTTAATTAAGACATTATAGTCTACTTTCAATAATTGTACTAAAACTGCTCCTAGTATTATTGGTAATGATAAAAAAAACGAGAATTTTGCAGAACTTTCTCTATCTATATTTTGCCTTCTTGCCGCTGTGATTGTTGTACCACTTCTAGAAAATCCAGGAATTAGAGCAAATATTTGGCTTATTCCTATTTTTAAAGCATCTATCTTAGTTATTTCATATATATCTTTTTTTTCATCACTATTTTTATCTACATAATTTATTATTAATCCCATTATAATAAGTGCAAGTGCTATAATATAGTATTTATTTCTTATATAATTATCAATATAATCTTCAAGCAAAAAGCCTATTATAGCAGCTGGTAATGTCGCAATAATAATATTCAGAAATAAGTTTTTATCTTTACTTTTTTCTTTTTTTAAACTACTTTTAAAAATATTTATAAAGTCTTTATAATATATTGTAATTATTGCTAATAATGTACCAAAATGAAGAGAAATGTCAAAAGTCAACGAAATGTCTTTACTAATAACATTGTTCCCTATTCCAAAAATATCTCTAAATATAATTAAATGAGCAGATGATGATATAGGCAAGAATTCTGCAATTCCTTGAATTATTGCTAATATAATAATGTAAAACAAAAAAATCACCTACATTATTTTATACTAGGTGATTAAATATTATTACTTATTTAAAAAACTTTTACTTAGTTTTTTTATTTCTTGTTCTTGTCTTTCTTTTCTTTTATAATACAATTTTAAATTTGATTTAGTATTCTTTTCTACTTTTTTGTACTCTTTTAAATCAACTTTTTTGTCAACTAAACCTATATGTTGCATTATATTACTTGCATTCATTATTGATTCAGTATCTTGTAAAAAATCTCTATCAACTTTTGATCTATTATTCCTTAACATATAATTAGCAAAGTATAAATATGATACTTCATTACATAAATTTAACATAGGATGCTTTTCTATATAGTCTCTCATCAATTTATAAAACTCTTCTTCAGTTTTTGAACTTTTTAAAGCATAATTTGTGTAGTATGTAAAATCATCTATAGAAGATTCTCCTTTATTCTCATATCTTTTAGCAGCATTGTAAATATCACATACTATATCAGAATATTCTGGAATATGTTTTCCGTTTAAGCTTCCTATGCTATCTAAGAAAACAACTCTTGATTGATATACGTCTTCTGAATTACCATTTTCACTTATATGAAATCTTTTCTTTGTAATATTAATTCCATTCATTATAATTTCAGCATTAGATAATATTGTTTCACTTTGAAACTTAGAAGTTCCATCTTTGATTATATCAACAATTTTGTTATATTCATTACCTGCTCTAATTTGATATATTTGATGAGTTCCAAAATAATTTGCATACTTATTCATAAAACTTTCAAAGTCAACATATGTAGATGAATATTTCTCTTTTAATTCATCTGTTGACAATTTATTAATATCATTTATTATTTCTAATTCTTCTGTTATTTTTTTTATTTCCATCTTTACTCTCTCCTAATCTACTAAAAATATCATGATAATTATCTACTAAAATAAATTCTATTTTTTCTAAAACATTTTGTGGTATTTCTTTTAAATCCTTTTCATTTTCTCTTGGAATAAATATTTTATTCACCATTGCTCGATAAGCTCCAATTACTTTCTCTTTTAGACCACCAATTGGAAGTACTCTTCCTGTTAATGTTATTTCACCAGTCATTCCAATTTTTGATGAAACGCTTTTGTTTGTAAATAAGCTTATAAGTGCTGTTGTTAAAGCAACACCTGCCGAAGGTCCTTCTTTTTGAATTGCGCCTTCTGGTATGTGAATATGAATTGTTTTGTCTTCTAGTTCTTTTAAATCAATGCCAAATAATTGGCTATTTGATTTGATATAATCAAGAGATATTTTTGCTGATTCTTGCATTACTTCACCTAATGAGCCAGTAAGAATTAAATCTTCTTTTCCTTTAAACATTGTAGCTTCTATTGGAAGAATATCTCCACCATATATTGTATATGCAAGACCATTTACTATTCCAACTCTATCTTCCTCTTGATTATCATTATATAAATACTTTTTAATTCCTAAATATTCCTCTAAATCATCTGGTGATAATTCATATTTTTTCTTTTCTTTGTCTACAATAATCTTTTTTACTATTTTTCTTAATATTGTAGCTATTAATCTATCTAGTTCTCTTACACCAGATTCTTTAGTGTAGTTCCTAATAAGTGTTAATATTGTTTCATCTTTAAATGTAACTTCATTATTTTTCAGTCCATGTTCTTGTAGTTGATCCTTTATTAAGTGTCTCTTTGCAATATCTAATTTTTCAAATTCTGTATACGACGACAATTCAATTATTTCAAGTCTATCTTTTAATTCTTCTGGAATTTGTGAAAGGTAATTTGCTGTTGCAATAAACATTACGCTTGATAAATCAAATTCTTCTTCAATATAATGATCTGTAAAATATTTATTTTGTTCTTTATCAAGTACTTCTAAAAGACTAGATGCTGGATCTCCTTTTATATCTTTTGTCATTTTATCTATTTCATCAATTATGAATACAGGATTCTTAGTTCCAGCTTTTTTCATTCCTTGAATTATTAATCCAGGTGCTGCACCAATATATGCTCTTCTATGTCCAATAATTTCAGCTTCATCATTAATTCCACCAACAGATATTTTTGTTACTTTTCTATTTAAGCTTTTTGCAATATTCTTTGCAAATGTTGTTTTACCAACTCCTGGTGGTCCCACCAAACAAATAATTGGACTTCTAGAATTATTTGTATTTTGTTTTACTGCTAGATACTCAATAACTCTATCTTTTACATTATCTAATCCATAATGTGTTCCATCAAGTATTTCACGTACCTTTTTTAGATCTTTTCGATCTTCAGTAGTTTTTGTCCATGGTAGTGCTAAAAGCCAATCTATATAGTTTCTAATCATACCTGTTTCTGGTGAAATTGAATTAGACATTTCATATTTATTTAATTCAAGTAAAAGTTTATCTTTTACTTTTTTAGGACATTCCAAAGAATTAATTTTCTCTCTAAGCATTTCCCCTTCGCTTTGACTTTCTTCACCTAATTCTTTTTTAATCACTTTAATTTTTTCTCTTAAAACAAACTCTTTTTGGCTTTCTTCAAGACTAGAGGCTACTTTTGCTTCTATATCCTGTTCTAATCGTAATATTTCTATATCACTATTAATATCATCAAGAATCATTTTTACTCTTAATGTTGAATTATTTTCTTTTAAATATTCTTGTTTTCTTTCATAATTAATTGGAAGGTATAACACGACAACATCTGTAAGTTTATCGATATCATTTATTCCTTCAACTTGCGATAAAATTGTGTTAGACATATATGGTACATCTTTTACATATACATCAATATGTTTATTTAAAGCTCTTACATATGCCATTTCTTCTTTAGGGGATAATTCTTCTTTTGGTAATATACTAAATAAAGCTTCATATATTCCTTCATCTTTTGAGTAAGCATATATTTTTACACGTGATTCTCCTAAAATTATAATTCTTGTTTTACCATTAGGCATATCAAGTTTCATTTTTATTTTTCCAACAATACCATAATTAGGTAATTCGTCTATTTCTGGACTTGTTTCTAAACTATCTTTTGGATTTACTAAAAGTATTCTGTTATCATAACTATTTTCTGCAAGAGCAATAATTTTTTTGTCTTCAACAGAATCAAATTCTATTCTTATTTCGTTATAAGGAAATAGCACCATATTCTTAAGTAGCAGTACTGGAAGATTACTTTTCATATTGGCGCCTCCTTTAAAAATATGAATTTTATTATAATCATCGTATTTTAAAAATGCAATAAAAAAGACACCTTTTTACAGGTACTTTTTTTTGTCATTTCTTTATGCCCTTTATAATCAAGTTTTTGTATTTTTTAAATTATTTTTTTTATTAGTTTTGTTTACATTTTTTGACTAACATCAAATACTCACAATACTATTTTTTATAAAGAAATTATTAGTCTTCAATCATAATTATCTTACTATTAATTCCATTAAGTTCAATTATGTTTTGGGCATCCTCTTTATCATTTGCATCTATGAATTTATTTTTAATTCCTTTAACCATCGTTTTATATTCAGTATCTTTTGGTAACTTTACTCTTGCAGTAGAATTTATAGTGTTTATTTCTAATCTACCATCAAATTTATCATAATTTGCTTCTATATCACATTTTGAAGCATTTAGAATTATATTACCTTTAGAATTATTAACATTTAAATATTTAATACTTCCATCAAATTCTAGCTTTACTATGTCAATACTATTAATATTTAATGATCTAATCTTAGACTTTAATTCAATTTCATCTATATATTTTTCTGGAATATATATTTTTATTTTTGATTTTTTTAACTTATTATTTATTTTAATATCTAATCTATTATAATGATTATCAATTTTTATTTTAATTAGTTCATTTATTCTTTCTTCTATAGACAATGCTTCTATTTTAACTTTTTCATCAGTATTTGAGATTAATTCAATTTCTTCAGTACTATTTATTTCAATGTCAAAATGCTTTGTATGATCAATTTCAAATTCTTCTACAAAAGAATTTTCATTATCTATTTGAATTTCTTTTTCTTCTTTAATTAATTCATCAATAGTTATATTAAACATAATACTTATTTGTTTTAAATTATTAATATCTGGTATTCCTTCTCCACTTTCCCATTTTGTAATTGCTTGTCTTGATACATTTAGTTTCTCTGCAAGTTCTTCTTGTGTTAATTCTTTTTCTTTCCTTAACATTTTCAATTTTTCATTTAATAACATTTTCTCACTCCTTGCAAATCATTTTACTTATTTTTCATTAACAAACAAGCAATATTATTTTACAATTTGATTTTTTTGTGCTACTTTTCGTAGCATTATATTTCTTCTATCTTCATAAAATTAGTTTGTTTAATTGCTTTATTATGATGTATTCCACCAGTAATTATTATTATATCTTTTTCTTGTAATCCAAATACTTTACTTGCAACTTCTCTTGCATTATTAACTGTATCATCCATGTCATCATCTTTTACTTTACTTGTTACAATTGGAAAAACGCCATAACTTAGAAGTAGTTTTCTTGCGATTTTTTCATTTGGGCATAATGCTAATATAGGTGATTTTGGTCTTAAATTACTAATAACCATTGCACTATGGCCACCATTTGTTGGAACTACAATTGTTTTAACTTTTAAGCTATCAGCTGAAGATAAAACAGAGCTTGCTAAAGTTTCAGTTATATCTTTATTAGTAAAATGATTAAAATGAGTTGAATATACTTCATTCTTCTCAGCTTCTTCGCATATTTTAGCCATATATTTAACTGCTTCTATTGGATGTTTTCCAACAGTAGACTCACCACTTAACATAACTGCATCAGCACCATCTAAAACAGCATTAGAAATATCTGTTACCTCAGCACGTGTTGGTCTACTTGATTCATACATAGATGCTAACATCTCTGTTGCAACTATTACGTATCTTTCTTTATTTCTACATCTTACAATCATATCTTTTTGAATTATAGGAAGCTTTTCTAGTGGTACTTCTACTCCTAAATCACCTCTTGCTACCATAATTCCATCACTTTCGTCAATTATTTCATCTAAATTTTGAACTCCTGTTGCGCTTTCAACTTTAGATATAATTTGCATATCTTCTCTATTATATTTTTTTAATAATTCTTTTACTTCTATGATATTTTCTCTTGATTCAACAAAAGAAAGTGCAAGAAAATCTCCTTCATTAAGACAAGCATATTCAATATCTTTTCTATCTTCTTCACTCATAAATGGAATATCGAGTTTTACACCAGGAACTGCAATTCCTTTTTTTGATTTTAGTATTCCACCTTCTTTTACTATGCAAGTTACTCCATCTTCTTCTTTTGATACAACTTCTAATCTCATCAATGCATCTTCTAATAAAATAGTGTTTCCAACATTAATTCTATCAATTACTTCTGGATGATTAACAGAGAAATAATTATTTTGTCCAATTACTCTATTTTTAATTATTCTTACTGGATTTCCTTTAATAAGATTTATTCCTTCAGGAACTATGTCACCACATCTAAAGTCAGGGCCCTTTGTATCATATAAAATACCAATATGCATTCCAGTTCTTAATCTTGTTTCTTTAACTGCATTAAGAATATCAGTATATTCTTCATAATTACCATGTGAAAAATTAATTCTTGCAACATTCATTCCATTTTTGACCATCTCGCTCATTACTTCTACAGATTGACTAGCTGGTCCAATACTACATATTATTTTTGTTTTCTTCATCTTTACCACCTATTTTAAATTATAGTATAACAAGTTACTTTTTACAATTATTTAAAAATAAATTATTGTCTTATATGTACAATAAAAGAGATACTTACTGTATCTCTTAGCTATCCAAAAACATATGGGTTTGATGCTGAACCATCGCCATCTTTTATTGTCACTGTAGATTTTAAATATGCAGATGGATATATCCATAATGACGAAGCATTACCAGAACCCCCACTAACATACCCACTAGGAGAAATATTTAAAGGTATACCCCTAGAACCATCAGTTTCATAGAAGTGTGGAGTTAGTGTCCATGCATCATGAGATAGTGGTGTCATCCAGTCAAATTCTTTTTTACCACATGAATAATAATTATTCCCATTTGAAGTGTAACAGTTTGAATCATTTGCAGCATACAAAAATTCATAAGTTGCCATAAGTCCAATAGTTCCAGTCCATTTTGTTTGTTTTGCATTTTGATAAGCATTTATTGCATTTAAATTATATTTAGCTTCTCCAACATTCCATACACCATTTTCATCAATTAATTGTTTATCCTCTGGTTTTAAGGAATTATAATAGTCACCATTCAAAAACGTTTTTAATTCACTTGTTGGATATTTGATTGCATTTGCACCATATCCATAATCAAATTGATGTCTTCCAATTGAATTAGCATGTATGATTTTTACTTGATCATTATAAATACCAACAATTCTCCACATTTCATTATTAAACCTAACAAAATTAGAAGGATTACCACCTTTAAATATGTAATTATTATCTCCAATTGAAGTTAAT
>OCVV011357958.1_pt1 | contig 57051 bp, 35 predicted proteins | sample 1539721 | NCBI WGS metagenome assembly OCVV01 (sample SAMN02144230, study PRJEB22623) | gut metagenome | biome: sheep rumen | host: Ovis aries | place: New Zealand
GATGGAGAGTCTTATCCGCTGGTGATCGCCCTGAATTGCACTACCGGTGATCCTCAGGGAGAGGTTACAGGCAACGGATGGGACACCATTTCAGCGGAGGAAAACATCATTGTACCCCAATCAGGTTTGTACGAGGTTTTACACGATTTTCCTGTATTTACAATTTGGGTTCATCATTGTTCCAGATTGCACATTATTCTGCGGTATGAACTGTTTTCGCCGATTTCGCTTTTCTTGTTACTCACGAGTTCTAGGGATGAGCTCTTTTTTGTACATTTTTTTATTTTTTGGTTGTTTTTTCGTACAATAATATGATAAAATATCCTTGGAATGTTTGCTTTGAAGACATGAAGATTGAAACAAACAGTATATGACCCACCGAAGAAGAAGATATAAGCTATCTGTAGGATGACAGAATGGATAATAATGATTCTGGCAGAATGGTATCTTCGCTGTCGGAAAATAATTGAAAACAGTTCGTTTTCGCTTATTCGAATCTAGCCTTTTCACCGTCTATGATTTAGCGCTTTTTTCAATACAAAATGAAAACTTATGAGGTACAGGGAGGAATGTAAAGATGAAGAAAATGTTCGCGGTTGTCCTGGTAATGTACATGATGCTCATTACTGTGGCTGGAGTGGCCGAAGAAGCTCATAATCTGTCCGTTGCTTACACCCAGAAATTGGATGCCGCCTACACCCTGGCGCTGAACGCTATCAATAAGGAAGATTACGAGACGGCGCGGAAATACCTGAATATTGCGTTCGTGTACTGCGATCCGCAGAGTAATCCTGAAATGTACGCCGACCTGTTGCTCAAGCAGGCATGCATTGACGTGATCGAGGAAAACAGCGACATGGCTCTGCTGGAGTTGGACGCAGCTTTGTCGATTCAACCCGATCTGGCGAATGCTTACCTTGTGCGCACGCAGATTTATACCACGGCGGGCGACTTTACGAATGCCGTGGCAAATCTGGAAAAGTATATTGAGCTGACGGAGGACGTGGCGCTGTACGAAACTGTGGCGCAACTGCACGAGGCAAACGGCGATATGGCAGCGGCACAGGACGCTTACGATAAATTCGCTGCTACGGCAGGCACAGACAACCAGGAAGCGGGCTTCCAAGCGGGCCTGTACCGGATGGAGAACGGCAAGCTGGAAGAAGCCATTGAAGCATTCCAAGCTTATGCAGACGATGAAACCTACGGCGCTGGCGCGCAGTACAACATCGGCGTGTGCAAAATGAACCTGGGCGATTACACTGGCGCGATTGAAGCCTTCACCGCTTGCAAGGAAAAGGGCGGAGTTTTTGCCGGTCTCTATTACAACCGCGGAACCTGCTATCTCATGACCGAAGATTGGGAAAAAGGTGCAGAAGATTTTACCCACTCCATCGAGACGGAGTCCTTTGTAAATAACGCGCGGTATAACCTGGGCATTTGCAAAATGCAACAGGAAGATTACGAAGCTGCCGTATCCGAATTCAACAAGTTGGTAAACAGCGTAGAAGGCCAGAAGGACGTAACGCTTAACGAAGCGGTGTATTATTTCCGCGCGGTGTGCAATTCGGCACTGGGAAACCTGGAGAAAGCCGTTGAGGATTTGACCACCTGTATTGACTACGGCTATGAACTGGCGCAGACCTATTACCAGCGTGCGCAGGTGTATGCCGCCATGGGTGACACCGAAAAACAGGCCAGCGATCTGGAAAATTCACTGAAATATACCAAGTAATGGAATCCATTGGTTCCTGATCGGAACAGGCAGATACAAACCGACTTCCTGATGAAGAGGAGATTCGGGCATATGAAGAACCATGAAAATTTGTTCAAGCGTATCGTGGCATTCCTGCTGACGCTGGTGCTGGTGTTTTATTCCGGGGATTTTGTCGGCATTGCCGCAGCGTTTGCGGAGGGCGAGACAATTGCTTTCGAAGCGGAGCAGATGGATGTTGTGCTGCCTGAAACCGAAGAGGTGAAATCTGCTGATTTTGTTGATTCTACGCCTGTAGAGCAGGTGAGAGAAGAATCGGTTGAACAAGCGGTTCAAGCGGAAGCGGACCAGGAAGCCACCGAAAAGGCTGACCAAAAACAAGCAGAAAAAGAAGCCGCCGAGAAAGTCTCCAAGGAACAGGGTGAAAAAGCTGTTGCTGAAAAGGGTGACCAGGAGCAGGCTGAGAAAGAAGCTGCTGAAAAGTCCGCTCAGGAGCAGACTGAGAGGGAAAAAACTGAGCAGTCTATACAGAAATCTGTTCAGGTAGTTAACGATCAGAAAACAATTATCAAAGAAGAATCTGTTGAAATAGAAGAGACCCAGCAGGAAGAAACTCCTGTCGAAGAAAAATCTGTTACTGAGGAAGAACAGCAGCAGGAAGAACAGCCTATCATCAAGGAGCCTGTTGTTGCTGAAGAACAGCAGCAGGAAGAACAGTCTACCATCGAGGAGCCTGTTGTTGCTGAAGAACAGCGGCAGGAAGAACAGCCTATCATCGAGGAGCCTGTTACTGAGGAAGAACAGCAGCAGGAAGAACAGCCTATCATCGAGGAGCCTGTTACTGAGGAAGAACAGCAGCAGGAAGAACAGTCTACCATCGAGGAGCCTGTTGTTGCCGAAGAACAGCAGCAGGAAGAACAGTCTACCATCGAGGAGCCTGTTGTTGCCGAAGAACAGCGGCAGGAAGAACAGTCTACCATCGAGGAGCCTGTTGTTGCTGAAGAACAGCGGCAGGAAGAACAGTCTACCATCGAGGAGCCTGTTGTTGCTGAAGAACAGCAGCAGGAAGAACAGTCTACCATCGAGGAGCCTGTTGTTGCTGAAGAACAGCAGCAGGAAGAACAGCCTATTGTCGGAGAGCCTGTTGTTGCTGAAGAACAGCAACAGGAAGAACAGCCTATCATCGAGGAGCCTGTTACTGAGGAAGAACAGCAGCAGGAAGAACAGTCTATCATCGAGGAGCCTGTTACTGAGGAAGAACAGCGGGAGGAAGAACAGTCTACCATCGAGGAGCCTGTTGTTGCTGAAGAACAGCAGCAGGAAGAACAGTCTATCATTGAGGAGCCTGTTGTTGCTGAAGAACAGCAGCAGGAAGAACAGTCTACCATCGAGGAGCCTGTTGTTGCCGAAGAACAGCGGCAGGAAGAAACTACCGCTGTCAACGAACTTTTTACAAAGGAAGAAACTCAGCAGAAAGAAACGCCTGCTATCACAGAACCTCCTGAAGAACAGCCACAGCTTAAACCTGCTGACGGTTTTATTGAGTCGGCTGAGGAAGCGGAGACTGAGCCGGAAACTGCTCTCGTGCCTGTGGAAGTGCCACGCACTCTGGAAATCCAGGTGGGCGATTTTTCTATCACCGTAACCGGCAATCTCCCGGAAGGCGCGGAGATTCAGGCGGTGGAAATTCCCGCGGACGCGGCAGAAGAAATGACCGGTGAAAAGTCGCTGTTCGGTTATGATATCCGCATCCTGGTGGACGGGCAGGTCTGGCAACCGGAAGATGATAAAGAAAATGTTCAAATCTCCATCCAGGATGTGAATGGCAACCCACTTACGCAGGATGTGGAAATCGTTCACGTCAAGACCGACCTGATGGAAGCGAATGGCAGCCTGTCGGAAGAAGCAGTGGAAAAAGCTGTGGAAGGGCTGGCCGATGGAAATGTAGCGGCTGAACGGATCGACGCAGAAACAACAGACGGCATGGTGTCTTTTGAAACCGACAGCTTTTCCGGGTTTGTGGCGAATGCACTGGCGACGCTGGAGAAACTGTTCAAAAACGCCATGGATTCCAGAAAAGCTGGGGACAAGTCTGTCCGGATCAATCTGGAAAAGGATACCACCTATGATGGTGACGCCACGTTCGCCAGCGTGGGCTACGATGTAGACGATGATTTTGAAGTAGAACTGGTCGCGGAAGACGCCGGGGAAGATTATCTCCAGTCCGCAGGCACCACGATTGTGGCGGGCAATATCACCATCAAGGGTATCAACGTGACGATGATGGGCATTGCCATGGTTGCCGGAAAATCTGTGACGTTGGATAACGCCAGGCTGAGCTATTATGGAACGAAAGAGAATGATGATCTCGTTGTCAACATCAGCGGCGACAAGGATAAAGCTGAAATACATACTGGCGAGGGCGACGACACGGTGCAGGTGACTGCCGAAGCAGGCAGCGTGAGTGTGGATACCGGGGTCGGCAATGACGAAGTGGAACTGGTCTTTTCCGGTGATATGGCGACCGTCGAAACCGGTGCGGACAATGATACCGTACATCTGACCGCAAAAGACGCAGACAGTGTAACAGTAGATACCAGCGATGGGAATGACACGGTATTTGCTACAGTGCAAAACAGCATTGTGGTCATCAACACCGGCGCGGGCGATGACAGTATGAACGCCTCCCTGGAGGGCAGCGAAGCCGGTTCTCTGACCATCGAAACGGAAGCGGGCAGCGACGCGGTAATGCTTAGCGCCGACGCGGCGCTTGGTACGACAGTTGTGAAAACAGGTGACGGAAGCGATACCGTGGACGTAGATGTTGAGACTGCGGGAAAGGGCATCACCATTAACACGGATGCGGGGGACGACACAGTATCCCTGGCGCACACGGGAACGAACCAGACGCCCGCCAACGGACCGGTGGAAGTGACACTGGGCGACGGCGACGATACTGCCTTGGTGGACATCCTTATCGCGGATGGAACCAAAGCGCTGAATATTGACGCCGGAGCGGACGAGGACGTCCTGCACCTCAGCGGCTATCTGAATCCCGATGTTGACGAAGAAAAACGCGCTATTGCCACAGAAACGGAAACAGGTCTGAAGATGGAACTGACAGGCCGCCATAAGAATAAATTGGCCATTACGTCCAACAACTTTGATTTTTACAGCGACGAACTGGAAAACAAGCGGACGGTCACGCTGACTCCAGCGGCCGGCATATTAAATTACAGCTCGGCGAACGGCAGCTTTACGAATTTTGTGATCGACGCCCCAGCTAACACGCTGAAGAACGTAACAGTCACGTCTGCGGATAACGCCTCGCTGGTGTTTTCCGGCGTGGTAATAAACACCCCCGCTGAAGTGGACCGGGAAAACAAGGTGGTCATCAACGAAGGTACGGTGATTGACGCCCGGGGCATGAAGTTGACCGTTGAAGGAAAGAACATCGAAATCAACGGCACGCTTAAAGCCGCGACTGTCAGCATCCAGGCCAAAGCGGGCGGGAAGACTGAGAACCCCGGAGAAAGAATCGACCTGTTCATCCTGGACCAGATTGAATCCGGGGACCTGTTCAACGTAATAAACAACGCCAAAATTGTGATCGGTGCATCAGGCGCTGTTTTTTCCAGCGGCGATGTGATGATGCTGGCCCAGGTGGAGCAGAGCGGCGGCATCATCAACGTGCCCATCGAATCGCTGAAAGCGGTGAACGTGAAGATCGGCCGCGCCAGTGTGGATATTGCGGGCCAGGTGTACGCGGGCTATACCTTTGCGCCGACAAACCAGTTTGATATGACTGGCGTCAGCGAGCGAGGCTCCGTGCGGGTGAACGCCCAGGTGAAAACCACGCTGGGGCTGGACAAGAAAGGCAAGGCGGAAAGCGCCGGCCTGGCGTTGGCGGTGACCGTGGTAGACGCGGACGCCAGCGTGAATGTGCAAAAAGGGGCTGTGGTTGAGGCGGATAAGAGCGTGACCCTCGGCTCCAAGACAGAAGTAAACGTCGCCACGCAGGCGAATTCCGGTACAGCGGGAACGCCGTTTTCAGCGGCAGTGGCTGTGCTGGTGAGCGATGTGCACACCGATGTGAACGGCACAGTCACTTCCAGAAATGGCAGCGTGAAGATCACTGCTGACGGCAAGCTGACCGCGGACACTCTCGCCAACAAGGGCAGCGGCGATGAAAATATCTCCGGCGGCTTTACGGCAGTCACGGTGGCTCTGCAGGATGTGCAGGCGAAGGTGAGCGGCATGGTGAACGCCGCAAGCGGCAGCTCGCAGGCTGTCGGAGGGTTTGCTGCTGAGGAAAATGAAGAAGAAATACCTACGGGAGAGGCAGTGGGAGCCAGCACTTCGGAAGCCCTCAAAACCGGCAGCGTGCAGGTGCTGGCCAATGCTGCGGAAAACGTGAAAAACCAAGCAGTTTCAGCGTCGTCTGACAAGAAGGCCAAGGAATCTGGCAGCAATTATTCCGCCAGTGATTTACTGGCTCCGCTCAAGGGATCGCTGACTTCCAAGGTCAAAGATCTGCTGAAGAACGACGCTTCCCTGGGAAGGGTCGGACAGGCGCTGGATAAGATTCCCGTCGCGAACAGCGAAGCGGAACAGGATGGCGCTCTCACAGATGACAGCGACCCTACCGAGGACGATCTCTTTGCAAAGAAGGAAGAAAGCGGCCCCGTCAATCTGGACGATATACTGGGCGACGTGAAGAATGGGACGGATGAAGAAGACAAGTCCGGCAAAACCCAGGTGATGGGCGCGGTGGCCATCACCGTAGGAACGAACAACAGCCAGGCGCTGGTGGACACCGGCGCGCAAATCAACGTGGGCCGGACGACCGAAGTGAAATCCATACTGAAAACCGATGTATACACTTTTGGAGACGGCCGGGCGTCGGCTCCCAAAGACACCGAAGTAGATACCGCACTGGGTACGGGCGTCGCTGTGGGCATCGTGGACGGTGAAAGCCGCGCCGACCTGATGGGGAAAGTTTTAAGTATCGAAAAAATCAGCGTGACCTCTGACTCCACTGGTATGGTCAAAACCGAGGCCAAGGCCGGTTATAACAAGGGCGATATCGGCATTGGCGGCGCGGTGTCGGTCCAGGTGGCGTCGCTGGACAGCAAAGCGCTGATACACAAAACGGCTGACCTGAAAACCAACAGCAGGCTGGCGGTGGACGCGAATACCAACATCACCTTCTCCCTGAACGCGGACGCATCCGGCAAGACCGGTAAAAATACCGGCATCGGCGCGGGCATTACCATAACGGTGGATGGGGCGGACACCTATGCCGCCATCCAGGACGGGATGAAGCTGGGCACGATTTCGGAAAACAAGAAGGTCACCGGTATTTCCATCACTACCAAGCATATAGTGTACGATCTTGTCAAAGCTCTGAACGGCGCGGCGGGCGGTACGTCCGTGGTGCCCGTTGCGGCTGTGAACGTGATTGGAACCGGCGCAGAAGCCTATTTGGGCAAGATCGCCGCTGATCCGTTGAAAATCAACGGCAACGTGCTGGTTTCAGCTAAATCGTACGTAATTCACGAGATGAAAGCGGAAACGACCTCTGCCGGGGCAGGTACTGCCGTTGGCACTGGCGTCAGCGTGTCCGTGGTTTCGGACGAATCAAACGCCCGGCTGAACCAAAGCCTGGAGGCGAAGGATGTAACAGTGCATTCGGAAACAATCAGCAGTATCGTGAACAGAGTCGCCGCTTCTGCATCCGGTGGTAATAAAGAGAAGAATAAGAGTGCCGATGGCCAGGCGGACGGTTTACTGAATACTGCCGGCAAGTTGGCAGGTAAGAACAACTCTAAAAGCATTTCCACTGCACAGATCGAAGAGGCAAAATCAGAAAACCGCCAGAAGATTGAAACCGGCGAAGGCTCCGTTGGGGTGGCGGGCGCAGTGCTGTTGAATGTTCATAGAGGCGTATCCATTGCTGAAATCATGCAGGGCGTGAATGTGAACGCTACTGGCACAGTCACTGTGTCAGCCGTGAACGTTATGACCTCCAAAGCCAAGGCTGACGCCAGCAGTACTAATTCCGATGTGGGCGTCGGCATTGGTGCTGCGGTGAATATCATCTATCTGAAGAACATCGCTCAAATCGGCGATGGCGAAATCAAAGCCGCTATCCTGAATGTGACCGCAAAGACGAATGTCACAGAACCGGCGGAACAGCAGGATGAAAAGGAGACTCTGCGCAAGCTTCTCAGTGAGCAAGCGGAAGAGTTCATCACTGAACTCATGGATGAAACGGGACTGGATCAGTATGTCAATGCCGAAAAGCTGGAAGAAATCAAGGCAAACATGCTTAAGGAAATCTCGAACCTGCTGAGCGAACTGTCCAATATCGATATAGAGGAAGCAAAGACCAGGATTGCGAAGGCGCTGCGCAAAGCGGCGATAGAAGCTTATGTTGCCATGACCAACGAAGCGCTGAGCGCCATGAGCGACCGGTTTGACCTTTCTCTGAAAGCGGCAGCGCCCAAGGCTACAGGGAACATCATTGATACCCAGGCTATTTCTGGCGCGGGCACACGTGACATCGGCGTGGCGGGCAGCGTGGCGATCACCGTGTTTAATGCTGAAAACAGCGCTGTTATCGCCGACGGCGCCGCCATCAGTGTGACCGGGGATATGACCGTAGAAGCCAAAGAACTGCATTCTGTGAATAATGTAGCTTCCGCGGAGACGGATAAGAAAGGGAAAGCTTCGGCAAACAAAAACGCCGGAAGCGCGGAAACGAAGGATGCCGGAAGCAGCGCTGAATCTGTTGTTCAAAACTCCAAAGAAACCGTAAAGTTGACTGTGGGTGTGGGCGGCACAGCGCAGATTGACGACGAAAAAGCCAACCGGCCTCGGATGTATATTAAGCTGGAGGACGGCTACAAGATGCCGGATGGTAACAAAGTAGCCTATTCCTTCGACGACGGAAGCGGCTTTGAGATAACGGGCAACTTGACCGCTCAGAAGGACAAGGATGGCCGGTGGTATGTGGACACCAACTCGGAAGAACTGTCCAAGGGCATTCTGACCTCCAAACTCTCTCTGGAGGTCAAGCCTGTGGCGATTGATTTCAAGGTGCCCGCTCCCGATGTACTGAGTACGGACAGCGAGGACTCCGGCAAGGTGACCATTAAGGTCGATAACGGTGAAAAGACCGGCGATGAGAAGAAAGAAGAATGCCTGACCGCCCACGTAGGGGACAAGGTTGAATTAAAGATAGAGAAAGCGGAAGGCCGCAAGGTATCGAAGCTTTTGTGCGGCTACACCGATAAAAGCGGCAGTTACAAGGAACTGCAGCTGGCCAAGGGTACCGAAACTGATAAGGATATCGCCTACACGTTCGATATGCCTGCGGCGAACATCGAGCGCTTTGTTGTGGTATTTGACGATGACGGCAAAGGCGATTCCAAAACCGCCGCCAAGGACAACAAAGGCAGCCGGGTGGGCGTAGGCGCGGCGTTCTCCATGGTATACGGAGAAAGCACAACCGCAGCGGAAATCGGCAAGCGCGGTTCTGTTTCCGCGGGCGCTCTGAGCGTGACCGCCGTTTCTGAGCATGAGGAAGACATTGCCAGCGCTGCGGGCACCGATCCCCTGCTCAATGAAACTGACCCGGAAAAAGCAAAGAAAACCGCAGCGGATGCTTCGGTTGCTCTGAATATCCTGGATAACGATATCAAGGCTTCTGTGTCTGAGGGGACGGCTGTTTCCACAAAGCAGGGCGACCTGTCCGTGAGCGCCCAGGAGAAGTCCGTCACCGAGACCACCGCCAGCGCGTTCAGCGTGGGCGACAAGACGGCGATCGGTGCGACGGTGGCGGCCAACATCGCCAATAGCTCCGTGACTGTGGATATGCTGGCGGACGCTACAGTAGCCGGAAATGCCGCGATCAGCGCCAACAGCTACAGCGAAGACACGACGAAAGCAATTGCCACCGCTACTGGCGCGGATATCGCCCGGATCCTAAAAAAACTGGACGAAAAAACAGATGAAATCGAAATGCAGGCAAATAAGCTCCTGGACGGCTCCATCATTGACGAACTTGACGATTCCAAGGCGGAGGAGAACAAGACCGCTGACAAGATCAATGCCCGGCTGAACGAGAAAAAGAAGCAGCAGGAGAATAAAGAAGAGGACGCGAAAACCAACGCGAATAAGAAAAACTCTCTTTCCTCCAACATACTGCGCACCCAGGATGTGAAAGCCCAGGGCGAAAACGCGGGCATCGAAGGCACGCAGGCAGTCGAAGACAAGATCAGGGAAACGACTGGTCAGGAGGTGAGCGCGAACCGCAAAGAAAACGGAGACGACAACAAGAAGTGGCAGGTTGCCGCCGCTGTGGGCCTCACGGTTTCCAGTCATGAAGCTGCCGTTACCGTGTCCAAAATCACTACAAACAAAAAGATTCAGGTCAGCGCGGTGAATAGCGGCAACTTTAGCACTCTGGGCACTGCCGCGACAATATCCCAGGCGGAGCACGCCAACTCCATCGCCGCGGGTGTGGCTGTCAGCGTCAACAGCAACAAGGCTCAGGCGCAGGTCAAACAAAATCAGGTAAGCAATGATCAGGATGACATCACCATTACCAGCCGCCTGACCCAGAACCTGGACGGCGATTTCGCCGGAAGGCTGGCTGCCCAGTCCCTGAGTGGTTCCGTGGCGGGACAGGATTCCGACGTGTCCATCGCCGGAGCGATCAGCGTGCTGGTGTCCAATGGGGAATCGATCGTAGATATAGCGAGCAGCAAAGACGCCCGCACTGAACTGAACGGCGGCGACATCACTGTTGAGGCCACAGACAAGAGCAAGTTGGCCATCCGAGCGGGCGGCGTCAGCCTGTCCAAAGGCTCCAATATCGGCATGGGCCTCTCCTCCGCCACTGTGGTGAGCAGCAACAACGTAGCTGCCGCTGTCGGCGATTATACCACGGTGGAGGGCAAATCCTTTAAGCTGAACGCGGAAAAACAGGCTGTCACCCTGGACGATTACAAGAGCCTGATCGACCAAAAATACTTTGTGACCGATTCCAGCAGCCTTACTGACGCGCAGCGCAAGGAAGCGGATACTGGTCTGATCGATATCCACAAAGGCGAGGACGACAAGAACTATAAGATGGAGATCAGCCTGTCCAGTGAAAAATTGCTGGACGCGGTGAATGGGCTGAACTTCCTGTCCTCCCAGAATACTTACGTGGAAGCTATCTCGGGTTCCGTGATGAGTGGCAAGGGCAAGGCCGGCGTAGCCGGTTCCTTCGCCGTGGCGGTGACGAATAGCAAAGTGAACACTGCCCTGGGCAGTTACGTGACAGTCAAACTGACTGGCGATATGAGCGTAACTGCGAAGAACGGCAGCGAGGACAAGGCTGCCACCACCCGCATCATCGCGGGCAGCCTGGGCGCGGGCGAAGCCAAGGCAGCCGTCGGCGTGACCGTCGCCGTACTGGTGAACAATGACCAGGTGAAGGCGGAAACGAAGGAGAGTTCCAAAAATAACAAGATCGACATTGACGGCAGCTTCACCCAGAAGGCCGTCAACAGCGGCGAGATCCAGGTGTTTACCGGGGCCATGGCCGTGGCAGCGGGTTCTGAAGGCGGAGCAGCCGTGGGCGGCGCGGTGAATGTGATCTTAAATAACAGCGCCGCTGAAAGCGTCGTTGGCAAGAATGCGTTGATCCTGGCGAAAAAGAGTGTGAACATCCAGAGTGATACGCGGCTGGATCTGATAGGCATATCGGGAAGCGCCAACGTGTCCGCTGGCAGCGGCGCCGAGGTAGCGGCTGGCGGCGTGGTAAACGTGATCGTGGATAATGCCACTGCTGACACCACGCTGGCGGAAGGTGTGGCCCTGGAGCAGTTCAATGAAACAGCGGCTATTACATCCAATGTGTCCGACCGGATGCTGACCGGCACCGCTTCCCTGTCTGCTGCCCCGACAGGCAGCGGCAAGGCTGTCGCGGGCGTCGCCAATGTGATCGTATCCAACTCCAAGGCTCATACCACCCTGAACGAAAACGCCTGGGCGACCGGCAGCTATTCAGGCGATGTAAAGATCACCGCCAACAACGATGCTTACCTGCTGAACGCAGGACTGTCCCTGGCCGGGGCCAGCAGCGTGGCCGTTGGCGCGGCGTTTAACGTGAACGTGCTAAACCGGGAAGCGCTGGTGAACATGAAGGACAGGAGCGGGATCGCCTGCAGCGGCGACGCGGTGATCCAGGCCACCGGCAGGGACACCAAGATTCTGGCAGGCCTGTCCGCCGGAGGCAGCATGGACAGTGCGGCGGTGAGCGGCAACGTGGCTGTGCTGGCGGAAAGCAGCAAGATCAAGACCCTCATGGGTAATGAGGTTAGGATCCTGCCGGGCAACAATGCTATCGTGGAATCCCATCTGGAAAACCTGCTGGTGGACGTGGCGGGTAATATCGCTGCCTCCGGCTCCAGCGCGGCGGTGGGCGTGGCCAGCGTGACCGTGGTGAAGAACAACGAAGTCATCACCGACCTGGGGAAGAGCGAAATCACGGCGGACGTAAAAGGGAACGCTGTTAAGAACAAGTCCGGCGAGGATGTGAGCGGCGTTTACGTCGGCGCGAACGCCCGGGAGACCGAGTTCGTGGGCGGCGCAGGCGTGGCTGCCACCGGCGGCAGCGCGGCGGTCAACGGCGTGGTGACCGTTCTGGTGAACAACAACAAGGTTCTTTCCGACGCATCCAAAGCCAAGCTGACAGGGGAGAACCATATCCAGCAAAGAAAATGGAGGATCTATGCAATTTACACTTCTTTCGATAGGCCGCTGGTATGGAAGGAGAATTTATATGGCACTATTGCAAGCGATGCGGAACTGACGTCGTTGAGAGCGTTGCTTGGGTTAGGAAGGACATTATATTATGTAAATGGTAAAGGGTTAGCCTATAAGAAACTTACTAACATTGATGATGTTACCACACTGATTGATACGGCCGTCGGCGAGGTTTCCGTGAAGGCTTCAGACGACACCAAGCAGCTCCTGCTGGCAGGCGGTATCAGCGCAAGCAGCAGCGCATCCGTTGGCGCGGCGGTGGTGACGTTAGTGTCCAGCAAGGATGTGGAAGCCAAGGCGCACGAAGCGGTCACTGGAAAGAACATCACCGTCAGCGCAGAGAACAAGGACGACATCAAGCAGCTGGCCATCAGCGCGGGCGTGTCCGGCAGCGCCTCCGTGCAGGTCGGCGCGGCGGTGCAGGTGTTAAAGAGCAAGGCCCTTGCCGAGTTTGACGGCGAAGCGAAAACCATGGACGGCGATTTCAATCTGACCGCCAACAACGACACCACCCTCTACAACATCGGCGCGTCGGTGGCCGGATCGGGCAGCGCGGCGGTGGCCCCCGTGGGTGTCGTCACTTACTTCCAGGGCGAAACCGCGGCGACGCTGAAATCCGGCTCCGCTGTGGAAGCCCAGAATGTCAACATCAAATCCACCGCCAACAAGGACATCAACATGTTCGCCGTGGGCGCTGCTTTCTCCGGCGCTGTTGGCGTCTCCGGCGCGGCCAGCGTGCTGGTAAGCAAGGACACCAACAAGGCCACGGCCGCTGAAAGCGCCGCTGTGAACGCCAGCGACAGCCTGAACGTGGAAGCCCAGAGCGATTACGAACTGCTGGCTGCCAGCGGAGCGATTGCCGGCGCGGGCGAGGTGTCCGTGGGCGTGAACGCGGTGGTGAGCATCTTAAAAAGCAATTCCATTGCGGAAATAGGTTCCCAGGTGAATGCCAGGAACGTAAACGTAAAAGCCTACGGCAAGCGCGACGTGGTGAACGTGGGCGCGAGCATGGCTGGGGCAGGCGTCGTCGGCGCGGGCGTGACGGTGATGGTGCTGTCCGCTGGCGCAGCCATGAGCCAGGACGCCGCCGACATGATCATGTACGGCAACGGAAGCCAGGAGGATAAGGACAAGGGAAACAAGACCGGCTTTGATGCTGCCAAGTTCATGGATACTGCTGAAAGCAACGGCGTGGAAAGCAAATACTACAGCGACATCCTGAACGGCAAAACACTGGAAGCGGACATGAAGGGCAACGGCCACCATGAAACCGCCCAGCAGATCGGCAGCAAGAAGGACGACGGAAACATCGGCTTCGACGCCTCCTCCAAGTACCGCAGCAAAGACCTGGACGACAAAACATTCAACAACGACAGCGACACCGGGCGCGGCGAAAACCTGAGCCTGACCACTGAGGACGGTGTGGATAACAGCGACACCGCCGACGTGAAGGCCGCCAAGAGCGCCAATACTTATCATTATTATGATCCCACTGACTTTGTCATCGCCCGCATCACGGATAAGGCCGTGGTGGACGCACAGCAAGTGACCGTAGAGGCCACGCAGCCCGTCACCATCGATCTCCTCGGTGCTGCGCTGGGCGGCGGCGCGGTGGGCGTGGGCGTCAGCACGGCGGTGGCCATTCTGCACAGCAACGTATCCGCCAGCAGCATGGGCGAAATCAAGAACGCCAATATCACCCTGAACGCTTCCTCTGTCAGCGGCGAAATCAAGACCGACGCCGACGCGAAGGAACGCAAAAATACGATGGCTGACCTTATGGCCAACGGGGATAAACCGCAGGACAAGTACTCCCTCAAGGATGACCTGCTCAAGAAAGTTGAAAACCGCAGCATCCGCGTGTTCGGCGTCGCCGTGGGCATTGGCGCGGTGGGCGTGGCCGTGAGCGCTTCCGTGGCGCTGACAGACAACACCACCCAGGCTTTGCTGGGCGGCAAAGTGACAGGCGCGGGCGACATCAGCGTGACCGCGAAGCACAACTACGGCGCGGTCATGGCGGGCACCGGGGCCTTGGGCGGCGGCACAGTCGGCGTCGGCGCCAGCGCGTCCGTGGCCCAGGCCAACGGCAGGGTGAACGCCCTTCTGATGCGTGGCGCTGAAATCGAAAGCAGCAAAAACGTGAATATCTCCACCGAGTCCAAGGTGGACGTGGACGCCCTGGCCGTGACCGTGGGCGGCGGCGCCGTGGGCGTGAACGCGGGCGTAGGCCTGGCCTTCAACCGCCTGCAGCAGGAAACCGCCATTGACATGGGGGCCAGCGTAACTGCCTCCGGTGACGTGAACCTGACCGCCGACGTCGATTCATCCGCCCACAGCTACCTGCTGGGCGTCAGCGCAGGCGCTGTGGCCGGGAGCCTGAACGCCGCCGTCACCGACGTGGCAGCGACCGTCAAAACCCATATCGGCCAATCCGTGCATGACGTCGTGGACGGCCAGAACAGCCTGACCAACGATGAGGAGGAATTCCCCATCGCCACGGTGAAGGCGAAGAACGTAAGCGTCAAAAACAACGTAAAGCAGTCCCTATCCGAGCCCGTGCTGCTCTCCGTGGCGGCGGGCGGCGTGGCGCTGGGCGGCAACGTGCTGCTGGCCTTTAACAACACCCACGCGGAAGCCATGATCGACAACGGCGACGTGACAGCCGAGACGCTTGACCTGGTGAGCAACCTGAACGGCTCGGCGAAGTCCAGCCTGACAGCGGCGCAGGTAGGCGCGATCGCGGTGGGCCTGAGCGTGAACTACGCTGACATGCGGGCGTACAACACCGCCCACATCCGCAACAGCGCCATCAAGACCACGGTTAAGACCAGCGTGGAAACCAACCGTAAAGCAAAGGAAGGAGATAACGATTTCTCTGCCACCGCCGGGGCCAGCACCGTGGCGGCTAACATCGGCCTGATCACCGTAGGCCTGAACGCGGCCATCGCCCGGAACAACAGCGGCAACTACGCCACGGTGATCGGTGACGGTTCCAGGATCATGGACTTTGGCGAGCTGTACATGCACGCCAGGGGCAATTCCAGCGCCACCGCTTCCCTGGATGGCATTTCCTTCAGCAAATACAACATCGCCGCCTCTACCGTGGTGGCCCTGAACGATGCGGACACCCGCACCACCGTGCTGGCCACCAAGCTGAAGGAGGGCGAATATACCATGGACCCGCCAGAAGAAAACAAAGACCCCGACGGTGAAGGTGAAACCTTTGAAGAATCAGTAAAAAACAGAACCAACGTGATCGCCAAGAGCGGCCTGACCCTGGACGTGACTTCCACGGGCAGCACAGACGCCAGCGTTACCACCGGCGGCGGCAGCCTGGTCGGCGCGGCGTTGAACGTGGCCATGGCCTACGGACGCACGGCTTCCCTGGTGGACGCGGTGATCCACGGCGGCGGCGAATACGCCTTCGTGAGCAGTACCAACACCGCCCGCAGCAACACCACCAGTACTATCAATAATTCGGACTTCTCTGCTATCAGTATGGCGGCCCGGTACGGCGCGGCCTACTCCCAGGATATTTTCCGCTCCAGCCTGCAGCAGACGGGCGGCACCTTCAAGGTGACCGGCAACCTGAATATGCTGACTGACTACGAAACGAAGACTACCGCCACCGTGACGCCCTCCACCAGCGGCCTGAGCGCCAGGTTGGGCACCTTGGAAGCGAATGTGGCCCTAGCCCGGAATACTGCCATGGCCTCCGCCGAGTATGAAAAGAGCATTGACGAAGGCTACAGCGATTCTGAAATTGGCGGCAATGTGACGATCAAAGCCATGGGCTCCGCTATCGTGGAGGCGGAGGTAATCCCCGCGGCGCTACGCATCAGCGGCCTGTCTGCCGGCGCGAACATCGCGACGGCAGACCTGTCCGTCGTCCAGGCGGCGGCTCTCTCCGTAGGCGGCAGGATGACTGTGGGCGGCAGCGTGGACGTGACCAGCGACGTAAAGAGCGGCTCTGGCAACGAAAGGCTGGCACGAGCCAAAGCTTCCATCGGCGGCGTCTCCGCGGGCAATGGCAACTACGCTGTCAACCTGGTTGGCGTTGACGTGAGCAAGGCCGTCGCCAGGGAGAACATGTACAACTCCGCCATCGTGCGCGGCGGCGCTTACGGTGTGGAAAAGGTCGAAGCGATGGTGGACAAGGGTAATTACAAGACCACGACCGTCACCGATTACGACTATGATTTGGTGGAATCCTATACTTACAAGCTGACAAATTATCGTAGTCCTATGACCTATACATCCAGCGAGGATGAGGACATCGTGAGGAAATGGTTTGCCGAAAATATCGGATTGATGGATTTATCTGAGGGTCTTCAGGCAGATGCTTCCAGAAAGAGGACCCAAGCTTTCTGCCGACAGATAAAAAACGATGCAGACGGACTTCTTTTGGGCATCAGAAAATCAGGCAGAGAGCCCACCAAAGAAGAAATGGATAAGGTATGTAAATCGATCTATGAGTATTATATACATAATTCTCCTGATCTCTTAGGTTCTGTCGCCGGATATGTGAGGTCAGCAAGTGATACAGAAATCATCAGAAAGGTGATCGGTTTTTCAGAGCAGGATCTTGAAGGGATTGGTTCATATGCCTATATCAATTACTTTGAAGATCGTGGCTGGCTGAAATGGGAAGAAACCCCCAATTACGCGAAAACGGAACAGACCAAGAGCGTTTGGGAGGAAAAATGGGAAAAGATGGAAGTGGAGGTGCCCATCTACAGCATTGATAAAAACCACCTGAACGTGAATGGCAACCTCAACATCTACGCCCACAGCGCCACCGGCTCCGAAGCCCGCACAGACAGCGCGAAGACCTTGTCGCTCGTGAGCGCAGGCAGCTCCAAAGCCGACGCCATCAGCACCGACTATCTGAGCGCCATCCTGGAGGGAATGCATGTGGAAGCAGGCGGAGATATGTCCATCGCTGCCAAGAGCGATACCCGTGCCGACGGCACGGGCTACCAGGCAGGCGGTTTCTCCATCGCCAGCGCCACGAAGCACGATTCCAAAGCCCGGGTGGGCACCAATGACCAGCGGCAGTTCGTCGGCGTGATCGTAGGCGACAACGCGAATATCGTGGTACACGGAAACCTCAGCATCCAGGCCGTGAACGAAGGCGTGGCGAAGGCATCCATGGAGTCCGGCAAGTCTGGCTCCTTCTCCTTGGTCAGTGGCTCGTCCTCCAGCCAACCTACCGAATCCTGGTACAACACGCTGATTTCCATCGGGCAGAAGACAAGACTCTTCATCTATAAGGATATTACCATTCGGAGTTCTGACACGCCCACCGCCGAATCCATCGCGGACACCAAAAATGTCAGCCTGCTCGCGAACTTCAACACCATGAAGGGCCAGAATCTGGTTCGTCAGGAGAATAACATCGACTTTGGCAGCTCTGCTTACATCCATTCCGATTCCGGCAGAATCGTGGTGGAAGCCCTGCAGAAAACCATCGCCCAGGCAGAAACGATCAACGGCTCCAAAGCCCTCGGCGTCAGCGGCTCCAATGTTCAGGCCACCAACTTCATTGACCGCGTGGCACGCGTGAACACCCGTGATGTGGAAATCAGTTCCAATCTATACCCTGTCACAATCTCAGCCCGCTCCGGTGAGGGAGACAAGATTTACACCAGGGCTTATATTGACTCCGCAGGACTCGTATCCGTGCCTAAAGCCACCGCCACGGCCGATGTGACCAGCAACGCTGAAATCATCGTGGGCGAAGGCGCCAGCATCGATGCACACGCGGGGCTGCGCCTGGAAGCCCTGGCTACCAGCTATGAGGACCACAAGAACAGCAACGAGAACAACCCCGGCATCACCACCATCGCCCAGGTGGACGCCTTGGGCCTGGTGGCGGTTCCCAACGCTGTGGCAAAGAACAACCTGACGGTCAATACCTACGTCCAGATCAATGATTTTGCAACGAAAAACAATAACGCTGTGAATGGTTTTCAGAAAATCGTTTTCTCGGATACCGGGAATGCGAATATTGACGTCCTGGCCACCAACCGCGGCTTTACCGCCAAGGCGGACGCCAGCGCGCAAGGCAAGGGCGGCGGCGGCGTCAGCAACGCCACGGCATGGAACATTGCAAACATGCAGAACGTGATCTGGGCGAATGCGTGCGAATTCGATATGATCAACTTCATGAGTCCGGATGTTAAGATCAATCTCATCGCCACCAACGGCGACTCAGGTCGAGATCGCACTCACCTGATTTCCAAGTCCTACGCGGCCCTGGACGGCATCGCTGGCAAGGTCGCCCCCACCTCCCGTATTACCGGCCAGCAGGTGAACCAGGTGCGCACGGACGATGAGAAGAGCGTGGCCTTCAAAGGGCCAGTGAATCACCAGGCGTCCAAGCCCGAAAACGTCATCTGGGATGAGATGCCTGCCAGCTACAAGCGCTGGGAAATCGTAATCAACCTGCTCTTCACCAAGATCACCATCACCCTCACCAAGTCTACCGTTGTGCAGAAGCTGGACTGGGCTGTGTTCGACCGGTGCGATTTCTGCAGCACTGGCCAGTCTGTGGACGTGCGGCCAACGGCGCAGGAAACCATTGAACAGCGCTACAAGAACGCCTACGACAACGCCCTGCTGCCCCTGGCCCTCATCAAATCCGCAGCCTTGGGCCTGGGCCTCGACCCCAACGCCACCATCGGCGCACATTTGGCCCGCGGCCTGCTGCCCCTCACCTACCTCAACACCCTGGTCAGCCGCCCCGGCGTACGGCCTGTCGCCAGTAACGGCCTGAACGGAATGGCTTATTCGGATAAGATGGAACTGACCAGCCTGCTGAAAAAAGACACGCGCCCGGTCAAGGCGGAATTCGATCTGAACGAAACCAACGTCACTCCCAATAAGAATAACATGGATGAAATCTTCCTCGTTTCGAATGACGTTGTAAATCCTGTCCTGACCATCCGTGAAAAAGGGGAACTGAGCCTAGCCTCCGGCATGTTCACGATCCTGCCGCAGACAGAAGTGGAACTGTACTTGAACGAAATTTCCGCCAAGTGGCTCATTGACAGCCTGAACAACGACTTCATCCGCGCGCTTATCGCCAATCAGGAGACAGTTAATGCCTTTATGTCGGGAAACGGCGAATTGCCGCAGGGTGTGATCATCGAAGAAATCACTGAGGAAACGGATGCGGAAACCGGACGGAAGCTGTACTGGCTTGGATACACTCCCGAAACCGCTCCTGCCGACAATACCCCCCTGCTGCTCCTGACTGTGGACGCTAAGAACGACTTGGCAGCCGCTTACCGCACCACCCGCGCCCTGTACAGCAATGGCGAAAAACTCATTCCCGCGAGCCTGTTGATCGTCCGGGATGTGAACCAAGCGGACAAAGTATGCTATACCCTAGTCTTCTTCGACACCCCGGCAGGCGAAGAGAGCACCTTCACCGTTATGACCGGAGCTCAGCCCTTCTCCATCTCCTTACGTGCCGTCCGTCTGGATCATGTCAGTGCCTTTGCCTATTTCATCAGCGGTATCCCTGTCTTTGTCGAAATGACAGGCACTGGGTTCATCCTCTTGGACGGCGAACCTGTTAAGTCCGAAAGAGAGTGGAAGAACGAAGCGTAACCGCTTCATCCAAAAGGAAAAAGCGTATTGATTACGACTGAGACATTCTCAAAAGCTGCACGTGATGAAGCAAGCAATCCGGGTAAGGAACAAATTGATTTTATTGATGGGGAGGAGTTTAGCAATAAAATCATCGAGTACGGAATAGGTGTCCGTGAAGTGAGAGCCTATGAAGTTGATGGGGAATTCTTCCGGAAGATTTAGTTGCTGAAGCAGTAAGATGTTGCTCGAAGAGGCAAGGGCTTCTTCTGATTGAGATTCCCTTGCAGATGGAAATAGTGTTCTTTTCTTGTACAATGCCTCAGGTAGTGGCCAAGTGCAGTTTTCATATTATGCAGTGCTTTCTGCAATTCTGACTTCAGCATACCTCAGCAAATCATCCCGGGTTTTCAGTTTTTACCCCAACCATTACCCCAATCAGGGTTGTACGAGGTTTTACACGATTTTACTGTATTTACAATTTGGGTTCATCATTGTTCCGGATTGCACATTATTCTGTGGTATGAACTGTTTTCGCCGATTTCAAGTCCTGTTTCCCGCACCACGAAAACCTCTGATTTCACAGGGGTTTTCTTTTTTTGCTTTTTCCAAAATACCCAAACCGTACCCAAACTGGGTTTCGGGCTACATGTTTTCAATGAACGCCTGCATCCTGCTGGCTGACTCCAGACTCATGGTTTCCGTCACGTGTCCGTAGCGATCCAGAGTGAACGCGGCGGAGTAGTGCCCCATATTTTCCTGCAGGGTTTTGATGTCGTCCCCGGCTCGGATGCTGTTGACAGCAAAGGTGTGGCGCAGATCATGTACCCGATAGTGTTCAAGCCCGGCGGATTTCAGAATTTTCTGGAACTCTTTCCAAATGGTGGGCTGGGAGTAGTGACTGCCGTCTTTGTGAGTAAAAACTAAATTGGGGAATTTCCCGGGATTCCACAGGTCGCCCATCTGAAGCCTCTGCTCCGCTTGGGTGATTTTGTGTTTTTTCAGTACCTGCATGATGAAGGGGGCGGGTGCTATCACGCGGGTTTTTCCGTTCTTCAATGTGCCGAAGATATAAAACGCCCGCATTTACATTGCGGACGTTTTTTGCGTGCGGACACGACACAATTCTTGCGGGTGAAAGTTCCGCCACGGGTAGTTACCGCTAATTGCAGCGAACCGCAAGCTGCTGTCAGTGATGACTGTAGGGGAGGAAGCGGAGCAGGATGAGGGACAGAGGCGCGTTGCCCTCAGAATAAAAGGTCTGTTACGCTTTTGTAGAATCGCGGTAGATCAGCTCTGTTTCGGTGTGCACGACGCGGTAATTCAGACCGGGATTTTCAATGCGTGAGATCAGCAGCTGCATGGCGGCGATCGCCATGATTTGGGTATGAGTGTGAACGGTGGTCAGGGAGGGCGTCATGATGCGGGAATTCGGGGAGTCGTCAAAACCGCAGAAAAAAATATCCTCCGGGATGCGTTTGCCCAGCTTGCGAAGCGTATAGATGGCGTCATCTGCCACAAAATCGTTTGCGCAGATGAATACTTCCGGAAATTCCGTCAGGCTGGTCAGGGCATTTGTGAGCAGCTCCTGATCATTCTCTTTGATGCAGAAACGTTCATCCACCGGAACGTCAGCCATCAGCATGGCGCAGCGGAAAGCAGCGTAGCGCTCATAAAAAGACTGGCAGTGCTCGTAGTTCCCTATAAAACCGATCCTGCGCTTGCCCCGGGCCAGCATGTCGTTTACAAAGCGGGTAATAGCGGTCGTATTGTCCATATAAAGCTGGTCGGCGGGCAGATCGAAGCCGTCGCGCTTATTCGGCCCATCCACAAACAGCACTGGCAGGCCGAGAGAACAGATCATCTGATCATATTCCCGGTCAAACATTTCGATGCAGACGATCGCACTTGCCTTTTCAGGGTCAAATGTAATGGGCAACGAGCGGTTCAGAAAGTTGTCGCGCTCCACCCGATGCGTGTTCAGATAATAGCCCAGCTGAGACAGCTCCATCTTTAACTTGTCGAGCATCAAAGACGCGAAGTGAGCAGGAGCAATGACATTCCCGCAGAGCAGGGCGATTTCACCTTTCTCCTGTTTTCCCTGCTTCTCCTGTTCGGCGATGCTGGCGGTATGAACTTTTATATAGGAAAACTGCTTGTAGCCCATTTCAGTGGCCTTTTGCAGTATTTTTACTCGTGTAGCTTCGGCAAGGCCATCGGCATTGTTGATTGCTTTAGATACAGTATTGCGGGAAATCCCCAGCTCATCCGCTATATCCTGTATGGTGACTTTCTTCATGAATGGCCCTCCTTGCTGATTCATCCGTATTGTAACATACAATCCCGATATGTTCAAGATTTGCATATTCAGTCGGTTGATCCCGCAGGAGTTACTCATTCTGAAACAAAAGATTACCTGCAGGTTGTACCGCCGAAAGCATAATATACGGGACACTGGAGGGAACAGGAGTACTTCCTTCGGGAGGGGTGAAGGATGAGATCCACGCACAGCTGGGCCATTTCATCCACCGGCTGAACAATGGTTGAACAGCAGAAATCATCTCCTCCAAGGCATTTCAAACCGCCGTAGCCGATGATCTGGACGTCCCTGGGAACACTGAGTTTCATCTGATTCAGGGTGTGGCGAATTTGCTGAGCCAGAAGATCCGTTGCGCAGAACAATCCGTCATAGCTTAAACGTCCGTCATGGAGATGTTCATGAAGGAAATCCTCGAAGACGGGATACGAGGCGCCTTCGTGAATACACACGGTCTCAAAAGAAACGCCGGCATCTGTACAGGCACAGATAAAACCGTCTCTGCGTTTGTCGGTTTCATTCGGCATGGGGGAGCCGGCACGCAGGTAAGCCAGGCTTTTGCAGCCGTTTTCTATCAGCTTTTGCGCTGCGATACAGCCGCCGCTATGATGATCGCTGGTGACACAGGGAATGCCCGGACCGAGTACGTGGTCGATGGAAATGACAGGGATGCCTTTGGGAGTGTGCAGATCAGTGTGCTCCGTCAGACAGATGATCCCGCCGGCCATCTGCTGCTCGGCCAGGAGCATGTACGCCTGTTCCTGCTCAAAATCGCCTTTCGTCAGACACAGCAGCGTCTGCCGGGAATGAAGCGCCAGTTCTCTGCACAGGGTATCCGCAAGCATAGAAAAAAAAGGATTGTGGAGATCGGGAAGGATGACTTCTATGAGGCCGTTCTGATTGCTGCGCAGCGCCTGAGCCTGCCGGTTGACATGATAGCCGAGCTTTTCGATCGCCTCTTCCACACGGCGCTGATATCTTTCGCCCACGGAAATACCGTTGACAACATTGGATACCGTACCGAGGGCTACCCCGGCTTCCCGGGCTACATCCTTCATGGTGATACGCTTGCTGTCTGCCATGGGCATCCTCCAAAGCAATATGTCCAGCCGGACTGTTTATGTTTCCGCCGTCAGATAATCGATATACTGAAGAACAGCGTCTATGCGGGTACTGTTGCCGATGACTCCGAGGTATACATCGCCTGAAAAGCCCGCGCGCTCAAATAAATCAAAGGAAGAAATGAGAATGGCATTCGAGGCTGATTTGGTGACAGCCTGATACGGAATGCTCTCGTCCAGCTTATGTTCGATGTCATTGTCATCGAGAATCACTGTGTTTTCTGTCAGCTTTCCGGCGATTCTTCCGGCCAGAGCGCTGTCCCGTGTGATCAGTTCCTCCAGCGGCAGCAGATAGCCGCCGGCAGACATGATGTCATAGGCTTCCCGATTCATCAGCATGATGTCCAGCTGTCTGCTGGTCATGGCTGCCATGATCTTGAGACGGGAGGCGTAGGAATACTGGTGATCTTGTGCGGGGGCATCCTGGCTCAGATAAAGGCCACTGTATACCCTGACCTCGTTTTTGCCGGGATCCGCGCCGATGGAGCGCAGGAAGCCTTCGCCCAGGGCGCTGTTCATCGTATCGCCGACGGCGATGTTCGCGTACGCGACGCACAGTAGGGTATTTTTATAGGTGATTCTGTAATACAGAATACTGCCCAGGGCAACGACGGCGATGAGCATCAGAACCAAAGGAAACTTATAGTATTCGAAGATATAATCAAGACGCTGGAGCAGCGTCATTCTGGCAAGGGATTCCCGATTTTCCGCGCGCTCCGCTTCCGTCAGTTTCACAGCTCGGTCTCCTCGCTGGGTTCTTTTTCGGGCACCTCAGGGTGCTCTGTCTGCTCTTCGTTTGGATCATAGAGCATGGGACGCAGAATTTTCAACAGAATCGAGGCGCTGATTACCGCGCACAGCCCTTCACCAAAGATGATCAGGGGGGTAAACACATTGACCACGAGGAAGAACATGGCATAATGAATAAAAATCACCAGGATGGTGACAAACAGGTAATGGGTGCCGATCAGGAAGGCGTTTTTGAACATATTGGCGGTCGTATTGCTGGCGATAGACAGCAAGGGAAAAATATTGAACAGTACGATGACATAGAGGACCATACAGGCAAAAATGACTGCCAGCAGAAGCGTCCAAACCACGGCGGCTGTACCGGTAGTGGTAAGATGCAGCCGGTAGAGAAGGACAGCGTCTACACAGAGGAGCGCGCCGGTAATCAGCATGATGATCCAGATGATGGTTGCCTGCTTGAAGTTCTGCTTGAACGAGCGAAAAAACATGGTGGTGATGAAGCTTCCTTCATCTTTTGCGATCTTGAAGGAGGTGTAATAGAGCGCTGTCGTAGACGCCCCGATGGTGACAATGGGCAGGCAGCAGATAAACCAAAGGGTGTTCAGACAGCAGGCATAGCTGAGCTTCAGGAAAAGCCGGCCGAATTTGCTGTCATAGGATAAAAACCGCATAGTATACCTCCTGATCGTAATACTGTTTCGTTTAGATCTTGGTGGAATCACGGTAAATCAGCTTCGCTTCTGTATGTACGGTACGATAATCGAGATGGGGTTCGTCGATGCGGGAAAGCAGCAGCTGGATCGCGGAGAGAGCCATGACATTGGTGTGGATATGCACGGTAGTGAGCGTGGGTGTCATGATGCGGGAAGCGGGCGAGTCGTTAAACCCGCAGACCAGTACGTCGCCGGGCACAGACACGCCAAGCTTGCTCAGTACGTAAATCGCTTCGGTAGCGACCAGGTCATGAGCACAGATGAACACCTCCGGGAAGTCGGTGATCGACGATAAAGCCCCCTCCAGTTCCTCTCGGGTCTCGGCTTTGAGGCAGAAGCGTTCTTCCACAGGATCGTTGGCCATGAGCATGGCGTAGCGATAGGCGGTATACCTTTCAAACAGAGACTGGCATGTTTCGTAATTTCCGATAAAACCGATCCTGCGCCTGCCCCGGGCCAGCATGTCGTTTACAAAGCGTGTAATCGGGGTAGTGTTGTCCATATATAGCTGGTCGGCGGGCAGGTCCAAACCTCCGCGCTTGTTCGGCCCATCCACAAACAGCACCGGTTTGCCGAGAGAACAGATCATCTCGTCATAGGTCCGGTCGAACATGTCAACGCAGATGATGGCGCTGATCCCCTTGGGATCGAACGCGAGCGGCAGAGTACGGTTCAGATTATTTTCATGCTCCACCCGATAAGCGCTCAGATTATATCCCCATTTGGGGAGTTCTTTTTTGAGCTTGTCCAGCATCGTCACTGCGTAATGGGCAGGAGAGACGGCGGCGCCCAGAAGCAGGGCGATCTCGCCTTTTTCTTTCCTTTCCTGTTTCGGGATGCCTCCTGAATGTACTGTTATATATGAAAATTGTTTGTATCCCATTTCAGCAGCTTTTTGCAGGATTCTTTCACGGGTCGCCTCGGCAAGGCCGTCTGCATTGTTGATGGCTTTGGATACCGTGTTTCGGGAAATGCCAAGTTCGTCCGCGATATCCTGTATGGTGATTTTCTTCATGGACGCGTCCTCCTCGCTGATTCACACACAGTGTAACATGTAATAGTGCATATGTCAAATGTTAATTGCTTAAAAATGTGCAATTGCAACTTTGAACAACTTTATTTGGTGCGATCCGGGAAAAGTTAGCAAACAAACCTGCATCGTTCACGAAAAAATGATGCAAATGCAACAACTTGGTATTGACACCGTCAAAATGATCGTGTAATATACAGGAAGGCCCCCGCTTGAAATGTGCAAATGCATCCTGCCAATGCAAATGCGCGTCTGGGGAGAATCGAAAAAGGAGGATTACAATGAAAAAGCCCTTGCCTGCCAAGGAAGCTGTGCCCCTCAAGCAGAGGACGCACAACACCCTGGTGTATCTGCGGCAGCACTGGCAGCTCTACCTGATCTTCATGTTGCCGGCGTTCGTGTTGACGATCATTTTCCGCTACATTCCGATGGGCGGCGTAGCGATCGCCTTCATGGACTACAACCCGTTCCGCGGGCTGTGGGCAAGCGAATGGGTGGGATTTGAGCATTTTAAACGCTTCCTATCCTCGCCTGACTTCATGAGATACCTGATGAACACCCTGAAACTGAGCGTATTCGGTCTTCTGTGGGGGTTTCCGGCACCGATCCTGCTGGCGTTCCTGCTCAACCGCATCCTCAGTTCCAAGATCAAGCAAAAGGTTCAGCTTGTACTGTACATGCCCAACTTCATTTCTGTTATCGTCCTTTGCGGTATCGTCCGCATTCTTCTGTCGCCGACGGGCATGGTAAACATGCTCTTGGGAACGAATTATAACTTTATGACGATGCCCCAGGCGTTCCGCACCATCTACATTGCAAGCGGCATTTGGCAGGGTGCCGGTTGGGCTTCCATCATCTATACTGCGGCGCTGTCCAACGCCAGCAAGGATTTGAAGGAAGCTGCTGTCATCGACGGCGCGAACCTGATTCAGCAGATCAAGACGGTTGAGTGGCCCGCGATTAAGGATACCGTGCTCATCCAGTTCATCATGGCTGTAGGCAACATCATGAGCGTCGGCTTTGAAAAGGCCTACGCCCTGCAGACCGACCTGAACATGGCCGCATCCGAAATCATTTCCACGTATGTGTACAAGAAGGGTCTTCTGGACGGCGATTACGGTTTTTCTACCGCGGTCGGCCTGTTCAATACCGTCATCAATATTGTTCTGCTGGTCTCCATGAATACCATTGTCAAGAAAATGAACGAAGGCAAGGGGATTTAATGAAGGAGGTGAGCGCGAATGAGTGTTGCAAAAACTACAATTAAAAAGAAGAGCGAGTTTGCAAAATACCCCGTTGGAGATAAGACAATCCTGATCATAGCCTATGTGATTCTGGGCCTCTTCCTGGCTGCGATCATTCTTCCTGTATTGTACATCATACTCGCTTCCTTTATCGATCCCATCACGCTGCAGAACAAGGGCGTGACCTTCGACTTCAGCAAGTGGACGACGACGGCTTACACCCGTGTTCTGTCCAACGTCATGATCTGGGTCGGCTTTAAGAACGCTCTGATTTATTCGGTGCTGTTCACGATCATCTCCGTGGTCGTAACGCTCTTGGCGGCGTATCCGATGTCCAGAAACGACTTCAGATTCAAGAAATTCTTCAATACGATTTACGTGATCACGATGTTCTTTGGCGGCGGCCTGATTCCCACGTACCTGCTGATCAGTGACCTGGGGATGCTGAATACCATCTGGGCCATCCTGCTGCCTGGCGCGTTCAGCGTCTGGAACATGATCATCGCCCGCACCTACTATCAGGGCGTACCGCACGATCTTGAAGAGGCGGCCTCTATCGACGGCGCTACGGAGATGATCTATTTCTTCAAGATCCTGCTGCCGGTCTGCACGCCGATTATTGCCACCATTTCCATGTGGCAGTTCGTCGGTATGTGGAACAGCTATTTCGACGCCATGATCTATCTGAACGACGCTGCCAAGCAGCCCCTTCAGGTGGTGCTGCGCAGTATCCTGATTCAGAGCCAGCCGGAACAGGGCATGGTCTCCGACATGCAGTCTACTGCCCAGCGCGCCCAGCTGGCGGAGCTTCTGAAGTACGCTACCATTATCATTTCCAGTCTGCCGCTGCTGATTATGTATCCGTTCTTCCAGAAGTACTTTGACAACGGCATCATGGCCGGCGCTGTCAAGGGATAACGGAATACCCCCGGAACTTGCAGGCGAATCGCCTGTAGAATAATGAAGTAAAGGAGATTCAACCATGCGTAAAATGTCTAAGCTTCTGGCTCTCTGTCTTTGCCTGATGATGGCAATGACCGTCGTTGCTCACGCAGAGTACACTTTCCCCCTGGCGAAGACCGAATCCTTTACCGCCCTGACCAGCTTCCCGGTGGGCACCGAATCCAACCCCAACAACCGCACCATCTTCAAGCGCCTGGAAGAAGCGACCAACGTCCACGTCGAGTGGCGCACCATTCAGAGCGATCAGTGGGGCGAGAAGATTGCCCTTGAAATGGCCAATGCCCGGACGCTGCCTGAGCTCGTGTTCAATGCCGGCTTCGGCGACACGGACCTGCAGAAGTATGCCAAGCAGGGCGCCATCATCGCTCTGGAAAAGTACATTGATACCTGCATGCCCAACTTGCAGAAGGTGTTTGAGCAGGCGCCGGAATACCGCGTCATGTGCACCGACGAGAACGGCCACATCTGGGCCTTCCCGTGGATCGAGCAGCTGGGCTATGAAAAGACCGCGATCCAGGCTGTCGGCAACATGCCCTTCATCAACAAGGGCTGGCTGGACTTCCTGGGCCTGGCAGTTCCCACCACCGTGGACGAATTCGAAGCGGCTCTGATCGCCTTCCGCGACAACGCTGACGCCCTGAAGGCCGAGTTCAACATCGACGGTTCCATCATCCCCATGTCCTTCATCATGAACGACCAGGATCCCTACATCCTGATCAACGGCTTCGGCGAAGGCTATGGCGACGTGGACGGCGGCCGTCACATCGCTGTGACCAACGACAAGAAAGTCATCTGCACCGCCACCCAGGAAGGCTTCAAGAAAGGCACCGCCTGGATGCACAAGCTCTATGAAGAAGGCCTGATCGACCCTGAAGCCTTTACCCAGGAATGGTCCACCTATGTTGCCAAGGGCAAGTCCGGCCGTTACGGCGTCTGCTTCACCTGGGACGTGGCCAACATCGCTCAGGTCAGCATGGATGACCTGATTGCCGGCAAGGGCTGGGTGCCGCTGCCCGCGCTGACTGCTGACGTGCGCAACATCACCCCCCAGAACGGCTCCTTCACCTCCGGCTTCGACCGCGGCCGCTGCGTCGTGACTGCTACCTGCAAGAACCCTGAACTGGTCTGCTCCTGGCTCGACCTGATGTATGCTCCGCAGCAGTCCCCGCAGAACAACTGGGGCACTTACGGCGAGAATGACGACTTTGACATCTTCGTGATGGGCACCAATGCCGAGGGCGAACCCATGCTGACCCATGCTCCTTTGGGCGATGCTTCTCCCGTGGAAGTCCGTGAAGCGGAAAGCGTAAACGGCCCTCTGGCCATTCTGGACAGCTACTACGGCAAGTATGTGACTCTGCCCGATGACGCCGCCTACCGCCTCAACTGGATCAAGGACGTCTACACTCCCGACATGAACAATGACTATGTCTATCCCAACGTGTTCATGAACGCCAACGACAATAAGGAGTGCTCCAACCTGAACGCCGATCTGCGCAAGTGCATCAACACGGCGAAATCCGACTGGGTCATGAACGGCTTCACCGACGCTGACTGGAATCGTTTCCAGAACGATCTGAAGGCCTATGGTCTGGATAAGTACCTGGAGATCCATCAGAAATACCTGGACGCTTATTTTGCCGAATAATCCGATCAACCCATTGGCTTTCTTCCCCTCATGCTCAGCATGAGGGGAGGAAAGCCCCTTGATCGACCGAAACCGCATCAGGAAGGAAAAACATATGATAAGCGAGGCATTGAAGAAGGCGCGGGACTTTGAGGCCCAGTATACCCCGTATGTGCCCCAGAACGAGCGCCCGATGTTTCATGTCACCGGCGGCATCGGCTGGATCAACGACCCAAACGGATTCTCCGTCTACAAAGGTGAATACCACCTGTTCTTCCAGTATTATCCTTATAAGCCGATCTGGGGTCCCATGCACTGGGGCCATGTAAAGACCAAGGATTTTATCCGGTGGGAACGTCTGCCCGTAGCGCTCGCGCCTGACATGCCCTATGATAAAGACGGCTGTTTCTCCGGAAGCGCCATTGAACTGCCCGACGGACGCCAGCTGCTGATGTATACAGGCGTACGCGAGGAACCGCAGGAAGATGGCTCGCAAAAATCCTATCAGACGCAGTGCCTTGCTGTGGGCGACGGTGTCAACTATGAGAAAATTGCGGAGAACCCGGTGCTGACGGCGAAGGATCTTCCAAAGGGCGGAAGCTCTGAAGACTTCCGGGATCCCAAGATCTGGCATGAAGACAGCGGCTATTATGCCGTAGCGGGCAACCGCCCCGCAGACGGAAGCGGCTCGATCCTCCTGTTCCGCAGCGACGACGCTTTTCACTGGAAGTATTACGGGCGCGCAGCCTCCAATCATGGCCAGTACGGCATGATGTGGGAGTGTCCCGATTACTTTAAGCTGGAAGGCAAAGACGTCCTGTTTGTCAGTCCCCAGGAGATGAGCCCGATCGGCCTTGAATTCCATGCCGGCAACGGCACCGTCTGTATGATCGGGGAGGCGGATGAAAAGAAGCATCTGATCCGCGAAAACGTCCATGCCATCGACTATGGCATTGACTTCTACGCCCCTCAGACCCTGCTTGCTCCGGACGGCCGCAGGATTATGATTGCCTGGATGCAGAACTGGGATACAGCCAGAAGTTATCCCAAGGGAATGCGTATCTGCGGGCAGATGACCCTTCCCAGGGAGCTGAGCATCCGGGACGGCAGACTGATTCAGCAGCCGGTTCGTGAACTTGCGAACTATTACGGTGAAAAGATCAGCTACAAAAATGTACCTATGTCCACTGAAACCTTCCTGACAGGCATCAGGGGAAGGGTGATCGATCTGACGGTGGATGTGCGTCCGGCCAACGGCAGCACCATGTACCGTTCCTTCAAGCTGAACCTGGCCAAGGATGGCGAGCACGTCACCACCATCCGATATAAGCCTGAGCAGGGAATCGTCCGGGTAGACCGCTCCCGCTGCGGCCTGCGGTTTGATATCGTGCATGTACGCGAGTTCCCGGTATATTCCAAAGGCGGGTGCATCCGGCTGCGCTGTATCCTGGACCGTCACAGCCTCGAATTGTTCGTGAACGACGGCGAGCAGGTGGCAAGCTTTGTCCTGCATACCGATGAATCCGCCGACGTCATCAGCTTTGAGGCGGACGGCGAGGTGCGGATGGATGTTGAAAAATACGACCTGATCTTTGACGAGGAAAAAGAAGCATGAAGCGTTATGATGTCGTCGCCCTGGGCGAACTGTTGATTGATTTCACCGAGAACGGCATCAGCAGCCAGGGAAATCCTGTCTTTGAAGCAAATCCTGGCGGAGCGCCGTGCAACGTGCTGGCGATGCTGCGCAAACTTGGCAAAAGGTGTGCGTTCATTGGAAAAGTAGGGGAAGATATGTTCGGCCAGCAGCTGAAAACAGTGGCTGAGCAGGCAGGAATTGATATGAGCGCCCTCCTCATGGACAGGGATGTGCACACGACACTGGCGTTCGTAAAGACTTTTCCCAACGGAGACCGCGATTTTTCATTCTACCGCAATCCGGGTGCGGACATGATGCTGAGGGAAGATGAACTGCCTCTGGAAATGATTCGCAGTGCCAGAATCTTCCACTTCGGTACCCTGTCCATGACGCACGAAAACGTTCGCACTGCGACAAAGACGGCAGTGCTGACAGCAAAAAAAGCAGATGCAATCATCTCCTTCGACCCCAACCTGCGCCCGCCACTGTGGAACAGCCTGGAGGAAGCTAGGGAACAGATGGCCTGGGGGCTTTCCCAGTGCGATGTGCTGAAGATCTCTGATAACGAGATTGAGTTTCTGACAGGAACGGACGACTTTGACAAGGGTGTTGACGCTATCTGGAAACAGTGGCCCGGCATCCGTCTGATTAATGTGACGGCCGGCCCGGGCGGCAGCTATGCTTATGTTCGGGGAAACCGAGTATTCGTACCGGGCTTCCTGCTCGGCGGAACCATCGAAACTACCGGCGCGGGAGATACTTTCTGCGCCAGCGTACTGAACTTTATCCTGGAGCATGGTCTGGATTCCCTGAACGGGGAGGATTTAAAAGAAATGCTCCGCTTCGCCAACGCGGCGGCTTATCTGGTTACCACAAAAAAAGGCGCGATCCGGTCCATGCCGGAGCGCGCTCAGGTAGAAACGTTACTGAGCGAACACTAACCGGTTGTGATACAAACCCATACGACCCCATTTCAATGACGGGACGCCACTCCACGCAATGGTTTTCCGTACATTCAAGAAGGAGGAAGAAGTTCCGCAGGCTCGCGGTGCGGCAGTGTGGAGACCTGTCGTAATGCGGTTCGCATCAGCGTATGCGACGCGAGACAGCCTGGATAGTTTCCCAGCTGTCAGAGCAGGAGTTTATGTCTAAGGTTGTGCTGAAAAATCTGAAAAAGGTCTATGACGGCAATGTTCTGGCGGTTTATGATGTGAATCTGGAGATCGCCGATAAGGAATTTATCGTTCTGGTCGGCCCTTCCGGCTGCGGAAAGTCCACCACGCTGCGCATGGTTGCCGGCCTGGAGGATATCTCCGAGGGCGAGCTGTATATTGACGGCCGGTTGTGCAACGACGTCGCTCCGAAGGATCGCGACATCGCTATGGTATTCCAGAACTACGCCCTGTATCCGCACCTGTCCGTTTATGATAACATGGCCTTCGCACTGAAGCTGAAGAAAACACCGAAGGATGTCATCGACAAGAAAGTCCGCGAAGTCGCTCAGATCCTCGGCATCACCCAGTACCTGGAACGCAAACCCAAGGCCCTGTCCGGCGGCCAGCGTCAGCGCGTGGCGATCGGCCGCGCCATGGTGCGTGATCCCAAGGTGTTCCTGATGGACGAGCCGCTCTCCAATCTGGACGCCAAGCTGCGCAATCAGATGCGCGCTGAAATCATCAAGCTCCGCCAGCGCATCAATACCACCTTCATGTACGTTACCCATGACCAGACGGAAGCCATGACCCTGGGCGACCGCATTGTCATTATGAAGGATGGCTATGTCAATCAGATCGGCACACCGGTGGAAGTGTTCAACAAACCTGTGAACCTGTTTGTAGCCGGCTTTATCGGCATGCCGGTGATGAACTTCTTCGATGACTGCAAGCTGCTGCTCGAAAACGGCATTTATTATGCGGAAATTCGCGGCGTAAAGTTCAAACTGGATGATTTCCAGCAGAAGGCCCTGACGCAGAACGGCCAGCAGCCCTGCGACATCGTGGCGGGCATTCGTCCCCAGCACATCACCGTGGGTGAAGGCGATCTGACGGCGCTGATCGAAGTATCTGAAATGCTGGGCACCGAAGTCAACCTGCACACCCGTTCCAATTCGGATGAGGTCGTCATGGTGATTCCTACCGTGGATCTGACGGTGGACGTTTCGATGGGCAAAACCATCAACTTTACCACCCTCCCCAGGCTGATCCAGATGTTCGACAAAAAGACCAGCAACAATCTGATCTGGTTCGACGAAGCGTCCTCCAAGGCCAATGCGCCGATGTGCAAGGAATATAAATTCTGATATCAAAGAATGGAGACTGGACGCCGGGAATCTGTTTTCCGGCATCCAGTCCTTTCATTCATCTGCCGTAAGCGGAAAGGGACGTGAATCATGAAAGCAAAACGTGCGCTAATAGCGGCGCTTGTGGTACTTTCCCTGCTCGCTTCAGCTGCTCGTGTATTGGCGGGCAGTTCCGGTGAGATTTATGTACCGGTGGATTATCAGCTCTATCCTGCGCCGGAGAATGCCTATGTCGGTGATACCATGCCCTTTGTGACGGAGGACGGCAACATCGAGCTGTATTACCTGTATGACACGGATCACAACGGCCAGGGCTATCATCCGATTTACAGGTTTACAACGGATGATTTCTGCGGTTATGTGGACGATGGCATGATGCTCAGCTACGGCCTCATGTCAGAGCCTGACCCTGCCCTGGGAACCGGTTCCGTCATGTGTGACCGGGAGGGTTTGTACCATCTGTTTTACACGGGCCATAACGATACCGGCAACGGCGGCATGGGAAAGGAATGCGTCATGCATGCCACCAGTGAGGACCGACAAACCTGGGAAAAGCATCCGGAGGATACTTTTTTCAGCCCGGAAGGATACTCCAGGGATGACTTTCGTGATCCTGAGGTGTTCTGGGCGGAGGAGGATCAGTGCTATTGGATGCTCATCGCGGCAAGGAACGGCACGTTGGGCGGCGTGATCGCGAAATATACCTCCCGCGATCTGAAGCAATGGACATTCGAAGGGCCTCTCTTTGCGCCTCAGGCACAGTACATGCTGGAATGTCCGGATCTGTTCCGAATGGGGGATACCTGGTATCTCACCTACAGCTGGGATTGTGTCACTTACTATGCTATGGGTCCGTCCATGAATGGGCCCTTTGATGCGCCGGAAGATAACATTCTGGACGGCCGGGGACTGATGGAAGGAAACGGTTTTGTTTTCTACGCGGCCAAAACAGCACAATGGGGTGACCATACCTATCTGTGCGGCTGGCTGGGCAGGGCAGGGCTCTTCATGGATTCCGGCATTTACCGGTGGGCCGGCAATGTGCTCAATCATCAGCTTATCCGGCATGAGGATGGGACGCTGGGCGTAGTGCCTCCGGAGACATTCCGGGAATACTTCACGCAGGATGCCGCTTTCCAGGCTGCAGGCATGGAAGGAAAAACGGATATTGAAGGAAACAGCATTGCCCTTTCTGCGCAGGACGGTGAAACCGCTTTAGCGGACATGGGCATGCGCGCCCCGACCATGATCCTGGAATGCGATGTCGTGCTGGATCCGGACGGTTGCGCAGGCTTTGCTTTCGGCGGCAGTGAAGCGGATCAAGCTTATACGGCGCTGTGCCTGGACGCCCGGCGGAACCTGCTGCATTATGAGGGCCTAAAAATCGCGGAGCTTCCAGTTTATGAACCGGAGGCATTTACAAGGCTTGATTTTTCTGAAAGGGAAAGCCACCATGTGACGCTTGTCTGCGAGAATGAAATCGTCGTCATGTACGTCGATGATGAGAAAGCCCTCAGCTCCCGCATCGGCCATTCCATAAACGGCGCTCACATCGGCGTTTTTGCCGATGGCTGCGACGCTGTGTTCAGCAATATCACGATCAAAATCCCCGGAGAGTAATGGGGATTTCGGTGAATTATATCAGCAATGATCGAGGAGGCAGATATCATGAAGAAAATTGTTGCCATTGCATTATGCACCGCTCTGCTTCTGTGCGTAAGCGCAGCGTTTGGCGAGGACTATGCCATTGCTACCGATACCGCTTTCCGCCCCTTTGAGTATACCGATGAATCCGGTGTACTGGTGGGAATTGATGTGGAACTTCTGACCGCCATCGCCCAAGACCAGGGTTTCACCTACAGCATTGAGCCTCTTGGCTGGGATGCTTCCATCGCTGCATGTCAGGCGGGGATGAAGGACGGCATGATTGCCGGCGCCTCCATCACCGAGGAGCGTCTGGCTGCCGGCTGGATCTTCTCGGATGCCTATTTCAACGCGACGCAGTCCATGGCCATAGCCCAGGGTACGCCCATCAAGAGCTTTGAAGACCTGAGGGGCCACAGCGTAGCCGTGAAGGCCGGCACCCTGAGCAAGGACTATGCCGACAGCCTGTCGGAGCAGTATGGTTTCACCGTGGTGACCTATGGCTCAAGCCTGGCTGTGTACATGGCCGTCACGGGCGGTGAGTGCGCGGCGTGCTTTGACGACACCCCTGCATTGGAGGACTACATTCAGAATGGCGGAATCTTTTTGGAACTGGTAGATGGCACCGCCAACACAGGCACTGATTACGGTTTTGTCGTTTTCAACCCCGATAAACAGGACCTTGTGGACAAATTCAACGCCGGCCTGGCCAATATCAAGGCCAGCGGAAAATATGACGAAATCCTGGCGAAATACCTCGGGCAATAAAACGGAATTGCTGAAATAACAGATTCCCGCCCGAAGGGGCGGGTCGGACCATCAACAAAAGTCTCGTCGCAAGAGAAGCGGCGAGACTTTTTACTGCTTGATAAATGTCAAGTACTAATCGGCATCGCTTGCCGACTCTTACAGATACAAGTCAATATTGTCCTTGCTAAACTCAATTCGTCGTTGTTGTTAAACTCAGTTCGTTGTTCAGATGACATCTCGCACATCATTTTCAATGATGTTAAACTTTCCAAAATTCGGGGATTGCTTATCTCCTGGATTTCTCCTTGGTCTGAGTATCTTCGTTCACGGCGCACATGGCCAATACGCTGGCAGGATAGATGGTAATAGCGGCGTGTTCAACTTTTCCCCATTTCGTCATCAGCAGTCTGCTTGTTACTTGCAGTCCGTCATTGCTTATCCAGTATCGGTCCATTTGTGGCATCTAAATTCCTTGGTAAATACCAGCTATGAAGATATGCTAGCGCAAGAGTTTCTTGCCATATCTGTTCCATTTTGATCCTCCTGTTTGGTCGTAGAGTTTTTGCTCAACATAGCTTTCTCAGCATATAAACTATACAAAAAATGAATTAAAATCGGAACAAATTGATAGTTAGTATTTTGTTGATTTCACTAACTATCAGTTTGTATTTTCCCTTTGATGACCAAAGAGGAGAAAACCAACGTTCCCATGGCAAACAGTCAACCATGAATGGGTGAAAAAAATAAAAAGACCAATATGCAATGAACTGCACTTGATCATCCTTGGAAGTGTTGGAAACGCCATTTTCTGAATGTAATTTGAATGTAATTGACATTTTCCATGATTGATCAATATTTTCTCGTATTGACAAATGCACATGATAAATGAGCGTTTTTGAACTTTCTATTATCTCAGATTTATCGCCCGAGGACGTTTCTGCGCCTGCTTGTAAGCCAACTTGTATGAAAGAGGAATATGGGCATTGTAGAAGCCTATAGATTCTGTTATAATTGCGGTGATCTGTCATTGAGCTTTCATTGATAGAAACGATGAGCCGCAACACGGCTCCGGGATAAGGTCATACGACACCCTTTAAAAAGGAGTGCTTCACTTCTATGAAAATACTGCTCACCGGAGTGCTGCCCAAATCGATCTGGACCATTGCAGAGCGTATCGCCCGAGGCGACCATCAGGTCACCGTACTCGGACAGGCTTCCGCGCCTGGCCGTCGCATCCCCGGCGTTTACCATACGCGGCTCAATCTGTCCAAGAAGGAGACCGCGCGCTTCATCAGCTCTTCAGGCTTCGACAGTATACTGTTTTTCTTTGCTTGTCAGTGTGAGGATCAGCGCGAATATGACGCGGTACAGGGCAGCCAACTGGATTCGATGTTTGAGATCCTCAGCGGAACCACAGACGCAGCGAAAGGTCAGTTCGTACTGATCACGGACCAGCGAGTTTTCGGTGAGGGCCAGCAGGCCCGAGAGGACGAGATCCCGATCCCGGACACCCCCACCGGCGTGATGATTCGCGCAGCGGAGTCCTGCGTCAGTTGCTGTACGCAGAAGGGGCTGACCACGCTGATCGTACGCACCACCAGCCTTTACGATGTTAATGACATTGAGAGCTTCTTTGGCATCGCCGCCATTCGCGCCCGGGACGGCCGTGACTATGTGCTGCGCGGAACCCCCGACACCCCATGTGACTTCCTGCACGCGGACGACTTTGCCGTGTTTTTGGAGTACGCGATCAGCATGAAGCTCTCGGGCGTGATTCACGTGCCCCAAGGCGCGCCCTCGACCTATGCCGAGGCCACCTTGGCCATGCGTCAGGTGCTGCCGGAGCTATCAGTAGTCTACGTGCCTGGGCGGCGCTGCCGCTGTACGCTCAACGGCGAGCGGGCGGCGCGGACGGGTTGGGTACCCCGCCATGATTTTCGCCGGGAGATCAATGATATCTGCCGCATCCAGCCGCTGGACGGAAAGAAAAAACGGCGGTTCACGGCACCCCGTAAGGTGTGGAGCACGGTGCTGAAGTGGGCGGAGGTTGTCTTCATCTGGATGGCCGCCGCGTGGCTGAGCAAGCAGAGCCAGGGCAGCGCCATACTGTCCCGGGTGGACTTCATGCTGCTCTACACTGTGTTGATGGGCTTCGTGCACGGGCGCGCGGCGGGCCTTACCGCGGCAGTGCTGTCCTGCGTATGGTACTGCTATGTCTTCGTCACCGGCGGCGGTGAACCGTCGGATCTGATGTTTAACAGCGACCACTGGCTGCCCATGAGCATTTACCTGCTCTTAGGCGGGCTGTTCGGATATGCACAGGACCGTCAGCGCACGAAGATGGCGCTCATGGAACAGGAGCGCGAGGAGATCGCCCACGAGCGCGACTTCATGGAAGGCATCTACCAGCGCACCTATGAAGACCGCAACCGTCTGAAAGAGCAGATCTATCACTACCATGACAGCTATGGGCGTATTTACCAGATCACCCGAGAGCTGGATACTCTGCAGCCGGTGCAGGTATTCCTGTCTACATTGCACGTATTGGAAAGTACGCTGCAAAACAACAGCGTGGCCATCTACGAATGCAAGCCGGAAAGCACCTTTGCCCGCCTGGTGGTACGTTCACGGGATATGAAGCAGACGCCCCGATCCCTGGATATGTCCGCTTATCCCGACATGTACGATACCCTCAAATCGGGGAAGCTGTTCGCCAACTACAAGCTGAAGAGCGAGTATCCCGTTTACGCGCTGCCCGTGATGGACGGCGCCGATATGCTGGCGGTGCTGATGCTGTGGAACGTGCCCTTCGACCAGCAAAGCATGTACATGGAGAACCTTTTGAACGTGGTGGCCGGCCTCGTACAAAGTGCCCTTGCCCGCGCCATCCACTACCATCGCCAGGTGGCAGATCTGTATTTTGAGAATACTCATATCCTCATGCCCGAGGCGCTGCGCGCAGCTCTGGGCATCTACCAGACCATCCGTCAGCAGCGCACAGGCGATTTCCTGCTGGTGCGGCTGAAGCTGGAGCGACAGATGTCCGTTGAAGTGTTAGACGGCTGTCTGAGCGGGCTGGTGCGCTCCACTGACATGGTAGGACAGTTGGAGGACGGTGCATACTGCGTGCTGTTCCCCCAGGCGACGGCTCAGCAGCTGCCCGTCATCGAGGCGCGTTTTGGCAGCCGCGGCATCAAGTGCGAAGTTGTATCGGAGGTATCGGGAGTTGCATAATGTCATTATGATCGTTATGGCCGCACACATCCTCCTGCTTGCCCTGGTCATCGTCCTCGCACGCCGGCGCAGGCGTATCCTTGGAACAGGCGGACTGATTTTCTGCGCGCTGGTGCCGGTGTTCGGCCCCGTCTGCGGGCTGGAGATGGCCCTCGCCGAAACCCCGGACCCCGCTCTGCTCAAGGACATGATTGCCAGCGAGGAGCGTCTGCGCAAGAGCTATATCACCCCCGGTTCAGAGGCTTCTACCGCCGTGCCGATGGAGGAGGCTTTCCTCATCAGTGAGCCTAATGTGCGACGGAAGATGATGATGAAGCTTTTGAACGATGATCCGGCCAGCAACATGGAGATTCTGATGATGGCCCGCTTCAATGACGATCCTGAAACCGCTCACTACGCCACCGCGACTCTGACGGAGTTCCAGCGGCGCACGGAGATGGCGCTGCAGCAAAGCCAAGCGCTGCTTTCCAAGAACCCTGAAAACCATAAGCAGCGTATGGACTATATCCGGCAGATGGCGGACTACATCGACAGCGGCCTGCTGGAGGGGCATCTGCTCGCCCGCCAGCGCATGTTGCTGGAGCGGGAAATGTCGAAGCTGTCCGGGGATGATCTGGACATGGAGCTGGGAGTGCTGCGGATCCGAAACCTGCTGGAACTCAAGCGGGCACCCGAGGCCATCGACGCCGCCCGGACGCTCATTGACCGCTTTCCCGGACAGGAGGAGCCTTGGATCGCCCTGATGCGGGTCTATGTGGAGTGCCGCAACGCCCAGGGCATCGAGGAACTGCGTGGCGAGATGGAGGCTGCAGGGATCCAATGGAGCTACCACGGCCAAGAAAAGATGAAATACTTTTTACGAGGCATCGCATGAAACGGCATTACCCATTATTTTGTTTACTCGTCCCTGTGCTGTGCCTGATGCTTAGCATGACGCTGATCGTGTCCCACAAGGGTCTGCCCATGGAACCCCGTCCACCGCGGCTCGAAAGGCTGACCTCAAACGATCAAATCCCGCCCCAAGCGGTGGAGGTGCTGCTGCTGACGGAGGGAGAAAACCCGGTCCTGAGCACTGTACAGGATACGCTGGACGAGATGCGCATCGGCTGGTCGGTGTCGGACACGCCGGACGATGCAGCGCTTGAGGGCGTGCGGACGGTGCTGGTGTGCGCCTCCGACCTGGAATCGCTGACCGGCGAGGGCGCCGTTCATCTGATCCGTTGGGTAGAGGAGGGCGGCTGCCTCGGCCTGATGATCGCGCCCTCCATGGACGGGTGGATGCAGATCGCCGGGCGCAAGTTGGGCATCGTGGACTATGCCTCGGAGTATTACAACTACCACGCCCTTGGCACGACGCCGGAAGCCATGTCCATTTTTCCGGACATCGTCTTTGACGTAGACTTGAGTGACTTCGCCCTGATGGTGCGGCTGGAGGAGGATTGCCGGGTACTGATGCGCACCGGGGACGACGTGGCCGCGCCGCTGCTGTGGACCCGCGATCTGGGCAAGGGCCGGGTGGCGGTGTGCAACCACTCGCTGATCAGCGGCAAGGACGCTCGGGGCTATGTGACGATGACCCTCGCGGCGCTGGAGGACGTGCTGGTTTATCCCATTATCAACGCCGGCATGGTGTACATTGACGACTTCCCCGCGCCCCAGCCCGAGGGCTATGACGATCTGATCCAGGAGCAGTTCGGCATGAACATCCAGGGCTTCTACCGCAACCATTGGTGGCCGGACATGAAGCGCTTTGCCCGGGAATACGGTGTACGCTACACCGGCGTGCTGGTGGAGACCTACAATCAGACCATGGAGCCGCCCTTCGTGCCGGACACGGAGGACAACGCGCTGATCCGGTATTACGCGTCGGAGCTGATACAGTCCGGCGGCGAGGTGGGCTTGCACGGCTATAACCACCAGCCGCTGTGCCCTGACGGCTGGCACTACGTGGACGAGGATTACAAGACCTGGAACTCCACGGAAAACATGTCCCTGGCGGTGAAGGAGCTGCTGCGCTACGGCAGATCCTTTCTGCCCGAGGCCAGCTTCACCTGCTACGTGCCGCCCTCGAACTACCTGAGCCCTGAGGGCCAGCAGGTGCTGGTGAACAACGTGCCTGCCCTGACCGCCATCTCCGGCGTGTACCTGCCCGAGGACGGGATTGATGCGCTGGTGCAGGAGTACCGCGAGAGTCCGGACGGCACCGTGCAGGTGCCCCGCGTCACCTCCGGCTTCTCCATGGACAGCTACCAGAAGATGGAAATGGCCGGGGAGCTTGAACTGCACGGCGTGTTTTCCCACTTCATCCATCCGGACGATGTGCTGGACGAGGAACGCGGCGCATTGATGGGCTGGGAGAAGATGTCGGAGGACTTTTCTGATATGCTGGAGGAGGTCATCGGGGCCTACCCGGCGCTGCGCTGGTGCACCGCCACGGAAGCCGCCGCCGCAGTGCAGCGTTACAGTCGCCTGGGCGTAACGCGCAGCTGGTCAGGCAATCAGCTGACGCTTCACCTCGACGGTTTTGTGGACGAGGCCTGGTTATACCTGAGCGCGAAGGCGGCGCCCACCGCCGTGGAGAACGCAGAGGTCTTCCGAGCGGGCAACGATCTGTGGCTTCGGGCCATGCAGGACACCGTGACTCTGAACTGGGGGAGTGAGCCATGAGGATTTGCGTGATCTGCGAGGGCTGCTATCCCTTTGTGGCCGGCGGCGTGTCCAGCTGGCTGCACGGGCTGATCAAGGCCATGCCCCAGCACACCTTCGTCATATGGGCCATCGGCGCCCAAGAGAAGAGCCGGGGCAAATACGCCTACGAGATGCCGGAGAACGTGGTAGAGCTTCGGGACGTGTATCTGGATGAAATGATGGCCAGCCACGTGAAAAAGCCCCGGCGCACCCGGCTCACCCCGGCACAGAAGGACAATCTCAAGCGCTTCCTGCGTTGCGAGCAGCCGGATTGGGAGGGCATCTTCGATTTCTTCTCAAAACCGCCGCTGGAAAACGTCAGCTTCCTGATGAGCGAGAGCTTCCTGGAGCTGCTGGAGGAACTGTCCGCGGAGGATTTCCCCTATGTGGGATTTACGGATTACTTCTACTGCATACGATCGATGTTCCTGCCGCTGCTGTACCTTCTGGGCGTTCAGCCGCCCGAGGCGGACCTGTACTATTCCGTTTCCGCGGGCTACGCCGGGGTGCTGGGGGCGATGGCGGGGCTCAGGACCGGCCGGCCTTTCCTGCTGACGGAGCACGGCATCTACACCCGCGAGCGCGAGGAGGAGATCCTGCGCACGGACTGGGTACCCGCTCACTTCAAGAATCTGTGGATCCGGATGTTTTACATGTACACCCGCTGCGCCTACCACTACGCGACCCGAGTGACCTCGCTGTTTCACCGGGCGAGCCTCATCCAGCAGGAGATCGGCTGCCCCGCGGACAAGTGCCGGGTGATCCCCAACGGCGTGGCCTACGAGCGATTTTCAAAGATCCCCCCCAAGGAGCCGGACGGCTTCATCGACATCGGCGCGGTGGTGCGACTGGTGCCCATCAAGGACATCAAGACCATGCTCTACGCCTTTTCCCTGGTTTGTCAGGAGCGGGACAACGTGCGGCTGCACATCATGGGCCCCACTGAGGAGGACGAGGAATACTATGAGGAGTGCGTGCACCTGCGGGATGATCTGGGATTGGACAAGGCGGTGTTCACCGGTCGCGTGAATGTGCTGGAATATTTGCAAAAGATAGATTTCGTACTGCTGACCAGCCTCTCCGAGGGCCAGCCGCTGGCGGTGCTGGAAGGCATGGCCGCGGGACGGCCCGCGGTGACCACGGATGTGGGCTGTTGCCGAGAGCTGCTGGAGGGCGTGGACGATGATCTGGGTACGGCGGGCTTCTGCGTACCGCCGATGCACCAGAGCGCCCTGGCTGAGGCGATGCTGGCCATGTGCGACAACCAGGCGGAACGACTGCGCAAGGGTGAGACGGGACAGAAGCGGGTGTCGGCCAACTATCGCCACGCGCAGATGCTGGAGCGCTATGCGTCACTGTTTGATGAGGCAGGAGGTGAAGCCCTTGGCGGGAATCGGATTTGAGCTCAAGAAATTGTTCGTGGGCCGGGGCGTCATCCGCAGGGTGCGGGCCTATGCCTACGCTGCCGTGATCTGCTCGGGCACGATGCTTCTTGCCATATTGCTGCTGCTGGGCATACAGGCCCAGGCCAAACATTTCGGCATGGGTGAACACACCCGCGAAGTGCTGGTAATCACGATGGTCTACGCGTTGTTTCTGAGCATGATGATGACCAGTGGCTTCCAGATGTTCCTGTCGCGGTATGTAGCAGACATGATGTATCAGAACAATCTGGGCAAAGTGCTGCCCTCTCTGCTTGGCGCGTCAGTGGTGCTGATGGTGCCGGGGGGTGTGCTGTACGGTTTCATCATCTCCACGGCGAAGGAACTGACGCTGCTTCAGAAGGTGCTGAACTGGACGTTGTTCATCGAACTGATCCCGGTGTGGCTGCTGATGTCCTACATTACAGCAGCCAAGGACTACCGGGCGATCCTGACTGCTTTTTTGCTGGGCGTGCTGGTGGCGCTGGCTGGCGGACCGGTGATGATCTGGCTGGGCGTGGACGCGCTGACGGCGCTGATGGCCGCGCTGACCGTGGGTTACGGAATCATGTTGATGGGCATGATGCAAGTGCTGCTTCACTACTTCCCCTTTGGTCAGGGCAGTCCCTTTGGTTTCATCGCCTGGCTCTCCCAGACGCCGGACCTGTTGCTGACCGGTTTCCTGAGCATGGCGGGAGCCTTCGTGCACATCGTAATAATGTGGTTCAGCCCCCTGGGCTCGGTGGTGACGGGGGTGTACCGCCAGGCCGCGCTGTTCGACAGCGCATCATTCTACGCCTATTTGGTGACACTGCCCACCAACATCAACTTCATCATCTCTGTGGAGGTAAACTTCTACACTGCCTATCGAGCCTACTTCTCGGCCATAACCGACGGCGGCACGATGCCGGAGATCCAGCTGGCCCGCGCCCGTATGGAGCGCTCCCTGTGGCAGGAGATCAGCAACCTTGTGGTGGTGCAACTGTTCGCGATGGTGGTGTACATGCTGGTGATGCGCTACTGGCTGGTAACCATCGGCTTCACCAGCGACATGCTGCACATGTTCCAGCTGATGTGCATCGGCTATACGCTCTACTGCCTCGGCACGAGCCTGATGCTCTTGCAGTTGTATTTCAATGACCGACGCGGCGCGATGGCTACCGCCGGGGCGTTCTTTCTGGCCAATGTCGCAGGTACCCTCTGGTCTCTGCGACTGGGATCACTGTACTATGGCATCGGCGTGGTGGTAGGCGGTGCGGCGATGTACGCCATAGCGCTGCCGAGACTCATGCGCTATGTGCGGCGCATCGACTACAATGTATATTGTTCACAACCCGTGTTCAACGAGGCGGGTCATGACCGCTGGAAGGTTCTGGCTGACCGGCTGGAGGAAATTGCCGCCCGCAGGCGCGGTGCGCGATCGGGGGAACAGGTGAAATGAAGAAAATATGGATGGCATTTATGTTGGTCTGCACGTTGGCGCTGACATCCTGCGCTGCGCACAAACCCACCCCACAGGCGGCAGATCAGTCCGCTGAAACCGTGACGCATCTGATGGTGAAAAAGAGCGCGGCGTCTGACAAGGGCCTCGAGGACGATGCTGACCTCTACGATTATGACCCGCTGGATGTGGTGTGCTTCTACGCGACCGTGACGGTCGGCAACGCCGCTGACGGTACCAACCACACCCTCGAGGAGGTAGACAGTTACCTCAACTTGCAGGGCATGGAGAACGTGGAAAAGATCTACACCCAGGCGCTGCTGCAGGTGGGCGACGAAGAGGGGCCGCGCAGCGGTGAAGTGGGCTATTCCGCGCTGGGCGCCAATGCCACGATGAACGTGCGCGGCCGCACGTCCACCGGCTACCCACAGAAGTCCTACCGCTTCACGCTGTACGACAACGCAGGGCTTTGGCGCGGCCAGCGGGCCATCGCGTTGAACAAGCATCCGGCGGATCTGACGCGGCTGCGCAACATGCTTTACTTCCAGCTGCTGCGTGACGTGCCCGGCATCCCCAGCCTGCGTACCCAGTTCGTCCGACTGTATGTGAAGGATCTGACGGCGGACCCGCCTGCGGACAGCTTCGTGGATTACGGGCTTTTCACCCAGGTGGAGCTGCCCAATAACCGCTATTTGCGCAACCACGAGCTCTCAATCGACGGCAACCTGTACAAGGCGCAGATGTGCGAGATGTTCCGCTATCCCGAAAAGCTCAAGTTGGCCACCGACCCGGACTACGACCCCGCGGCCTTCGCTACGGTGCTTGAGCCCAAGACCAACGAGGACCATCGAAAGCTGCTGGAGATGCTGGACGCGGTGAACGACTATGGCACGCCCATCGAGGAGATCGTTGAGAAATACTTCGATCTGGACAACCTGACCAGCTACATGGCCTTCAACCTGCTGATGGGCAACGAGGACAGCAACGCACAGAACTACCTGCTCTACAGTCCGGTCAATTCCGACAAATGGTACTACCTGTGCTGGGATGGCGACGGCTGTCTGCACTACGGCCAGGACGATCTCATGGAGGACAGCTTCGAGGTCAGCTCCTGGAACTATGGCGTCAGCGATTACTGGGGTGTGGTGTTGTTTAACCGGCTGCTGCGCACCGACGCCTTCCGCGCGGCGCTGGATGAGAAGATGACGCTGCTGAGGGGCCTCATCACCCCCGAGCGGGTGGATGAACTGGTAGCGCGGTACCGCGAAGTGGTAGACCCCTTCACCGCGCGGCTGCCTGACAGCGTGAATATGCGCGCGACCATCGCCCAGCGGGACGCGGTCTGCCTCACCCTGGGACAGGATGTAGCGCGCAGCTATCAGTATTATCTCGATTCCCTCGAAAAGCCCATGCCCTTCCACCTGGGTGACGCGGAGATCAGGGACGGAACGCTGAACCTCAGCTGGGATGCGGCCTACGACTTCGCGGGCGAGTTTGTGCGCTATGATGTGCAACTGGCCAAGGACTGGGAATTTGAGGAGCCGCTGTTCGAAGCAAAGGGCATCCTCGAGACCCGGGTCTCCTGTGAACTCCCCGATCCGGGCGAATACTTCTGGTGCGTCACCGCGACCAATGAGCGCGGCCAGACGCAGGTGGCCTTCGACTCCATCGTTACCGGCACCGGCGCACATCACGGCATGCGGCATTTCATTCTTCAGGAGGACGGAGGGGTGGTGAACCCCGAGTGAACGGCCAGAGATGGCGGCATGAAATGAAATACCTCATTAACATGCCGGAGTGGGCGCTGCTGCGTGCTCGACTTCCCGCAGGGGTTCAACGGGATGCCTACGCGGGCCCCAACGGCGAATACATGATCCGAAGCCTGTATTTCGACGATTACTGGAATACCGCCTACGAGGAGAAGGACGGCGGCGTGCTCAAGCGCCACAAATACCGCATCCGGGTGTACAACTGCTCCGACGCGCGCATCCTGCTTGAACGCAAGAACAAGTTCGGGCAGTATATCTGGAAGCAGTCCGCGCTGATGACTCGCGATCAAGTGGAAGCGGTGTTGGAGGGAGACTACGGGGCGCTGCTCAAGGGGGAGAACAATCTGCTCAGGGAGTTCTACTATGAATGCACCTCCCGGGTGATGAGACCCCGGGTAGTCGTGGACTATGACCGTGAACCCTTCGTGCTGGATGCCGGCGATGTGCGCATCACCTTCGACAAGCGGGTGCGCGCCGGCTTCGGTGCCTTTGACCTGTTCGATCCCGCTTTGCCCACAGCAGAGGTGCTGCGAGGCGATCAGATGATCATGGAAGTGAAGTTCACGGAATTCCTGCCGAAGTTGGTACGCGGACTGCTGCCGCCGAGATCGGCGGAGCTCACCGCCGCTTCCAAATACGTGCTTTGCTGCGATGCAGCAGTACGCCAATTCCCCTATGACAGAACGGAGGGTTTGCAATGGAAACGCTGAATTTTTCTGATATCTTCAAAAAATCCTTTCTCGAGGCTGGTGGCCTGATGCAGGGTCTGAATGGAGAGGTGTTGCTGCAGGCCATGCAGTACATCCTGCTGTCGGTGATCATCGGCGTTCTGCTGTTCATACTGTACCGCAGGACCTATTCCGGCGTGGTGTACAGCCGGGCCTTCGCGGTGTCCATACTGGGTATGACAGTGCTGACCTGTGCCATCATTGTGACCATACAGTCCAACACCGTGCTTTCTCTGGGTATGGTGGGTGCCTTGAGCATCGTGCGCTACCGCACTGCAGTGAAGGATCCCATGGACCTGCTTTACCTGTTCTGGGCGGTGGCTTCGGGGATCGCTATCGGCGCCGGTATGTTCTGGATCGCGCTGTTTGTGTTTGTGGTGATGGCGATCATATTGATCGTGCTCAGCCGCACGAAGGGCCGCCGGGATGAAATGTACATCTTACTCGTGCACTACACCGGCGATGGCATCGAGGAAAAGGTGCGCCGCGCCATCGGCGTCCACCCCTATAAGATCAAGTCCAAGACCGTGCGCAAGCATGATACCGAGATGGCCATCGAGGTGCGCGTCAGAAAAAACGATATGACCTTCGTAGACGCTCTGCGGGGCGACGAGGCCATCAATGACTTGACGCTGGTGCAGTACAGCGGCGATTATATTGACTGATGCGGTGGGTGCTGCTCATTCTGACGGGCCTTTTGTGCCTGGCCGCGCCGGCCTATGGGGAGGAGATCCGTCGCTATGAACCCATTTCGGAGGCGCTGATCAACCCCCTGCAGGGCAATGTCGCATGGGCGGAGGATCTGTTCGAAGCACCCCAGCCCTTCAGCATGGTCTATGCCAACATCACCTGGGCGGAGCTGGAGCCGAAGGAAGGGAGTTACGATTTCGAGGCCGTTGAGACGCGGTATCACTTTGACCATTGGCGCGAACTGGGGAAACACATTATCCTGCGCTTCGTGATGGACATGCCCGGCAAAAAGGACCACTGCGACCTGCCCCAATGGCTGAAAAAGCGGGTCCACGGCGCGGCTTACAAAACCCCCTACGGTCGGGGGTGGTGCCCAGACTACGAGGACAGGGTGCTCATGGAGGCGCACCGGCGGGTCATCGCCGCACTTGGCGTGCGATATGACAGCGATCCCTTCGTCAGCTTTGTCGAACTGGGCTCGGTGGGGCATTGGGGCGAGTGGCACGTACATGAGAAAGCCGGCACAATGCCTGGCTCGGAAGCACGTCGACAATACATCCGGGACTATGTGGACGCCTTCCCCCAAACGCTTCTTATGATGCGGCGTCCCTTCGATGCTGCCGCAGAACTGGGGTTGGGGCTCTTCAACGATGCCTCCGGTGACATTCGGGAAACGCTGAAATGGCTGGACTGGATCGAAAATGGCGGCGATTATGAGGGTGAAACAGGCGGCCTGTCTGCTATGCATGAGGCGTGGAAGACCGCGCCCATCGGCGGGGAGTTGACCACTGCCGTGGACCCCGAGACGCTGCTTCGGGAGGACGACGGCTTGCTGGAAAAGCTCTTCCGGCTCTCCCATACCTCTTGGATCGGCCCGAACAGCTTCACGCAGGTCGAGGATGACGCGCTGCAGGAGGCGCTTGATCGTCTGATGACCAATGTCGGCAGCAGACTGTGGGTATCGGAGAGCCGCGCATCCGACCAACGGTTTGTGCTGACCTTGGAGAACGATGGCGTTGCGCCGTTCTACTATGCCTGGCCGGTGTGCCTGCGTACCGCTGACAGCATCGGAAACGTGAAGATATTTGACGTCGACGTGGACCTGCGCTCAGTGCTGCCAGGCGAACAGCTGACTGTGGCAGTCCCCCTCAGCGGCATGGAGGATTGGACCACTATTGAGATCGGCGTGATCGACCCGATGACAGGCCGATCTGCTCTGCGCCTGGCGATGGATGTGCCTGTTCAGGCAGGCTGGCACGTGCTGGCGGAGCGTTAAAGTGTAATTCTGAACGGACATTGTAGCACAACTACAGCTTTCCTGAAATGGGAACATCAAATGGGAATCATCATTGAAGAAGATGCTTTGCATTTTGTTGCTGATGCTTCCTGAGGGAAGATGTCCAGAGCAAAAAAGTTATTCAAGCGGCTCTGAGACTTTGCCCAAGTTGAAGGAGTTGGCTCAATCGGATTGGAATACGCGCGAGATAGGCTTTCGATGGTGATCGAACAGGAATGATGAGACTCGAAAGGGCAGCTTGAGAGGATTTTCATGAAACATAGGAAATATACAAGAATGCACTTTGGCAGAAAAGAAAATTTTCTTCCTCTGTCTCGTCTTCAAGGTCGCTAGCATTGCTTTTCCCATACAGCTTTCTCATAGACAATCGATACTTATTTTTTGTGTTGTATGCAATAAGCATTGCTTCTGCATAGCCCAAGGCACCAGGGCGTCTTTCTTTTGCATTCCGGGCGATCATTTTGACTGAGAACTTGCCAACATGTTCCTTAAAAATATCGTCCCGCAAAGAATCTCCGAAAGCGGAAATGATTCTTGCTATTTAATCATATTTGTTGTAAGCGAATTGTTTTCGCCTTCCCAAGTGGCCAACAGCAAGCAGATTGATTTGTCCAATACATGATACGGAAGGCATGAGACTGTATTCCCAATGGAAAAGAAAAAGGCACGGCAGATGGGAGCCACGCTTGTCGGAAAAAAATAACAGTTCAGGATATCTTTCACCGCTGAAAGCAGCAGAATTCATTATGTCTACCAGGAGGCAGAAGATTACTGAGAATCTTTGCCCGTATATCACGGCGAAGGACAAATGTCAAAAATGTACATGGGAACCGTCGGCATGGCTGTTTTAACCGCTTTCCCGTCCGGCATCATGGCTTTGATCCTGAAAGAACACCTGAGCGTAACAATAGCATGATTTGGCGGATATTCCCCTTATTTAAGCAATTCGCCAGTCAGGCTTATCGCCTGGCTGGCGTTTTTTGCTGTAACGGGTCATTAATTTGGTTCCTCATGATCGTATTCGCCGTACTCGCAGCCAATATGGGTGGCCTCAACTTCATCGACCAGGACGAGCCCATCGCCTTGCTTATCGTACAGCTGAATAGTGCCCCAACCATTGCCGCCGTTCCACAGGCGCTTGTGGCGTTTGCTGCCGTCAGGGGCTTCATAGTTGATCAGCAGCATGTTTTTCTTCAGGCAATGTACTTCCGTCTCCATCACGGCGTGGATGTTCTCCTGACGCACATGCCAGACGACTTCGTTTTCATGCTCCTCAAAGGAGAACGCTGTTTTGACCATCAGGTGCAGATGAGAAAAGTTGAAATCGTACTCCTTGCCCTCATAATAGAACACGCCGAGCAGTCGTCGGTCCAGCGGCACAAAATAGATCTTGGGCCTGCCGCCGCCGATGTCGAAAACGCTGTGATGGAGCTGCTGGCCGGTCTTTTTGCTGACAAGGCAGTTGGAGGACAGCCAGACCCATGGCGTGGTAAAGTCCCGGCCCCAGTTTTTATCGGCATAGCCGTAGCACTTCTCCGGCGTGACGGTGTATTGCTTGCCGTTAAAGGTGATCGTTCCGCTGTATGTGCTCTTCATCCCCTCGGCATGCCAGTACATGGCGAAAGCTTCCGCATCGCGGAGGGGCTTGCTGGCGCCGTAACCCACGTTGAAGGCGATCTGCTTATCGATGGTCAGATCCCATGACAGCTGTCCGGCATCGCACATCCACTCCGGATGAGACGCGGCTTCCTCGGGCGTGATGTTTATGCTGCCTTTTAATGCTGTCTCGCTGGCCAGACAGTCAGCGGCCTCGATCTGATAGGGAGCGTCGCTGTGCATGCTGACATCCTTCCAGGCAAAGAATCGGTGCAGTTGGCAGGCATTCTCCCCCCAGGCGCCTGCCTTCACCATCAGGTAGGACGGCTTTTTCCCCGCGGCTTGGTTTTCAGGCAACTGGCCCAGGACAGGCTCATCCTCTGCCAGGGCAGGATTGCAGACAAAGAATTCAATAAAGAACGGCTTGTCTTCACCGGTTACCGCATCCTGCGCCGTAAAAGAGTGCCACCACCAGTCATAGCCCTGGTGGGCCAAAGGGCCGTGAAGCATACAGGCATCACGGGTTATATCGTGATGATTGAACATAGATATCGCTTTCTTTCAAAGTGTAATACTTGCCAGCATTTCTAACTGCTGTGTTCATGCAAAATAGGCTGCTATCTCCTTCATACGGTTACTTTGCTGTACATGGAACGGACAGCGCCGGTCGCAGTGACCGCAGCCAATGCAATCCGAAGCATCCTTGCTGAGCTTTTTGTAATGCTCTGCCGCCATGACGTCGCCGGCCAATGCCAGATCATAGTATTTGTTGATGAGTCCGATGTCCAGACCGGCAGGGCAGGGGAGACAGTGGTTGCAATAGACGCATTTCCCATTGGCTTCGACCGGCGCGAAGTTCCCGATCACGCTGTAGTCCAGCGCCTCTTCAGGCTGGTCATAATAGGCGAGCAGCTCTTTTACCTCGGCCACACGCTGTGCGCCGGGCAATACTGTCAGGATGCCGGGCTTGTCCAGCACGTAACGGATGCACTGATAGGCCGTCAAGGCCTGCTTGAAGGGGGACTGGGCTGCGTCCAGCAGCTGGCCACCGGAGAAGGGCTTCATGACGGAAATGCCGATGCCGTCTTTCCCGCACCGGCGATAGACCGCCATTCGCTCATCCACGCCGCCGTTGGCAAATTCGCCCTGGCCCCAATCATATGCCGGATTCACAGAGAACATCAGCATATCGACAGGCACATTGTCCAGGATACAGTGAATAACGGATGGCGTGTGGGAGGACAGGCCGATATGACGGACGGTTCCGGCTTCCTTCAGTTTCAGTATATATTCGTAAATCCCGTTTTTCTGATAGGTATCCCAATCAGACAGCTCATCCTGGCAGTGGATGAAGCCATAGTCGATATAATCTGTTTTCAGCTGCTTCAGCATCCAGTCCACAGAGCGTTTGACGGTCTCCAGATCCAGGGACCAGCCGTACTCGCCTTTTGAGTAGTCCGCGCCGAAGTGAATCTGATAAAACACATTTTTCCTGACGCTGGCCAGCGCTTCACCCCAGAGCGAGAATGCCTTGCCATGACCAGCGGCAAGATCATAATAATTGATCCCGCCCTCATAGGCTGTCTGAAGCGCCTGGATAGCTTCATTTCTATCTGCTTCGTACAGATAGGCGGAGCCCATACCGATTTCGCTGATCTTGTCACCGGTTCGACGGTTGATACGGTATTGCATATGGCTTCCTCTTTTCAACATGATGCTCGTTTTTGCGTCAGTTCTGTTTCTTGATTTCTGCTGTTTGGCTGATCAGGCACACAATAAACAATCTCACCAGAATCTATCATTTCGCGAACAATGGATCTTAGATTGTTTGTTGGTTTGCTGTACCCTTAACTCTACCTGATTATACACAAGGAGAGAGAAAAAGCAAGTCATTTTCATCATCATAGATGGATGCCTGCAAATCACGGATATGCTGTTCGGTGTAGTGTAGCCGATAGAGACAGTTTTGCAAACTGATTTTTAACAGTAAATAAAAAACTGTGAAAAATAGAAGACAGTGAATAAAGCAGATGACAAAGAAAGAGCGCTGACAACTTGTCGATATCAGCGCTCTTTGGTGCTGTGAAACGGTTTGTATTCACTGGACAAATGGGAAAGGAATCATCAGCTTCCGCGGGCAGGACGTGGACATGGACGGGACGGCTTCATGGACCGGTTATCGGCTGACGCTCTGGACGGCCGTGATAATGCTCATCACGTACACTTCTTCGGCGTTGCAGCCGCGGGAAAGGTCGTTGATGGGGGCGTTGAGTCCCTGGAGAATGGGTCCGATGGCCATAAAGTTCCCCAGGCGCTGAGCGATCTTGTAGCCGATGTTGCCGGACTGGATTTCCGGGAAGATGAATACGTTGGCATAGCCCGCCACCGTGCTGCCGGGGAACTTGAGCTGGCCCACCTCGGGAACGATGGCGGCGTCAAACTGCATCTCCCCGTCGCAGGCAAGCTCGGGGTGGGTCTGCTTGACGATGGCGGTGGCATTGCGCATCAGATCCGGGCCCGGGCCTTTGGCGGAGCCGTTGGTGGAGAAGGACAGCATGGCGATCTTGGGATCGATACCAAACAGAGAAGCGGTGCGCGCGGTCTCGACGGCGACCTCCGCCACCTGCTGGGCGGCGCTCAAAGTGACGTTGCCCTGGTCGTCCACCTTGTCCTCGTAGGATACGTTGATGGCACAGTCGCCCATGGCGAGCTTTTCATCGCCGCGGATGAGGATCATGCAGGAGGATACGAGGTTCGCGCCAGGCCGGGTTTTGACCAGCTGGAGGGCGGGACGGACGGTGTCGGCGGTCGAGTAGGTCGCGCCGCCGAGCAGGGCGTCGGCCAGTCCCTCTTTGACCAGCATGGTGCCGAAATAGTTGGGCTTCAGGAGCATTTCGCGGGCGTCTTCCGCAGTGGCCTTGCCCTTGCGCAGCGTGACAAAATCCTCTACCAGCCGGTCCATTTCGGGATAGGCCGCGGGGTCGATGATCTCCAGGCCTTCGATGTCGAAACCGCCTTCGGCGGCCGCCGCCCGGACCGCGTCCGCATTGCCGATGAGCACGGGCGTGAGAAAGCCCTCCTGCTTGAGACGCGCGGCGGCTTCGAGAATCCGGGCGTCGGTGCCCTCTGTGAAAACAAGCTTGCGGGGGTTGGATTTGAGAAGCTCGATGAGCGGATCAATCATTGCGGAAACGGTGCCGTTTTCAGCGGCGGACCCTTCCGCGCAGGCCGTGACGGACAGGATCAGAAGCATCACAAGGGCCAGAAACAGGGAAAGGGTTTTCTTCATCACCATCACCATGCCGGCGCGGCAACCGGCGAAACCAGAGATGAAAACGGGCGCCGCTGGATTTCCCGCTTTCTTTTGTTTGCGTTTTATCAGGATGAATGCCGCCCCTGCGGCTGTTCATCGGGACGTACAGGAAAGACAGACGTGCAGCCTGTTCCTCCTATATGAATATTATAGCATAGGGCTTAAAGCGAGCGTAAGGACAGGTTCCAAAATGCCTGCGCAATCACACCTTTATTTCTCTTCCCCGGCGGCGTCCGAGGAGGTGGCTGTCTCCGCGCGGTGGATGGCTTCATCCATGTCCCGGCTCAGGTCCATGCTTTGAAAACCGGTGTCATTTTCGGGCAGCGCCAAAGTAAAGCCGGGCGTCATGTCGAATGCAGCGTCTGCGCTGCTGACGCTGACCTGCAGCACATGGCCGCCGCGCGTCCGGTCCTCGGTGATAAAGTGGAAGTGCCATCCGGCGCTGTTCAGCCCGCTCATGAAGTTGGGGCAGTACAGGCCGACCATCGTGCCGCGGATGTTCTCATAGTCGAATTCAATCTGATCGGCGGCGAGGGCGACGTCCAGCTCGCGATAAGGTTTTTCCTGCTTGAATTCGCTGCGCACCTTGATGGCCGGAAACTCGCCGGTGATTTTCACGATGTAGAAAAGGTTCGATCCGTTCTCCTCCACCGTCCGGTTCAGCAGCCCCTGCAGAGAAGCCATGTCGGGGACATCGGCAAGCTGAACCTGAAGATCCGGCTCAAAGAAGGTCACGTTGGAAAACGGAACGGTTTCGCTGTCCGGCGGGATCACGATGCTGCCGTCGCCGATGGCCTGGTAGACCACGCCGTCCAGGACGATCATCTCGCCGTTCAGGCCGTCGAAGGTGCCGATGCCGGTATCACCGTGCGCTTTCAGCTCGTCCACGGTGATCATGCCGTCAAAATGCCCCTGTGCCAGCGATTGCAGCAGGGCGACCTGATAGACGGTTTCCGGGTCCGGAAGGGCGTTTTCTTCACAGCTGCCCACAGGAGTGAATGATGCCAGGGAGATCACCATACATAAAATGGCTGTCAGTAAAAGATTCTTGCGTTTCATGGGAAAACCTCCTTCATTGTGGTCGTGAATCATCATTTCTTTTTCCTCCTTATGTATCATTTTAAACCCGCAATGAAACGTTTGGACGATTCACTTCCGGGTTGCTGATCCAACTTGATGCCCATTTCAATACGCATATGGTGTTCTTCAGGCCCTTTGTTGGAATAGGCGTATCGGTCAAAACCAATGATCTCAAAGCCATTTTTTTGATAAAAAGAAATGGCTTTAAAGTTAAAGCTCTGGGTTTCAAGCACCGCCATTCTCGCGCCGCTGTCCACGGCATCCTCCATGATCTTTTTCAAAAGCATTGTCCCGATACCGGACATACGGTCTGCTTCCTCAAAAATACAGATGTTGGATATTCTGAACCGATTATTCCATTTTTCATGGAAGCCTTCAACAAATCCAATCATTCTATCGTTTTCAAACGCACCATACGCAACCGGATGATCCAGCCATTCCTGAAGGAAACTGTCCTTGATGGACATCTTTAATTCTGTCTCAGAGAGCACCCACTTCATTTTGAATCCTTCGCCATCCGGATCAATGGACAAATATCTGTCTGAATGGATTTCAGCGCTGTATTCTCTTCCCTGGTATTCCTGTTTGTCCAGTTGCTTTATCTCCATTTTCACTCCTCTGTGGAAAGGAAAATACAAAGTTGGAAACGCAACCTTTAGAAGCTTATCTTCCGGGTTTTCTTGCTAAGCCTTTTCATGGTTCAGTCACCGAATATCATTGAACCCGATACTGCTCCAGTCCAATATCCCGGATAGCATCTTCCGGCTTTTTCCTGGTGTTATCATATAGATGGCTTTGATTCTCCGGCATATTTTCCAGTTTCTTTTTAAGGAATAATGCCCTTTCCATCAGGTCCACGTCGCCGCGTTCACGAATCCGCCTTTCGATTTCTTCCGCGTTCGCTGTCAGAACGATATAATAAAGAGGTACCCGGTTCTTCTCTGCGAGTTCCCGGACACGGGGAAGTTCATCTTCGATCACATAATCAATCACAACATCCAGATTGTCCTGAAGCGCTCGCTGCGCTGTGGCGATGATACAGTCCCAGTTGAATCGCAGGATGTTTTCCCAAAGGAACTGATCCGAAGCCTGTCCGTCCACAAAGAAGTCGCCCTTCTCTTCAGGTTCCCTGAATCCGCCGTGGAAATCGTCTCCGTGAATGACATAAACTGTTCTGTGATCCTGCCGAACAAGATGCCTGGCCAACGCATCGGCAAATGTGGATTTTCCGCTGCCGCACGCGCCGGAAATAAAGATGATTTTGGGCATGATCAGTCACCTCTCAACTGTTTGGAAAAAAACAGGATCAGATCGTCATCCACAGTGCAGACTGTTTCGTACTGGACACATTGCCTGCCCTGATACCAAACGCCGGACCCGTCAGGAATATATCCTCGTTTGACATACATCCGCTGTGCGGTTCCATAGCTGTCGCATACACCGACGCCAAGACAGACCGTGTCCGCGTACTGACCTGCGACTTGCTCGGCCGCGTCCATCAGTCTGTTTCCGATGCCTCTCCTCTGGTATTTCTTCAACACATTAAAATCAACAATGATCGGCCAGCCT
>OCVV012822546.1_pt1 | contig 56880 bp, 45 predicted proteins | sample 1539721 | NCBI WGS metagenome assembly OCVV01 (sample SAMN02144230, study PRJEB22623) | gut metagenome | biome: sheep rumen | host: Ovis aries | place: New Zealand
GTCTTTATTTGGTCGTAAATACCTTATCACAAGTTTCGGGTGATGTTCTTTTTTATTTTTCATTTATCCGAGAAAACTTTTACTCTGTGTTCGCTGAGCAGCGGCGTTTTTTGACATAATCCATTCAATGAGATATAATATTTGGCATCCGAGTGCTTTTCTTCACATTATATTTTCTATTCGCTGCTCTGTCCGTTTTTTGATATTTTAGGACAAAATTCATGTATATTATTCAATCTTATTGAAGCCACAGGGAGGAGTATAGTTATGTTTTATGACATACAACCGGAGGAGAATCGAAACGCATACAAAAGAATGCTTGCCGTTATTGGAAATCTATCAAATCTGTTCTCTGAAAGCGATTGTCCCTATCTCGCATACAGGGCACATGAAAATATTTTTTGCAGATATTTAGAGGCAGAAAATCTTGCCAGATCCGACTGTTCTGCAGATGCCAAAAAGGGCAGCATAGGTATCGGACTAAAAACATGGATGGGCAATGACGATCAAAAAGTGGCTGAATTTGGCAAGCTTAAGAAATACTATACCGAATTAAAGGGCATAGAACTGGTAAAAAAAATTGCTGAATATAGAAATGAGCGCATTCGTGTAACAATGAAAATGCATGGTATTGAGGAAATGATATATCACGTTGTGAGAAGAGTCCCCAACGCCATGCAGATACTTGAATGTTCCTTTGACCCTATAGATATTGATAATATTTCTCTCATTCCCGGCAAGGGAAATAATAACAATACCTATTTCACAGACGGCAGACATACATACCATTTCAGTGTATCCAAAAACACCCTTTATATGATTTTTGATGATCTTGAACTGCTCGATTCCGTTGAAGTAGATATAATGACTGATCCATATACATTTCTTCTTGAAATGTGCATCAGTGAGACAAGGTCACAAAGAGAAATAGTCGATTACGGTATTTCTAACGATAATACCAGCATACTGTCCATTAACAACCCTATGGCCGCTAAAGAAAGATTATGTCTGCCATTGTATTCATTACGCAATGGTGAAAAGTTCGTTGCAGAAAAAAGCGGCCTAAACCAATGGAATGCTTTAGGCCGCAAAAGAGATCCAAACGAATTATATATACCCTATCAGGCAACGGATAGAAATCGTCAACCTGATTTCTTCCCGCCAAGGGACACGCCTTTTTCTCTGCATCTACCGGATGGCACGACTATTTCTGCTAAGGTTTGTCAAGAAGCTGATAAAAATAATCCCTCCATAGGTAAAGCTATTATGAGCAATCCCAATAAAATACTGGGAAAATGGCTTTTACGTGATGTATTTGAATTAAAGGAGCAGACCATTGTCACTTATGAAATGCTTGAGCGTTTTGGTGTTGACAGCGTTATCTTTACCAAAAACAGTGAACTCGATTATTCTATAGATTTTTCTGAAATAGGAACATATGAAAAATTCTATGGCAGCAATAATGCCGATGACAATGAGTAATAACAAAATGCGGAGATTTGTCAAAGTCTCCGCTATTTTTAATCATTAATTTTTACATTATCCTGAAACTTAGAATCAAAAATACATTCTTCTACCGCATCAACACACTCCTGTGTATTTTTTATAATATCTTTCCCCCAGAAACGCAGTACAGTCCACCCCAGCGATCTTAACTGCTTTTCCACTTCTTTGTCACGTTCCATGTTACGGGTTATCTTATCGAGCCAATAAGATGAATTATAACTATTTTCCAGCCGCTCCTTTTGATTCTCCCAATCTTTGCCATGGAAAAATTCACTATCACAGAAAATCGCAATATTATACTTTGTTAAAACTATATCCGGTTTACCGGGGAGAGCCGTGTAGTTTTTCCTATATCTATATCCCTTTGCCCATAAAGCTTTTCTCAGAACGATTTCAATCTTTGTATCCTTCGACCTGATTTTCCTCATATTCTTTTTTCTTTGCTCAGGGGTCAGATTATCCGCCATATTTTCATAATAACAAATGCTCTATATTACGTCTTTTTATTTAGTATAACAAATTATTCCGATGCGGTGATATTTCTCTTATTCATGAAAAAAATATAATTGCGGCGCGCCGCGATTTTTGTTATGATGATGCTATCAGAATAAAGGAGAAAAGTATTATGTTGAGATGTGCGTCTTTTTTTGCCGGTGTCGGCGGTATCGATAAGGGTTTTGAAAAGAATAGATTATTTGAAATTGTTTATGCAAACGAATTCGATCCATATCCTGTAAAAACATATGAACTTAATTCAAAATTGAAAGTTGACTGCCGGGATATCCGCGAGGTAAAAGCTGAAGAGATCCCCGATTTTGATGTTATGCTGGCCGGCTTTCCTTGCCAGGCCTTCAGTGTAGCCGGTTACAGAAAAGGATTTGAAGATGAAAAAGGCAGGGGGACACTTTTCTTTGAGCTGGTTAGAATCATAAAGGCAAAACAGCCGGAAATAGTCTTTCTTGAAAACGTAAAAAACCTTGTAGGACATGATAACGGAAATACCTTTAGGGTAATACGGGAAGCACTCGAGGCTAACGGTTATCATGTCAATCCAATGGTTTTAAATGCAATGGAGTATGGTAACATTCCACAAAACAGGGAACGTATTTATCTGGTTTGCTTTAAAGATGAAGAAGTATATCAGAACTTCCATTTTCCTTTGCCAATACCATTAAAGAAAAAATTGTCAGATATCATTGATTTTGATACTAAGGTTGATGAAAAGTACTATTACACCGAAGGCAAATACAAGGGAGACATTTATGAGCAGCTTGTAAATGCAATGGACGAAGAAAATGCAGTATACCAATGGCGGAGAAAATATGTCCGAAAAAACAAAAGCGGAGTTGTTCCAACCTTGACAGCAAATCAAGGAGAGGGCGGACATAATGTGTGCTTAATAAAAACCAAACACGGCATAAGAAAAATGACGCCTCACGAATGTTTTAATACGCAGGGGTTTCCTAAATCTTTTAAACTACCCTCTGATATGAGTGATGCAAGGCTTTACAAGCAGGCCGGAAATTCCGTTTGTGTATCCGTTATAGAAAGAATCGCTGATAATATAGCTGATGCATACCAGAAAAAACACGGTGAATCCTAATAAAATAACTCCCCTGATTCAGAAATCAGGGGAGCATTTCTATGTAAGGACTGTTATTTTGTGTCAATAATGAACCTTTTAAAAATGTAACAGGAAGTATTTACTGTAGTTTAATTATCATCGTCAGGAATCAATCCCTTATCGATTATAGATGGAAGGAATACCCTTCTGACAATTCCATCATCTTTGACAGGATAAACAATGGTTGCTGCCAAATAAATATCCCCCTCTCCTTCACAACATTTTTTTAGGTTATTAATATAAATAGACTTGTAGGATATTGACGGCTTGCTCTCCAAAATATATTTCTGACCATCCGTAGTGATATAATAATAATCATCAGGATGGTTAAAAGCAGCTTTTTCAATATGAATCTTTTTGCAACCCAATTTCTTTCCTGCCACAGGTACCTTAACTGTATCATGAAAGAAACCATCCTTAGAATCCTTTAGCTGAGACGGGAATAATTTTGCCTCCTTATCTGATCCATCCAGCTTTGGCATTCCAAGGCAAAAATAACCCGGAGTCCACATTTTTTCTAATATCACTTCTGTTTTATTTACCTTATGACATTTGGACTTAACTTTATCATTTTTTGTTGCATTCCTTTTGAGCTTGTATTTCGGAACAGGAATCTGTCTGTCAGAGTAACCCACAAGCTCACTACTGCTGGTGTCGAATATGTATAAATTATTGCGGGCACGAGTCATGGCAACATACCTTACCTTTGAAATATCATCGCCTGAATTCTTTTTTTCCTCATCAGCATATGCCATATATACGTCATCAAATTCCATGCCTTTTGCACTATGGATCGTTGATACAGTAATGACGATATCCCCATCGCGGGAATCCTCGTATATGTATTGGTCGCAGAAATCATCAAAGCGGATATCTCCGAGCCGGTCTATCAAATGCCTTAAATTTATTCCCTTTTCATTGGCATATTTACGAATATATTCCCGCATGAATTTTTCAATAGGTTCACTGTATATACTTTCATAGTACGTACTATATCTACCAAACAAATTATTCATGCAAGAACAGATTCTTTCTTTTGATACCATTCCCGTCCTTTCATCCAGACCATCGTTCAGCTCACGGATCAGGCAATGAAATTCATCCAGCCAGGAAATAGGGAAATATAATTCTCCTTTTTCGCGGTTGTCATCTTTGGTTATATTTTTCTTTACTACTACTCTTTTTTTATTTATTACTTTCCCTTCAAAGTAATCGACTAAAAAATTATAAATATCATCCCTGCTCTCTTTTCTAAAGCGAAGAATTCCAATACTCAGGGAAGATTTCTGCTCAGTATTCTTGGCTATCTCCTCCACATCATGAATTACACAGTTACATATGGAAGTATTAATATCTTCCGCATTGTATTGAACAACTTTTCCACCAACATTATAAGGATCTGCAGATTTCATTGGTTTTCTTTTAGGGATCCGTATTGCTTCCTCTCTGAATATCTCATTATTCCCGATTATTTCCTTTTTACTTCTATAGTTTATTGACAGCGAAAACTTTTTCCCACCCTTATCTTTATACAACTCTGTTATCTTTTTAGGATTGGCAGGTTCATCATTATTATTAGAAGCATATTCGTAAATGCTTTGGTCCGGATCCATTACGGCAATTAGTTTTAGTTCAGGAATAGATTCCATAAGATTACTTACAAGTCCAGCCTTTGATTCATTTAAATCCTGTGCTTCATCAAGGATAAGGATCTTTTTATTAAGCATGCTGCGGTCTATCGTTCCATTACCCTTAATTTCCTCACCAGCTTCATTTATGATATTTTTACCGAATTCACCTCTCCTGCCAAGTAGCTTGTTGGCAAATCTGTCAAAAGTATAAAACGAAATACCCTTTGACTGAGAACCCAGCACCATCCAGACCCTGTTCATAAGCACTTCATTTGTTTTATTGGTATAGCTAAGTGCCAGAATATCAGAAGGCCTATATCCCTCAATTTTAATCAGGTGTTCTATTTTTTTAGTTATGGTTGCTGTCTTCCCGCTTCCCGGACCGGCTGTAACTAAAAGCATTCTTCCCGAAAAGTTTTTCCCTAACTTACATGAAACCACTTTCTTCTGATAATCATCCAGCCGGCCCCCATTATATTCAAATATCGAATTGACTTCTTTATCTTTTATCTCATCCGGACTGTATAATTTAATCCCTTTATCCCTACAAAAGTCCGCTGTTGGTGTCTCATAGTAATCGGCAATCCACTTCCTTATTACCTGCTGTTCTTCTTTATTATTACGAACGCATTCAGTAAAAGACTCCAGGTATTTCTTGTCATTTTCTTTAGCGCAATAATAATCATCAAGAATTCTAAAATCCTTTTCCTTAAACTCCCCTGGCTTTCTCAGTAACTTTAAATCCATAAGGCAGGCACCATGATTATGGATCTTTCTATATTTGATCAATCCGCAATCGCGTAGGAAAGAAAGCGAATCTTCATCCAATGTGCTGTCATTTGAAAATTCAGCATATTGACCAGTCTTTCCACATTTTTTCGCAACCATTTTCATTACATTTATGTATCGTTCTTTTTTATCTCTTATTTCTCGGATTTTTCCATTATCTATCTCGCATTTGCACTTCCTTTCATTCTTCATCGATAAATATTTTTGATCATCAGGACGCTTGTCATCTTTAACTAATCGTACTTTCTCATTTTCTTTTTCTTCTTTAAATCTATTTTTAAATTCATTCTTTTTAGCATCATTTACCGTCACTTCATAGTCTTTGTTGAATAATCTTAAACCACGGCCATCAGTCTTTGATGCATTTTCTATCATTAATTTATGTATTTCTAATTTATGTATTTCCATACAAGCTGGATTACACGAAATCTTCTTCTTAATATAATAGCGACTGCTATTCCCACGGCTTTTTACATCCCGTATAAATTTCGTTATTATAATTTCATTTCTTTCACTAAGCTTTTTCTTTAACTCAAAACGGGAAATATGCGGGTCTTGATCCATTATGTATGCCACTTCCATCTTGAGAATCTGGTAATCAACCATTATCGGACTTAGCTGTAAATCCTCAGGAATCTCTGCAAATTCCAGGATTTCTTTTCTTGTCTGCTCATTAAATAATGGTATATATGAATTTTCATCTGCCAGAAGTTTTATTATGTATCTGCTTCCTTTGGCATCTTCATCGTCACGCATATCAAATTCATTCAGGCCCCTGTCGAGATAACCGGCATCACACAGTGCCTGAATGGAGGATTTTACCTTATTACTGTCAACGCCACTCTTTTGGACCAAATCAGGAACAGCCACCTTTACAGATCCGTTCTTGTCAGGTGCACAGAATTCCTTATCATTTATGCAATCCCACACTTTCTCTATATCCAGAACAGAAAACTGAATCTGTTTCCTAAGAAAATCATGTTTTTCATAATCTGATGGGCTGTATATAATATGGCATTCAGATTCTGTCTTTCCGTCTCTGCCGGATCTTCCCGCTTCCTGTATATAGCTGCTGAATGATTCGGGAAGATCGAAATTGATAACGCATTTTACCCTAGGATTATTTACGCCCATTCCGAACGCTGAATTTGCAACAATAATATAATCACCTTTATCATCTTCGTTTTTAAAGGATTCCAAAACATGACTCTTTTCATCTTTTGAAATCTGGCCATGGTAGTATTTTACATAACGGCTTTCAGCCTTCTTATATGCTTTTATAAAATTCGTATAACAGACTTCCTTTGTTTCAGAATTCAGTTCACGCACTTTATCTTCCAGAAACCACGCAAGCTTTCTTGCAGTTTTAGGGAAAAGCGTATAGATTATGACCGGACTGTTAACCCAATATTTTCCATAAGAATCCTTTTTGAGTGCCTTTATGTTCCCTTTCTTCTTGGGATTTATCATATTCCAAAGGATCTCACATTTCTTTTTATACACCTCTTCATTTACTGTATAGGGATCCGCACTATAATCCACACCATCAACATCGTGAATATAGTAATTTAAATTGTTTCTTTCAAAGGGCCGGGATATCTCTTTAAATTTTTTATTTCCAAAGCACTTCTCTATTGCGCTACGAGTATCCGCTGTCGCAGTTGCGGTAAAGCACGATATCGGAATCTGGTAACCTACCCATTCTTCCAGCATATTGCAGAATTTAAAAATATACCTATAATCCTGCCTGAAATCACGCCCCCACTCCTCAAGGCAATGGGCCTCGTCAATCACAATCCTTGATATATGCCTTTTTCTTATCAGGTATCTTGTCGATTTAAATAAAAGCGATTCAGGAGAAAGATACAGAATAGCAGCTTTTCCATTCTTAACCCTGTCAGCGGAGGTTTCTCTCCGGTCTTCATTCAGACCGCCATGGATTGCACACGCGGATTCAAACACGCGCTTTTCTCTTGCAGAATCAATGCCGTCTACACTTGCATATTCCGCTTCATCAGCGCCCCCCTCTAGCGAGGAATTAACTGATTCCAGTTCATCTATCTGGTCTTCCATAAGTGACTGGAGTGGAGAAATGACTATGGTAAGCGGAGCATTTTCCATTGTTTCATGAGTTTCTTTCCATTCATTCCACTTGATCAGGGACGGCAGCTGAAATGAAAGGGATTTTCCTCCGCCTGTGGGAAATGACACGAACAGGTTCTCATCATTCAGAGCTGAACATACAGCTTTAAACTGTTCCCCATTAAGAAAACCTTTATCATAACCAAACAAGCTCTCTAATTCACCTTCTAGTTCATTCCTGTCTTTTTCGGAATACTCTCTTTTTCCATGATTAATTGGTTCTTTTTTTTCGATAGCATATTTCAGGTCAGATCCTTCCTTCATTTCAGCCATAAGGAAGTAATAGTTTTCTGCATCCATTTTTGTTTTCTTATTATTAAGATATGTATCTTTGCATATAATCTGTTTATCTTCATTATTGATCATATTAACCATATCTTCGTAATCAATAAATGAAAAATCATATTCGTAGTCATATGAATTTATCAGGTCTTTCAGCTCATCCTGTTTTTCCTTAATCTCATTCTTGATTTCATTTTTGCTATCTAGATTAATTTCAGCGTCAATATCAGCTTTTAGCCTGTCAAGATTCTTTGTTATTTCAATAATTTCATCTATTTTCTTTATGTCTTCAAGCTCAGCATCATTGTTTTTTGCACCAATCCGTACCAGCACTGTATAATCATACCGACTTTTCTCATCTCTAGAATGAATATATTCTCCATATTTGTTCCAGTCTTTTGTCTCCAAAAGCAAAAGATTGCCTCCAGACGAAGTTGACTTTACTGATATACGCCTTTTCTGACACTCGATATCATACATATCCCAAATGCCAAGTTCATATACACTTGTATCAGGTTCATTCGCATTTAAGCCATTTTTTTTAAGATAATGATATACCGCATATTCGGCAAGCTTCCCCTGAAATGTATTAATAAAAATCTCACTAAGCTTTCTATCTTTCGAACCGCCACTTCTTTTCGTTCTGTGCTGACCTTTACCACCGTAGGTCATATTCCATGCAAACGAAAAACATTTCTTCATATACTCTTTTTTTACCGATGTATAAGCAGAAAATTTTTTCTTTTTTTCTACTTTATTTCGTTCTACTAGTAACCCGTTAACTGTAATATAGTCTTTGACCATTTTTCCCTCTCCTTTTATTTTGCTATAACTCTCTTACATTTCCATTTCGTAATATATATAATCCGTCTACTCAATTCACAATGTTCTAGAATCCATGATAGAAGCCATCACCCCCTGCAGTACATCTAAAATATAGATGATGATCAGACTTATCTCCAAATACACTTTTTCATTTTACAGTTTATTCGTCAGCCTTACAAGATATTCAGGTCCATTGGATAATCTCCTATTGACAAGCATCATCTTGAATATATCCCCAATTGACCCCCCCCTGATTCTGCTAATAATATCCCATAGGCATGAAAACATCTTGTACTGTATTTTCTAACGCAGTGCATCCTGGGTGGCGGTTCCGCCACACATTCACAATATGTATCAGAATCATTTTGTATGTTGATTTTAATTTTCGCTTTATTATTGCTTGAAAAATCACACCAAACTATCTATCATGAAAGGAGAAAACTAATGGAGAATTATGCAATGACCAAACACACTGTAGCAGAAATAGAGGCACTCCCAGACGGAGAACGAGCAGAACTGATCGACGGCGAGATGTATATGATGGCAACGCCATCACTCATTCATCAACGTATATCTATGTTTTTATCTGTCGAACTCAACATCTACATACGTCGTAAAGGCGGCAACTGCGAGGTATTTGCCGCACCTTTTGCAGTGTATCCCGATGAGAGCGGATACAACTATTTAGAACCCGATGTACTCGTTATCTGCCATCCTGACAATCTAGACAATAAGGGTGTTCATGGTGGCCCCGACCTGGTCATAGAAATAGTGTCCCCTTCCAGCAAGTACATGGACTATATGCACAAACTCAAGGTGTATGAACGCATCGGAGTACGAGAATACTGGATAGTAGATCCCGATCTTCAGCGAGTTACGGTCTACAACTTTGAAAACGGGACTGTCGGACACTATTCCTTTACAGATGATATAGCCGTAGGTATTTATGAGGATCTAAACATCAGTCTGAAAGATGTAAAGTTGGAATAGTATTTCTTAACTTCTTGAGATTCTCTTTCTTAAGGTATGCATCTTCTTTCTCCATGACAGTTTTTACACTTTCAAGCTCATCTTCAGCGATTCCTTCAGTTCCTTCCGGAATATACATGTAATCCCTAAAGCTTTCCGGTATATCTGAAATTTCGTTAGAAAGATCGTTATAGTACTTATAAACATTATAGGCTCTGCCATCCTTTATCATCCTGCAAAATACGGTCCTAGCCTCACTGAGCCTGTCATATCTCACAACAATCTTTTCAGCAAGAAGATAATGGTAAGTTGGACGCATATTTTTTTCCGGTGACAAAATACCCGAAATATCCACCTCTGCATCCGGATCCAGCAATTCGCTTATCTCATCCTCCACGTTGCGGTCCAATGTTTTAACAGCATATGCTTCATTAAAAGCCTCCTTTAAAGCTACTATGCAGGGATAGCAGCTCTGGGACAATTTTTCCCCGCTCTGTATAAAATTCTTTCCGATCAGATATATACCGGCACCTGTGCGCTCATCAACATACAGCGGCAAATATGTCCCTATCTTTTTCTGTCTATTACAGCTTTCCAACAGTTTTAAACATTCCATAAAATACTTTTCATCTTTAAGTCGAGATAAAATATCTCCCGTAGCTTTATTTGTGCCATGTTTTACATCAGCCGCCGTCTCGTTTAGACTTGTTCTTTCTGAATAGGCTAAATAAAGCTCTAAGGGGGCTATATACGTACGCTGCTTCGACTTTATTTCCGGTATTTCTACTGTCGTATCTGTGCTAGTGTCCTTCTTCCTCTTTATGCTGTAGCCCTGTGATTTAAAATATTCAGAAACGGTATTGCGAAGAAAATAATCCAGGAGACTGTCCACATTCTTCCTGATAGACTTCCGATCATTGAAATTCTTGAATTTTCCCTTCGCCTTCTTACAATCTTCACGATACGCTATGAGCATTTCCTCATAGCGTTCGTAAGATATCACGTTTATATCATTAAAAGCGATGTCTATGGCTTTCAGGCGGATATAACGGTTTTTGCCACTGTTCACATCGTCAGCATTACCGCCTTCTCCGATTTTTTCAGCAAGTGCTCTGGCAGATTCATCCATACGATCACGAGTGTATCCATAGATAAAGCTTTTATCTTTTTTTGCCAGCCATTCTTTAAAAAGGCATGCATCAAATTCAGACCTGTTTCGTATCATTGATATCACCGGATCCTTTTTATGTTACGGTTAATTGTATTTACGCATCTTTCAAGCTCATGGTCCATAAGCCCGAAGCCTCTGTCCGTACAGATAGGAGAAATCCCATGCGAAAGAAGAAAACTGTCCACCATATCCTGAACTATAGCCTCTATGTCCGAGGTGTCCACAGTAAAGACTGCCTTTCGGAGACGTATATACCGCTCCTTCATATGGTTATCATTTGGAAGGTGTGCCTCCCAATCTTTTGTGCTCTCCGTACAAATGCCTATGTAATATTCTTCCTCCTGTTCCGCAAACCTGCGTGCCTCTTCCTCAGCCTCAGGATCATAGTAATACTCTTCCTCCCATAAATATGGGGACTCTGGTTCATCAGGATCACAAAGATCTTCGTCGGGATCTGCATAGCTTATTCTTCCAGTTTTTCTCGGTTTTTCAGTGTCATCCTGGTCCCCGCTTTCTCCAGCACACACTTCCGTATCCTCCGGTGTCCCGGCAACAGATGTATCATCAACGGAGATTTCCGGCTTCAGCCCCCAGTCTTCAAGAACTTCATCCAATGCTATCCCCGTGACATCCGCATACTCATATGCCGCCGCCCTGTATTCCTCATCCGTATAAATATCACTCACTATGTCCTCGCAGGTATAGTTATGCAGCATAAAATTGAAAAGACCCCATGCATACTCTGGATAACACATCTCAAACACTTCATCCCTCATATAGGAAAGGTTATCTTTTGCAGTAAAAATCGAGTCCCTTGCGGCATCCATGATATCTTTAAATGTCAGCGACTTTTCAAAACAAAAATCCCTGCACTGAATATAAAAACTGGACCGCATTGCAGACGGGCCTGTTATAGCACAATAGAGCAGGTCTTCAATGATCTGTCTTTTTTCCTGAGACAAGCTGTCCGCCGCAGAGCTTTTGCTGATCATTTCTTCTATAAAAGACACTATCTTTTTTTCATCCAGACGTCCATTTTCATCCTCTACAAAACCGGTAAATTTCTTGCCACGTCCCATATACGCGTCTTGTATATCCGTCAGCCTTGATTTGAGGCATTTGCGTCGATACGCTAGCCTGGAAGGATCTTTAGTTACCTCGTCCAGTCCCTCCATTTCATCATCGTACTTATTTGTTTCCACCTCAGTGTTTATAATTTCATTAATACTTTTTCTCATTTCCACTTTTTCCTTTCTTTACTTTTGCTGTTTACTATTGTAATACAATACACCCCGCTCTACCATTCTTAACATCAGTCCGAGTCAAGAAAAGCCCTTACCTTTACCAAAAGCCAACCTGCTATAGTCAGGAAGAACACTGTTACCTGATATTTTGTAGGAAACATGCTGCAAAAAGCTACTAACAAGCTGATCTTAATTATCCATCCGATCATTTTTTATCCTCCTGCTGTTTTGCTGTGAATTACTGGTTTTTTTGAAGTTTTGTACCTCCTGACCATAATTATGAGGCAAATAAAAAACCGCCGGGAATTTTCCGGTGGCTATAAGCCAATTACATACTTACCTGTAAAATCCGTGTGCATATTTGCTGAGCGTTTACAGTAAGCGAATCTTCTTAATTCGCTTACTATCCAATCACTCAGTTTCCGAAATCTTCTGCTCGAATATCGTTTCCTCTATGACCTTTATGCACTCATCGGTATCCTTCAGAATCTCCTTGCCCCAGAAATGTATGACAGTCCATCCGGCAAAACGGAGCATCTGGTCTTTTTCCGTGTCACGTTCCATGTTGCACTCTATCTTCCGTATCCAGCAGCCCGCATTTTTCCCTTTCAGGATTCTCTTCTTCTGTTCTTCCCAATCCTTACCGTGAAAAAACTCCCCGTCACAGAAGATCGCTATCCTGTATTTTGTAAGCGCAATATCAGGGGTACCCGGAAGTGCCCTGTAATTCTTCCTATACCTATAGCCCTTCTCCCAGAGTGCTTTCCGCAGTGCAAGCTCGATACCGGTATCCTTGCTGCGAATACGGCTCATATTCTTATGTCGTGCCTCGGAGACTTCCCCGAAAAAATTTGATTCGTTCTGGTCATTCATCTAACAATTCAGTATTTTTTTCCTTTATCTCTTTGATTATAGTTTCAGTCTCAGGTTTTGTATCATTTTCATTACCAGCAGGAAGTTTTCGACGTGACCTCCTCGCTTCTATAATAACCTTACGTCTTTCCATAGGATCAACACTACGATCTATCCTAAACTTACGAATTAGTGGTTTTTCAGTATTTTTTCCGGAAGCCTCAGCACCGCTCATTTCTGCCATCAGTTCTTCAAAGGATCTGTATTTCACGCCATCATTATTAGCAACCGGTTTTTTTATATAGGTCTCATCCTCCTTAAACCATTCCGGCCTGCCTGCTTCTTCATGTATCTTTGTGCCAAAAAACATCCCATCACCATTAGTTATAGTCTGGGGAATCTGTGGAATTTCCGAAAGTGACTCACACCTATAAAACATGTCCTTGCCGTTTTCAACACCCTCAGGAATATCCGATGCTTTAGTCAAAGCCTTACAATTAAAAAACATATAGCCGCAGTCAATAACCCCCTTTGGAATGACCGGTGCAATTAAAAGTGCTGTACATCCGTTAAACATATCCCTGCACTTCTTAACACCCTCAGGAATTTTCGGTGCACTGATCAGAGTTTTACAAGCAAAGAACATACTGCTGCAGTTAGTAATGCCATCAGGAATCTTTATATTCTCCCCATCTGTTTCTTTACCTATATACTTCAAACACTCTTTTTCCGAGCCAAAAAGTGCACCACTACTAAGCGAAAATTCATCCTGACAGTATTCAAATTTTCCAAGTTCTCCTTCGTATCTGTTTTTTATTCCCCTGTTCAGCCATAATGTATGCCAGTCTTTCTTATCCAGACTGATTATATCCGATATAAAAACTCCGTGACATCTTTTTCCATGGTTATCAAAAGAATCTTCGGACACATATGCTACCAAAAGGGCAGCCTCCAGATAATTACCGGATCTGCTTATACTCTGTATATGGTTGATTTCATCCCTTTCTTCTTTAAACCTTCTCTGAGAATGTGCGTATGCAATGCTGTATTTTTGTGAACCGCCTCGCCAGGATGTTGCAAGTTTGAAATCGACAAATAAGGTTTTGTAATCTTCAATTCCTTTGTAACAGGCAAAGTGCTTTGTACGTCTATCCTCCTTAATTTTTAATTCCTGTACAGGTAAAATCACCGGTTTAAAATCCGATGAATACTTTTCTGCATCTATGGTATGCCGCGATTCCTTTAAGCCAAATATCGGATTATCACAGCATAAAGGCACAATATCTAACAGTTCATCTTTTGGCATACTTCCTAAATACTTCAGTTTTGAATTCTTTATTTTTACCCGGCCTTCTTTTCCGCCTTCATATTCATCCTCGAATTCAAAGATTCTATATCGTTCGGCATATTTCCAGTCACCCCATGAATAGTCATATTTCCCTTTGCTATCTTTCTCGACAGTAACCCATTCATATTGCCCTGTCTTTTCTGACCTGACCAGTCCGCCAAACAAATGATTATTTGCTGCTAATACAATCATCTCCATATTGATAACCTCTACTTTGCAGAATCCTCAGTAACTACCATTCTATCATTTAAAAATCTTTTTGTAATGTGAAGAAGCATATTACCGCCGGAAAAAATTCCGGCGGTTCCCGCTTTAAAACAGTACTGTTATATCATAACCCCAGCCTTTACAAGCCCAATAACTCTGTCATTTTTAGCATACTTTTCTACTGCTTCCGGATCAAGACTGTTTATATGAGCCTTATTATCCTGTATCAGCTTCTGCACTTTTTCATCATACACAACATATCGCTTAGAGTAATCATACTCAAACTCATCCAACCTGCAGTAAGAGTAGCTTACTCCATTTTCGCTGCCTTTTTCCGTAATCTCACGGATTCCATTTACATAGCCCATCTCAACGTCAAGAAAATACAAAATATTGTCTCTTGACATACCGAAGCTGCTTGCTATTCTTGTGAGTGACATAGGATAATTCTTTTTCATATTCATAATTTTTCTCTTTAATTATAATTTTCATTTGCTATTTTCATTGCTATCAAGAAATGTACTGCACCGTGTCTACTTTTTCACGGGGCGCAGGCATATGCCCTTGCGATCCCCAGCTTTCGCTGCACGGTCGGTTTTGTGGCTAAACGGATCAGTCCACTGATCCGTTTAGCACGGTGTTCCCTGGCATTCACCTTATGAAGTTTTATACCTCCTTCTACTGTTAATTATGTACCCATCAAAAAACTGCCGAAAATTTTTCGGCAGTTCACTGTTCAAAGCAGGCCTTCAGGACTACTCTGTTTTTTCATCCGGTTCTAAACTGTTGAAATAAATCCTGCCGGGTGCTTCCACCATCAGCAGCCATATCCAGACGCTGGCAAGATTTATATATTTTTGTTTTGCCTTTTCCGTATCGTGTATTGACGGAACTCTGTTAAGCCCCAACTCATGCCAAGTCCTGCGGAACGGCTCCGCTATATAGTATGGAAAATAATCTTTCGGCTGCTCCTCATACGGCCGAACCTTACGCTGCTCAAACCACTCCAGCTCGTATGTGATTTTCATTATATCAGCTACAGACGGCACCTTTCTATATTTCGCCTCCCACATCTCTGCTTCTCTGGAAAACCACTTCTCGTACTGCACAGAAAGTCCCGCTTCCCGCATAACATCTTCCACGCCAAGGGATAGCCATCTCTTTACATTGTCCGATCCCCACTGGTGCAGACCGGCAAGTATCATAAACAGCTCCCCGGACATATCTTCATGAAGAACTGCCTGCTTTTCTATGCCGCCTACGGCATCCCAGAATGTTCCGTCAAATCTTACAGGTTTAGCATACTTGAACAATGTTATGGTCCAGAACTCACGTCCGTCATAGTCTGATTCAACCATCCTAGGCACCTTCATTTCCATCAGCGCAACTGCCGCATTGCGTACACCGGCAAGGCTAATGGCCCTTCCGGTCTCTATGCTATGTAATATGTCATTAAGATTTTTACGTTCCATATATACTCCTTTCTGCCACTTTAGCGGCTACGCGAGGAGAATTTGCGTATGCAAATTCTCTGATGCGATATAGAACATTGATGCCGTCTTGCGGCATCAATGTTCAGTTGAATTATGCCTGAAAATCCGAAGGACTTACCGAATAGGGCTTTATCTTCTCAGCCAGACATGCCTTCTGGCCTCTGGTAAATACCCATTCATGGTCAAGGTCCAGCTCAAGTATGCGTTCCGGCAGCCTTCCGGCTTTATCAGCAAAAAACTTAGCAGTATCCACGTCCTGTCCTCCCATATAGAGCATGGTGTCACAGTTATTTATGATGGTTGAAGCCTGACCTTTATTATACATGCCCTCAAGCTGGGACAGGGACTGCAGTATGATGCTGGTACTTATGTCACGGGAACGTATCACGGATATGATCTTGTCAAAATCCGGGATATACACATTCGCTGCGAAATCATCCAGCATGATGTGTACAGGGACCTGCAATCGTCCATCAGGTCTATCATTTGCTTCCCGACAGAGCACCTGGAAAAGCTGCGTATAAAAGATATTCACAATACTGTCCATAGCACGATCCGTGTCGCTGACATTTACAAAAAGTGCTGTCTTTCGTCTTCCCAGGTCGGCCAGATCAACCTCACTACGGCAGAGCATATGAGCATTTTCTTCATAATCGAAAACGTTCAGTGCATTTGCCACAAATTGTGCGATAGAGCTCCAGCATTTGTCTGCCCTGAAATTAATGGCATACATCTGATACTTTTTCACCGCAAAGCTCTCGGGATTCTCATATTCAAGCGACTTGAAGAATGACACTTCCGGAGAACAACCATGTTCTGTATGCTCAATATCACTGCACATCCGTCTGAAAAGCTTTGACACAGAATCAAAATTCTGCTCCTCCGGCGGAAGAACCTCCAGCACATAGGCGATCAGGCTGGCTATTACCACCCTGGCCGAGTCAGTCCAGAAGGGTTCCTTATCATCAGCTTCCGGAACCACCAGCTTGGCTATACTCATCACATCCCGCTGGCGGTAGGTCTCGTATTCGACTTCTTCATACTCCGGCTGAACGAGTTCCTCGCCATCCTCATAAACCCCTGCATAAACTAATATTTTAGTTTTTTTCCTGTAGCGTTCTACGCCATCCAGCGGATTATAGCCCATTGAGTATTCAGGCTGCACGAAATCTATAAGCTGTACCTCATAGCCCTGTTTTTCAAGTTCCTTTGCATAGTTCCTGTAGAGCAGTCCCTTGGTGTCGGCCACCACTATGCTTCCACAGGTGGAAAACATATTAGGATGCACATAGGAACCGGTCTTGCTGCAGCCGGATATGCCAATCACCAGAACATTGTTGTTAAGCCCTGTAGTACGGCTGTCCTCCGAGCGCTTAAGGTCCTTTGCAAAAACGCGGAATGACTTTGAACGGTCAACAGTTTCTCTTAAATCTTCTGTGTTTCTCATATTAATCTCTCCTTTGTATTATGTATGTACGTTTTCTGTTACCATGTGTCATATACCATAACTGTTCAGAACCTATCGGATCCGCCAGTTACGGCAGCCCACTATTAAGGATTTGCATCGCAAATGCTTCGGGCTGTCATGAATAGCTACGGTGCACTTACCATTTTTCAATAATCCCGGTAGCTATGCCAAAGTCGATTGCTTCCTCTGCATCAAGGTAGCAGTCTTCTTTTGTCTTCTCATACACTTCCTCAAGTGTGTGCCCGCTGCGTTCAGCAATGATGCCGCCGATTATCGCTCTGGCCTCCATAAGCTTCACAGCCTCTTTTTCAAGCTCAAGTGCCTTCTTGCTGCCTGAAAGCCCGGCAATCAATGGGTCGTGGATCATTATTTTGCAATGTGGCAGCATAAGCCGACGCTCGCCTGCAAGGAAAAGTATGGACCCCATGCTTGCCGCTGTTCCTATGCAGACAGTACGCACCGGGCTCTCCAGCATGCGGATGGTGTCGTAAACTGCAAGGCCACTTACCACCTCGCCACCGGGAGAGTTGATGCAGAGTGTTATCTCTTCACCCGGTGCTTCCTTGTCTAAAAAGAGAAGGTACTCTATAAGCTCATTGGAACTCGCCGGCGTCACCTCCTCAGTGAAAAAGAGCATCCTTGACTTAAGCAGTCCGCTCTCCGGACCATACGCGTCTATTCCTCTTGCTGACTCGTGTAAAAATAAACCCTTCATTTTTTATCCTCCTCGTTGATTTCTGTGCATCTTTCCGGATGCTGGTACATCGGTTCTTAAATACCTGAACTAACTGCTTGCCTGCTTGTTGCTACACCTCCTTAATAATGCAGGCACTCTGCTGGGCTGCACGATCCCCCTCACTTCATTATGGGGGCACCAAAAAACCGCCGGAAATTTTCCGGCGGTTCCCCGCATTTGTTTTAAACATCAAATTTATTTTTCAGTACACCCATGTCAGCCCGTACAACGATTCTTAAATAACTTTAATTTGCAATCTATGTACTATGACTTCGGGCCTTTCTTAGCATTTACTTTGCCACCTGCAATTATTATGAATTTCTTTTTATTGTTCGTCCACTTCTTAAACTTCATCGGATCCATATCACCGGTGTAGTACCACTTCTTCTTGTCAGGATCCCATTTTGCTCCTAAGGCTTTGGCCTCATTTTTCTCCTCAAAGGGACAGTCGATGTAGTGCTTCTCATTCTTTATTCGGTTCCTTGCTGCCTGCTTTGCCCGCTCTTCAGCCTTTCTCTCATAAGCAGTCGCATCCCAGACAGCAGAATCATACGCATCCTGCAGATCCTCACCCTCAGCTCCAAGTATTTCTTCCCAATCTATTCCCATTGTATCTGTCCTCCTTTTTGTCTATTTGATAATTCAGTACGCCCATAGCAGCAAGTGCTTCGGGCTGTACCATAAATTTCTGTCCAATAATTGTATCCTATCACATTTTAAGCTTTAGTTATAGCTATGCAGGCCCTGTCGTTTCCTATAGCTATATTAATTTTCTGCTCAAGTCCTATCGCTTCTTCCGATTACAGCACCGCCACTTTCCCGTATCTACTCATATTCCTTCCACAGTCTTCGCTAAGTACCATTATCGTGCTATTCCGCAGGCTTCCTGGAATCATCGGCATATCATCAAAATACCCGTCCGTAAGTATCAGCATCAGATATGGCCGTATTCTGTTTTCTTCAATATACTTGTATACGCACGCAACATCCGTGCCGCCACCCCAGTATGTCTTGCATTTCAGCAGGTCTTCTTTTTTCTGTATGTCCTTATAAACATCGCCTATGCTCGAATCCCAGTATGCCAGGTTCAGTGTACAGGTATAGGAACTTAGGATCTGCTTAAGCTGCGTCAGGAATTCCATAACTGTTTCCTGCGATATGGAGCCGGATGTATCTATAAAGGCCCATATCTCGCCGAGATCGTTTTCATCCGGATCAGCCCCCGGTACTATCATACCCATATGCAGGTATTTGCGCTCCGGCTTTAAGTATGAAGAATCGTCAGCTTCATTTTCCTGCAGGTATTCCCTAAGAAGGCTATCCCAGGGCAGGTATTTGGGCTTTGTTGTGAAGTACAGCTCGGAAATGATTTCCGGCGGCTTTCCGCCGAAGACCATCGCTTTCTTTATTGAATCCTTGAACATACGCCGCAGTTCTTCTTCCTCATCCGGCGAAAGCTCCGCATAGTCTCCCATCAGATCAGACGGCACCAGTCTCCCTATTTCAGATTTTTCTATCACTCTCCTGACGCTTTCGATCATTTTCTTCACGCCCTCATCCTCCGAATTGTACAACTCATCATAATACACCTCGGCACTTTTTTCTTCCCAGCCTAAATTATAATGGGGATAAATCACTCCATCCGGACCATAATATCCGCTCTTCCTCAGTGTCAGATTTATCACATAGTCTGTTGCGATATTCCATATTACACGGTCCCTTCCTTTCCTTCTGGAGAAATGCATCAGAAGGATGTGCAGCAGCTCGTGCAGAAGGATGAATTTTATCTCGCTTCCCGTGAGCATCCCCATATACTCAGGCGAGTAGATTATCCTGCGCCCGTCTGTTGCCGCCGTATCAATGCTTTCATCCTCCACCAATGGGATGTGGGAAAGTATAGTCCCATAAAAGGGCTTCTCCAGTAATATATTTGCCCTGACATCTTCAATTCTGTCTTTTGTATCCTGATTCATAATTCCTCCTGTCCTAATTAAGTATATTTATCAGCCTGAATCTTCTCATGTAATACTGCTTAACATTATAATAGTTTACAGCATCATCGTCTTCATTGAGACAGCCATTCTCATCAGCTATCATAAAAGCATGACTTTCGCCTGACGGAGAATGTGTATTAAAGGCCCTGAATATCGTATACTCCCTTCCTTTGTAATGTACATCCGCAATATCAGCGTCATAATGCAGGCAAATACCTATTAATATCTGCAGCACCGGGCCATCTTCGCGGTCGTAAAAGACACAGTATAGATCACGTATAACCCCCTTCCTGATAACCTGTCTTTCCTTATCACTCATATTATCGACCAGAAGACTTCCAATCCTGTCAATATCTTCAAAGGGTTCCGATACATTCGCCCCCAAAAGTGACACTGCTCTGCTGGCATCTCCGGTAATAAACGATAAATACGGGCCATGACTTAAATCATTATAAGCATCCCCGAATTTCAGCTGGTAGTCAATGTCAAAGCTGTCCTGACTGGTCTTTTTCCTGTAAAGGTTAACCTGCGGAAAATAATAGCCCCAGTTAATGTCGTAAGACCCCATAAAACTACTTGACAGAAGGCACCCACCATCAGCTGTTTTATACCCTGCAACCGGCCTGTACCTGTCAGCCTGATCCGGCGATAGTCTGAAAAATATCTTCGTAGTGCTCAGTATATCCTGAGGAATCTCTACTTTTGTTACACCCTGTGTCAATTCAAGCACAGACGTATGGATGAGTTCCGGCTGTGCAGCCACCGTCTTGATGCCAGGATCTATCACAACTTTCTCCAGCTGTTTTTCTCCTATCCTAAGGCTCCCCTGCCCAAGTCGTTCAATATACCTCTGGGCAAGGTACGCGGGAACTTTGGCTATACCGTTGATATCCTTTACTTCTATATAAAGGATAGTATTCCCCGCAACGATGTAATCGTCCTTCCAAAACCAGTTGTTTATCATCCTTGCATCGTAGCGTGCATCTGCAGGCTTTGCATGATTGCCGGCCTTTTTACCGTAAAGCCATAGCACATCTACCATCTTTTCAGCCATCTTGTTCAGGGTACCCGCATTCTTAAAACACTTCTCTCGCCTGAACTTAGAGTAATGTGCAAGTTCATCCATTATTTCAGGGTAAAAACCTGCGAGGGTGCTCATGGTATCGTAGGTAAGATCCGTGTTATATCCCTGCAACTCGGAAAACTCAAATAGGCTGAGCAGTTCCATAAGTGCCAGATGATTGCTCTCTGATTTCTCCAGTGAATATATCTTCCTGATAAAATTCACATAGTTTGTACTGAAGTCCATAGTACCTCCTTTCTGCCACGCTTTTTGCGGCACCTTCGAAAGAATCCCTGCCGTGGCCGCCTTTTATGCACAGGCAACCACTTTATCCATCCGGTCCAAATACTTCTCCATTTCCGGATCATCCATTTCAAATATAATGGACTTGATGATGTTAGGATTAACCTTCAACAGCCGCTTCATAGCGTAGGTAACAAACTCCGTACGCTTAAGCCTTAGGATGCAGTCGACGATGTCGTGAAGTATTTCACGGTCTCTTTCAGAAAGCTTCTGTGAGGCGGAAGATCTGCACACAATTGCCGCCTTTGAAGTCAGATGATCGATTATCATTTCGATCTCCGCCGGATCAATTGGTGCCGGAATACTGCCTTCAATAAACTTATCGATCATTATTCCGTAATCCTTCTCACAGAACTGGAAGAATTTATGTGCCTCAACATCACCGATATTGCCGATGATCTTGAACCTGACAGCCGGATTGCTTATGTCATCCGTGCAGTTCAGGATTTCGCTTACCCTGGTCCAGGATCGCGGCGTGGCAAATACCATTTCATCGGTGCCGCTCTTCTGAGTATGGAGTGACTCGGGATAGCAGTTTAAGTACCTCACTACATATCCATTTATACCATTCGGTATGGCATAGTCCTCTTTCCAGACCCTGTAATCCACATCGATATTATGGATTTCAAAACGGTCAGCCAGAGGTGCCGCAAGCTTTACATACACACCGTCATCGCTTTCTCGATTTCCAAGGGCTATCACGATGGTGCCTTCCGGCAGCTTGTACTGTCCCACCCGCCTGTCAAGGACAAGCTGATAGGCTGCCACCTGCACGCGCTTCGGACAAGATGTGATCTCGTCCAGCAACAGGATAGTCTTTTTGCCATCCCTTTCCTCATCCGGCAGGATCTCAGGTGCAAGCCATCTGGTCTTGGTGTGATCCTCATTCGGATAGATGAGTCCGCCGATCTCCACCTCAGACATCTGGGCGAGACGCAGGTCTATCACCTTGTAGCCGTATTTCTCGCCGATCTGCTGTATCATCTCGGACTTTCCGAGACCCGGTGCTCCCAGGCCAAGCACTGCATGCCTTATGCCTTGCTCTATGTTGAACTCAATGCAATTTCTAAAATCTCTAAGTGTCATAGTTCCACCTTTCTGCTGCCTTTTCGCAGCTTAAATATTCGTAACTGAATACCAATCTTTTCTTTCGGTTACCAGAGCGGATGCAAGGGCACTTTTCGGGAGCCGCTCGCCGCTTGAAGCGGGTCGTGGCGCTGTTTCCCCGGATGGGGGCCTCCCGTGTATTTCCATCATGCAGTTGTCAAGGTGCGATCGAAGCACGTTCTGCGAAATCAGTCCCACACTTATTATGGGGCCGACCAAAAACCGCCGAAAATTTCCGGCATTTCCGCAAAAAACGACATTTTCGTGCAAAACTAACGGCTGCAAAAACAACGTACAGCGACAAAAATGCACAAAAATAACATCTCCGTATTCAGTTTCTTCTTTTGGAATTTTATTTGATTATCGGTGCTTTCAGACTGCACCGATTGATCTCTGAAAGAAATCCCTCTTATCGAGTGATTTCATTGTAACACATAAAGACTATATGTCAATGGGGAAATTTACAGATTTTGAATGGTATATTGTTCATGTACCGGTGGAACAATTCCACATTATCTCAGGTATACCCGGACGTTTCCCGTCTGTGTTTTCACTGTTTTATGCTTGAAAAAGCACCCTAAACTCTTTATGATGAAAGGAGAATACGAATGGAGAATTTTGCAATGAGCAAACACACTGTAGCGGAAATTGAAGCACTTCCTGATGGGGAGCGGGCAGAACTGATTGACGGAGAGATGTATATGATGGCAACACCGTCGATGATACATCAGCGGATATCTATATGAGTAAATATACAAATATCGACTGGAAGCACATCCAGGAAGAAGTACTGGAGATGCAGAGAATACTAAAAGAAAATGGCAATCCGGATCCGGCACACTTCCGCAGCCCCGGATACGATGAACTGCGCAATGATATTCTCACTGCACTCAGTCCATTTACCGGTAAAGAGGAATATTTTTTTACTGATGAAGAGTGGCACCCCCTCTTTGTCACCACATGCGATACTCCCTTCGCCAAAATGCTCATTGCCAAGATACGTACGAAAAGTAATTTTACCGATGATATGCTGGCCGTAATTGATGAACTCCTGCTTGATGCATATAGTATAATAATCGACATAATACCCACTTACGAGCCTGAAAAATCCAGTTTTGAAACTTTTGTTGTAGGCAAATGTTATTTCGCCATGCTGGATAGTTTCAAAAAGTACCATGCTACAAAAAAGACTGTTACAGATGAAACAGGGAAAAGAAAAAAAATATATATTACCCACGATTCTTTTGACAGAGAGCTAAACAAAGACGGACAGACACTCAGAGACCGTTACATCGAAAACGAAACCATAGGATATGATTCTGTCAGTGAATGCTTTGAACCGGATGAAGAGAGCGAAATCCATCCCTTTACTGAGGATGAATTTGACCGAGTATTTCCTAAAGATTATTTCATGCAGGAAGAAAGAAAGCTGGTAAAAATCCTGCTCTCTGAAAAAAACAGCGAATTTGCTAATTTTACTCACAATCTCAGTGAGTGGATCCAAAAGAACAAGCAGGAAAATACAACTACTGAGAATGACTGCGAATATTTCTATGATACCATAATCGACTATATCTGCAGCAAGGGAAACCCCGTGTCCCTGGCAAAATTCCTTGGCAATACCGGAGAATCATTTTCTTCTAAATTAAAAGAGCTCGGTCTGGAAAGACCGAGCCATAATGCATATTCAGCCGATTATATCTACAGCACCTGCCTGCGCATTAAACGAAGAAGAGACAGGCTTAACAGACTTACAAACTGATATCTTTTTTCCTGAGACCCATCCTTGTTTCTTCTGTCTTCTCAACAGACCGTAACAGCTCCATATAGAACGGACTCTGTGAAAATTCATTCGGCAGATCCTTTTTTGTAAAATATCCCTTCAGGCCGTCTATATCGATATTCTTTAACAGCAGCCTGGCCTCCCGGATTGCATCTTTGTATTCCCTATAAACATGTTCAAAATAATTCTTACACACTTTTCTGCGTACTTCGATGCCGACACTTCCTTCTCCTGAACGCCCCTTTGACCCATATATCGCATGAAGAGGCTTCAGTTCATTCCCATTGTCATAGGGAATTCCCGGTTCATATATCGCACACATTCCGTTATTCAGGCGCTGTCCCACATCACTTAAATGCATCACAGTCAGAATGCAGGCCAGAAAAGATTTTTTTTCATAGAAATAATTTCTTCCCACGATACACATGCTCACTCCCGTAAAGCTATCCACATACAAAGGGATCAGCAGATACCTGTACTGCTCGCTTCCTGGGGTCTTTTCATCCGTGCCATTTTCCATTATCCTGAAAAACATTTCAAAATTTGCTTCAAGCGAATCCTTATCCCCTGACTTTTTTTCATTCGTAAAAAAAAGCTCTGAGAAGTATTCATCCGCAACGCACTTATCCAGCAGTGTTTTTTTTATGCGGCTATTACTATCAAGACTGCTTAGATTCGATTCCAGATCGTCATATATGAAACCGACCTTGAGATTATTCTGTATCTTTTCGATAGCTTTCAGTTCCAGCTCTGTATCCCGCCTGGTTTCAATATGTTCCTTAGCACTCCCAAAAACATTCTGTATCCACTTACGGTTTATGTTATCACCTGCATCCGGAAGATTTTCTTCAGCTATAAAAGCCATAAGCAGCCGCTTCCAGTCTTTATAAAACTTCTTCCTGTTACTGATACTTTCCTTGTTTGAAGGAATCCACAGCTGTTTTTCTTTTTTTGTCTTATCATCGCGGGCAAGCAGTACAAAGACCAGCTCAAGATAACTGCGTAAGCTTTCGTCATCGCCATTCACAGCCTGTGCATATGCATTGTACAGTCTCACGTAACTTCCGACAGTGCCATCCTTTTCTTTTTCTAAGACGGCACTATCCTCTTTCTCACCGCTGGCCATTTCAAGCTTTTCCCGCGACTCCGCAAACAGCACAGATTCCAAAGGCATATCGTTATATTGTGTCCTAAGCAGGTCACACAATTTTTCCGAAAAACTGCTCATACTTTCTTCCTCTGTATTTTCCTTGCTTCATCAACAGCCGTATACAGTATCTCGAATACTGAATTAAATCCCTCATCATCAGAATACAGTGTCTTATCGTTATTCCTGAGATAAGCATCTATCTTTGCTTCTATCTTTTCTTCATATCTCCTGCAGTCCGGCGTGGTAATTTCTGCAAGGTGCTTATACATACTTACGAATGAATCTCCGTCCTCAAAAAGGACCTCGAGCCGCTTCACATATTTTTCATATTCCTCACGGGCTGCCGGATCATCAGGATCTATTGTCCACCGCGCTGCATTAGACATTTCTTCCTCATCTTCCATCTGGTCTTTTTCGTAGTCATTGCGGCTCTTCCAGTCTATATATCCATCATCATTGGTACCATAATAGCATGACTGCTCATAAGCTCTGAGAGCACTGTACTGCTCAGCCCGGTAATATTCATCAACTTCTTCGGATGTCATTCCCTCAGTAGGATCCCAGCCACAGTATTCACCGAAATCCGGATCATCGCAGTCAAGCACGTCATTATAAGCTTCTTCCGAATCCCCTTCGTCCGCTGTATCCGCTGTCCCGGACTCATTTACCTCCTCTTCTGCAGACAATTTTTCCTTTTCATTTTTCTTTTCATATGTGGACGGAAACGGCAATGTCTCATCCGTAAGCATCCTGTATATGGTTTCAGCTGTCGCCCTGGCCGAAGGACTCACAACAGCCGTTACATTGTCCCTGACCGGTCCAAAACACGTTGCATAGTATTTCAGCTGGGACAGTATTCCTGCGAAACTGTCGTCATGTACCGGTTTAACTCTGACAATCCTATAAAAAGGGTCTGCGATCACTTTACTCAGTCTTGCCTGGTTGGCCCTTATCAGCACATAAAGAAGTGTCTTTATATAATCATGCTCTCCGGCAAGCTTTTCTTCGTCCAGGTATACCCTGTCAGAATCCTTGATGTCAGATTCCACCAGTTCATCCAATAGGGCCATAAGCTTTTCATCGCTGTAATTTCCATACTTATCTTTGGTAAGGCTGCCTATGGAAATACGCCTTCCGGAGCATGTATCCTTAAACTCCTCCATTAGCATCTCCATGCTTTTTCTCATTTTTTCATTATGATATCCATATGACATGATAAACCTCCTTAATCATGTGCTTTTCAATCTTCAAATTTAAATTTTCACGTCCCCCATGGCAATATGTGTTCCTGACTACACTGTATTGTTTCCGGATTCCAAGGTGTTAAAATAAATCCTGCCCGGAGCCTCTACTATAAGCAGCCATATCCATGTGCTGGCCAGATTTATATATTTTTGTTTTGCGTTTTCCATATCTCGTCCTGACGGAGTGCTATTAACTCCCAGCTCCCGCCAGGTCCTGCGGAACGGCTCCGCTATATGGTCCGGGAAATAATCTTTAGGCTGTTCCATATAAAGTCGCACCTTACGCTGCTCAAACCATTCCAGCTCATATGTGATTTTCATTATATCACCCACAGACGGCACTTTTCCATATTCCGCTTCCCACATGACAGCTTCCTTTTGGAACCACTCCTCATACAGTGACACGAGTCCGGCTTCCCTCATCACATCCTCCACGCTGAGGGACATCCATCTCTTTACACTTTCCGATCCCCACTGGTGCAGGGAAGCAAGCATCCAAAACAATTCTCCGGACATATCTTCATGAAGGACTGCCTGCTTTTCCATACCGCCCACGACATCCCAGTAATTCCTGCGTTCCCTCACAGGTTTAGCAAAACCAAACAACGTTATGGTCCAGAATTCCCGTCCTTCATAGTCGGAATCAACCATTCTCGGAATCATCGTTTCCATCAAGGCAACCGCTGCCTTGCGTACTCCGGCAGGGCTTATGGCTCTGCCGGTCCTTACACTGTGTAATATGTCGTCAAGATTCTTACGCTTCATACTAATTCCTCCTCAATCTGATTCCGGTGATCACATATAGTTTCATTGCCATCGAGCTGGGCTTATACCCCGCCCGATGTGTAACCTTATGCCTGGAAATCCGAAAGGTTTACCGAATATGGCTTTATCTTCTCGGCAAGGCATGCCTTCTGGCCTCTGGTAAATACCCATTCATGGTCAAGATCCAGCTCAAGTATACGCTCCGGAAGCCGCCCGGCCTTATCCGCAAAGAACTTCGCAGTATCCACATCCTGACCACCCATATACAGCATGGTATCGCAGTTATTTATAATAGTAGACGCCTGACCTTTATTATACATCCCCTCAAGCTGAGACAGGGACTGCAGTATGACGCTGGTGCTGATATCACGGGAACGTATCACAGATATTATCTTGTCAAAATCCGGAATATACACATTTGCCGCAAAATCATCCAGCATGATATGAACCGGCACCTGTAACCGTCCATCAGGACTGGTATTAGCCTCCCTGCAGAGCACCTGGAAAAGCTGCGTGTAAAAAATATTAACAATGCTGTCCATAGCGCGGTCAGTGTCACTGACATTTACAAAAAGTGCTGTCCTCCGTCTGCCCAGATCTGCCAGATCCACCTCACTGTTGCAAAGCATATAAGCATTTTCTTCATAATCAAAGACATTGAGTGCATTTGCCACAAACTGTGCAATAGAGCTCCAGCATTTGTCTGCTCTGAAATTTATGGCATACATCCGGTACTTTTTCACCGCAAAGCTCTCCGGATTTTCAAACTCTAGTGCTGTGAAGAACGACACCTCCGGAACACAGCCGCTCTCTGTATGTTCAATTTCATGGCACATCTGTCTGAAGAGCTTTGACACAGAACCGAAATTCTGCTCCTCCCTCGGAAGGACCTCAAGTACATAGGCAATCAGACTGGCTATCACCACCCTGGCCGAATCAGACCAGAAGGGTTCTTTCTCATCAGCTTCAGGAACCACCAGCTTAGCTATGCTCATCACATCCCGCTGGCGATAGGTCTCATATTCGACATCTTCATACTCCGGCGGAATGATTTCCTCGTCCCCCTCATAGACGCCCGGATCTATTAATACTTTAGTTTTTTTCATGAAACGTTCTATGCTGTCCATCGGATTGTAGCCCATAGAGTGCTCAGGATTCACAAAATCTATAAGCTGTGTCACATAACCTCGTTCCTCAAGAATCCTTGCATAATTCCTGTAGAGCATTCCCTTGGTGTCTGCCACCACTATACTCCCGCCGGTGGAAAACATATTTGGATACACATAGGATCCTGTCTTGCTGCATCCGGATATACCTATCACCAGGACATTGTTGTTAAGTCCCGTAGTCCAGCTGTCCTCCGAGCGCTTAATGTCCTTTCCCAGAATACGGAAGGACTTTGAACGGTCAACGGTTGCTCTGAAATCTTTAGTGTTTGTCATTTTAACTCCTCCTTGGATTGTTATGGTACATTCAGTTGTTCTACACTTATCATGGACAGGCCGAAAAACCGTCCAAAATTTTCCTTACCATTTTTCAATGATCCCGGTTGCTATACCGAATTCAATTGCTTCCTCTGCGTCAAGGTAACAGTCCTCTTTGGTCTTCTCCAGCACCTCTTCAAGAGTATGGCCGCTGCGTTCAGCGATAATGCCTCCGGTGATGGCCCTTGTCTCCATGAGCTTCGCAGCCTCCTTTTCCAGCTCAAGTGCCTTCTTACTGCCTGAAAGTCCGGCGATCAATGGATCGTGGATCATGATTTTACAATGGGGAAGCATCAGCCTTTTTTCACCGGCAAGGAAAAGTATGGAACCCATGCTGGCTGCCGTTCCTATACATACAGTTCGAACCGGACTTTCAAGCATCCGGATGGTATCATAGACCGCAAGACCACTGACCACTTCACCACCCGGAGAATTGATACAGATCGTTATCTCTTCCCCCGGTGCATCCTTGTCAAGGAAAAGCAGATACTCTATCAGCTCATTTGCACTCTCCGCTGTCACCTCCTCAGTGAAAAAGAGCATCCTCGACTTAAGCAGCCCACTCTCCGGACCGTATGCATCTATGCCTCTTGCTGACTCGTGTAAAATTAATCCCTTCATTAGTTTTCCTCCTTAATTAAATGTTTGTGCATCCTTTCGGATACAGGTCTGCGCTATTCTGTCCAGTTTGCTGCATCATCACCGTACAATGCGAGCATTTTGCGGGGCGGACATTTTCCCTCTCACTTCATTATGTGGCCATCAAAAAACCGCCGGAAATTTTCCGGCGGTTTCACGCATCAAATTTATTTTTATGAAAATTTTAACGGCTTTATATATGTTCTAATCATACTCAAATATTCCCTGAATAACATCAGATATATTCATCACATCATCATAACTCAATCGATCTACCCTGTTAATTCCACGGGCAACGGGATCTATCAGCTTTACCTGCTCGCAGATGACTACACCTTCGACATTCTTCTTTCCCCTGACCTTTATGTGTATAGGACCGGCAGCAACATCCGAAAGAACAGGACATACATGCAGAAATCCCGTAGCTTTTATGAATGCATTTTTACTGGTAACAACAAAAAGCTTATTTCCAAATCCGCCTATTTTAACAATATCCCCCTGGCATATATCTTTCACAGCAACTCCCTCCCCTGTGGCTCACCCCACTCATAATCACAGACCGAGATTTCGTTACCGTATTCCGCCAGCCTCTCTTCAAAGGTCTTGTGCCTGAAAGCCTTCCTTAATATGATCGTACCATCAGATATTTCAATATCCAGAACATCTGAAACTTTAAGATCCATCTTATCCATTATTTCCTTGTTGAGCCTTATTCCCTGGCTGTTGCCCCAGGCTCTGATAGCAACTTGATCCATATGAACCTCCTTATAAAGTTATCCGGTATAATGTATATACATTATACCGGATAAACGTATTTGGGACAATGTTATTAATGCGCCTAGACTACTATTCCAGTATTGCCACCTTCCCATACCCCATCATATCTCTTCCGCAGTCCTCGCTAAGCACCATTATTGTATTTTTCCTCAAGGGCTTGGGAACAGCTTCCATGTCATCAAATTGCCCATCCGTAAGTATCAGCATCAGATACGGTTGGATCCGGTTATTCTCGATGTAATCATACACGCACTTAACATCCGTGCCACCGCTCCAACGGGGCTTGCATTTCAGCAGGTCATCTTTTCTGCGGATGTTCTTATATATACAGTTAACCGTTGTATCCCAGTAGGCAATGTTAAAAACACATGAATAGCTGCTTAAGATCTGTCTGAGCTGAGTCAGGAATTCCATGGTGGTCTCTTCTGATATCGAGCCTGAGGAATCGATAAATGCCCATATCTCACCAAGGTCGTTTTCATCCGGGTCAGCCCCCGGGACTATCATGTCCATATGCAGGTATTTTCTCTCCGGCCTGCAATAGGAAGAATCATCCGGCTCACTTTCCTGCAGGTAGTCCTTAAGCAGTTTTTTCCATGGCAAGTATTTGGGTCTGGTGAAATACAGCTCTGATATGAGGGATGGCACTTTTCCGCCGATAATAACTGCCTTATTTACTGCATCCTTGACCAGACGGCGTATCTCCTCCTCTTCCTCCGGCGTCAGGTCATCATAATCTCCCGTCAAGTCCGAGGGAACAGCCCATCCGTAGACAGGATCTCCGTGTGCTGCTTTGAGCCTTGCAATCATTTTCTTTATTGCCTCGTCCTCGGTATTAATGAGCTGTGCGTAATATACTTCTGCATTTTTCTCATGCCAATCCATAGTGTTGTCCGGATAAAGAACACCTGACGGACCATAGTACCCAAGCTCCTGCAATGTTGTATTGATCACATAGTCAGCAGCGATATTCCATACGGTACGGTCCCTGTCCTTTCTTCTGGGGAAATGCAGCAGCAGGATATGCAGCAACTCATGCAGCAGGATGAATTTCAGTTCACCGGCTTTAAGTGTACCGACGTACTCGGGAGAATATAGTATCCTCCTGCCGTCAGTGGCGGCTGTATTGCATTTTTCGTCAGGCACTAACGGGATATGCGCAAGCACCGTGCCGTAAAAAGGCTGCTCCAGCACTATGCCTGCCCTGACGTTTTCCATTCTTTCCTTTATCTCTTCTATATTCATATTGAGTCTTGTCCTCCGATCTCAAAGTACTACTTCGGTCAATACTACATACTGCTTCGGTCATTACTACGGCGTGGCTTTCTGACATAAATATCAGGAAATCAGACAAGCGAATTATCAGTGACCGGAGTAATCCCAAGAAAGCATCTTTATCAGCCTGAACCTGCGCAGATAGTAATGCATGACCTCCTCATCCGTAACCGTGCAGCCCTTATCGTCAGTCAGACATAGTGCCATACTGTCAGCCCCCGTTGCCTTCAGATTATCATAAGCCCTGAATATCTCATAGCTTTTTCCGCCACATCTGACAGTTGCAGCCTCAGCATCATAGTGCACTCTGTGTCCTATGAACAGCTGCAGGACCGAATCCTCTGACCTGTCAAACAAAATCAGATACAGCCTGCAGGTAAAGTGCCATTTTGCATCCAGCTCATTGCGTGTGCTTTTGCACAGGTTATCACGCACAAGCTGACCTATCCTGTCAATATCCTCAGGTGGATCCATACGCTCCGCCTCATACAGGGATACTACATTGCCAAGCCCGCAGCTAAACAGAGACATGTATTGACCTCTGCCCAGAATGTTCATTTTACTTCCGCGCTGAAGCTGTATGTCAAGGTCATAGCTTTCAGTTAGATACCTGCTTTTGTATAACGTGATCTTTGGAAGCTTTACAGCCAGTATTTCGTTGTCAATCAAAAATCCTCCATCTGATGTTCTGTAACCGGAGCAGACTTTAAATCTGTCAGTCTCATCAAGAGCTGCATCTGAAAGTTTCATATATACCTTCGTAGTTCCCAGTATATTCTGATCGATTTCTACCCTTTCCACGCTCTGAGAAAACTCAAGGGCCGATGCATAGCGCAGATCAGGCTGGGCACCCACTATACTGATGCCGGGTGCTATGACCACCTTCTTTACCGGACCACACAGCCGAAGGCTCCCCTGGCCCAGGCGGCTGATATAGCGCCCCGCCAGAAGCGAAGGGACATTTATGATTCCGTCATGATCCGATGCTTCCATATAAAGGATAGTCTCCCCGGCAATGATGTACTCATCAGTCCACACCCAGTTCGTTAATAGTTCCGGATCGCACCACTCATCACGGCTAAAAGCCGACACCTTTGCATGGTTGCCGGCTCTTTTCCCGTACAAATGCAGTTTGTCGAACATTCCGGCAGCCATACGGTTTAAGGCTTCGGCACTCTCAAACATCTTCTCACGCTTAGCCTGTGGATATTTTGCAAGCTCGTCCATAACCTCGGGATAAAACCCTGCAATGGCAGTCAGTGTGTCGTAAGAAAGATCAGTGTTGAAGCCGGACTTCTCAGCAGCCTCAAAAACACGGAACATCTCCATAAGCGCCATGTGATTGCTCTCCGATTTCTCCATACTGTAAATCTTTCTGATGAAATTTACATAGTTTGCGTTGTTGTCCATAGCACCTCCTTTCCGCAACGGGTCGTCTCCATACTCAGAGACGGCCCGAAGCACCTTTGAACGCTGCTTCACCTCATATCACGCACACACAAATATCCTGTCCATGCGGTCCAGGTATTTCTCCATCCTTGGATCGTCCATCTCATATATGACGGAGCGTATTATATCCGGATCTGATGCCAGTATCCGTTTCATGGCATAAGTGACAAACTCGGTGCTATTTAACCTGAGGACACATAACATAATGTCCTTAAGCTTCTTGCAATCGGATTTCTTGAGCTTTGGGGAAGTTGTCCTTCCACATATGGCAACTGCCTGCGCAGACAGATGATCAATGATCATTTCCAGCTCTGCAGGGTCTGTAGGTGCAATTATCCTCTCATGGATGAAATCATCGATCATCTTCTCGTAGTCCTTCTCACAGAACTGGAAGAATTTGTGCGCCTCCACATCACCGATATTGCCGATGATCTTGTATCTGACGGCAGGATTGCTCATATCATCCGAACAGTTCAGGATGTCGCTCACTCTGCTCCAGGAACGGGGTGTGGCAAATACCATTTCCTCGCCACTGTTCTTCTGGGTGTGGAGCGATTCAGGATAGCAGCTTAAGTAACGCAGCACATTCCTGTGTACACCGGACGGTATTGCATAGTCCTCCTTCCATATTTCGAAATCCACATCGATATTGTGTATCTCAAAGCGGTCAGCCAGTGGTGCTGCGAGCCTTACATACACGCCGTCGTCATCCTCCCTGTTGCCAAGAGCGATTACAAAAGTGCCTTCCGGCAGTCTGTATTGCCCCACTCGTCTGTCGAGGACAAGCTGATATGCTGCTACCTGCACACGTTTAGAACAAGAGGTAATCTCATCAAGCAGGAGGATAGTCTTTTTACCATCCCTCTCCTCATCCGGCAGGATGTCAGGCGCAAGCCATACGGTTTTTGTCCTATCCTCATTTGGATAGATGAGGCCTCCGATCTCCACCTCTGACATCTGTGCAAGCCGAAGGTCGATGACCTTGTAGCCGTATTTCTCACCAATCTGCTGAATGACCTGGGACTTGCCCAGCCCCGGAGCACCCAGACCCAGTACGGCGTGCCTGATGCCATGCTCAAGATTAAATTCGATACAGTTTCTGAAATCACGCAGTGTCATTGCGCCACCTTTCTGCCGCATCTTCAGCGGCTTGCCTGGTTGATTTAGTTACTGGTATCACTTATCGGGAGCCGCTCGCTGCTGCCCGATGGCAGCAGGTCGTGGCGCCGTTTCCCCGGATGGGGGCCTCCCGTGTATTTCCATAATCCTGTTTTCATTCCGCATCTAAAAACTCTTTCACCTTTACGAAAATCCAGGCTGCAATTATCAGAAAAAACATACCCGTCTGTAACCTTTCGGGAAAAATGCTGCAAAATGCTATTATCAAGCCAATTTTGATTATCCATCCGACCATGTTCAAATCCTCCTTGTTTTTGCTAATAAACAGTTTGCCTTGGATACCGTGTCTACTTTCTCATGAGGCGCAGGCATTTGCCCTTGCGGTCCCCAATTTCGCTTCACGGTTGGTTTTGTGGCTAAACGGATCAGTCCGCTGATCCGTTTAGCACGGTGTTCCCTGTCGCTCACCTTATGAAGTTTTGTACCTCCTTACACTTATTATGGAACCAATAAAAAACCGCCGGAAATTTTCCGGCGGTTCTGTGCAGAAATATATATAAATTTTCCCGAATTTTGAATAGTTCTGAAAAACACATCCCCACCGAAACGGTGAGGATGTAAATTATTATGTCATTCTGAAGATACAAGTAATTCTCTTTCTACTGCTTTCACCTGTTCTATGGGGTAACCACAGAAATCCGCTATCTCTTCAGCAGTTTTACCGGTACGCAGCATTTCGGATATTTTTATGGAATCTCTTTCACGATACCCTTCCTCTCTTGCGTCCTGTATTACAACCCATTCCTTCATATACTGAGTCCTCCATACTTCATTTATCCGAGCCTTCATAACTGCAGTATTTATTTTTTCTGTCAGTTCGTCACTCACATTACCGGTACCAATAAATTTATATAAATTCCTGATACCATCCGGAATATCTTCACCCTCATACTTACAATTATAAAACACTTTTTCTGTTCCGTCCTATCAGATTTGTAAAAGACACATCCCCACCGAAATGGTGGGATTATTCATATAGTTCCTATAAAATTTCCCGTCCCTGCGTTTTTTTCTACAAAGTGGTCCCCTGTTCATTCGACTAATCTACTATGTAAATGACATCCAAAATGATGTAAAATATACGAAAAGAGAGGTGGAAAAAGTGACAAAACTTGATTTCACATTTGAGACGAGAGAAAAAATGATCCGCCGTGATGCAAAAGCTGAGGGGCGTAATGAGACCATCGAAGAACTGCAGCCTAAGATTGATTCACTGACTGAAGAAAACCAACTTCTCAACGACGAGATTACCCGGCTCCGCAAGACTCTTGCTGATGCAGGCTTATCTGCTGACTGATATAAACCAGACAGCAAGGACACTGGCAGAAGCTATACATATAGCCATAGAGAATGCATAGCCGAAGACATCCATAAGCCAAAATTGACATACTTGTTTGTCTAACTATCGACATTTAATAGCCGGAATAATAACCAAATCACACCGCCACAAGTCGAATGACAGCCGGTATGATATTTACCGATCAACTTTTTTCCTTAACACTTTTATTATAAATTTCTTCCATCTGGGCACCGGTGATTTCTTTAAGATCGAAGATCTTCTTTGCAAGAGCGATGATCAGCTTCTTATTACTGCCAAGCATCTGCCTGGTTTCCTGCATGCATTCTTTAAGGATTTTTTGTTCCTCTCGCTCTGCAGCACATCTCATTTCCTCAGATACGCTGCTTCCGATTGAGGCCCCGAGATATGATGAATTTACTGTGATCATTCCCATAAATCCGATTTCCTCGGAGAAGCCGAACCGTTCAACCATGTCACGAGCTAGATTCCTTGCTTTGCGGATATCATCCGATGCACCTACCGATACTTCATCGGCACCGTATACGACCTCTTCTGCAGCTCTTCCTCCCATGACCATCTTGATCCGGTCCATATAGTCTTTTTTCGTGATGAGGCGTATCTCGTCACGGCTATGTTCGACATACCCGCCTGCATCTCCCCTTCCGAGAATGGTGATCCGTTCGGTTCCCGCAAAAGAACCAGTGAGCAATCTTCCCATAAGTGCATGTCCGACTTCATGTATGGCAACAGATGTAGGGCCAAAGTCATTATGAGCAAGGTCAAATCCTTTATCAGAGCCCACCTCATTTCTCCGGCCGATCCTGCTGATATCAATAGTTTCCTTGAGATCCTTTAAGAACGCCTGAACATTGCTGATCAAAGTGCCATCATATTTCTCGGACTTTAAAAGCTTGCCATTATCCATTCTGTGTGCAAATCTCGGATCCTTTTTCGCATCATTTATCTTTACACTGCCGATCCTTGTTTCCGTTCTGTGGTACAAGAGTGCTGCATCATTTATGATTGAAGCTATGAAAGCCGGAGTTTCGCCGCCGAGCAGGGAGATGATTCTATCCTCTTCCTTTTTCGACAACACTGTATATCCGGATTTTTTTCTTCCGCCTCTTAACTGTAATCCGTATTTCCTCAGATACATATCTATGATGGCTCTGGATGTGGATTTATCCGGAATATCGATTTCAAATGAGATATCAAATCTTCCTTCTCTCTTAAGAGCCCCATCAAGATGATCAGGATCATTGGTCGCAGCAAGCACGAATACATTCGACCGCTCACCGAATCCGTCCATCTCGATCATAAGCTGTGTCAGAACATCAACTCTTGTGCCCGGAAGGTTACGGTCTCTTCCGATGGCATCAAGCTCATCAATAAATATGACAGCCGCATCATATTTTGAGGTTTCCGAAAACAGCAGTTTGATCACATTGACCGGATTGTGCTGTGCAAGTATCTGTGCTGCTGCGATAGGAACAAATGCGATATCTTTTGGTTCGACATTTACGAATGAACTATTTTCCTTATACAATCTGTTTTTTTCGCGCATGAGCTGTCCTGCAAAGCATCTTGCAAGATATGACTTTCCGGTTCCGGGACTCCCCTTTAACAGAGCTCCCTTTGGCATTGTGATATGACGTTTCTTCCAAATGTCCGGATCCGTCATCATTTCGATGACCTCATTCATTTCGTTCTTAAGTTCTTCGTATCCTGCATAGTCATCAAATGTGACATCGATATCATTGACCACCTCAAAAGGAAGCTCATCAAATTCCTTCATCAGCTGTACGGAATACTGTCTCGATATCTCATCTCGGATACGTTCTGTCGCAAGTCTTACGGCTTCATCAAGTGAGTATCCCTGGGACAGGTATCTCCTGACAGATCCTTCAAGTGTTATGATACCGGCGCGGTTTGCAAAAAGTCGCGAATAGGTTCTAGATGATGCCCAGCCTAAAAATGTTTTTAATTCATTTTTCAGATCTACAGTGACATTTTTCTTGACATCATCACTTACTGCTTCATCCGATTGCAATGTCTTCCAGAACAGGTCGGATAATTCAGTCATTTTGGGTGTAGGTATAACTACTGTACTGAAACGTCTGTATAGTCCTTCGTTTGCTGAAAAAGCCTTTCTGAGTCTGTCCTCATAGCCGCCAAGCCATATGGCAAAATTAGCAGGTATCTTAACTTCACGTGCCGGTCTCGATCCATCTGCATTTCTTTCATGTCTATCGGAGCTAAGAACATATTCGCCATCAGAAGTCATGATCGGAAGCAGTATATCTATCAGTTCCGATGCATAAGAATTGGGAGATGACGAGCTAGATGCATCTTCAAACAGGTTATATGCTTCATCGATAAATAAGACGGCTGGCTGTAACGGATCCTTATCCTTTAACAGTCCAGATAACACTTCTACCACACGGTCCTTGGTCTGCCCCTGATAGGCAGGCATAAGCTGTGTGCCGGTTACTTCCTTGAATACTGCACCAAGGCATTTTTGGGCTATGATGCGGGCAAGAGTTGTCTTACCGGTTCCGGCCTCTCCCATTAATGCTATCCTGGGCGGATTTGGTAATTCCGAGATGGAATCATATCTGTCTGAGATCCTGACTATAAAATCAGAGACATTTTCAACCTTCGCTTCATTCAGCATATATATGAATTTCCGCCACTCCTCAAACTGATAATTCAGCTCGTTCAAAGTCTGCTCCTTAATCTCATATCCCGGATTTGTAAATTCTATCCTATTTCTGATAGCATCCATCAGATCAGTCTGGCTTGCAGAATTAGCATGTTTTCTTAACGTTGAAAAATCATATCCATCCTTTTCACCATCTGTCTCAGCCGAAATATCGTTTACGTGTGCCAAAACTTCTTTTTCCAGATCTGCAAGAGATTTCGACCTGAGATACATGATCTTTCCGTAATTATTGACCATGTCCTTAAGTGATCTGATACTGTTTAAATGCTTGATATCCATGTCTCTTAAACCCGCGTCCGGGTTGAAACTGACAGTTCCGTCCTCTGATATTTCTCGCTTTACGCAGTCGAGATACCTGACAGCACCAAAAGTCAACGGAAGACCCTCTCTAATAGATTCCCTGCATTCAAACTTATAGATTCTTATTCCGCTATCCAGATGAATAAATACTTTATTTGTCTCCAGAGTAGAATAGCTGTTCTTCATAGCATTTCCAAAACGGAGTATTATACTACATGATCGTGAAGCATTTGACTTGTTCCTGGCTGTGATCCTGTATTCTGCAGTCGATGCTTCCTTCAGATCACTGTTTTCGATAAATGCAAAATCTCTGTCAGCATCATCCCAGTCAAAGAGACTGCCAAGTCTTTCAATGGTCCTGCAAACCGGTTTGAAATACATCACTCCCCTATCGGCGCCTCTGCGGTATTCAAATCCGGAGCACCTTATAAAGTCACCATACATTCTTGTATGGTCCAAAACCTGCCCCTGCCTATCTCCATGCTTATACTTCATAAGTTCCACATCAGCATCGACAAAGTGGATACCCAGATCCAGCTGAGTGCTCATCAATTCTCCGGTGATATCCGACAGTGTTTCGGCTCTTTCTATGCTGTCTTCTACAACTCCGTTGTAGAAAATACCTTCTGCAATATATATATAATCCTCATCGTATCCACCGTCGTCCGTATCCGAATATGCTGAATCATAATCATTGTATTCTACACGTCCTGCCAGCAGGAACATATGATCATAAGATTTTTCGTTTGGCTGGGAATCCGGAAGATACAGCTGTGGAACAAGCTTTATATGAATCTCCGGACAACGAACTGATTTATACGCATTAAGAAGATCGTCATCGTCATATCCAAACAGAACCGGTTCTTCAGGATCATCATCTTCTTCCTCACCGAATGAATTAATATCAGCTTCAGGATCGTTGTTATTTATCTCTTTGAAAGGCTCCACATTCTCATTGATAAATCTTTCGATATAGTTGTCATCACACGATATAACCAGTGCAGATACATCAAGAAGAATCGCAAACTGCGTTGTCGTGCCCGCAAGTTTTCTGTTAATGGAATAGTCCGTACGTGTCCAGCAGTCATTGAACGGGAAAAGAAATGTTGCGGGTCCCTCCGAAACAATAGCCTGTTCTTTACTTCTGTCATACCGTATCATATGTTTTGATGTTACATAGGTCCTGCCCATCACAGGATTTGTAAATGCAAATGTCTTGTCACCGTCGACCATCTTTACATATGAGATATATTTCCCATAATTTTGTTGGCGGATCAGGCCAGTTATAACAGGTCTGTAATCCGGTATTTCTCCACATTCTATATCCAGCTGAGTGTGTTGATTACCACCCGGCATTTTTATAGAAAAAAAGCCCTTGATCGCTGACGTATCATCATAGCGTGCTTTGTCTACGATCATGGAGATCATTTTTTTCAGTCTGGTTATGAATTCCTCCTGATCGGGTACTGCATCGGCGTCAAACGCGATGCAATAATATTTTCCTTCATCTCCCCAGGTAATCTTCAATTCAAGATAATCATCTCTCTGCATTTTTTATTCCTCAAAAAATATTAGGTTTATTGATCAGCGGTTAAAATCCACATCCGCCATATATTCATGGACAATTTCATTCAGCAGTTCAAGATCAAATGACGAAAGCTGAAGGCTTTTATAATATGCGCTTTCCCTGATTATTCTGATATGTTCCTCTGCGTTCTCCTTATCATATTCCCAAACCCATAATCCGTATCTTTCTTTAAATTTCCCGGAACCCATCACAAGAAGCGCCAACTCATACGGCATCAGGTTTACTCTCATAACCGATGAACACATCTGTGCCGTTTCGACTACTTCATCGTAATATTTCTTCGGAAGCTCAGCACATTCATACATCCAGTAATACATATTTTTAAGACGTCCGTATGTATAGACACCAATAAATTCGTTATCACGAAGTATACGGTCTGACCAGTCATTTTCAGGGTGCGCAACATCAAAGAGGTCATATACAGAGGATGCCATGATTTCCATGCGCAAATGTTCATCCGTCAGATCAGACAATTCTTCCTCGTAATAAATATCCTTTTCATCATCAAGATCGTCTATGCCCTTACATTTTGAAAAATATGCCGCATTAATTTTCGTAACTGTCGTTGAACATGGGATGATAAGATCCTCCCTCCTGATCTGTTTCACAGGTTCTCTAAGATATTCAGGTTCCGTATATTCACACTCCGGACAATACTGTAGCGAATTTTTAGGGTGGATTGCTTTCATGATAGCGATCATCGGATTGTGTGCATGATTATGATCAAAATATGCTGCCCAGAGCAGATCAAAATCCTCAGCCTTATCCATTTTGAGTCCCATACCGCAAACCTTTTCCATAAACCGAAGATCCTGTTCATCGGAAATGGTGTATTCTCCGGTCTTGTGACATGAATTGCATTTTGTGGTGATCTTCATCCTACATCCTCCATTACAAGCACTTACATTTAACCACTATTTTTATCGTCTCCACTCTACCTGATCTCAACATTGATTAACTAAAACTTCCCACTAACTGAACTACTTAGAACGACACTCGCAATTGCATCGGTTCCGGTGCATATGCGAGTCGTCGTTCTCTTTCCACAAACTATATGTGAGAAGTTTTAGTGATTAATTCTTTTTCCCACACAGATGCTTTAAGTAACACCCCTTGCATTTTTCCCCCTTCTTTCTGGGAAGATTGTCGCTGCGAATATTATGGGCCGCTTCCATGATACCGTCACGTGCTGAAATAAGTGCATTGCTTTGCACCTCTTCCTTTGCATTCCTTGAACCATCGGGATGATCCAGATTGTAGATCATCAGATAATCCGCATCCTGACCGGTGGCCTCCTGGTAGCCGATGGCGTAAATCTTTAACTGCTCTGCATTCAGGCACTGTTCTGCATCCTTCCCCGCAGACTTCAGGTCGACAATGGCAAGCTTTTCACTGCCGTCCACCTGAACAGTGCGGACCAGATCTATACGGCCGTTGACACTTACGCCCTCACCCATCTCAATATTGATATCCATTTCCGACGCAACCATACGGTCCTTGTCTTTTTCATTCTGCTTTATATAGGCCTTCGCACAGTTCATTGCACCGGTCTTCGCATTTTCTATCTGCACCGGGTTTGCAAAGGGCAGATAAACAGCAGTTTCAACTATCTGCTTCAAGTTGTCCTCTGTTATTTCTTCATGATCTATCCAGGTACGATGTATGTGCATCATAATCTCATGCAGCACGGTTCCGTATCCCTGTACCTCCGAATATGGCTGCACAAAGCCGTAGAAATTAGAAAGTTTAAAGCGATATGGGCAGTCATAATAATTGGAAAGCAGTGAAAAGTTGAGCGTAAGCGGAAGCGGATCCTGCTTCATAAATGGAAGAGCTTTATCCGAATATCTGAAATCCGGATTATCCCCAAGGCACTTATAATACTTAAGATAAGGTGATTCCAAGACTTCGTTCAGAAACTCTGACCTGCATTCATCCTTATCCCCATACTTTTCTGCATAGCTTAGGAACAGATACTTCTTTGCCCTTGTAACAGCTACATAGAAAAGCTTGCGCTCAGCATCCACCCCGCCATAGTATCCGTTATAATTGGGCACCCATGAATGAACATCCTGCCTCGCCGACTGTGCCATGCTACTCAACGCATCGGCTGCACTGTATATCCTACCGGGCATACTAAAACTTCCCGACGGAAATATTCCTTCGCATAGCGCAGGAATGAATACTGCCGTAAATTCCATGCCTTTTGACTGATGGACTGTCATAAGGCGTACCGCATCACCGCGTATCATGGCATTGTCCTGCTCCCCTTCAGGATACAGGTCTGTCACCATCAGCATCAGGTGCTCACAGAACTGTCCGGCCTTGTACTGAGCGGATTCATTAAAATACAGCAGTTCAAAGTCAGCTATCACACGGCTACATTTTCCGAAATTGTACATTGTGGTCCGCGCCCTGTTATCATCCCTCTCCAGGAAATCAAAATGTGCCAGAAATTCCTGGAAAATCTGCTGCATATTGAATTCGTGACCGAAGACCTTTTCCTTTGAACAGATTTTTTTCATCTTCTTGTCCAGGTCTTTAATTGCCGCTTCATAACACGACTCATCATTGCTCACTTTGAGCCAGGCGTCCTTTATCTGCTGTGCCTGGAATCCTATGATCATATTGGAATACTTAGGCAGATAAGTTGCAGTGATATAAAAGAAGAGATGCTCCATAGCCGCAAATTCATCCGTGGTATGCAAGGTATTCAGGCCTTCCACAATGTATTCGATATTGTTCTCTTTCAGTTTTGAAGCCAGAACACTCTGGAAATCAGCCATTACCACGCCAAAATTATATTCCCTGCGCCTTCTGAAAAGTACCGCTATCTCCGAAAGGGGAATGCCGCTGTCATTCAGGCGTTTTATCTCCCTGACCATATGGTCGGCTTCACTATCGTAGCCTGCAAAATCCTTCCATACTATATCGCCTTCCTCATATGCAAGGCTACTGCCCTTTATTTCACCATGGACCATCTGGATATGTTTATTCCCGTCTGTATAATTTCCCTCTATTGAGTGATTGGCAACATCAATCACCGCATCAGTACTTCGGAAATCTTTATCCAGACGGATCTGTACAGCATCATACTTCTCCTTGAAACCAAGGATATTGCTCTCATCACTGCCCCTGAACTGATATATGGTCTGGTCCGCATCACCTACCACGCACAGATTTGCGTTACCGTATCTCTTAAAAAGCCCGGTGAGGTATTCCTGTGATGGATTGGTATCCTGGTATTCATCTATGATAAGGTACTTAACCCTGTCAAAAACTTTTTGGCCAAACTCTGATATCTGTCCGCCATTTGTATCCGACTCCGGATCAAGACCTTCTATCATCTTTCTGATCATAGATGAAAAATCAAAATACTTATTGTCGTACAGGCATTTATTGTATCTATCAAGACAATCCAGGACCTCGGGACTCCAATTATCCCTATAGGAATGGTCATGCCATGTACTGTTCAGCATGGACATTAGGCTCGAATAATAGTCAAACTTCCTTGGATTCTTTGATCCGTTACGGTTAAGATTGACCGCTCTGTCGATCACAGATCCCCTGAGACCCGTCAAATCCTCCCTGCCGCCACTGAATCTTTCAAGGAAAATCTTGGTCTGTACTTCATCAAGGACTGAAAACTTGGCATACTCAGGCTCATACTCCTGTAGCATCTTAAGGCAGAAAGCATCTATCGTGCCTATATACATATCCGCAAAACCCTTCGTATTGCCAAGGATGCGGCCTCCCACATCATAAATACGTCCACGCATTTCTGCGGCTGCCTTCCTTGTAAAAGTGATCGCCACGATATTCTCCGGTTTCACTCCGTTTGCAATCATGTATATGATCCGGTGGGTAACAGTCTTGGTCTTACCCGCACCTGCACAGGCTACTATCTCCAGGTCATGTGTTATCTCCTGTACCGCCTGTTTCTGCGGCTCAGTCATTCCGTCAAGAAGCTTGTCTCTAATTTCCTTAATATCGTTCATTCTTCCTCTTTCTACCGCTTTAGCGACAATTAAATGTTTCTACATCCACTTTTCAAACTTCTCAGGATCCCTGTCACCGGTATAGTACCATTTTCTCATATCAGGATCCCACCTTGCACCCAAAGCCTTAGCCTCATCTTTTTCGTCAAAGGGACAGTTGATGTAATGTTTCTCATTCTTTAATCTGTTTAGCTCTGCCTGCTTTGCTGCATTTACGGCTCCTTTTTTCTTTTTTATCATTTTATCTTGCCATTTTTTTAGTTCTGTCTCATTGTTCTATCGTACCATAATTCTACAACTTTGCCACCTTCCCATATCTTCCCATTTTTCTTTTACAGTTTTCGCTCAATACCATTATTGTACTGTTTTTAAGGTCTTTCGGATAGTTGCCATATCATCAAATTGCCCGTCAGTAAGTATCAGCATCAGATACGGACGAACCGGACAAAAAAACAAAGCCTTAAACCGGAGGTCACAGAATTTTTCAGTTATCTGTAATTGACAACCGACTCCACTTAATTTACACTGTGTATATACCTTGTATATACATCATGGAGGAATGAAATGGATACACAGATCAAAGCATGGGGAAACAGTCAGGGTGTAAGGCTGCCCAAAGAAGTACTTACAGAGGCAGGTTTTCAACTGGATGAAACTTTGGAGATTACTGTCTCGCAGGGTGAGATAATCCTGCATAGAGCATTCCGGCACAAAACGCTCAAAGAAAGAGCTGCTGCCTATGGTGGAAAACTGATGCTGATGGATGAAGTTGATTACGGTGATCCGGCAGGAGGCGAAATATGGTAAATTTTCCCAATCAGGGCGATATCGTAAGCATAAAAGATATCAACTTCCGTCTCCTTGTAGTGAGCACGCGATTTTTTAATGAAAACGGTGGCATTATAGCCTGCCCTGTCATGAAAGTTGCAACCGTGAGTCCTCTCCATATCGCTATCGATTCTTCAGATACAACCGGAATCATTATCTGCGAACAGATGAAATATTTTAACCTTCACCAGAGAAGCTTCCGCGTTACCGGCAGGATAAATCTTTACCAGATGATGGACATATCTGACGCTATACAGGGAATATTTGAGTATATATAAGATTCATTTCCACTGCAGCCTGTGAAGCTCGCCCTCTTTCTTAAGTCCCACAAAATCATTCTGTCTCAGGGCTTCGTACAAGATTATGGCAACGGAATTGCACAGATTGATCGAACGGGTATCCTCATACATAGGTATACGGATGCAGGTTTCTTCGTTATCTACCAGGATTTCCTCAGGTATCCCCCTGCTTTCGGGGCCGAACATTATGTAATCATCAGGACCAAAAGAAACATCAGTGTAGAGCTTATGTGCCTTGGTGGTTGCCATCCAGATTTTCGGATGATTGTTTTTATCTAAGAAATCCATGTAGTTTTCATATTCGCAATGATCAAGCTTAGGCCAGTAGTCTAAGCCTGCCCGCTTAATCTCTTTCTGATCAAGAGAAAAGCCTAACGGCTTTATTAAATGAAGACGCGAATTAACGGCAACACAGGTTCTGCCTATGTTGCCGGTGTTGTATGGTATTTCAGGTTCGTAAAGGACGATATTCATTTCTTTGGCTTCACTCTCGGATAATAAACATTTACGCTTCTTACAGAATCGTAGAAAGCAATTGAATTTCCCTGATGTTGTCTTAATTCCATATTTGTTCCATCGGTTACGGCCACATTTTTATTATATTTCAGCTGTCCCGATCCGGAAAGCTTTACGGTCTCTTCTCTTTTATCATTATATTCTATTTTCTTCAGACGGAACAGTTTAACTAACCCGGGAACATCGTCCTTTCCTCCGCTCGCTTTTGGGTACTTATGCTGAAGCGCACTCTTTCCCACTATATCAGTTATGCTCTTTCTCGTCAGCTGGTTTTTATCATTAGCACTATTCTGAAGCGGATTCTTCAATATCAGATCATCTCCATCTATACCTACAACCGTCTGGTAATGCTTGCTGAATCCAATTCCTATGGGAGTATTTTCCCGGAGCGCATTAACTACGGCTTCTTTAAATACAAGAACCTGTTCATCTATAGTCAGCCCAACATCATCCATAGTCGAACATGTTATTCCCCTTTCCTCAAGGGAGTAGCCCTTTGCAGTAGCAAGTATATAATCTGAGTAATCACTTATATCATTATAGAGAGTATGGTTCTCTTCAAAAAAGTTAAGCCTTTCATGATTGCCCTCCCTGATACCGTAATTCTTTACATCACGTATCCTCACATCATGTCCTGCATATCGGAGCAGATTCGATGTAGTATCAGCCCAGCATTCACACCCATCCTGAAATTCCTTCTGCTCTACGTTGGGAAGATAAATAAACGGCTGATCATTATCCTTTATTTTTTCTGTCATATCATCTATCAGGGCAATGAGATTCTTTTTCCTGAATGGTGTTATCTGACCTATATTCATTATGGTCCTTTTCACAAACAAAAGATCCATTCTATTGGATAGTCCGCTTATGATCTTTTCCGTCTGCTTGGATCCATCAGCCTCTGCCCTTTGTTCCTCCAACCCCCTAAGTTCCTGCAGGGCATTTTCTTTTATTTCTTCTATATCCATCAGACCATCTTCAGAGTCAACCTGACGGCTCACATTACTTTTTATTCTGTCAGCAAGCCTTTTCCTGATATACTCGCGAGCTTCCATATCCTTTGAAATGACATCTATATTCGCTATAAGGAAATGGAGCAGCTTGTTATTCTCAATTTTACCGATATAGGTTTCTATCCTGTTCTCTGTGCCCTCTATCGACACAAGCCGGCTGGCAATCTCCACACGGTTCAGACTGCTCTTTTTCATTGCACCGTTATCATAATAAGCTTTACCCTTAACCTTGTAATTTTTAATCTCTTTCGATTTTAATTCGTAAACTCCCTCATTATAAGATATGTGCTCATAACCGGTTTTAGCAATTTGTTCTTCCCGCTTTTTCTCCGCCTGAATTCTTAATTCTGCTCTCTGCCCACTCTTCTTTTTCTTCTCTGTTCTTTCCTTTTCGAGTCTCTCCCTCTCCTTAATTTCTTTCTCTTTCTGAGCTTTCTTTTCCTGCTCTTCCCGCGTCTTCTTTTCTTTTTCTTCCCGGGCTTTCTTTTCTTCTTCCTCATACTTTTTCTGCTTCTCAGCTTTTTTGGCTTGTCTTTTAAAATCTCTTACAAGCTTTTCTTTAGCCTTTTTCAGTTCTTCTTTCTGCTTTTCATTTTCTTCCTGCTTATTTGCGTCCTTTTTCTCCTCGGATTTCTTCTCTTCAGGCTTCTTCTCTCCTTCTTGCGCCTGCTTTTCCTTTTCTTCCTGCTCTGTGAGCTTTTCCTCTTCGGGCTTCTTCTCTTCTTTTTTATCTGTGTCCTTTTTCTCTTCAGATTCCTTCTCCTCAGCTGAGAGATTTTCATTTGTCTCATCATTCCTGTCTTTGCTGCAAAGAATAGCATTCACCCTTTTTTGATTTTCTTTTGCCAATCTCGGAAGTTCATTACTGTCCTCCAGTTCCTTCCTGATATTGACCACTTCCTTACAGAAACCTACTGACTTTCCCATAATCCTGTACAGTGTGCCTATGGTCTTTCTTGATTCATCCGCAAGCGCCCTCAGTTCCATATCCTGTTGTCCAAGATTTTCATGATAAACCATTATATTCTGAGGATCTTTTGAAATCTCCCTGCCTGCTGTTTCACGGTAGTTCAAGTTGAGCTCCTCCAGCTTAAACAGAGCGTCATGTGCTTTCATGAGACTATTGCGATCCATCCCCAACTCATCAATCCTGTCCAAATAGGCCATGACATGGCTATCATACCGGTCCATCCTGTATGCTTCGCCTGTTTCCGTATTTTTTTCAAAAAAACTTTTTGGCTTTTTCTCTTGATCTTCCTTTTTTTCCTTTTCCTGCTCTGTAAATCTTTTATAAAGATCATACAGATTCTTTGACCGCTCCAATGTCATTTTCTCGGAAATATCCTTTATTTCCATCTCTGTTTCTTTTTTTGCCATATACCACGCTTTGATACCACTGCTATATTTTGATATTTCAGTCATATTAGCATTGTATATTTCCCTTTTTTCAGACTTCTTAAGCTTAATAGGGTATTTAAGGTAGTCCTCTTCTCCCACATATGTACGCATAAAAATATCAATCTCGAATTTTTCTTTCTCTTCTTCCGACATTTTTTCATATTTTCTTGCGTTGATATCGGACAGCCTTTTGTATTCCTCATCTTTATCCTGCAAGGATAATCCACGTTTTTTTAATATCTGCTCCTGCTTATCCAAGGGAAGAAGCGTAATCATTTTTAATTCCAACGCATTTAGTTTTCCCTGGTTTTTCTCCAGGCTTACAGCGGTACTTTTCATCATTTTACTTCTATTCGCCCTGACCTCTTTAGCCCTTTTGCTCAGTTCTTTATCATCGGATTCTGTTTGCTCCACTATAAAACGCTTTTCCTCATCATCCCATTCACTAAATTTATATTCACATTTGAGAAACTTTGCTTCTAATATAATTTCTTCTATAAGTTCAGACTCTTCCAGCGTATCCCGCATAACAATTTCATCATCCGAAAGGTCCTCTCCGTTTATCGATTTTTTTATAATAGCCTTAATTTCAGGAGTATTGATAACATCTGCATGGTTTCCTATGGATACCGGCACGTTCCCTACGGCTTCCAGCTCCGGTGCAATGCCGTCAGACCAATCGATAAGAGACATAGCGGTATTACGAATCCATACCTTACGACAGGACTTATCCACTTCCGCCTTAAACGCAGCCTCTTTCTTTTCCTGTGCAAGCTGCTTTTCTGATTTTTTTTCCTCCTCTTTCAGAAGATTTTTTTCCTTCTGAGTCTGTTTCCGGTCCACTTTGATAGATTCTATGGCTTTATTCTTCTCTTTATCCTTCAGATCCATATCCCCGGTTCTCCTTATCCTCTTAAGTTCAAACTGTATCTGTATTTTTCATTAAACTCTCCGTTGGGCAAAACCCGTCTGGCCAGCTTTAATGACTCATCATTTATAGCCTCAAATATCACGTTTATATCGTCCTTATACATCTTCCCCGCTCTCAGCCAGGTCTCTTTTACCAGTGAAAGAGCAGCTTTAGCACTGTCTTTCCTTATATAAAGATATTCTATCTTAAGGTTTTCATCATCCCTTCCTATAAGGATCATTGCTTTGACATCTTCTGCCGATCTGTTCGAAAACAGACAGAGGCTCAGGTCAGGATCGTAATCCATTTCTATATTTACCCGGTCAAGAGGTACTCCCAACTCTTCATTCAAAACCTTTGAAACATTCAGTGATTCCGCATAACTCAGATCTCCTACGCTGATGGCAGATACTTCTCCCGTGTCTGTTTCGTCCGCTGACATTTTTATATCTGCCAGCTTTCCCTTAACCTCTACATATTCATATTTTTTCTCATATCCCTGTTTTTCAAGATAGGAAACCAGCGCCACATTATCCGTTGCGGCAACATCTATGCTTAATACTCTTCCCGTTATTTCCGAAAAGTTCATCAAAACCTCGAAGAAAAGCAGATAAGTACTGTCATTTTCCATTCCGGTAAAACTCTTATATTCCAGCACCCTTACCCTTCCGGCCTTAAGTGTAAAAGCAAATATTGCCTTTACTTCCTTGTTATTATCTATAACAGCCATTGCTTCTGCCCTGGATGAAATAAGCTGGTGAAAAACCGGCTGGCTCCACAATTTCCTGCTGTCATCAACCTGTGACCATTTCATATGTACTACTTTCATAAGATCTCCACCTTTTCATAGATATTATAAATACCCGAGCGTACCGAATTGCGAACTATTAAAACTATTGTAATTATAGCAAAAAATAAGCATGCAATACTGCTACATTCCCTTAATAATGACGTAAAAAAGCGAGCAAAAGCCGTTTTAGCTTTCACCCGCTTTCTGTTCAAAACTCCATTGGCCCCCTTGCCGAACTATCTTTCCGTCAGTCCATACAAAGATCCCAGATAAATGAATCCTGCATACCTGGAACCGTTAAGTATGCTTTCGGCAGGAGTACCTGCAGGAATAGTCACTGTATAATCGGTTTTTGAATAAGTGAAATCAACCTTTACCGTAAGGTCAGGCCTCTTCTCTATTTCATCATATACAATATCCATAAAGCTTATCCAGAATTCCGCATCCACCGTAACTTCACCTGCAGGAGCATTCTGTATCTGCTCCACTGTTTCCTTCTGGAACTGGTAGTAAGAAGGCAGGATGATATATCCGTCGTAAACCCCGGGATGGTCATAATCTATCTGGCCACAGTGGGTACATACATATGCAGCCTTTCCGTCCTTGGTACGGGTGGGATATTCAATTATCTTGTACTGGAAGTCATGATTCTTGCATGTATGTGATGACGAGCTTGAGGACTTTGATGAGCTCGACTTTGATGAGTCCGGCTTTGACGGATCTACACCGTTTGTTACAGTTACAGGAGCAGTTGTCCATGTACCACCCTCATAGTCAGCCACATAAATAGTATAGTCACCGGTTGAAAGCCTTAAATTCGAAATCGTACCGGAAAACTGATTGTTAAGCACGCCAAGTGTACCCATAGCCCAGATCTTTCCGGCTGAATCACGGATCTGCACAGCAACGGCAGAGGCATCAGTTGTACCGCTCACAGTCATGCTTGTTCCGGTAGCAGATGCATCGGTAATAGTAACATCCTGATTATTTGCAGAAACATCAGCCGGCATCAGAAACAGGCACAGTACTGCCGCCAGCAGGATACCGGCAAGTTTCATGACTGCATTTAAGCTTTTATTCTTTTTAATGCTATTCATTATCATTCCTCCATTTCTGTTCCTGATCAGTTGTTCGACGCCCAGCTGACTTCGCCGTTCCAGTATACGCCCTGTCCGGAACCTATCTGGGTACCGCTGTAACTGTCAGGATCATCATAACCGGCGTTTATAACAGTTGCAGACATTCCGCCTGTATTTCCGAACTTATTCCGGAAAGTCTGCTCTCGTATATCACTGCCATCATCATGATGTGCCGGAAGAAATCCTATTATGAATGATGTGGTAGCCACACCGCCATTTGCAGATTCTTTATATCCGTTAAAATCATGATCACCATCCTCGTGGTATATGATCTCACTGTTGCCATCGTCATAATTAACACTGAGATACAGATTGCTTCCGCCTGATGCTGTCAGATCATTGCTGGGATGATAATAAGTTGCAAATACGACTATCTGTTCTCCGTCATTATAATCACAGTTAAAATCGGCAATGCTGTTATTACAGCTGCAGAATATTTCTCCTCTATTACCTGACAGATACAGATATCTGAATACCAGACCTATACGCTGAAGCGTCAGTGAATATGACCGGCCGTTGCTGTAGGTAAGGGTCAGAGGTATTAGGTCATAGTAATTTGAAGCGAAAGTTAATTTGAATCTTCCACCACCTTCGTTTGTTATAGTCACGCCGTCAGCAAGTGATGCATCTGCAAGTTCAACACCTGTAATTGTCAGGTCACCCATATTGCCAAGCGTATCTAAATAAACGGAAGAATACCCTATATAGGTTGTGGCTATGGTATCAGCACCTGCTTTCCATATGGTATCACTATTGGCATCATTTACTCCAAGAGGTCCGAAATTCTTGTTTTCGCCTTCTCCGGTAATCCCCAGATAAGGTTCACCGGGCTCAAGGACACGGATAAATCCATTGTAACGTCCTGAGTAAGCACCGTAACCTTCACCATTGTAGTAGAATTCCCTTGTGGACAATTCGATGGTAAACAGGCCGTCTGTATTTACCTTGCTTGTAAGGCATGCATTTCCGCCGACTGTAACGTTGCCATCGGGATCATCCTTAATAAGGCAGCCATTTGCAGTTTCGCCTGCAAATGATGTTTTGTCACTGTCAAGCCTTCTGAGATACCAGTGTCCGCTTCCCGAGGTGCTTCCGGTTCTTGCATTATGAGAATAATCTGTATTTACAAGCACACCATCACTGCCTATGGCGCTGCTATAGTATACCCTGAGTTTGCTGACTACTTCCTGATCCGGATTTTCCTCATCATAACCCCAGCGTACTATGAAGGTTGAATAGTCTATTACAACATTGTCTCCGGCGTTATCCTTCGCAGTGATCGTTCCATCACCATTTGCATCTTTTTCTATACGATCACGGAGCTGTCCGGCACCGTTTGAAATACTCGTTTCATTGGGCCCGTCCCAGCCTTCATTAGGCAGACCGAATGATCCATACATCGAAACCCTTATAAAACGACAGTAGAGTTCCCTTGCAAGAAATGACTTTGCTGCATCGTCATCGTTAGTGTTATATGCATATACATATTTAGCGGAATCATCTATTATATCCGACTGTCCTAATGGTCTGTCATCCCTGACCCATTTTCCATTTCCGTCATAGATCCAGTTCTGCCACATGAACTCATCTGTCATACTGGTAATATGTGTATCACCGTCATAGAGTTCCATGCCGGCAGGTATAGAACTATTACCGAACATAACAGCTGCACCCTGTGAAACATTCCATGTTGTTACAGTAAGACTTCCCTCGCTGCCCGCATCAGGATTATCCAATATGAAAATATTGCCGCCGTCAGCAACGGTAAAAGTTCCGGTGATGGTTGTGGCTGCGGTCACTTCAAATATATAGCCTTCCGGAACAACGACATTGTTGTATGTGTTCTCACTGTCTGCATGAAATGCCATGTTGCCATTTTCATCAGCCGTATAATCAGCTGCCGTAACATCTCCGTCGGCCTTTGCCCTTATCCCATTCTGCAGGAACAGGCTTCCGGTCATTATCAGAACCAGCATCATTACTATAGCGGTTCTGAGTCGTCTGTGATTTTTTTTCATCCTATCCTTCCCTCCTTAACCAGTCATGTGCTTTAACTACACAAAAATACTATTTCATAGTAGCAAAGAAATACATTCCTAATGGGGTAGTTTTTGGGGTAGTATTGCCTGCTTTTGCCCATTTTGTATAGTAGGAGAGTTTCTTTTTTGTTATACTTTTACAAGATATGAAGAAAGAGCATTTGAAAAACTCAACACGATTGTGCCTAATGATAGGTGCTGTATATGCCTGGGGCGGAACAGGATACTTAACCTGGATATACAGACTGCTGAATCATTATTCGGAGCAGACCGTAGGAATGTTTACCAATGTCATCGACTACGCCTTTCAGGCAGTGGGAATGCTGCTGCTCGCCTTTTTTGTCAAAAAACGCGCTTCAAATCTGAAAAAAATTTTTACCCTGTCCATCGCCTGCGAAATGGTATTTATGACAGCCGCAGTTCTGATTCCTGTTCCGTCACTGTCCGTTATATCCGGTCTTATGATGGATGTATTTTGTGGCATGCTATTCGGATGCTGTTTTACCTGTCTGGCCTCGCTGCCGGACATGCGTGGCATAACTATGGGTATGGGATGGGCCATTGGAAGCGTTGCATCCTACCTGATTTCCATTCCGGGGGATGGAGATTTTTTGCGCAGCGGTTATTCACTGTTCCTATATCTGATCTTTGCTGTCATGGCATTTTTACTTTACAGGGAACCTGTTGGTAAAGATGTCGCCGAAAAACAAGCTCCCACTCATAATCCGCCTGATACCCACATATTAGTGATTGCCCTGTTTACAGTGATATTGATAGAAATTACCAGAAACATGGGATTCCTGTTCCCGATTTCTGAATTTGCCGAGGGAACTGTAAAAATGGAATACAGCAGAGCCTATTATGCAGTCGGGCTGATACTGGCCGGGATAATAGCCGACAGATCTCGTCCCGGCGGACTGCTGCTCTGTGTATGTTCACTTTTATGCCCGTTTATCTCGCTTTTTCTTTCACACTATACTGTTGCAGGCGAGATTTTATGGGCACTGAATTATGCCCTGACAGGATTGCTGACGGTATACGGCGTGATACTTTTTTCTGACCTGTCAGAAAATGCCCTGTATCTGGCAGGCTTAGGTCTGATCTGCAGACGTATCGGAGAGCCTGTAGGCGCCACTCTGGGTGACAGGCTGGCCGCATCGCCCGTTATCCTTATCACGCTTACATCGCTTGCCTTTGTCCTGTCTGTATTCTGCTCCGCTCTTTTATGGAAAATGCTCTATTTTGCCAAGCTGCCGGAAGAGAATGCGGCTTTGAAGAAAGAGCCCGTAAATGATGAAGACAGCTGTCTTCTTTTCATAAAAAAATATGATCTTTCAGCCAGGGAAAGGGATGTGCTGTGCGAAGTAATAAAGGGATGCTCCAATCCGCAGATAGCGGAGAATCTCTTCATTTCAGAAAATACCGTTAAATTCCATATGAAGAATCTCTTAAAGAAAACCGGAACCTCAAACAGAACTGACCTGATCAGGCTCTTTAATGAATCAAATCGTTAAAACTTTTCTAACCCGGCGGATATTTCTGATATAATCATTATGGGGGTTATTTCTTCAAAGCAGGAGACGGTATGAATATTGAGCTGCAAAGCTGTGCGCTTTTCATTATATTCACCATATTTGTGATGTTTTTCCGGGAGAAAAAGCTTGATCTTATGAACCGTAAGCTTTTTCTGAGAGCACTTTTTGCATGCTTCTTATGTCTCATATTTGACATCATGTCAGTCGTAATGATCTCACATGCGGTAAAGGACGGCTTCAGCGAGCCTGTCACTAAGATAGTATGCAAGCTCTACATCATGCTCTTAACGCTCCAGGGGTATTTCAGCTTCATATACGCTTCGACCAGTATCATCCCATCCTCCGGCAGACGGCTTAAGATCATTCAGATAGTCTACAATATCTTCTTTGCTGTGGGCGAGATACTCATATTGCTGCTGCCCATAGGATATGAGGCAACAGGCCGCATAGTCTATTCTTACGGTCTGTCAACCTCCGTGTCATATTTTATGTGCGCGCTTTTCATCCTCTCAACTATCATTACCGCTTTCACTTTTCGCCGGGATATATCAGGAAGACGCTTTAGCGCAATGCTACTGTGGCAGGGAGTATGGCTTCTGGCAGCACTCATACAATTCATATTCCCGCAGTTCCTGCTTGTGGGATTTGCATCTGCCTTCGGCATGGTCATACTGTATGTGCAGCTTGAGAATCCGAGCGCATTCATTGATCCGGCTACCGGGCTTTTCACTGCCAATGCACTGTCGATCTATGTCAATGACCGCTACAGATTTGACAGGCCTTTCTCAATGTTTACCGCCAAGATCCACTTCCTGACACCGGGTGTAGATATTAATATGGAACGGGCAGCGGTAGTCAGAACCGCCAGAGCGCTTATGGCTCTTGGTACAGAGCCCGCCTTCCGCATTGACGACGATACCTTCTGCGTAGTATATGACAGCAGCGGAAAGATGTTTGACAAGGCAAAGAATATCAAGATGCAAAAGGACGGGGTAAAGGATATCCCTGCCAAGGGGAGCTATCTGCTGATACCTGACAGCGGGGAAATGAAGGATCCCGAGGAATTCTTCCGTTTCTTACATACCTATGTCGATGCAGAGCAGGAAGTACTGGTAGCGGACGGCAGTCTCGTAGACCGCCTCAGGGAACAGAACAGGATAAAGGATCTGATAGACGATGCACTGGCAAATGACCATATAGAGGTATTCTATCAGCCTATCTATGATGTGAAAAATGACTGTTTCCCGGTGGCGGAGGCTCTGGCGAGGATCAGGAAGTCGGACGGAGAGATAGTGCCCCCCGGAGAATTCATTCCCCTTGCTGAGGAAAACGGACAGATCATCCCCATAGGTACCAGAGTTTTTGATAAGGTGTGCCGCTTCATATCATCCGGTGAAGCAGGCAAGCTTGGTCTTAAGTTCATCGAGGTAAATCTCTCGGCTGCTCAGTTCGATCTCGAGAATCCGGCGCTTTTCGTCCTGAAATATACTGAAAAGTATAATATAGATCCGGGGATGATCAATCTGGAGATCACTGAAACCGCTGCCGCCAAAAACAGGGATATCATGCTTATGAATATACAAAAGCTCTCGGAGAAGGGCGTGACCTTCTCGCTCGACGATTTCGGAACAGGCAGATCAAATCTGGACTATTTCGTGAATATGCCTGTAAGGAATATAAAATTTGATTATTCATTTACCCAGGGTTACTTTAATAATGAAAAGACAAGACACGTCCTCTCCGGAATGGCTGATATCTTCCATAAGATGGATATGCATATAGTCTCGGAAGGAATAGAAACAGAGGAGCAGATGAAAGCCATGAAGGACATAGGAGTCGAGTATATACAGGGCTTCTATTATTCAAGACCTCTCCCGGAGACTGAGTTTCTGGAGTTTCTTGCAGAAAAGAACAGTTAATAACTAAAACTTCCCACATATAGTCTGTGGAAAGAGAACGACGACTCGCATATGCACCGGAACCGATGCAACGCCTCGGGAAACTAA
>OCVV012837580.1_pt1 | contig 56737 bp, 41 predicted proteins | sample 1539721 | NCBI WGS metagenome assembly OCVV01 (sample SAMN02144230, study PRJEB22623) | gut metagenome | biome: sheep rumen | host: Ovis aries | place: New Zealand
AGCGGCAACATCGGGCTTGACCTGGGGCTTGTCGTCGGTTCGTTCGTAGGGTCTGCCGTTGTGAGCATACTCTGCTGCGCACTGGTGCGCTGGCTGCACACGCCCCACCAGCTGCTGAGCATTCCGAGTGTCATCCCGATGATACCCGGTGTGCTGATGTATCGCGCCTTGTTCGCGTTCATCAATATGCGCGGTGTCGTAGGCGAGGTGACCGTGGCGATGAACTATGCAATACAGGCCTCGCTCATCATTCTCTTCATAGCCCTTGGCGTGGCCATACCCAACGTGTTTTTCCGCCGGATGATACCAGCATGAAGGCCCAGAACTCAGCGATACATGCTATTCTTTCTTCAAGTAATCAAACAAATTGATTGTACCTGTCTTGTTTTCAATATCAAGTTGCGGTACTTTAATTCACGTAAATTGCATCGCGAGGCATTGCTGACCTTTGTCAGCAATACTACTGACATGGGTCGGCAATGTTGCTGACGTTCGTCAGCAATGCTTCCTTCACGAGAAAAGGAGAATTATTATAGGGTGATTTGAGGATATCTCATAGGTAAGCGGGAGTTTACCTGCCTGTTGAGAACAAATGTGGTGGGAGATGCAGGCTTCAATGGACTGTGGTAAATGGGTGTTACGTGGTGGATGGTGAATGGTGGGTGTTAGGTGATGGCGGATAGCGTCTGCGGGCATGGGCGGCGAACCCTTCACCGCAAAACACTGTTCTTCAGTATATTACGAGGAAAGGTGAAAAGTTTTTGCAGCGATGAAGAACTAAAATAAGTAGGTATTCTCTTCGCCGTATCATTTTTTTGTGCTATCTTTTGATAAGGTACTTTCGTTCGACAAAGCAAATTAAAACAAGTTTTATTTGCATTTGTGCTCGCTTAATCGTACCTTTGCAACCATGAAGGACGTTTTGCGGCTGATACGGCCGAAACAATGGCTGAAGAATGTGTTTGTGCTGGTGCCGATGTTTTTCGGCGGGGCACTGACCAACGGGGCTACGGTGTATGCCTCGCTGGTGGCTTTCGTGGCTTTCTGCTTCATCGCGTCGTCGATTTATTGTTTTAACGACATCATCGACGTGGAGGCTGACCGGCGGCATCCGGTGAAGTGCAAACGGCCGATTGCCTCGGGGGCTATCTCGATGAAGTCGGCTTATGGGCTGATGGCGCTGATGGCGGTGTTGGCAATAGTAGCCCCCCTCCTGCTCCAGACCCCCCTCCTGCTCCAGACCCCCCTCCTGCTCCCCCGAGGGGGAGAGATTGAATCCGCTTCTGAAAGCCTCCCCTCGGGGAGGTTGGTGGGGGTTTCTTCTTGGGAAGGTTTGGTGGGGATTATCCTGTTCTACTTTGTGCTGAACCTGGCCTATTGCGCCTGGCTGAAGAAGTATGCCATCGTGGATGTTTGTATCATCGCTTTCGGGTTCGTGCTCAGGCTGCTGGCCGGTGGACTGGCCACGGGGATTGCGCTGAGTAAATGGATTGTGATGATGACGTTCTTGCTGACGTTGTTTCTCTCGTTTGCGAAGCGGCGCGACGACGTGCTGCGGATGGAAGAGACGGGCGAGGCTCCGCGCAAGAATACCATCCGCTACAATCTGACGTTTATCAATCAGGCCATCACGATCACGGCCTCGGTGACGCTGGTGTGCTATATCATGTACACGATTTCGCCCGAGGTGGTGGCGCGCGTGCATACGGACTATTTGTATCTGACGACGGCCTTCGTGCTGCTGGGACTGCTGCGCTATATCCAGATTACGGTGGTTGACAAGAAGAGCGGCGACCCGACGAAGATGATGCTGCAAGACAGGTTCACGCAGGTGGTGGTGGTGCTCTGGGCGCTGACGTTCCTGCTTATTATTTATTTCTTATGACGATACATGCTTTCGATTTTGACGGCACGCTCACCCGGCGCGACACGCTGATAGAGTTTATCCGCTACGTGAAGGGCAACAAGGAATTCCTCATCGGATTCCTGAAGCATCTTCATCTGCTCATCCTGATGAAGATGGGCATCATGCCCAACTGGAAGACGAAGCGCATCATCTTCCAGTATTTCTTCGGTGGGATGACCGAAGAGAAATTCAATGAGTATTGCGAGAAGTTTGCCCATGATAAGGCATCGCTGCTGAAGAAGAAAGGGATGTCTGCCGTGAACAAGGCGGTGATGGACGGCGATCAGGTGGTCATCATCTCGGCATCGATAGAGAACTGGGTAACCCCATTCCTGCTCCCCCGAGGGGGAGAGACAGCAGCCTCCCCTCGGGGAGGTTTGGTGGGGGTTACTATCATTGGCACAAAGGTGCAGGTGGTGGATGGAAAGCTGACGGGCCGCTTCCTGACGAAGAACTGCTATGGAGAGGAGAAGGTGAGACGGTTGCTGGAGCAATATCCCAACAGGAAAGAGTATAAGCTTGTGGCCTACGGCGACAGCCGCGGCGACCATGCGCTGCTCGACTTTGCTGACGAAGGACATTATCGGGAGTTTTGAATTAAGAATTTAGAAGTGTGCGGTATTTACGGATATTCAAGATAAAGGCTGAAGAGCGATGGGCGGTGCTGGTGGCATTGCTGTTCTCGGTGGTGATGAACGGGCTCGTGGTGTGGACTTATGCTGACAGGTTCATGCCCGTCAGTAGTGACCATTGGCGGCTCTTCATCAAGCATTTCCAGATATCGGGTTTCGACCCTATCACCTATGCCGTGATTACCGACTGGCAGACGGGCTATAACGTGTATCGCCATCCGCTGCTGGCGTTCTTCGTGTGGCCTTTCTATCTGCTCAATCAGGGACTGACGGCTCTTTTCGGCGTGAATTGCGTGCAGTTTATCTGTGCTGCAATCCTGGTGTTCTGCGCGGTCTATAGTTTTGTTTTCCTATACCGCATCCTGCGGGAAATCATCGGACTGAACCGCTTTGACAGCACGCTGCTCTCGGCCCTGCTGTTCTCGTTCGGCTACGTGATGGTGAGCCTCTCGGTGCCCGATCATTTCGGCCCATCGATGATGGTACTAATCTGCGCGCTCTACCTCTCGGGCAAGTGCATACAGAAAGGGCGCACGCTCAGCATCGTACAGACGGTGCTGCTGTTCTTCTTCACGGCCGGCATCTCACTCAACAACGGCATCAAGATATTCCTCGATGCCCTGTTCGTGAACGGCAAGCGGTTCTTCCGTCCCAAATACCTGCTGCTGGCGGTCATCCTGCCAGCCTTGGCCATCTGGGGCTTTGCCCGATGGGAATACAAGACCTTCGTATGGCCAAAGGAAATGGCCCGCAAGGAAATCAAGGCGAAGAAAGACAAGCAGCAGAAGGCTGCTGCCTACAAGGCCTTCAAGGACACCGTCGGCATCAAGGATTCTGCCGCGCTGGAGAAAGCCTTCAAGGCTGAACAGAAGAAACGGATGTGGGCCAAATACCGCGCCGACCACAAGCAGCCTTGGAACCTGCATACCGGCAAGCCTATTGCCAAAGGAGAATTCTCCAGATGGACCGATATCTCCACGCCGCGCTGGGACTCGATGGTGGAGAATCTTTTCGGCGAATCGCTGCAGATACACGAAGACCAACTGCTGGGCGACACGCTCCGCAGCCGGCCGGTCATCATCCGTTACAACTATTGGCTGAACTACATTGTGGAAGCCCTCCTGGTGGGACTCTTCCTCTGGGGTATCTGGGTGGGACGCCGCGAACGTTTCCTGTGGATGGCCTTGGCTGGCTTCCTATTTGATATGGTTTTGCACGTAGGTTTGGGCTTCGGCCTCAACGAGGTGTATATCATGACGGCCCATTGGGTGTTCGTCATGCCTATTGCCATGGGCTATGTTCTGAAAGCCACCAGAACCGAATGGCTGCGCTGGGCTCTGACGGGGGTCACCGCCTTCCTCTTCGTCTGGAACGTGGCACTCTATGTACAATTCCTATTGTGGTAGGATGAGAAATGGAGAAAATGAGAAATGGAGAAAATGAGAAAATGAGAAATGGAGAAAATGAGAAAATGAGAAATGGAGATATTCAAGATAAAGCGTGAAGAGCGAGTCGTGGCTGCCATTGTGCTGGCGTGCCTCGTGGCACTCAACGTGATGGCCATTGCCGGCAACCATTTCGAACTGTTCACCCGCTGCGGGAAGCTGGGCTACTGGAGTCTTTTCTGGAACCATTACATCGTGTCGGGCTTCGACTGCTACAGCTATATCATCCTGTCACATTGGCGTCCGCTCTTCGTGGCCTATCGTCATCCGCTGCTGTCGCTGATGCTGTGGCCCCTGTCGCAACTCAACAACTGGCTGATGGGCATCACGGGCCATAACTGCGCCATCTTCATCGTGGCGTTCTTCCTGGTGGGGCTGATGTTCTACAGTTTCCTGTTTATCCGCCGCACGCTCCGCGAGGTAATCGGACTGCAAGGCCCGGATGCCACGCTGCTCACCGTGTTTCTCTATACGTTTTCGCATATCGTGCTGACGGCCATTGTGCCCGACCATTTCGCGCTGTCGATGTTTATCCTGACGCTTACACTCTACGTGGCAGGACGCGACCTTCAGAAAGGACGCCTCATGAAAGGCTGGAAGGTGGCACTTTACTACTTCCTGGCTTCGGGTGCAACCCTCACCAACGGCGTGAAGATATTCCTGGCCAACTGGTTCGTCAACGGGCGCAAGGCTTGGCATTGGCGCAATCTGCTCTTCACGTTCGGCCTGCCTACGCTGGTGCTCCTGGGGTGCTATCTCTTTCAGGAACAGGGCATCGTGGCCGAAGAGATGCAGAAGCGGCAACATATCGTGGAGGAGAAGATGAAGAAGGACTCTACCTTTGCCGCACGTATGAAACAGCAGAAACATCACAACAACGTGAAGATGAACGAGGGCAAATACTTGGATTCCACATACGATGACATCCCCCTCATGCCCACCCTCGTGGAGAATGTTTTCGGCGAAAGCATCCAACTGCACGACCGCTATCTGCTGAAAGACGTAGGGCGCAACCGTCCGGTATTCGTCGGCTACAGCCATTGGTGGAACTATGCCGCGGAGGCAATCATCGTGTTGCTTTTCCTGGCAGGCATCTGGATGGGACGCCGCGAACGTTTCCTATGGCTTTGCCTTTCGTGGCTCGCCTTCGATGCCACCATTCATCTGGTGCTCGGCTTTGCCATCATCGAACCCTACATCATGACGGCCCATTGGGCATTCATCATGCCTTTAGCAATGGCCTACCTCTTCAGGACGGCATGCGGCAAACGCCTCTGGGCATTGCGCACGGTCTTCCTGCTGCTCACCGTCTATCTCATCACATACAACGGCTATTGGCTGATTAAATTCTTCTGTTAGGCTATGAAAGTTTCAATCCTTGTGCCCGTCTATGGCGTGGAGAAATATATTGAGCGCTGTGCCGTGAGCCTGTTCGAGCAGACTTACGAAGACCTGGAGTATATCTTCGTGGACGACTGTTCGCCCGACCATAGCATAGAAATCCTGGAGCGCGTCATGGAACGCTATCCGCAAAGGAAAGCGCAGACGGTCATCCTTAGGATGGAGGAAAACAGAGGTGTGGGCTATGTCCGCAAGACGCTGTTGGAAAAAGCCACGGGCGACTACATTACATTCGTGGACAGTGACGACCTCGTGGCAAAGCGGATGGTAGAATTGCTGACAGCCAAAGCCCAGGAGACCAAGGCAGATGTGATTGACGGCGGCTTCGCCTACTTTGCAGGCGGACAGGCGGAATCAAGCGTGATGCCTTCAAGCGACTCCCAATCCGTATATCTGAAGAAACTGCTGTTGCAACACGTGGTCACCCACCAGTTGTGGGCCCGGCTCGTCAGCAGGAAGTATCTTATTGACAGGCAACTATCGTTTCTGCCCGGCACGAACATGGCCGAAGACTACAGCATGGTGCCGCGCATGATGCTTAACGCCCGATGGGCCACGGTCGGGGAGGTAGTTTACTATTATCGCATTGACCGTGAAGGCACTTTCACGAATGCACATTCACGCCATCATGTCGTTTCGGCCCTGAAAGCCAATGCGACCGTTGCCGACTATTTCAAGCGCCACGACACCCGTAATGAATACCGCACACCGCTACAAATCGGCCTGCTATTGGCCTTCAGCAGCGGCGGCGAGGCTGGAATACCCTACGAAGAGATGCAGAACTACTGCCCCTACCAACCGTCAGGGCTGCTGTTCAGATGCTGCCATTATTGGCTTCGGAAGGGAGGTTCATGGAAATTGGTGGGAGCCTGTTACCGCATGATAAAAAGACTCTATTGCATCAAGCTGAAATTCGCTTAATCCAGAGGAATATGCTTGAACCTTTTATTGAAGAACCGTAGCACTTTGGAAATCATTCTTACAATCGGATAGACGCTACGGAAAGCCGACAAGACGGCAAAGTCGGGAAGCATTTCAGGACTGATGCGCGAGAAACGAAGATAGTCAGCCCGATAAAAAGGCTCTACCACCTCTTCTATAATACGCTGATTCTCCTTACGGATATCCTTCCAGCGCTGCTTACTAAGGCCTCCGCCTTCGCAAACGGCAAGAATCTCAGGGATGCACGACACCGATGCCTTCTCTTTCACCAGCGGTTCCACGACCGATTTCAAGTCGGCTATCAGCCGATAGGATTCATCAAAGCCGTATCGCCGCAAGATCTCCCGACGGTAATAAACGGCCTGATGATTGATGCCCACGGAAAGGATATCATAGAGCGACATCTGCGGCTTGACCAACCTGACCTGTCCGCCATAGCTCTCACCGCCCAAGATGATATCACCATCCGAAGCGTTCACCAATGAAAGTGTATTGTTTCCGGCAAAGATATCTCCGGCATTCATAAAGACGACATAGTCGCCCGTGGCAAAGCCGATGCCCTTGTTCATGGCATTATAGATGCCGCTATCTTTCTCCGACACGAAATGGGTAACCACATCCTTGTTTGCCTCCAGCACCTCCATCGTGCGGTCGCTACTGGCCCCATCGATGACGACAGTCTCTTTCTCGGTATAATCGAGTTGGCGGATGCTCAGCAGCGTCCTTTCGAGTCCCTCGGCATTATTGCGCGTAACAACGATAATCGTGTATTTCCTCATACTCCCTTGCACTTCTTTTTCAAAAACATCATACATTCGTTGAGTATCTCTGCGCCCAGCAGTTTCATCAGCAGGAAATAAAGTACGGCGGCAATCACCACACGCAGCAGGAACAAGAGCCAAATGTTCGTCGTCCAGCCTGTCAGGAAATAGGTTGCCGCCATCACCGCCAAGGCTACCACAAAGAAAGGCGCAGTATCCTTGACCACATCGAGAAGCGGCACGCGCAGCGCCTTCTGCGACTGCCAATGCCATACCTCCAGGTAAAGGATATTCAACAACGTATAGGCAGCCACCATCACCGTGATGCCTTTCGGGGCAAAAATCAATACCAAAGCTATCTGCAAGACAATCTGAACGGCATTGCACCACAGATAGATGTCGGAGCGTCCTCTGCTGATGACCAGATTCTGATAGACGGCATAGAGGGGAAGGAAAGCTCCTCCCACACATAGAATCTGAAGCAGGGGAACACACTCCAGCCACTTCGGACCAACGGTAATCAAGATAAACTCACGAGCCACCAAGGCCAGTCCCAGCATGGCAGGGAATGAGAGGAAAGCCGTGAAGCGCAACATCTTGCGAAACACCCTCACCTCGCGCTCCTGATCATCGGTAATCTCTGCCATCACCGGCTGTGCCACCTGTCCGATGGTGCCCGTCACCAAAGAATGGCCCATCGTGTTCCATTTGTTGGCCTGCGAGAAATTACCCACGGCATGAATGGGAAGCATACGTCCGAAGATAAACGTGAGGATATTTTGTGAGATGGTGGTCAGGATCTTCGTGCCCAGCAGCTTCACGGCAAAGGGAAACATCTCGCGCACGGGGCCGAAATCAATCTTCAACGACGGGCGCCACTTGGAATAGCGCAACCGAACCAGATTCACTACCGAGATGAAAATCACCTGCTGCCAAGCCAATGCCCAATAAGCGTAGCCTTTCCAAGCCAAGAGGATGGCCACCAGGCCAGAAACCGTCAGACCCGTCACACCGGCCACAGCCTGCTCCCTGACCATCAGGTTCTTGGACAGATAGGCATTATGGGCGATTCCCAAAGAGGAAATCAGGAAAGAAAGGAAAAGAAAACGCGACACATCCGTCAACACGGGCTGATGGAAATAACGGGCAATCAGCGGTGCGGCCAAGAATAACAGGACATACATCGCCACGCTCACCAACACATTGAACCAGAACACCGAGTTATAATCCCTGTCGGTGGGCCGCTTGATATTGATGAGCGCCTGCGTGAATCCAGCACTCTGCAGGTCACCGGCAATAGCCGTGAAGATGGCCAGCACACCCACGATGCCATAATCTGCCGGTGTGAGCAGACGGCCGAGAAAAATGCCGATGATGAGATTCAGCACCTGCATGGTGCCGTTGTTGAGCATGCCCCAGAAAAGTCCGCGGGCGGTTTTCTCTTTCAGCGATTGTTCTGCCATAACTTTGCAAAAGTAAGGAAAATCGTTTGAAATGCCAAATAATTGTCGTACTTTTGCAAAATAAAAAAAGAGACTCCCCATGCGCCCAATCAAAGACATACAGGAACTGCGAAGCATCCAGATGGCTATTCTGGACAACGTACACCAATTCTGCGAGCAGCAGCATCTGCGTTATTTCCTTTCCAGCGGCACGCTCATCGGTGCCGTCCGACACAAGGGCTACATTCCCTGGGATGATGACATCGACATCTACATGCCCCGGGCCGACTACGAGCGTTTTCTGAAATGCTACCAAGACCCGCAAGGCATTTTCAAGGTAATTGACCCCAACCATGAAACCGATTATTACTATACCTTTGCCAAAGTCATCGACACGCGTACGCTGATGATTGAGGATGAAACGAAGGAATTTGAAATAGGTGTCTATATGGATATCTTCCCCATCGACTACGTGACCGATGACTTGAAGGAAAGGGAAAGAATCTTCAAGCGCAAACGCCTGCTCTATAAGATACGCCGCTGTAAGATTTCAAAGCAAAATCCGCTTTATTCGCGACTGGCCTACCTCTGCTATCGCTCGCTGCCCATTAGCACTCGGGCCATCAACCGGATGATTCGCAAACTCATTGTCAGAGAGGAACCCACCGCCACCATATGCAACATGACCGAGGCTGGCCCCTCCATCAAGGGTTGTTTTCCTGCCGAGGACATCGCTTCGTCGGTGGACATTCTGTTTGAGGGAAAGCTTTACAAAACCATGAGCGGTTACCACGACTATCTGGAGCGCACCTATGGCGACTATATGCAACTGCCACCCGAGGACCAGCGCGTGACACACCACTTTGAAGCCTACTGGCGATGAATTATTCGACTTCCCCATTCCAATATACGGTCGATAGTTGGAGAGGGAATGCCTTTCTCATGGGTTAGACGATGTACGAAAGCAAGTCCATAAGGGAAGTCTTCCGTAAAATAACGGCTATGGAAGTCGGGGATATATCCGCCTTTCACCTTTATCATAGGTGCTGGGATGCCTTTGAAGGCTTCGATGCTGCGCATTTTTTTTGCCAATGATGAGGCATCAGTGCTTTCGTAATAATCAAGAACGGTAGAAATGCAGCCTTTGCTGACTGGCAATTGCGATAGAAGAGCCTGTAACTCATTATCCATATTGATATACAACTCGGCGGCCTCCTCAGTCCATTCCTCATAAAACAAGGGAATGTTATCGTAGACCATGCCTTCGCTATAATCTTTCCACAAGGAGTAGAGGCGCGAGGGATGGAGTAACGGGTTACTATTGGAAAGGCTCACCTCGTAATGGCTGCCGAGCAGGTGGATGGGCGTTTGCAGCATATCTTGCAAAGTTTCCTTCAGGGATTCACGGGATGTTTTTCCGCGTTCGATGGCCAATTCAAGACTGTCCTTATAGCCCATCAAGCGAGCCCTACTGCCATATTCTACAACGCGTGATATAAAAGGCACACGTTGGAATCCGAAAAGTGTCTGTTCTTGTGGCAACACAGCAAATGCCTGGAAAAAGAAACCCGTACTGCTGACCACGGTACCTACGGCCGCATCTGCACGAAGGTAATCCTTGATTTGCAGGAGAGTATCGCGAATGGCGTAACCCGGTAAGCAGAACAGGACGATGTCAGCATCAGCCACAGCCTGACAGGCATCGCTGTAAACACCGTTCAGATGGCCCGAGTAGATAGTTCCTTCAGGTGCCTCAATGGTCAGTTCCTGGCTCCAAAGCTCAGGATGACGTGTCAACAAGCATACGTCGTACTTACCTTGTGATGAAACAAAGCCTGCCACAACGTGACCTAAGTTCCCTCCGCCACAAATACAAATCTTCATTTCGAAAATTCTTTCATTCCTTCAATGAGTCGTGCGTTGTCCTCATGGTTGCGCACGGCAATACGCATATACTGCCTATTGGGATCGAGCCCTGATTTGCCGCTACAGTCACGTGTCAGGATGTTATGTTTCTTCAACATGGAGATGACGATTTCGCTGGCCTTATAGGGAGGCAACACTTCACAAAGGAAATAGTTTGCCTGAGAGGGCATGACATGGAAGAAGGGAATGGTGCGCAACTGGCGTTCGAAATCATCACGCTCGACCACGAACTTCTCACAGGCACGCTGGTAGTCTTTCTCGTATTTGTTGTAAATCTGCATGAAGAACTCGGCAAATGAGTTCAGGTTCCAGATGCTCACCTCTTTCTTGATGCGAGCTATCAATTCCTTGTCGGCAGAAGCCAGGATGCCCAGACGCAACCCCGGCACGCCATAACTCTTCGAGATACTCTTCATCACGGCCATGTGGGGATAAGCCTCCAGAATCTCATCGCTCAACATTGAATTGGTGGCGTAGTCGGTACTGAAGTCAACGAAAGATTCGTCAACCACAAGCCTGATGCCACGCTCCTCACACCATTGGGCAAGACGCATCACATCAGTCTTGGAAATGAAGTTGCCAGAGGGATTATCGGGATTGATGAGCATCAGCTGACAGACATCCTTATCGCCAAAGAATGCCATCAGGTCGTCGGCCGTATAGCGATACTCGCTGTTTTGTGGCACGTAGGTCACCTGCCGTTCTTTTTCATATCGGTTGGGATACTCTTCAAACGTAGGTCGTATGAAACCTACTTTCCGAGTTGAATGCTCCATCAAGACCTTGATCAGTTCGGCAGCACCGTTACCCGGCACGATATAGTCTTCGCTCACCCCAAAGCACTTGCTGGCAAGAAGGGTGTTCACCTTCATGCCAGAAGGATATTCAGTGAGCAAGGTGTCGAAATTGGCACGCAGTTCGTCTTTCATCCTACGGCTGGGGAAATAAGGATTCACCAGATAGCAGAAATCCAGCATCTGGGGGAAACGCCAATAACCGCCATAACGCCCATAGTACTTGCGCAGCACATCTTTCTCATCGACGAATAAAGCTTCGGCAATGTCCAAGTCTTGCTTGTCATCAATCTCATACCACTGCTCCTTGCCGATATCCTGCGCTTTCAGGTCGTGGTTGTTAAGGAAAGAAATGATACGCAGCACGTTTTCATAATACTCATTATTACCCACGCTCTTCGTATAAGCCTCCAGGAAGGGCACATACTTTTGCCGCGAGAACTCACGTGAGAACTTATAGATGTTCACGGTCTTGTAATAACTGCCTGCGTTGGCATAGTTAAAGGCCTCTTTCGGAATGAAGTTCACGATGTTGCGGTCCTGATCTATCTCCACCATCGTGCCGTCCATCCACGACTCATAGCGGGCCACCAAGGCCACGTTGGGGTCTTCACAGTCCACGAGCATCGGAATCAACCTATCGGAAAGAATCAGGTCACTCTCGATAAGCAGCGTGTCATCTTCCTGCAACTGTTCTTTCACCAGCGCCAGCGAGTAGATATTGTTCGTCTTGTCATACACCGGATTCTCAGCAAACTCTATCTTGAGCCGTCCGTCGTAGCGGCTACCGATGTAATCCATCAGTTCCTTGCCTTTATAGCCTACCACGATGACCACCCGCTGCAGGTCTGTCCTTGACAATTGCTCCAGCAAACGGTCAATCAGCCTGACGCCATTCACCGGCACCATGCACTTCGTATTATTCTTTGTATATTCTCCGAGCCGGCGTCCCATGCCAGCTGCCAATATTATTGCTTGCATCGCTTATAACTTAAAAAACCATCAACTATCAACTATCAACCATCAACCATAAACTATCAACCCTACTTCCGGTAGTTCTCCAGACCTTGATTCAGGAAATCCATGTATTTGGGAATATCCTCATCATAACTGTAGCTTCTGCCCAAAAGATGGCCTTCGTTGTCGAGTGCCACATAGAAAGGCTGGGCATTGGCACCGAACTTCGAGCGCTGCAGGTAGCTCCATTTGTCGCCCACCGTGCGCAACGTGCGTTCCCGTCCGTTCTCGGTTATCTTTATCTGTTCCGGCAGCGGTGTCTTGTCATCTACGAAGAGAGAGATCAGCACGTAGTCCTTAGTCAGTCGTTCGGCTACCGAGGGGTCTGTCCATACTGCGGCCTCCATCTTGCGGCAATTCACACAACCGAAGCCCGTGAAATCAATCAGCACCGGCTTACCTTGCGCCTTTGCGGCAGCCATACCCTGCTCGTAGTCGGTATATTGGGCACGCACTTCATTGGCCTTATAGAGATTGAAATCTTGTGTTGACATCGGAGGAGCAAAGGCACTCACGGCCTTGCAGGGAGCACCCCAGAGACCGGGAACCATATAGAGGGCAAAGGCCAGCGAGCACATACCCAGCATGATACACAGCACGGGCCTTGCCTTCGCTCCACTCCCCTCCACAAGGGAGGGGTCGGGGGTGGGCTCCCCATCACTCTGAAACCTCAGCCATCCCAAGAGATAGGCTCCCAGCAATGCGAAGATGACAATCCAGAGCGAAAGGAACACTTCGCGGTCTAACAGACGCCAACCGTAAGCAAGGTCGGCCACGGAGAAGAACTTCAGGGCAAAAGCCAGTTCGATAAAGCCCAGCAACACCTTGATGGTATTCATCCAAGAGCCTGACTTCGGTGCCTGCTTCAGCCATGTGGGGAACAGGGCAAAGAGCGTGAAAGGCAAAGCCAGGGCTATTGCAAAACCCAGCATTCCGAGCGCAGGCCCCAGAATGCTCCCTTGTGTGCTGACTTCCACCAGCAGGAAACCGATGATAGGTCCCGTACAGGAGAAGCTCACCAGCGTCAGCGTGAACGCCATCAGGAAGATGGAAAGCAGGCCACTGGTTTCACCGGCCTTTGAATCCACCTTATTTGCCCAACTGTCGGGCAACCTTATTTCGAACCATCCGAAGAAACTCAGCGCAAAAACCAGCAGCAGCAGGAAGAAGAAGATATTGAACACGGCATTCGTGGCCAACGCATTGAGCGACGATGCGCCGAAGAGGGCCGTGATCAGCAACCCCAGCGTCAGATAGATCACAATGATAGAGATGCCATATAAGATAGCATCGCGGACGCCTTTCCGCTTATCATCTTTCGAACGCTTCAGGAAGAAGCTCACCGTCATCGGGATGATGGGCCACACACAGGGAGTGAACAGCGCCAGCAATCCGCCCAGCAGTCCCATCAGGAAGACATAAAGCAGCGATCGGTTGCTGCCCGTTTCGCCGTTGAATTTCTGCAGTTCGCCAGTCACAGGCGCCCACAGGGCCGTGGTGTCGAGGGAGAGAGGTTGATGGCTGATGGCTGATGGCTGATGGTTAGGGTTAGGGTTATCGTTAACGTTATCGTTAGCCTCCCCTCCTTTCGGGAGGGGCTGGGGGTGGGCTTCCCCCGTATAGTCAAACTCCACCTGCGTAGGCGGCAGACAGTTCTGATCGTTGCAGGCTCCATATTCCAGGAAGCCCTTGACGTGATATTTCCCGCCCGTCAGCGTATAGCGCTGCACGAAGGTCACGCTATTCTCAAAATAGCGCAACTTCATCCCGAACATTTCATCCCACTGATTGATTTCATTGCCCTGCGCCTTCAGTTTACCTGTAGCCTTGGCCCCATTGGCCGTCTCTGTGGTCAGCGTTGCCGAGATAGGCCCGTCGTCGGGCAGTCCTGTGGAATACACGTGCCACCCCTTGTCTATTCTGCCCGTAAAGATTACGTCCACCTCAGAGGGCGACACCTGTTTCTGGCTCACCGAGAAGTGAACCGGGTTCTGCATTTGTGCCATAGCGAGGATGCTCATAAGCATCAACGTCGCCACCGTCATGATTCTTTTCATACCGATTTATTTTCAAGTGCAAAGATACGATTAAGCGAGCACAAATGCAAAAGAAAGCTCGCTTTTTTTGTTTTGTCGAGCGAAAGTATCTTATGAAAAGATACGATTAAGCGAGCACAAATGCAAATAAAACCCGTTTTAATTCATCTTTAATCCTTCATCTTTCATCTTTTCAGCGGACTCAGGCATACGCTTGCTCGTGAACACCGGCCACGGCACGGCCGCTGGGATCGTTCAATTGCTTGAAAGCTTCATCCCATTCACGGGCAATAGCTGTGCTACAGGCCACCGAAGCCTCCTGAGGCACCGAACGGGCAGCACTCTCAGAGGGGAAATGTTCGGCGAATATGCTACGGTAGTAATATTCTTCCTTACAGAGGGGCGTGTTCACGGGGAAGCGTTCTGCAGCATGAGCCATCTGCTCGTCGGTGACCTGAGCCGCCGTCATCTCCTTCAGGGTGTCAATCCAGGAATATCCCACGCCGTCGGAGAACTGTTCCTTCTGCCGCCACGCCACGGCCTCGGGCAGCATCGATGCAAAGGCTTCGCGCACAATCCTCTTCTCAATCTCACGGCCCGGACACATCTTGGCCGCAGGATTCAGGCGCATAGCCACATCCAGGAACTCCTTGTCGAGAAACGGCACACGTCCTTCCACGCCCCATGCACTCAGGCTCTTGTTGGCCCGCAGGCAGTCGTAGAGATGGAGTTTCCCCAGCTTGCGCACCGTCTCATCGTGAAACTCTTCGGCCGTGGGGGCTTTATGGAAATAGAGATAGCCGCCAAAGATTTCGTCGGCCCCTTCGCCCGACAGAACCATCTTAATGCCCATCGACTTGATGACGCGTGCAAGCAGATACATCGGAGTAGATGCCCTGACGGTGGTAACGTCGTAAGTCTCCGTGTAATAGATCACGTCGCGGATGGCATCAAGGCCCTCCTGAATGGTATAGTTGATTTCGTGGTGAACGGTGCCGATATGCTCTGCCACCATCCGAGCCTTCTCCAAGTCAGGAGCGCCCTTGAGTCCTACGGCAAAACTATGAAGCCGCGGCCAATAGGCTGGACTGCGCGAATCGTCCTCTATGCGGTGGGGAGCATATTTCTGGGCGATGGCTGATATGACAGACGAATCGAGTCCTCCGGAAAGAAGCACGCCATAGGGCACATCACTCATCAATTGCCGGCGGACAGCATCTTCCAGCGCTTTCTGAATATCGTCGGCCGACGCCTCATTGTCCTTCACGTTACCATAGTTCATCCAGTCGCGCACGTAATAACGCCTGACGCCCGGCTTTCGGCTCCAGTAATAGCATCCAGGCAGGAAAGGCTCATACCGTTCACACTGGCCTTCCAGGGCTTTCAGTTCGGAGGCCACATAAACCTTCCCGTCGCCATCATATCCGATATAAAGAGGGATCACGCCAATAGGGTCGCGGGCAATGATAAACTCATCGCGCGCCTCGTCGTAGAGGGCAAAGGCAAAGATACCAGAAAGCGATTCCAGGAAACTGACGGGCGAAACGGAGGAACCGTCTCCTACCGAGTCGCGCCACTGCCGATAAAGAGCGAGAATCACCTCACAGTCGCTACCCGTCTGGAAGGCATAACGGTCCTTGTACTGACGGCGGATGTCTTTATGGTTGTAAATCTCTCCGTTTACGGCCAGCACCTGTTTGCCATCTGGCGAGAAAAGCGGTTGTCGGCCCGATTCGGGATCAACGATAGAGAGGCGCTCATGGGCCAGGATGGCCGAGCCGCCGCAATAGATTCCACTCCAGTCAGGTCCGCGATGACGGATTTTCTTACTCATGCGCAAGGCTTTCTGCCTCAGCGCGTCCGACTGTTCTGCTATATTGAATATTCCTACGATTCCACACATAACGATTATGATTTAATTGCAGTTTTAATAAAATCCATAAAAAGGGGATGGGGATGGAGCACCGTGCTCTGGTATTCGGGATGAAACTGTGTGCCGACAAACCATTTCAGGTTGGGAATCTCCACGATTTCCACCAGGTCAGAGGCTGGATTAAGTCCCGACGGTTCCATGCCGTGGGCCTTGAAATCGGAGAGGAAACGGTTGTTGAATTCATAGCGGTGGCGGTGACGTTCGCGCACCAATGTCTCTCCGTAGATGGCAGCCACTCGAGAGCCAGCCTGCAACTCACAGTCGTAGGCTCCCAGCCGCATGGTTCCGCCCATCTGGGAGACACTCTTCTGTGCTTCCATCAAGTCGATGACATTCTCCGTAGTCAGGGCATTGATTTCCGTACTGTTGGCCTCCTTCATCCCGAGCACATGGCGTGCAAACTCTATGACCATCATCTGCATACCCAGACAGATGCCGAAGCAGGGTACATCGTGCTCACGGGCATATTGGACAGCCAGAATCTTACCTTCTATGCCCCGTTGTCCGAAGCCCGGACAAATAACGAGCCCATGCTGCGCTTTCAGCAGGTCCCAAGAGGATGATGCGCCGGTATTACAGGGTTTCGCGGCTGATTCTTCCTCCAACTTCTCGGCACTGATGAAAGTTATCTCCACCTTCCTGTGATGATAGGTAGCAGCGTGGCTTAGACTCTCGCTGATACTCTTGTAGGCATCCTGTAAGTCGTATTTTCCCACCAGGCCGATACGCACTATCTCCGTGGCCGTACGGCGCAACTCCAAGAAATGGTTCCAGGGACCCAGCATCGGCGTTTCCCCCACAGGGATACCCATCTTGCGAAGAATAGCAGCATCGAGCCCCTGGCGCTGCATGTTAACCGGAACCTCATAGATACTAGGCAGGTCCTCACTCTGGATGACACACTCCAAGGCCACATTGCAGAAACTGGCCACTTTCAGTCTTACAGAGTCGTTCAGGTGCAGTTCTGTTCGCAGTATGAGGATATCGGGCTGAATGCCCGCTGCCTGCAGTTCCTTCACACTATGCTGAGTGGGCTTTGTCTTCAGCTCGCCAGCTGCTTTGAGATAAGGCACATAAGCGAGATGCACGCACACGGCATCCCGTCCCAGCTCCCACTTCATCTGGCGGATAGCTTCCAGGAAAGGTGCACTCTCGATATCACCGATGGTGCCACCTATCTCTGTGATGATAAAGTCGTATTCGCCGGTTGTCTCAGCCAGAAAGCGGATACGCCGTTTGATTTCATCCGTGATATGGGGCACTACCTGAATGGTCTTGCCTAGATAGTCTCCCCGACGCTCCTTATCTATAACCGACTGATATATCCGGCCTGTAGTCATCGAGTTGGCACGTGTGGTTTCAATACCCGTGAACCTTTCATAATGCCCCAGGTCGAGATCCGTCTCCATGCCGTCGGCCGTCACGTAGCATTCACCATGCTCATAGGGATTCAGCGTGCCGGGATCGATGTTGATGTAGGGATCAAACTTCTGAATCGTAATCTTGTAGCCACGGGCCTGCAGCAGTTTGCCGATGGAGGCCGAGATGATACCCTTCCCCAAACTGCTTACCACGCCGCCCGTCACGAATATATATTTAGCCATCTTTCCCTGCTATTCTAATCCTTTGCCTTCAGATAACGGTCCACGGCTTCGGCCGTCTGTATGCCACTGGCCATGGCACGAACCACAAGGCTGGCGCCAGTCTTGGAATCGCCACAGATAAATACTTTCTCCGGATATTCAGGATGTTCTGGCTTCAGGAAACCCATGGCGAGCAACACCAGTTCGGCCTTGATGATCTCGGGCTTACCTTTCTCCACCATCAGCGGACGTCCGCCATCGGGATTCGGCACCCAATCAATCTCCTGCACACGAACACCGGTCAACCTTCCATCCTTGCCAAGAAACTCCAGCGTGTTGATATTCCAGCGGCGCGTACAGCCTTCCTCATGGCTGGAAGTGGTCTTCAGCGTTCGTGGATAATTGGGCCACGGGTTGTTCGGATCTTCAGGACCTGCAAGCGGCATGGGCATGATTTCTATCTGCGTAACGCTCTTGCATCCCTGTCGATGAGCCGTTCCGATACAGTCGCTGCCGGTATCGCCACCACCGATGACAAGCACGTCCTTTCCTTTTGCCGTGATGCGATCCTCTTTCGAGAACTCCATTCCGGCCAGCACCCTATTCTGCTGTGAGAGGAGTTCCAAGGCAAAATGGACACCCTTCAGCTCACGACCTGGCACTTTGAGATCTCTTGCCGTTGGCGTGCCCGTCGCAATTACCACTGCATCTGCATCGTCGATAGAATCGATGGAATCAACTGTTTCGCCAAAACGGAAATCAATGCCTTCCTCTTCAAGAAGTCGGATGCGACGGTCAATGACGGCCTTGTTCAGTTTAAAGTTAGGAATACCATAGCGCAACAGTCCACCGGCATTTTCGTTCTTCTCATAGACCGTCACCTGATAGCCCAGCAGATTCAGTTTGTTGGCAGCCGCCAGACCAGCAGGACCTGAGCCTATCACGGTAACCTTCTTACCGTTCCTTACAGGATGCTGAATCGTGATGTAGCCTTCGCGGAACGCCCCTTCTGTGATGGCACACTCATTCTCACGGTTGGTCGTAGGTTCGTGCTCCATCAGATTCAGCACACAAGCCTTCTCACAAAGGGCAGGACATACCCTCCCCGTAAATTCTGGGAAAGGATTGGTAGCAGCAAGCAGCTGGTATGCCTTTTCCCACTCTCCCTTGAAGAGTGCGTCGTTCCATTCAGGCGGTTTGTTGCCCAGCGGACAAGCCCAGTGGCAGAACGGTACGCCACAGTCCATACAGCGTGAAGCCTGCGTGCGGCGGTCTTTCGAATTCAATGTCTGTTCAACTTCTCCGAAGTCGTGGATTCTGTCGTGAAGAGGACGGTAGCCTGCCTCTTGACGGTGTATAGTCAGAAATGCTTTGGAATCTCCCATTTTTTAGTCGTTTTGATGTTTAATAATCTCTCTGCACATCAGCAATCTTCTGTTGCAGTTTACGCATCTGCTCCTCCTGCAGCACCCGTTTGTATTCGATGGGCACCACCTGGATAAAGTCTTCCACATAGTGCTGCCAGTCGTCCAACATCGTACGGGCGAGCTTCGAGCCTGTATAGAGATAGTGCTGGCGGATTAGTTCATGCAGTTCTTTGCGGTAGCTGGCCTCCTCCACCAGATTGATTTCCACCATATCCATATTACAATAATAATCGAATGTGTGGTGACGGTCCCATACATAAGCCACACCTCCCGACATGCCTGCTGCGAAGTTGCGCCCTGTTTCGCCGAGAACGACTACCCTGCCTCCGGTCATATACTCACAGCAATGGTCGCCTGCACCCTCGATAACGGCAATGGCTCCTGAGTTGCGCACGCCAAAACGTTCACCCACCTTACCGTTCACATACAGTTCGCCGCTGGTGGCTCCATAGAGTCCGGTGTTTCCGGCTATGATATTGTCCTCCGCGGCAAAGTTGCTTCTCACGGGCGGCAGGATGGCAATACGTCCGCCAGAAAGTCCTTTGGCGAAATAGTCGTTGGTCTCACCTTCGAGCTTGAAGTTCACTCCTCCTACGAGAAAGGCGCCAAACGACTGTCCTGCGGAGCCCTTAAATCTCACATTGAGAGTCTCTCGGGGCAATGCAGCCTCACCGTAGCGCTTGGCAATGACGCCTGAGAGCATGGCTCCCACGGCGCGGTCGGTATTCTTGATGGCATAATCGAGGTTTACTTCATGACAATGCTCAATAGCCGACTGGGCTGCACCGATCATCTGCTGATCGAGAATATCAGAGAAATCGCGCTCCATGTCTCGGGTGTGTCGCAACGTTCCATCCTCCCGGAAGAGCATACGGTTCAGGTCGAGCACCGAGTCCTGCTGCGCTATCAGTTCAGTATGCCCGATGATATCATTCAGCGAGCGATAGCCCATCTGCGCCAGATACTCGCGCACCTCCTGGGCCAGGAACGTGAAATAGTTGACCAGATGGTCGGCCTTGCCCATGAAATGCTCACGCAAGCGCGGGTCCTGAGTGGCCACGCCCATCGGACAGGTATTCATGTTGCATTTACGCATCATCACGCAACCGAGAACGATCAGGGCGGTGGTTCCGAAACCGAACTCATCAGCTCCGAGCAATGCCATCAGAACTATGTCGCGTCCGGTCTTCAATTGTCCGTCCACCTGCAGGCGCACCTGAGCGCGCAGTCCGTTTCTTACCAGTGTCTGCTGGGTCTCGGAAAGTCCGATCTCAGGAGAGATACCAGCGAAACGCATGGATGATGCGGGCGAAGCGCCCGTACCGCCCTCGGCACCGCTGATGACAATGAGGTCGGCCTTGGCCTTTGCCACACCTGCGGCAATGGTTCCCACTCCGCTCTCGGCCACCAGTTTCACGCTGATGGCTACCGTGGGGTTCACGTTCTTCAGGTCGAAGATGAGCTGAGCCAGGTCTTCGATGGAGTAGATGTCATGATGGGGTGGTGGCGAAATCAGGGAAATACCCGGGATGGAGTGGCGGGTGCGGGCAATGATCTCGTTGACCTTGAAGCCGGGCAACTGTCCGCCCTCACCGGGTTTTGCGCCTTGGGCCACCTTGATCTGCAGTTCTTCTGCATTGACCAGATATTCCGTGGTCACGCCAAATCGCCCTGAGGCTATCTGCTTGGTCTTACTCGACAGGCTCACGCCGTCCACATCCGTATGGAAACGCACGGAGTCTTCGCCGCCTTCACCGGTATTTGAACGGGCTCCCAGGCGGTTCATGGCCAGACAGATGGTCTCGTGCGCCTCCTTTGACAGAGCACCAAACGACATGGCTCCCGTTACGAAATGCTTCACAATCTCACTGACCGGTTCCACCTCGTCTAGCGCAATGGCGGTCTTACCGGTTGCTGCTGAAATGCTGAGGAGGTCGCGGATGAATATCGGTTCCTGCTTCTGATCTACAAGTCGCGTGAACTCCTTGAACTTCTGATAGTCACCGCGGCGGCAGGCCAGTTGCAGCGTGGCTATGGTTTCGGGATTCCAAGCGTGGCTGATACCGTCCTTGCGCCAATGGAACTGGCCCTGGTTCTGCAGGAATGAGGTATCGGCAGCAGCGCATGAGGCATCCCTGCGAGCGATGGCGTCGGTGGCTATCTTCTCCAGACCGATACCGCCGATGGTGCTCACCTCCGTGCCGAAGTAGGCGCGCAGGAGTGATTCGCTCAGTCCAACGCTCTCGAATATCTTCGCTCCGCGATAGGAGCGGATGGTGGAGATGCCCATCTTAGCCATGATCTTGAAGAGGCCTTTCTTCACAGCCTTGACGTAGTTGGCCTCAGCCGTGGCATAGTCTTCCTGAATCTTGCCGCGGCGGACCAGGTCGTCCAGGATGGCAAATACCATATAGGGGCACAGAGCCGATGCGCCGTAGCCCAGCAGTAGGGCGGCATGCATGGTCTCACGGATTTCGCCGCTCTCCACGATAAGCGCGGTCTGTACGCGTTTTCCGACCGATATCAGATAGTGATGAACGGCAGACACGGCAAGGAGTGAGGGAATCAATAGCCCCCCTCCCGTCCCCCCTTGGGGGGATGATTCATCTTCCCTATCGGTGAGGATGATATAGTTGTAGCCGTCATCAACGGCTTTCTCGGCATCGCTGCAGAGTCTGTCGAGTGCCATCCGCAGGTTTTCGCCGGCCTGCTTGCCGCGGGCCTCCCCGCCTTCAGCGGTGGGCTGGGGATAGGCTAGCGAGAGCTTGATGGTATTGAATCCTTTATAGCGGATGTTACAGAGGATATCCAGCTGGGTATTGTTGAGGATGGGATGCGGCAGACGCACCATCTTGCAGTTGGTTTCATCGGGATTGAGGATGCCGGAGCCCACGCGTCCGATATATTCCGTGAGCGACATCACCAGATTTTCACGGATGGAGTCGATGGCGGGGTTCGTCACCTGGGCAAACTGCTGGCGGAAATAGTTGAAGAACACCTGGGGCCTCGTGGAGAGTACGGCCAGCGGTGTGTCGTTGCCCATGGCTGCCGTCGGCTCCAGGCCGCCCGTGGCCATCGGTATGATGGTCGAGCTGATGTCCTCCTCTCCATAGCCGAAAAGCAGTTCTTTCTGCAGCAAGTTGCCGACGCCGTTCTCCACGTGGCGGCCGCTCTTCAGCTTCTCCAACTGGATGCGGTTCGTGGAAAGCCATTGATGATAGGGATGCTCTGAAGCCAGCTGCTTCTTGATTTCGCCGTCATAGTATATCTTGCCTTCCTGCGTATCGATGAGCAGTATTTTGCCGGGTTGCAGACGGCCTTTTTCTGCCACTTCCGATGGATCGAAATCCATTACGCCTACTTCGCTTGCCACCACGATGGTGTCGTTCTTGGTAATGGTGTAGCGGGCTGGTCGCAAGCCGTTGCGGTCGAGCATGCCTCCTGCAAAACGTCCGTCGCTGAACAGCAATGCAGCGGGTCCGTCCCACGGTTCCATCAGGATGGAGTGATACTCGTAGAAGGCCTTCAAGTCGTGGGATATCGGATTCTTGTCGTTGAACGATTCGGGTACAAGTATAGCCATGGCGTGGGGCAATGACATGCCCGACATCACAAAAAACTCCAGCACATTGTCGAGCGATGCCGAGTCGCTCATGTCGGGCTGCACGATGGGCGTTATCTCAGCCACATCACCCAAGGCTTCGCTGCTGAGCACACTCTCACGGGCCTTCATCCAACCACGGTTGCCGCGGATGGTATTGATTTCACCGTTGTGAGCTAACAAGCGAAAGGGCTGGGCCAGTGACCAGGTAGGAAATGTGTTTGTGCTGAATCGAGAGTGCACCAGCGCCAGCCCACTTGTGAAATAGGGATTCGACAAATCGGTGAAATACTGTCTGACTTGCATCGACGACAGCATACCCTTGTAGATGATATTCGTGTTGCTCAGCGAGCAAATGTAGAAGTCCTTGTCATGAATGCGTTTTTCTATCTTCTTCCTGATGATGTACAGTTTCACCTGAAGTGCACGGAGCCCATCATCACTCCTGCCCTCGGAAGCGGTTGCCGCTCCTTCGGTTATAAACAATTGCCTGATGTCGGGTTCCGTGCCCAATGCGCGCTCACCAAGGCATTCCGGATTGGTGGGCACCTTGCGCACATGCATCAGCTGCAGACCTTCGCGCTCTACCTCCTCTATGATGATGCGCAGCACCTCCTGCTGTCGCCGTTCATCCTTCGGCAGAAACACCAGGCCCGTGCCATATTTGCCTTTCTCTGGTACGGGAATACCCTGCAGCAGAATAAACTCGTGCGGAATCTGCACCATAATGCCTGCTCCGTCACCGTCTTTACCAATCTCTGCACCACGGTGCCGCATATTCTCCAGCACGCGCAGTGCGTCATCCACCAACTGGTGACTCTTCCCGCCATGAATGTTAACCACCATACCCACACCGCAGGCATCGTGTTCATATTGGCTTTGATAGAGTCCCTGTTCAATCTTCTTTTCTTTACACTTTGTCATAACACTCTCGATTTAACTTACTATTTGACTGCAAAATTACAGTTTTTACTATCAAAACGAATAATATCCATCCGTTTTTCTATCAAGAAAACAGCAGTAAGTAAACGATTGTTATGCGTGATTGAGAAAATAAAAACAAATTGAAAGAATATTTGTCGATATTCTTTCAATTTGTAAGAAAGCACTAAAATTTACAATCTATCTGCTCATCTGCACGCTTTCCAAAAACAAACGGTGAACCGCCGTATCATCATCCAGTTCCGGATGAAAGGCCGTCACCAGTTGTCGTCCTTGCCGTGCAGCCACCATACGTCCATCCACTTGGGCCAGCACCTCCACCCTATCGCCCACCTTTTCTATATAGGGAGCTCGGATAAAGGTCATGGGCACGCGGTGGTCAATGCCCCGGAATGGTGCCTCGGTGCGGAAACTGCCCAGCTGCCGTCCATAGGCATTACGGCGGGCATCAATATCCATCGTGCCCAAATGCTGGCGGTCGAGCAGGATCAGTCCTGCGCAAGTGCCGAAAGCAGGCAGTCCTTCCTGAATGGACTTACGCACGGAGTCAAAGAGTTGCAGGTCGTGGAGCAACCGCATCATCGTGGTACTCTCACCGCCCGGGATAATCAGCCCGTCTTTCGGTTGTTGCCAGTCGCTCTTCTGCCGCACCTCGAAAGTCTCCACACCCAGCCGCGCCAGCATCTGCCGGTGTTCGATGAAGGCCCCCTGCAGGGCCAGTACCGCTATTCTCATTTTCCGCGCTCTGCCATCAAGAGTTCTATTTCCTGTTCGTTGATACCCACCATTGCCTCACCCAGGTCTTCCGAGAGACTCGCCAGCAAAGCCGCATCGTTGTAGTTTGTAGTGGCTTGCACGATGGCACGCGCACGCTTCTCGGGATTTCCGCTCTTGAAGATACCGCTGCCCACGAACACACCCTCGGCACCCAGCTGCATCATCAATGCCGCATCGGCAGGCGTTGCGATGCCACCTGCGGCAAAGTTCACCACAGGCAGACGTCCGTTGTCGTGCACATAGCGCACCAGTTCATAGGGAGCGCGCAGCTGTTTGGCCGCCTCGAATAATTCATCCTCGCTCATCGACTGCAGCCGACGTATCTCACTCTGCATCATCCGCATGTGGCGAACAGCCTGAACGACATCGCCCGTGCCCGGCTCACCTTTCGTACGGATCATCGTGGCACCCTCATTGATGCGGCGCAGGGCTTCGCCCAGGTCTTTTGCCCCGCAAACGAACGGCACCCGGAAAGTCCGTTTGTCGATATGGTACACATCATCGGCAGGCGAAAGCACCTCGCTCTCATCGATATAGTCAATCTCTATGGCCTGCAGAATCTGCGCTTCGGCAAAATGCCCGATACGGCATTTGGCCATGACAGGGATGGTGACCGCCTCCTGAATACCGCGAATCATCTTCGGGTCGCTCATGCGCGACACGCCTCCCGCAGCCCGTATGTCGGCGGGGATTCTTTCCAAAGCCATTACCGCGCAGGCACCTGCCGCCTCGGCAATGCGTGCCTGCTCAGGGGTAGTCACATCCATAATCACGCCGCCCTTCAGCATCTGTGCCAACTGGCGGTTCAACTGTTGTCTCTCTTGATCCATTTTCTTTTGTGTTTGTGATGTTATTGCTATAAACTTGATTTCCTATACGCCGTGGGTGTCTCACCCGTCAGTTTGCGGAAGAACTTGGTGAAGTGCGACTGCGAGGTGAACCCGTATCGGTAGGCCACCTCCTGGATGGTCAAATCCTTGCTCCGCAGGGCCACCTTCACCCCCTTCAGCAGATACTCGTCGATGAGTTGCTTCGGCGAGACGGCCGCCATGCGCCTGGTCACCTGTGCCAGATAATGACTGCTCACGTTCATTCGGTCGGCATAGAACTGCACGTCACTATGCTCCCGGCAATGACTGGCGATGAGCGAAAGCAGTTCGTTATAGAGTCTGGCGCCTCGTCCCTCCAGATGACCGGCCATAGCCGCCTGACGGTTCACGTAAGCCATCGCCTCGCTGATAGCCTCATCCTTGGTCTTGCCTAATGCCAAACAAGTGGCAATGGCCGTCGAAAACACACCGCGAACGCCATGTTTATCCCAGTCCACCAGACTCTCCACCCGCAACTGGCTCGTAATCACCGAGCACAACGGCAACAGTTCCCGTCGGATTTCCTGTTTCAGGGATTCATCCACCAGTCTTTCACCGCGCGTGGTCAGTTCCACCGGATCGTAAACCACCCACGGCAAGCCGTACTTGCGAAGCATCCTGACCACCACCTGCAACTGTCCGCGATTTCTCAGCATGCCAATCTTCACGGCAGCTGGGCGCACATCATCTATGATCGCCCCCAACTGCTGTTCCAGCACTTGCAGCGGCAAATCATAGAACTCCTGAATGCCCAGCGTGTTCTGAACGGTCACGGTCGTAATGGCCGACAGCGGCGTACCCCCCAAGGCCGTGATGGTACGGATATCCGCCTGAATCCCCGCACCGCCCGTTCCGTCGCTTCCCGTGATGGTCAGCACCGCATGGTTTCCCTCTTCCTTATTGTTCATATCCGCCATTTGTAAATTCTTTTGGCTGCAAAGTAAAACAAAAAAACGGGAACCGCCAAATGCAGCTCCCGTTTTTACAAACGATTTTCCTGTTTATACCATCAATTATGTCAGGGCTTCAGCGTGAAGCCAAACACCAGATAGGCTTTCTGTGCACAGGGATTGCCTGTCACCCCCACAAAGATAGGCACGGAAAACGAGTCGGTAATCCTGATGTCCTTCGTGGCTTTCAGTCCTATATTCGTAACCGCGAAGCCAGTGGTTCCGTAACTGGTAGTAGCGTATGGCACCGCACCGAGCGTAGCCGTCCATTCGCAGGTGGCCAGACGGAAGGGAGCATTCACTTCGAAATAGGAACTGTAAGCCCGTTTGCCGTCTTTGTTCACGCCGTCGTTACCGGCAAAGTTGGTGTACCACTGAGCTTTCACCACGCCGAAGTCATAACCCACAAAGGCCTCAAACACATGATTCGTGCCATGGGCATCATACTTGAAATAGCGGGCATCGGGGTCCTGTCCTACGCTGAACCAATAGTCCGTGATGCCAACGTTCAGTCCGCCGGTGGTATAACTGAGGGTCAGGTCAAACTCCTTTGTATCCGACGACTCCGTCAGTCCCACACTTCCCCAGGCCGTCAGGCTCAGTCCTTTCCAGGCCACGCCCAATGTGGGTTGCAACGAAACGTTGCCCGCATCCAGTCCGCGCCAGATATACTGGTTCACCACATCGGCCGCAATGGTCGTTTCCACTTTCCCGTTCTCCTGTGCCGTGGCAGCCGTACTCATCAGCACCGCCATAGCCAACGGCCATAATCTTCTTACCTTTTTCATCATTCTTTCTTTTTATTTAGTTATAGCAGGCCTCTCCGTGCTCATACACATCCAGACCTTCCTCTTCGATACGCTTGTCACAACGCAGACCCAGCGTGTACTTGATACCATAGAAAACAACCAGTCCCATCACGAAAGCCCAGGCACAGACGGCCAATGCTCCCAAAGCCTGAACGCCCACGGTAGTCTCCGTTCCGTTCAAGGACGGGTTCACGAACACACCGGTAAGGATTGTTCCCACAATGCCACCTACACCATGCACACTGATAGCACCGACAGGATCGTCAATTCGGAGTTTCTTATCAATAAACGAAACAGAGTAGCACATTATTGCGGAAGTGACCAAACCAATGACGGCAGCAGCCCAAACATCCACACAATCACAACCTGCCGTAATGCCTACCAATCCAGCCAGAATACCGTTGCAAACCATCGAGAGAGAGGGCTTGCCATCCACAATCCACGTATAGGCCAATGCAGCGAGACCTCCCGTGGCAGCTGCCATATTAGTGGTTATGAAAACATGGGCCGTGTGGATGGCACTCTCTCCCGTAATACTCAATTCCGAACAAGGGTTAAAACCGAACCATCCCATCCAGAGACAGAACACACCCAAGGCACACAGCGCCAGATTGTGTCCCGGAATGGCCCGGCTGCGCTTTGCACGGTCATACTTTCCGATACGTGGCCCCAAGGCCATGGCTCCTGCCAGGGCCAGCATACCGCCGCAGGCATGCACCAGCGTGCTGCCGGCAAAGTCGTGGAATCCAAGTTCTGCGAGCCATCCGCCACCCCAGCCCCAGTGACCAGAAATGGGATAGACAAACGCAGAGATGAGCACAGAGTAGATCAGATAGTTCGAGAACTTGGTACGTTCAGCCATCGCACCGCTCACAATCGTGGCCGCCGTGGCACAAAACATCGTCTGGAAAATAAAGAATGCCGGCACCGGCAGGTTCTCATTACCGCCATTGGAACGGAAGAAAAGACCGTCCCACCCCATGAAACCATGGTCAGTACCGAACATCAGCGAGAAACCGACGATCCAGAACAACACGCTTCCGCACATGAAATCGCAGAAATTCTTCATCAGGATGTTAGCCGTATTCTTCGAGCGCGTCATGCCCGCCTCCACCAAGGCAAAGCCAGGCTGCATCCAGAACACGAGCATTGCACCCAACAACACCCACAGCGTATCCACACCGCTGATACTGTCTATTGCCGAAACTAAAAACAAACGTGTCATAATCGTTACCCTTTCCTTTTAATTACTTCTTATCCCTCAGCACCGTGTCGCCGTTCTCGCCCGTACGGATGCTGTAGGTGTCAATCATATCACTCACGAAAATACGGCCGTCGCCCACCTCGCCCGTATGGGCCACGCGCAGGATCACCTTGATGGTAGGCTCCAGAAACTGGTCGCGGCACACAATCGTGATGGCCACGCGCTCTATCACATCCGTAGAATACTGCACACCACGGTAAATTCTCTCCTGACGACTCTGGCCGATACCATGCACGTCATGATACTCAAACCAGTCAATGTCTGACGAAAGCAAGGCCTCTTTCACCTCTTCAAACTTCGTCTTCCTGATAATTGCTTCAATCCTTTTCATACCTTATTATATTTAATAGTCACCTGAAACCAACCATCTTGTTAGTTTCCTGCTGCAAAATTAATACAAATTGAAAGCATTTTGACAATTACCCAAACAAAATGATTCAAAATAATTGTTTGAAGTTTCTGTTTGATTTGTTTATTTCTTGTTTTGATTGCAAACTGTAAGCGTAATTGTTTTATTTACTTACAGTTTGTAATCCACGAATCAATTTTTGACTCCTGCCACTTATTTGCTGAAATTTTACGGTCTGCCCAAACGTCGAAAGACAGTGGGGCAAACGTCGAAAGAGATTTGGAATCGCTCCCGATTCATCATACCTTTGCAATGTCAAAAAGACAAAAACAGAGTCTGGCGACACAAAACAGATTATTAACAATTAAAAAGCAAAGGATATGAAAAAAAATGACGGCGAGCCAAAGCCGCTCATCACCCATCTGACGATGAAAGCCGTAGAGGAAATGCTGCCCCGCGACCGCTTTCTGCGCATCCACCGGTCGTACATCATCGCCGTCGACAAGATAAAGAAAGTGGACCGCAACGACTGCGTCTATATCGGCCGTGAAGTCATCCACATCCCCGACGGCTACCTGCCGGCCTTCAAGTCGTTCATGGAAACCCGGACATTCAGATAAACAGCGTGGCACCTTCCGTGGAGAAGGCGTAATTTTGCAGCGAGATTTGAGTAAAGTTGCAATAAGAATTGAGTAAAATCTACAATCGTTTTGGGTATGACTTATATACGAAAGCAATATCACACACGGGCGGTGTTTCTTTGGAGGATTTCCTAAGTTGTGATATTGAAAGTCTGCTTAATCAGGAATAATTGTAGCGGATTAGAATAAGATTCTTGTTTAAAAACAGAAGACTATGTTCATTCGAATCTTTTTCTTTCACTCCTAAAACTAAATTGCAGAAAATAAACATCATTTCTCCGTATAGTATGCGAAAGTTTTTGTATATTTGCAGCATTATTTTCCTTTTGTAACAAAATGAACAACAAAGAACCTGGATACGTTTACATACTGACCAATCCCAGTTTTCGTGAAGACTGGGTGAATCCGAAGAGGACATTCTCTCCGCAACGCAGAGACAATTGGCAGGACGTGTCTGAAAACAAAAAAACATAGAACGCCAGTTTTATGCTCAGATGCGTATTTCGGAGCACAGTAAAGAAACATGTTAAAAATATATCTTGATTGGAATATCATTAGCTACCTCAAAAACGAGGAATACCATGAGTTGCGCAATTATATTACGCAAGTCAAGGACTACTTTATTTTTCCATACTCGAGGGCTCATATTCAAGACTTGTACCAATCTAAATTTCCCACTAACATAATAAAGTACGAACAAGATCTAGATACACTTACATGGATTTGCCAGACTCATTTGATAGAGTATAACAATAGCACAGACGCGCCATATCCATATGAATGTACACCTCGTCAATATATAGAAAGAGAGTCTTTGACTTTACAAGCTTACAAATCAGGATTTGAATCAATAAGTTTCACGGAACTTATTAAGTCAATGATGGATGAAACAACATTTGAAAGTATTCGAAATTATCTCTTTACTACACTATTAGATAATCCTATAGAAAATCCCAATAACGGATTACTTATCCGAAATTTATGGGATGCCATAATCTTTTTACTTGACAATTTATCTTCGATACTAAAAAACAAAAAGCTAGAGGTAGAGATATACAAGTCAATGTGCAGAATTGAAGGAGAAAGAAGTATGCAAGAAATGCAGAACATAGACAGTTCTGATATTTTTGATTACTTAAACGAACTATGCGTCTCGAGAACTAATAAGAACTTAACCGACACCATTCTTGCCACTCTTGAAAAAACAAATGGAATAAACAGTTACAACTATTTTCTTGCGGAATATACAACTCTTGCATTATGTGGTTATAGCCGAGATAAAAAACGGAACATCCTTAACATTATGACGGATGCACTTCATGCGTATTATGCGATGCGTTGCGATGTACTTGTGACAAAGGATGGTGGCATGAAAAAGAAAGCCCAGGCAGAATTTACTCGTTTTAATTCACCGACCAAAATTATTACAATTGAAGAATTACGCTCATTTCTAAATACAGAAATGCATAACCAATATAATCTTTATTATATTTGGCATGAAGTGATCCCGAAATATTCAAAAGGCGAAGACCGTGGAGATGGGAGATTTGCATTCAAAAACATCCCATCACCTATTTGGGGGTTATTCACCAACTGCATCAAAATACCAGAAGTGCCAAACGCTTTAGCATTAAAAATAAACCTTGTTCCTAATGGTTATGTTTACTATACAGAGCTAGAACGTTTCTTTTATTATGTGGTGAACAAATTATCTGAAAAGCAAAAGGCTCTTTTTCAGAAAGAAGTTATCGATAAATTCCTGACAAGAGATAAAGGAATTATTCTTTCTATTAGAACATTCTTCTATTACAAAAGAAGGCAAATAGAAATCATTGCAGATCCTGAATCGGAAGTCCCACTTCCAATGGTAATAATCCGTGAACGAGCAAAAGACAGTTTTGCTTGAAATAATTACCGCCACACTAAATTGAAAAATGGTCATATTACCAGCAATAATACGCCATTTAAAACTTTTTTCATAAAAAACACATGCGATGTCGCAACATTTTTGTATCTTTGCAGCATAAAGGCGTTGTCAGGCCTTGCGCACGTTAAGCTAATGCCATCGGGCGGCTGGTGCGACAAACGATTTTGCAGAATGGCGGAATGCAAAAATAACAGTCAGTTTCTTTGGAAATGGGAGTATAGAGCAGGTCCCCGAGTATGCAAATCTTGGCCTTTTTTCATTCATTCCCAGGTGATTACACGCCATAGGGGTGTTAATCACCCAGAAATGTAGGCTAATGACAGGTTTAAGTCCATAGTTCCTTATATATATTAGGTGTTAATCACCCAGAAATGTAGGCTAATGCCAGGTGGTAGAGCCAAACGTCAGCATCCACGACCGGTGTTAATTACCCTGAAATGAGGCTAATGACAGGCAAGACCCGCACCTCGCCCGCAACCAGCAGGGTGTTAATCACCTAGAAATGTAGGTTAGTGAGATTATGAAAGAAGTATTTGTATTGGAATTGCCTTTACAAGTTGAGAAATATCAGGCAGATATTCTCAACAAGCGTTACGAGCAGCTTCGCCAATTGTACAACTTTGTACAGGGCAAATTGCTCAGACAATATAGATACTTTGAACAAATGGACGAGTTTCGTGCTTGCAAGACATTCAAGGAGAAAAAAGATTTCTTCAGAAGTCATCCATTTCATATCAATGGAATTTTAAGTAATAATAAAGAATTACTTAACATTACTTTTGATGAGTATGGAATCAATGGCTTCGTAGGAAAGTTGGGCAAAAAGCGAGTTAGCGCTAACACCACTTATGCCGATCTTGGTATTACATCCACTCTTTTAGACAGACTATCCCTTGCTGTTTGGGCTGCGTGGGAGAAGATGCTTTATGACAATCATGCTAAAAGAATTTCATTCAAAAAGCATGGCGAACTGAACATTTTCGGAAGCAGAAAGAAAACAAACGGAAGTGGGAAGAAGGTGTTTTCGGGTATGGAGTTGCATCTTGAAAAGATGGAAGTGGCCATTAAAATAAATGGCAAGATCGGAAAAGCGGCAAAATTTATTACGTTGCCCATTTTACACAATCCCAAGCATGCTGAATATGAAATGTGGGCACTGAAAGACGGATCTGATAGCGTTAAAGTTCTTACTGTAGTTCGTCGTATGGTGCGAGGACAGTATAAGTACTATCTCCAGATGAGCATCGAAGGCGAGAAACCACAAAAAGGCAGATCTCTGGGCAAAGGAAATGTTGGCATAGATTTGGGGCCAACAACCGTCGCTGTTTCAGGTGAGAATATTGTCAGCATTGACAAACTGGCTCCGAAATGCGATAACATTCAGAAAGAGATAACCTGGCTGGCACGAAAGATTGACCGTAGCCGCCGAGCAAACAATCCGCAAAATTTCAATGAGGATGGAACCATAAAACGTGGTGTCCGTCTTGTATGGAAAAAGGATAAAGACGCTAAGCGATATGCCGCCCTAAAACGTAAAATGGCTGAGCTACAGCGCCGACAGGCAGCCATTCGCAAACAACAACACATAGACAGAGCCAATGATCTTTTGAAAGAAGGAGATACTTTTATCGTGGAAAACAACCAGATAAGCGGATGGACACGAAGAGCCAAAGAGACCAAAGTAAATGAGAAAACTGGAAAGATTCAGAAAAAGAAACGCTTTGGCAAATCCGTAGCCAACCATGCGCCATCTATGTTCGTCACCATCTTAGAAAACAAAGTTAAATCACTTGGTGGTCAGGTGGTGAAAGTTGACACCCAAAATGCTGCCAGCCAATATGATTTTACAAACGACAGTTTCAAAAAACACGAACTGAAGGAACGTAGCGTAACATTATCGAATGGCGACACCCATCAACGCGATATGCTTGCAGCTTTCAATCTGCAGCACCTTAAATATGACGAAGAAGAGAAGAAGCAATACGACAAAGAAACAATGGTCCAACACTATGAACGTTTCTGCGAAATGGAGCAAGAAGAAATCACACGATATAAGAATAAAGAGAAGAAAGATGATCGGACAACTATAGGTGCATTGGATTTACGATAACTAAACTGGCATGAAGAAAATAAATCACACGAACAGGTCTTTCAAATAGATAGGATATGGAAAAGAAAACCATCTTCGGGAAGGTGGCCAACTACAAGGAATTGCACGTCTATCAGAAGTCTGAGGTGCTAGTCCTATTGACGGATGTCTTCTGTAAGCGTTTCCTGCCACTTTACGGTGACCGCCGCGTTGACCAGATGAATATGGCTGCCCGTTGCGGGAAACAGAACATCGTAGAAGGTTGTGAGGAGGGGCTGACAAGCAGCAAGATGGAAGTGAACCTGGTGAACGTGGGCAGAGCCAGTTTCCAAGAACTGCGTGAGGACTATGAGGATTATCTGAAGAGAAACAACCTCCCCATTTGGGACAAGGATCATCCACGCTTCGACGGAATGGTGAACTTCTGTCGGCAAAACAACCGTTGGGAGGCCTACCAAGAGCTTGCCTCGAAACTGTCGGCAGAAGAGTTTTGCAACATGGCTCTCAGCCTTTGCCATATCACCGACAAGATGTTCGACGGGTATCTGAAACACCTGGAGAAGCGCTTTATTGAAGAAGGCGGCATCAAGGAGCGGATGCATGCCGCACGCACCGGCTACCGAGAGGGCATTGACCGCCGCCTTCGCGAACTGGAAGCCGAGAATCAGCGGCTAAAAGCTGAAAACGAAGAACTTAAGAGCAGGCTTAGCAGGGCTGATAGGGACTAGTTGCACTAGGGGGCTAGTGCTACTAGTTCTTCTAGTGCTACTAGATTTACTAGGGTTACTAGGGTTACTATGGTTACTAGCAGCCCCCAAAAAACTTCACCGCAGGGTGCAAGACATTCATGGTCTGCACTTTGCGGTGAAGGGTTTTGATGGCCGTGGTTAGAGGAGCACTACGCGATAGACGTTGCCCAGATGGTTGTGGATGCGGTCGAAACCCAGGCGCAGGAGCAAGCGGCCAAAATGGGTTTCCGACTCTTCGCGCAGCAGACGGCCGTTGTGCTTCTGCAGGATATTCATCAGCTGACGGGCGGAAAGTTCCTGACAGGCCTCACCCTCTCCCGGACGACGGAAGAAGCGGAGCACGAGGCGCTCCAGATCGGAAACTACGTAGTAGGGCTGGTTGTGGAGTTCCATCTCGGCCTCATCGGCCTTGGTGAAATGGCACGGCAGCCCGCTTTCCACCTCATGGATCAACTGGGCATAGAGCTGATCGTGGTCGATGCCCGCGACGTTGATCACGCTTTCGGGCTCCAGAATGAGGAAACGGCGCGATCCGGTGCGGTCGGTGAGCAGCTGGCGCTGGTTGCTGGTGCCCACAAACGAGGCGATGCGCGGCAACAGGTTGAAGTTGGTCTTATAGGCTTTCACGAACGAAGGGCGCAGCGTCTGCATGAGCGTCTTCAGGTCGGGCATCTTCTTCGACGGCAGTTTGTCGAACTCGTCAATGTTGACCAGCGCGAACTCCACCAGCTTGCGCTCGGCGTTGGAACGCGAAGAGAGCGAATAGTCGTCGGTGTAATAGTCGGCCAACTGCTCGGGCAGCAGTTCGTGGAGGAAGGTACTCTTGTGCAATCCCTGGCGCGGACTGACCAGGAGCAGCATCACGGCATTGGCATGGCGGGCATCGCGGCCCAGCCATTGCGCTACAACGGCCCGCAACCAAAGTCGCATCATGCGGCGGCAATAGTCGGATGAATTCACGCGGCTAATGAGTTCGGAGACGCGATCCGTGCCATCCCACCGTCCGCGCACCTGCTCCAGATAGGCCGTCACGGGATGATAGTCGGTGGCCAGACGGCTCTTGATGCGCTGCACGACCAGGCTTTTCAGGCAATAGACGCGTCCTTCGTCCTGCACGCTGTTCATCACCGAGTTCAGCTGGCGCTCATCGAGGGGCAGCCACGGTTCGTCCGCGTCGCGGCGGCGCAGTTCATAACTGTCGCGAACCACGTTGTGGCGGAACTCATAATGACTTGCGAGGAAGGCCGTCATCTCGCGGATGGGCAGCAGATAAGCTTCCTTGCGTTGTTCGTAACTGGCCTGCTGCGAGGCTTTTACTGATTTTTTGGCCAGTTCCTCGCGTTGGCGGAGCAACTGGTTCTGGGTTTCCAACTGGCCGATGTACGCGTTGCACTCGGCCAACTTTCTACTGATGTTCAATATGTTCATAATCGTTCGAATTTGGTTAAAAATCTACTGCAAAGATAATGCGGAAAGGGTCTTTTGTCAAGGGATTTTTTTTACGAATTTGCCCGCCGGCGCGCAAATTCCTTCCAAAGTCAAGCTATCGTCCAAAGCAGCCGCAACACTTCTCCAAAATATGCTTGCGAGGCATTGCTGACGTTCGTCAGCAATATTACCGATAAGTGTCAGCAACATTGCCGACCTACGTCAGCAATGCAAAAGAATGCTAAATCGGAGAATAGTTTGTGGGTGCTTAGCGGATAATTTCGTATCTTTGCAGCAATAACTATTAATAGAAACAAAAATATGAATCTAACTGTACACAAAGACACAGAAGCCCAAAAGGCTGTATGCAAAGAAAAACTTTGTGCCTTCGTGTCTTTGTGTTCCATTTAATAATTTATCAGAAAGACTATGGCAAAACGCGACGGCATTCACTACACCGTGCACCCCACGCCCAAGCGGAAGGGTGAGACGGAACAGACCTATCACGTAAGACGGCATTATTTCACCACGCTGAAGTCGGAAGACATCGTGGACCACATCCGGTATCATGGCTCGATAGTGGATCTGGCCACCTACTCGCTGGTGATGGAAAGCCTAAAAGAAGAGATTGTGGAACTGCTGCAGAGCGGCCACGACCTGCACATTGAGGGGTTGGGGCGCTTCTGTCTGCAATTAGGTACGCGCAAGACGCGCGGAAAGGACGGACGGATGCACGCCAAGCGCTACCTGAATCCGGAGGACATCACGGCCCGCGAGGTGGTGGTGAAGGGCATCAGCTTCACGCCCGACAAGGCGATGCTGAAGCGCATCCGCGACTACCACGCCCATTTCCAGCACGACAAGGGGGCCTATACCGAAGAACTCGGTCGCGGCGAACTGCTCAAGCGGCTGGCTGCGTTCTACGAGAAGAACGGTCCCTTCACGCGGCGGGCATTCCAACTGGAGTTCGGATTCTCGCGCTACCGTGCCGACAAGATTCTCACGCAGCTGGTCTCGGAGCCCTATCCCAAATACTATCGCGAGGAGTGGGGCCATTCCTACGTCTATAAAAAGACCGGCACCTGAACCCTTCACCGCAATGCGCAGCCAGCCAGTGGGTTGCACATTGCGGTGAAGTTTTTTGACGGGTTGAAGTTATTCTATAATAGATTGGAAAGAAGGCACCCGCTCAAGCATTCTCACGGTAAGCCCAGTATGTTTTCCCCCAGTTTGCTGCCCAATTGGTTAACTTGGGATTGACATCTTGTTTCATCTCTGATTATTCTTTCTTTTCCAAGTAATCAAGCAAATTAATGGTTCCGGCTTCGCTCTCGGCATCAAGCGCCGGTTCATACTCTACCATTCTGGTGATGCCACCTGCCTTTTCAACATAGAAATACACGAATGCCCCGGTATAACTGCGAAAAATCACTTTATACGCAGACTCCGTCTCTTCTCCCATCTTCACGTACATCATGGACGGATTCTCCTCTGCAACGCTCCAGTCATACATACTATGACAATAGTTATTCACTCCTTCGTATGCCATTTCCGGCGTTATCTTAGTCGCCGATACTTTGGTACTATCAGCATCCTTACTGCCAAGACCGTCGGGCATAAGCCGGTCTTGAGCATCTACTAAAGAATCTTGCACTTTCATTGGCGGAGTCTGTCCGGCATTCGTCACCGTCCTGTTCCTATTGCAGGAACAAAAGATCAGGACCAGAGTTGCAAATAAAAGGCTCAAGTATTTCATATAAACTGGTATCTATCTGGTTATTTAAGTTCAAAGAAATAGAAATTGATTAAGACAGTATAAAGGCTATTTCCTTTTCATTGTCTGTTGGCCTCGTCGTGCCATCTCCTCGGCGTAGGCCTGCTCTCCGTTATCACGAATATAGCGGATACAGGCAGCACGGTCACTTCGGAAAATGAGCGCGAAGACCTTACCGATAAAATTATTATAGGTATTACATTTCTTCACGTCCTTGTGACATTCGGCGCATGTGCGGAAACCAAGTTCCTTGCAGCATTTGCGAATCTTACACCTTTGAAACCCCTTGGGAAGGGATTGGCCTATGCCTGGGTTATCTTCTTGGGGTTGGCATCCTGCGCACTGCTCATTGAGCAACTTCCTGCACGCTCCGCAATAAAGGCCACATGCCCCTATTGGCAAATTTTGGACTGTCGTCTTATCCATAAACTATCTTTTAACTGTTATCGGGGACGAAGATACGAATATTTTCTAATAACACAGCGCATTTCTCGGAAAACTTTTATATACCTTTGGTCAATGGGCAGTCCCACGTAAGAAAAATAAATATTTTCTACCTCATATTTTCTCATATTTTCTTCCCTGAATTGGATTTTATTTTGTATTTTTGTGTAAGTCGATTTTTGAGTGTTTGGGGACAAGCCATAGCCACTTGTAGGGGCACGTGTGGGAACACTCATGTGGACAGCCAAGGGAACACCCACAGGGACAGCCTAAGGATGCGTCCTTAGAACTATCAACAACAAGATTCTAACTCAAAAAAAATGCAGGAAGTCCGAAGCCGGGGCATAAGCAGGGCAACAGATGAAGCTTCCTGCTTTCAAGACTAATACGATGATTATCTTGATGACCCTGAGGATGAAATGCGTTTCCCGCCTGAGATATTCGATGCAAACGAAGACTGATTAGTAAAGAGCTGGAACCCACGCCAACATCCTCGGCTTCGGTATCCAGCTCTTTGTTTTTGTGTCTTTAAAAAAATTGCGTAATTGCCTGTTATTAGGAAAACTTTTGTATATTTGCAACCGATAAGAGCGATTGAAGTATGAGAACGGAGCATTTGGAATTAATTACACTTTGCATAAGATTTCCTTGATTATAATTACAAATTGAAAGGCAAAACGTGGAATTTGCTTTCAATTTGCAAATCAAACGAAAAAGAAAGATGAAAAAAGTCTGAAAATACTTGGAGTTTCTTTCAAAATGTTTTACCTTTGCATTCGAAAGCAAACAAAACGAAAGTATTTAAACGGAAAAACTTGCAAAATGACAAAAACGATACATTTCACAAAGATGCAGGGTGCAGGCAACGACTATATATACGTTGACACCTCTTTATATCCGATAGCCAACCCCCAGAAGGCTGCCATCGAATGGAGCGACCGCCATAAGGGTATCGGAGCCGACGGCCTGGTGCTGATAGGGCGTTCGGAAACGGCAGAGGCGGATTATACGATGCGCATCTTCAACGCCGACGGTTCGGAGGCGCGGATGTGCGGCAATGCGGCGAGGTGTATCGGGAAGTATATATATACAAAGACCCACCCCTACCCTCCCTGCTTAGGGAGGGGGAATTATCAGGAGACTGAGATTCGGCTGCTTACGCTTTCGGGGGTGAAGAGGCTTATCCTGCGGATTGTTGACGGGGAAGTCGAAAAAGTTACGGTGGATATGGGCGAACCGGTTTTTGAAGACGAAAGCCTCTTTAATTCCGCTAAAGAAAAAAGTCTAACAACTTCCCTCCCTTCGGGAGGGATTGAGGGTGGGTTCTTTGTCTCTATGGGCAATCCCCATTACGTGATCTTCGTGGACGACATCAACGCTATCGACGTGGCCAAGGAGGGCGAAAGACTGGAACATCACGAGGCATTCCCGGAACGCTGCAATATTGAATTTGCAGAGGTGACGGCTCCTAATATAATAAGAACGCGCGTGTGGGAACGGGGCAGCGGCATCACAATGGCCTGCGGAACGGGTGCCTGTGCTACGGCCGTAGCTGCCGCTCTGACCGGACGCTGCGGACGCGAGTGCAGCATCCTGATGGACGGCGGACAGTTGGACATAGAATGGCAGGCTGACAACCACGTGATGCTCTCGGGCCCTGCAGAATTTGTCTTTGAAGGCGAAATCCTTTTAAGTGAAGATTGTATTTCATGAAACACAAAGACACTAAGACACTAAGATTTTTCAAAGATTATTTCTTTGTGACTTTGTGTCTTTGTGTTCAGTTAAAAGAAATTTGAAACTTGTATTTATAATATAATATGGCACTGATCAACGAACATTTCCAGAAACTCTCGAAGAACTATCTCTTCGCGGACATCGCCAAGAAGGTGAATGCCTACAAGGCAACCCACCCGAAAGCCACAGTCATCAGCCTCGGCATCGGCGACGTGACGCAGCCGCTGGCTCCTGCCGTCATCGAGGCTATGCACAAAGCCGTTGACGATATGGCTACGAAAGAGCGTTTCCACGGCTACGGCCCGGAACAGGGCTACCTCTGGCTGCGCGAGGCAATCGTGAAAAACGACTTTCTGCCACGGGGCGTCCACATCGATCCCTCGGAGGTGTTTGTCAACGACGGGGCCAAGAGTGACACGGGAAACATCGGCGAGCTGGTGCGCTGGGACAACTCGATGGCCGTGACCGACCCTATCTATCCGGTCTATATCGACTCAAACGTGATGAACGGACGGGCAGGAACGGTGAACGAACATGGCGAATGGAGCAACGTGACCTACATGCCCTGCAATGAGGAGAACGGCTTCGTGCCGAGAATCCCCGACCACCGCGTAGATATGATCTACCTGTGCTACCCGAACAATCCCACGGGAATGGTCATCACGAAGGAAGAACTGCGCAAATGGGTGAACTTCGCCCTGAAGAACGATGCCATCATCTTCTACGACGCGGCCTATCAGGCCTATATCCAGGACGACTCCATCCCCCACTCCATCTACGAGATAAAGGGCGCGCGGAAATGTGCCATCGAGTTTCACAGCTATTCGAAGACGGCCGGTTTCACAGGTATCCGCTGCGGCTACACCATCGTGCCGAAGGACCTCACGGCCATTACGCTGGACGGCACGGAACGCATCCCGCTGAATCCGCTATGGGACCGCCGGCAATGCACGAAGTTTAACGGCACGAGCTACATCTCGCAACGTGCTGCCGAGGCCATCTATACGCCCGAAGGCAAGCAGCAAGTGAAGGAAACCATCGACTACTACATGGGCAACGCGCGACTGATGCACGAGACGCTCACCAAACTGGGCATGAGAGTGTATGGCGGAGTGAACGCTCCCTACCTGTGGGTAAAGACACCGGGCGACACCAGTTCGTGGAAGTTTTTCGAAGAGATGCTCTACGGAGCCCAGGTGGTCTGCACGCCCGGCGTGGGCTTCGGTCCTTCCGGCGAAGGCTTCATCCGACTCACCTCATTCGGCAACCGTGAAGACTGCGAAGAAGCCCTTCAACGAATTTCACGCTGGATGAAAGGGTTATTCTGAGACAAAATGTAAGATAATTCAAAAAAAAGCTGTACCTTTGCAGCGCAAACTTAAACAAAGGTATATAAAAAAGATTGTTTAATATTAAATGTTATGACAATGGCAAACTTAAGATTCCAGGTTGTGGAGGAGGCTTTCTCCAAGAAACCAGTCGATGTGATTGCGCCTGTGGAGCGCCCGTCGGAGTATTACGGGAAGTACGTGTTCACCCGTGACAAGATGTACAAGTACCTGCAGAAGGATGTTTACGAGAAGCTCGTTGACGTGATAGATAACGGTGCAGCCCTCGATCGCAGCATCGCCGATGCCGTGGCAAAAGGCATGAAGCAATGGGCCGACGAGAACGGCGTGACCCACTACACACACTGGTTCCAGCCATTGACAGAGGGAACGGCCGAAAAGCACGATGCCTTCATCGAGCACGACGGCAAGGGCGGCATGATAGAGGACTTCAGCGGCAAACTGCTGATGCAGCAGGAGCCTGACGCCAGCTCATTCCCCAGCGGCGGTATCCGCGCCACCTTCGAGGCCCGCGGCTATTCGGCCTGGGATCCCACATCGCCGGTATTCATCATCGACGACACACTCTGTATTCCCACCATCTTCATATCCTATACGGGTGAAGCCCTCGACTACAAGGCTCCGCTGAAGCGTGCGCTCCGCGCCGTTGACGAGGCAGCCAGCGCCGTAGCCCGCTACTTCGACCCGAACGTGAAGAAAGTGACCAGCAACCTGGGTTGGGAACAGGAGTATTTCCTTGTGGATGAAGGTCTCTACTCCGCCCGCCCCGACCTGATGCTCACCGGACGCACACTGATGGGACACGATTCGGCCAAGAACCAGCAGATGGACGACCACTACTTCGGCACCATCCCCGACCGCGTGCAGGCCTTCATGAAAGACCTTGAGATACAGGCCCTGCAACTGGCCATCCCCTGCAAGACACGCCATAACGAGGTGGCTCCCAACCAGTTTGAGATTGCCCCGATATTCGAGGACACCAACCTGGCCGTGGACCACAACATGCTGCTGATGTCGCTGATGAAGAAGGTGGCCCGCAAGCACGGCTTCCGCGTGCTGCTCCACGAAAAGCCCTTCGACGGCATCAACGGATCGGGTAAGCACAACAACTGGAGTCTCTCCACCGATACCGGCATCCTGCTCCACGCTCCGGGAAAAGACGCTGAGCAGAACCTGCGCTTCGTGACCTTCGTGGTAGAAACGCTGATGGGCGTCTATAAGCACAACGGACTGCTGAAGGCCAGCATCATGAGTGCCACCAACGCCCACCGACTGGGCGCCAACGAGGCACCTCCCGCCATCATCTCCAGCTTCCTGGGCAAACAGGTGAGCGAACTGCTGGAGCATATCGAGAAAGCCGACAAAGAAGACCTCTTCTCGATGGAAGGCAAACAGGGCATGAAGCTCGACATTCCCGAGATTCCCGAACTGCTCATCGACAACACCGACCGCAACCGCACATCTCCCTTCGCCTTCACCGGAAACCGCTTTGAGTTCCGCGCCGTGGGCAGCGAGGCCAACTGTGCCAGTGCGATGATTGCGCTGAATGCTGCCGTGGCTGAAGCGCTGGTGAACTTCAAGAACCGCGTGGATGCGCTGATAGCCAAGGGTCAGGATCAGACCAGCGCCATCATCGACATCATCCGCGAGGACATCAAGGAGTGCGCCCCCATCCGTTTCGACGGCAACGGCTACAGCGACGAATGGGTAGAGGAAGCCACCCGCCGCGGACTCGACGTAGAGAAGTCGTGCCCCATTATCTTCGACCGCTACCTCGATCCCGAGAGCATCCAGATGTTTGAGAGCCTCAACATCATGAACCGTAAGGAACTGGAGGCCCGCAACGAAGTGAAATGGGAGACCTACACGAAGAAAATCCAGATTGAGGCCCGCGTGCTTGGCGACCTTTCGATGAACCATATCATCCCCGTGGCCACCCACTATCAGACCCGTCTGGCCAAGAACGTGGCTGCCATGATCGAGGTGTTCGGCACCGAAGAAGGCAAGGCCCTCTGCACCCGCAACATCAAAATCATCAAGGAGATTGCCGACCGCACGCAGACCATTGAGACCATGGTGGAGGAACTGGTCAACGCCCGCAAGGTGGCCAACCGCATCGAGAGTGAGCGCGAGAAAGCCATTGCCTACCACGACACCGTGGAGCCCAAGATGGAAAAGATACGCTACCACATCGACAAACTCGAACTGACCGTGGCCGACGAGCTCTGGACATTGCCCAAGTATCGCGAGCTGCTGTTCATACGATAAAAACTTTCGTTTTAAACAATCCGTTCTTTTATCGGTTGTTTAAGTTTGCAGCGGAAGGATTTCCGAGAGGAAGTCCTTCCGCATTTTTTATGGATAACAATTCATATAAAATTATTATATGTTAAAATGTCTATTATAGTATTGTATTTTAGAAAATAATTGTATCTTTGCACTCGCAAAAGTTTTCCAAAACGGACAACTTTCCGAACACGAAAATCCAAAAAGTTTTCCAAAAAGTGAAACTTCTAACCGCAATCGGGCTAAATTAATAAAGTAAAATACATAATGGACAACAAACTTTTCAGCATCACCAAGCGAGACGGTGAGAAAGTACGTTTTTCGCTTGACAAAATCATGAACGCCATCATCAAGGCATTCAACTCAGTAGAGGAACCCGTTGATTTGTCGGTACTTAGCAAAGTATTGGCCCATCTCGACATCCACGAAGGCATCAAGGTGGAAGACATCCAGAACCAGGTGGAAGAAGCCCTGATGAAGGAGGGATTCTACAAGGTGGCCAAATCGTTTATGCTCTATCGCCAGCGTCACACCGAAGATCGCGAAACGATGGAGAAGTTGAACTTTTTGGTTGACTATTGCCAGGCTGCCAACGCAGCAACCGGCTCCAAATATGATGCCAATGCCAACGTAGAACACAAAAACATCGCCACGCTGATAGGCGAATTGCCCAAAGCCAGCTTCATCCGCTTGAACCGTCGTTTGCTGACCGACCGTATCAAGAAGATGTACGGCAAAGACCTTGCTGACAAGTATATTGATTTGTTGACCCACCACTTTATATATAAGAATGACGAGACTTCGCTGGCTAACTACTGTGCCTCCATCACGATGTACCCCTGGCTCATCGGCGGCACGGCCTCTATCGGCGGCAACTCTACAGCTCCCACCAACCTGAAGTCGTTCTGCGGCGGCTTTGCCAACATGGTGTTCATGGTGAGCTCAATGCTGAGCGGCGCCTGCGCCACACCCGAGTTCCTGATGTACATGAACTACTTCATCGGCATGGAGTATGGCAAGGACTACTGGAAAGAACCCGACAAGGTGGTTGACCTCTCGCTCAAGCAGCGCACCATCGACAAGATTATCACCGACTGCTTTGAGCAGATTGTCTATACGCTGAACCAGCCCACGGGTGCCCGCAACTATCAGGCCGTGTTCTGGAATGTGGCTTACTATGACAAATACTACTTCGAAGCCATGTTCGGCGAGTTCTACTTCCCCGACGGAAGCAAGCCCGACTGGGCCGGACTCTCCTGGCTGCAGAAGCGTTTCATGAAGTGGTTCAACAAGGAGCGCACGAAGGCCGTGCTCACATTCCCCGTGGAAACTATGTCGCTGCTCACCAAGGACGGTGACTGTCTGGACAAGGAATGGGCCGACTTCACTGCCGAGATGTATAGCGAGGGACACTCCTTCTTCACCTACATGAGCGACAATGCCGACTCGCTGGCCAGCTGCTGCCGCCTGCGCAATGAGATTCAGGACAACGGATTCAGCTACACGCTGGGTGCCGGCGGTGTGTCAACGGGTTCAAAGAGCGTGCTCACCATCAACCTGAACCGCTGCATCCAGTATGCCGTGAACCACAAGATGGTCTATACGGAGTATCTCAGCGAGGTCATCGACCTCTGCCACAAGGTGCAGCTCGCCTACAATGAGAACCTGAAGGAACTGCAGAAGTCGGGCATGCTGCCGCTGTTCGATGCCGGCTACATCAACATCGGCCGCCAGTATCTCACCATCGGTGTGAACGGATTGGTGGAAGCCGCCGAGTTCTTAGGCATCCAGATCAACGACAACCCCGAATACCTGCGCTACGTGCAGACCGTGCTGGGACTCGTGGAGAAATACAACAAGCAGTATCGCACGAAGGAAGTGCTCTTCAACTGCGAGATGATTCCTGCCGAGAATGTGGGTGTGAAACACGCCAAGTGGGATCGCGAAGACGGCTACTTCGTGCCGCGCGACTGCTACAACTCCTATTTCTACATCGTGGAAGACGATTCGCTGAACATCATCGACAAGTTCAAGCTCCACGGTGCACCCTACATTGAGCACCTCACCGGCGGTTCAGCCCTGCATATGAACCTGGAGGAACACCTCTCGAAACAGCAATACCGCAACCTGCTGAAAGTGGCTGCCAAGGAAGGATGCAACTACTTCACGTTCAACATCCCCAACACCATCTGCAACGACTGCGGCCATATTGACAAGCGCTACCTGAAGGAATGCCCCCACTGCCATAGCCGCAACGTGGACTACATGACCCGCATCATCGGCTACCTGAAGCGCGTGAGCAACTTCAGCGAGGCCCGTCAGAAAGAAGCCGGACGCCGTTTCTACTACGAGGCAGCCCCGAAGGAACTGGTGGAAGAACTTACACTCTAATACCGCATGTTGAAATATGTAAACACTGGCGTGGTCTTTCAGGAAATCCCTGACGAGACCACGCTAACCATCAATATATCCAACTGCCCGAACCACTGTCCGGGATGCCACAGCAAATACCTTTGGGCAGACATCGGGGAGCCACTCAATGAGGAAGCGCTCAAGGCAATGATCCGCGAATTCGGCAGCGACATCACCTGCATCTGCTTCATGGGTGGCGACAACGATCCCGAGGAAGTGGAGCGGCTGGCCGTATGGCTGCATGGGGAACACCCTGAGTATAAGGTGGGATGGTACAGTGGCAAACAGTATTTCCCGCATTTCCTCAGCAAGGACCATTTCGACTACTTCAAGCTCGGCCCCTATATCGCACACCTTGGCTGTCTGAAAGACAAGACCACCAACCAGCGGCTCTACAAGAAAACCGCACCCGGAGAATTTGAAGACATCACAAACCGTTTCTGGAAAAAATAAAGACAAACTCATGAGAAAACTTCTATTAGCCTTGCTGTGGATAGCTACCACAGCCACCGCACAGACATTCGACGTGAACATCACCAAAGAACAGATGTTCCAGGTAAAGGTCCCCGATGGAAACTACCGCGTCACGATGACGCTCGGCTCTAAGAAAAAGGCCGGCGAGACTACCATTCTCGCTGAGAACCGCCGACTGATGGTGGAAAACGAGACCACCAAGAAACGGCAGACGAAGACCGTCAGTTTCCTGGTCAACAAGCGTACACCTTATTATATATATAGCGACAAGAACGGAGAGCATAAGGACCGCGTCAAAGTGAAAGAGCGCGAAAAGGGCTACAACACGTGGAACGACTCGCTCGACCTGTTTATCACGGGAGCCGCCCCTGCCGTCAGCCGTATCGTGATAGAACCCGCACCAGAGGTTCACACGCTCTATCTCTGCGGCAACTCCACGGTAACCGACCAGCCCTATGACCCGTATGCCTCATGGGGACAGATGATTACCCGATGGTTTGGTGACAGCCTGGTCGTGAGCAATCACGCCGAAAGCGGTCTCACAGCACGCACCTTCATCGCCGGCAACCGCCTGAACCAGATTTGCGCTACGCTGAAAAAGGGCGATTACGTCATCTGCGAGTTCGGCCACAACGATGAGAAAGAACATCAGCCCGGCGACGGAGCCTGGTATCACTATATCTACAACCTGAAGATCTTCGTGGACCGCGTGCGCGCCAAAGGGGCAACCATCATCTTCTGCACACCTACCAGTCGCCGATTCTTCAACGACGACCAAAAGACGCTGAAGAACACCCACGGGGATTTCCCCGCAGCCATGCTGAGTGTGGCTGAGCGTGAGCAGGTGCCTGTCATCGACCTCAACGGAATGACAAAGACGTTCTTCGAAACGTTGGGCTACGAAGACAGCAAGCGCTCGCTGGTTCACTACGAGGCCAACACCTTCGCCGACCAGCCCAAGGCTCTGGCTGACAACACCCACTTCAATCCCTACGGAGCCTACGAAGTGGCCAAGATGGTGGTGCAGGGACTCTGCGACCTGCAACTGCCCATAGCCAGCTACCTGCGCAGTGGCTGGAAGCCTTTCCATGCCTCACAGCCCGACTCCTGGCAGGACTTCAAATGGACCTTCACAAGACGTGCCGACGCTACAAAGCCCGACGGCAACTAAACATCAATACCCAATAATCTATTCATCATCGTGTGTGTGCAATTACCAATTATTTGGTATTGCACACATTCTTTATTTAGTAAAATTACCAATTTTTAAGTATTGCAGGGTTTCATGGAAGTCGATACCTTTGCCACCGAGTTTACAAACCAGTTTTAATCTATAGAAGCCAAAAGGCAAGGATAAAGATTTCATTCATGATGAACAGATATTTAAAGATATTCGCAACCACAGCATTAAGCATCTTTTGTGTTGCTGCCGTCAATGCACAAGTAGTAGCTTCCGACTCCGTACTCCAAAACAGGAACGCCAAAAGCCGCCTGAGCATAGGAGGCTACGGCGAGATAAACTATGGCCGCAATTTCTATAGTGACCACGTAAGCCGCTACAGTCAGCCTGAAGAACACAAGAACGACCCTTCGCACGGACGTTTCGACATTCCCCATGCCGTGATCTATCTGGGCTATGACTTCGGAAAGGGCTGGTCGTTCGGCACCGAGATTGAGTTTGAGCACGGTGGCACCGGCATCGCCTACGAGAAAGAAGACGAAGAAGGCGGCGAATGGGAACAGGAGACCGAGAAAGGCGGCGAAGTGGAACTGGAACAGTTCTGGATTCAGAAGTCATTCGCTTCATGGGCCAACCTGAAGATGGGACACATCGTGGTGCCTGTAGGACTGAACAACGCCTATCATGAGCCGCTGAACTTCTTCACCGTCTATCGTCCCGAAGGCGAGGATATCATCATGCCTTCCACCTGGCATCAGACGGGAGCCTCCTTCTGGGGCCGTTATGGTGACTGGCGCTACGAGGCACAGTTTCTGGCAGGCCTGAATGCCGACAACTTCACCAATACGGGATGGATTCACCGCGGACCAAAGTCACCACTGGAGTTCGACGTTGCCAACAAGTACGGCGGAGCCTTGCGTATTGACAACTATTCGGTGCCCGGCTTGCGCATCGGTCTGAGCGGTTACTACGGCCATACCATCGGTAACACCTACCCCGCAGAGAAGAACGGAGCCAGTGCCACATATAAAGGAAAGGTAGTCATCGGATCAATTGACTTCACCTACAAAGGCTACAACTGGATTGTGCGCGGTCAGGCAGACTATGGCTACCTGAGTGATGCAGCGCAGCTGAAATACATGTATAACCGTCTGAACTCCAAGTCGCCCTTCAAGCATTCTGCCTTCGTTTCAGGCAATGCCTATGCCATTGGCATCGAGGCTGGCTACGACGTGTTCTCGCAGATTGAAAGCCTGAGAGCCAACAACCAGCAGTTGTACGTATTCGGACGCTATGAGCAGTACAACCCATACGCCTCGAACACCAACAACACTCCATACGATTTCACGGAAGTGAAGCGCATGGCTGTGGGTGTGAACTACCACCCCATCAGGCAGATAGCCATCAAGGCCGAATACAGCCATCGGTTCCTAAAGAGCCTCTACAACAATGAGCCTGCGGTCAACATCGGTGTGGCCTACGAGGGATGGTTCGACCTCGGTCACAAAAGGGCCAAAGCCAATGATGCGGACATCAACCGGCTGAACAAGCGAATCAACGACCTGCAGCGCCAGTTCAACGACTTGAAGAAGTCCATGTAAAAAAGAAGCATATACATCAACAATTTAAAACATAACAAAGAAATGAAGAATCTACTTAAGTATGCAATGCTCTTCGCTGCCGCCAGCACGCTGAGCATGAGTTTTACTGCTTGCAGCAGCGACGACGATGACAACAAGGGCGAAGACGGTTTCAACATCGTAAACACCACACCGGTTGTTGACCAGGACAACTATTCAGCCAACACCGGAAACTACCAAGACAAGACCCTTGGCCAGGCAGCCATCGACAACTGCGCTACGCTCGTCAACGAACTGACTGCTGCCAATCAGGCTATTGCCACCTCCACGCTTTCTTCAGAACAGGAAGCTTATCTCTACAAGGTGCTTGAAAACATCGTGGACAAAGTGATTGTTCCCACCTATACCAGTCTGGCCGACAACACCGAGGCCCTGGAGAAAACCCTTAACGGACTGACTGCCAACACCATTACACAGGCACAGATCAACACCGCCTGCGAGGAATTCAAGGCAGCGCGCCAGTACTGGGAGCGCTCCGAGGCTTTCCTGATGGGTGCCGCCTCCGACTTCGATGTTGACCCCACCATCGACTCATGGCCTCTCAACCGCACGCTATTACTGAACTACTTCAACAACGGCATGAACAACGAGATGCTCGATGATGCCACCATCCTCGGCTTCCACGCGCTGGAGTTCATCCTCTTCCGCGACGGTAAGCCCCGTAAGGTTGCTGAGTTCCAAGGCAAAGACACCTACAAGAACTTCGAGAACATCACCGGTGCACAGGAACTGACCTATGCACAGACAATCTGCACATTGCTGAAGAACCGCACCTTCCAGTTGCAAGTGGCATGGGATGGCGGTGCCAATGCCAGCCGTCTGGCCGTAGTGAAGGCTGCCGGACTCAAATACACCACGACCAATGGTCTTTCCTTCGGTGACAACCTGAAGAAAGCCGGTGTAAGCGGAGGCAAGAGCACCTTCGCTACGCTGAAGGCTGCCATTGCCCAGGTACTCTCCGACGATGAAGGCTCATGTGTAGGCATCAGCAATGAGGTAGGAACGGCAAAGATTGCCAACCCGTTTGCCAATGGCGACGTGTCGTATGTGGAGTCACCCTATAGCTACAACTCCATCTCCGACTTCCGCGACAACATCCGCTCCATCCGCAATATCTGGCTCGGCTCTACCGACAAGACGGCTAACACATACAGCTTCCATACGTTCTTTGCCAGCGTAAACAAAGCAAACATCAACAACGCCGTTGAGAACGGTTATGTGAATGCCATCACGGCCATCAGCAATATGCCCTCACCTTTCGTGAAGTACTGCTGCACGATATGGAACATCGCCTTCGAAGACGATGAAGACTGGGAATAGAGGAAGCATCCTCCAACACTCCACAAGATAAGAATAAGCCAAGCGCCTCACCGCAAAAAACGGTGAGACGCTTTAGCCGCTTAAAAAGAAGAACGTCCATAACATTACAAAAACATTACAAATATGATGAATTTCAGAAGACTACTCATTCTGTCTGTTGCCACTTCAATGGCATTCCCCTTGCTGACGGCCTGCTCCGACAGCAACGACAATCAGGGACTGGGAGAGTTGACGCCTGCCGAAGACGTCTTCGGAAAGGCCAATGATGTGTTCTCCGCCGAAGAATGGTATCCTGGCGGACAACTGGGAACTACCGAGAAGGCCAGCTATTCAGCCGATGCACCGGCCGTGGATCTCATTCCCGGCGGAAACGGACTGGCCGACTTCACCACGGGAGAGGACTTCTTTGAGCACCTCTACACCTTCGAACAGGCTCCCCGTAAAGGACTCGGACCAGCATGGCTGCGCAACAGCTGTATTGCCTGCCATCCTTCCTACGGTCATGGCAAGCGCCAGACGGACTACCGTACCAACACCATCGGCAACGGCTATCTGCTCGTCATCTATCACCCGACATCAGGAACAGAACTCAACGTCAAAGGCGAGACCGTCAACTATGGTGCCAACTCGTATATCTCACACGTGACGGGAATGCCGCAGACGGCTGCCATGTCGCCCTTCAAGGCTCCTATCGACGAGAACCAGATCAAGATTGACTGGAAGACCGTCACCGAGATGGAGACCGACGAGATTGCATCTGCCGGCAATGGCAAATGGAAGTTTGCCGACGGTGAGACCTTCGAACTCATTTATCCCGAAGTGACCATTCCGCAGGCTGCCTTCAACACAAGCCCAAGACCCGACAACTATGAGGTACGCCTCGAAGGAACCATCGGCATCTATGGCACAGGACTGCTCGATGCCATCACCGACGAGGACATGGAAGCACAATGGCGCAGCGAAGCCAAGGCCGGTGTCGATCTGAATCCTGCCATGTGGGACGCTGCCAGCAACACATTTGCCCCCTCAGCCTACTACAGCGCAGGCTATAACGACACGGGTAAGCATCGCGGCTCTCATGGTCCGGTGAAGCGCTTCACCTACGCCATGACACGTGGCACGCTGCAAGACGGAGCCGGAGCCAATGCTATCTGGAACATCACCAACGTGACCCGTTCCGACCGCCACTGGTTCTACACCACATCTCATTGGGCAAAGGCCATGAGCGAAGACAGCGAGGTCATCGACTATATCTCAAAGCACGGTGCCGACGAGAGCAGTCTGCTCCATCCCTACTATGCCAGCACGAAGGAGGGCATTGCCGAAAAGGTGAACGACCTGCTGAGCATTTCGTCAATAGCCGGAAAGGACAAGTTTGAGAGTGCCTTCTTGAAGGGTGCGCCCTACAATGGTGAAGAAGAGATGTCAGACAAGCAGTTCTACCAGTTCATGGTATGGCACCGCGGTCTGGCCGTACCCGCTGCCCGCAATCTCGACGACGCTGAGGTGAAGAAGGGCAAGCAACTCTTCATGCAGATAGGCTGCCAGTACTGCCATCGTCCTTCCTGGAAGACCGGAGCTGACGACTACTGGGTAGATGCCGCTTCGAAAGCCTACGCCCAGAGTGCAGGAATCCCCGTGAACGAGTGTCTGCCAAAGTTTGCCAACCAGACCATCTGGCCCTATACCGACATGGTACAGCACAAGCTCTTCATGAAGAACGACATCCGCACAGGCTGGTGCCGCACCACTCCGCTTTGGGGACGCGGACTGAGCCTGCAACTCACCGGTGCCGAAGACCGTCTGCACGACTATCGCGCCCGCAACGAGGTGGAGGCCATCATGTGGCATGCTTACTCCAAGAAGAGTCATGCCTACGAGTCGGCCATGAAGTTCTACAAACTCGGAAAGAGCGACCGTGACGCCGTGGTGAAATTCCTCCGCGCAATATAGTTTTGATTTTTCCGTTTATATGACAAAACGGACGATAAGATGAAGCATCTGAAGACAATCCTCATATTCCTATATGTAGCGGTCATCGTGGTGATGGCCGCTGCAACTATTGTTGAAAAATACAAGGGCACAGCCTATGTAGGCGAGTATTGGTACGGCTCATGGTGGTTCTCCGTGCTATGGGCCCTGCTGGCAGCAGCTGCCATTGTATGGTTTCTGAAACAGCGTGTGAGGAAAGTCTTCGCCGTGGTGCTCCACCTCTCCTTCATCGTCATTCTGGCCGGTGCCTTGCTCACACATCTCACCTCCCGTCAGGGCATGCTCCATCTGCGCAAGGGCGAAAGCACCAATACCTATCTGGTACAGGAAGGAAAGGATATCAAGATGCACTCCCTGCCCTTCCGCATCGCCCTCAAGGACTTTGAAGTGAAATATCACGAAGGCACGATGGCCCATGCCGACTACGTCACCAAGGTCACCATCCTGCCCCTCCCGAAGCAAGCCGGATCACCATCCACACAAAGCCAGGAGAGCAATGCCACTATCTCCATGAACAAGATTCTCTCCTATCAGGGATACCGGTTCTATCAAAGCAGCTATGACCCCGATATGCAGGGCAGCATCCTGGCTGTGAACAGCGACCCTTGGGGCATTCCTGTCACCTATACGGGCTATGCCCTGCTCTTCATTGCCCTCATCTGGATGCTATTTGACCCGAGGGGGCAATACCGCCAGATTCTGAGAAATCTCCCCTCAGCCTCCGCCAAAGGAGGACGGGCAGTAATTCTGTTGCTAACCGTCTGTTCCGTATGCGGCCATTCCATGGCAGCCACCACCATCCCCAAGGAGACGGCCAACCGCCTGGGAGAACTCTACATCAACTACAACGACCGCATCTGCCCCCTGCAGACCTTTGCCCTCGACTTCACCAAGAAGCTCACCGGCAAACGTTACTTCAAGGATGCCGACGGCAACCGATACACGGCCGAACAGTTGCTGGCCAACTTCATCTTCTTCGGCGACGAATGGGAGAAGCAACCCGTCATCAAGATGAAGGGCGGGCCGCTGAAGACAACACTCCAACTGCCCGACCGTTGCTCTTTCTCCTCTTTCTTCAATGAGGAAATGGGAGGCTATATCCTGGGGCCATACGTACAGGAAGCCGCTCAAGGCAATCGCGACAAGTTTCATCAAGATGTGATGAAGGTTGACGACAAGCTGATGATGCTCGTTGAACTGCGTCAGGGAAAGCCCCTCAAGATATTCCCCGCACCATCGGCCGAAGCCCAGCATCTGGCACCCGTCACTTGGTATTCGCCTACCGACGAATTGCCCGACGGAATGGATTCTGGCCGGAAGAAGTATATTCAGGACGCCTTCTCGCTGCTCTATCAATATGCACTCGACGGACAATGGAACCAGATGGACCAGATGCTCGCCAAGATGCGGCAGTATCAGCAGCGCTACGGAACCGCTTCGCTACCAACGAAGACGCAGACTTGGGCAGAACACGCCTACAACAAAGTGCCGTTTGCCACCATCCTCTTTATGGTGTGCCTCACGATGGCCTTCCTCACGCTCATCCGCAAGAGATGGATGCAACGCATCGGACTGGCCGTTCTGGCCGTCTCGTTCCTGGCGCTGACTTTCGCCATGAGCTTGCGATGGATCATTTCCGGCACCATCCCCATGTCGAACGGCTATGAGACCATGCTCACCATGGCATGGTTCGTGATGCTCACCGCCCTGCTCATGTACCGCCGTTTCCCGGTCATTCTCACCTTCGGACTGTTGCTCTCAGGCTTTTTCCTATTGGTGAGCCACATCTCGCAAATGGATCCGCAGATCGGCCATCTCATGCCCGTGCTCTCATCTCCGCTGCTCACTATCCACGTCAGCGTCATCATGATGGCCTATGCCCTGCTGAGCATCACCTTCCTCACAGGCATCTGGGGGCTCATTGTTGAGTTCAAAAACAAGAAGAAACCCACGGATTCTTTACGCTCCACGCTTCACTCTTCACTCCTGATGAGCCAGCTCTTCCTCTATCCCGCCCTCACCTGCATGGGGCTCGGCATCTTCATCGGAGCCATCTGGGCCAATGTCTCGTGGGGCACCTACTGGAGCTGGGATCCCAAGGAAACCTGGGCACTCATCACGTTCATGGTCTATGCCGTGCCCGTGCATCAGCAAAGCATACCCTGGCTACGCAACCCGCGCCACTACCACCTCTACATGGTGCTGGCTTTCCTTACGATCCTGATGACCTATTTCGGCGTGAACTATTTCCTCGGCGGCATGCATTCTTACGCATAAGATTTGCGCAAATGAAATAAAAAGCGTAACTTTGCACCCTGAAAAGAAAAAGAATACAAGCATGCCTATTATCAACTACAACGGAGCCACCGCAGAGATTTTCGAATTCTGCTCCAAGACCGGCAAAAGGGAATACCATGTCATGATACATGCCACCAATCCCTTGGACACCTTCCAGGAGCAGTATCTCGCCGTGAGAACGGCTGCCGTGCTTGTACAGCAAGAGCACTTGGGCAATGCCCAGCCCGTGATGAAGCGCTATTTTGTGAGCGACGCCACCAATCAGGCACTCTTCATCAAGGAGAAAGGAGCCGTATCCATCATCCAGCAGCCCCCGCTCGACGGCACGAAGATTGCACTCTGGGTACATCTCTTATCCGACATCGAGATCACCACAGGCGACAACCGCACGGAATACGACTGGGACGGACTCCATCATCTATGGCTTTCCAACATGCACGCAGAGGGCGAAGACTCCCACGCACAGGCCCTCACCATTTTCGACCAATATGTAAACGAACTCGAAAGAGAGCATTGCACGCTGGCCGACAACTGCATCCGAACATGGCTTTTCATCAACGACGTGGATAACCGCTACAAGGGAATGGTTCGCGCCCGCAACGAAGTGTTTGCCCAGCAGGGCCTTACCGACCATTTCATTGCCTCAACCGGCATTGCCGGCCGTCAGGCCGATCCCCGCATTTTTGTCCAGATGGATGCCTATGCCATCCGCGGCATCGAGCCCAGCCAGATTCATTATCTGCATGCTGCCGACCATCTGAACCGCACGAGCGAATACGGCGTGAGTTTCGAGCGCGGCACTTATATCGACCATTCCGACCGTCGCCACATCTTTATCTCCGGTACTGCCAGTATCAACAATCAAGGACAGGTGATGCACGAACACGACATCCGCCGCCAGACCGACCGCATGCTGGAGAACGTGCAGGCCCTGCTCTCAGAAGCCGGAGCCACTTATGCCGACGTGGCACCCATGATCGTCTATCTGCGCGATACGGCCGACTATGCCGTCGTACGCGACATCTACGAGGAATGCTTCCCCCAAAAGCCCGTCGTCTTCCTTCTTGCACCCGTCTGCCGCCCAGGCTGGCTGATTGAAATGGAGTGTATGGCCGTGAAAGCCTAAGTCTGGCTCCAATGGACCTGATGGCTGGCTCTGGAACAAAGTAAATTAGTTTGTTCCGTTTCCAGACTTCAGAAGGAAAGCTTCCAGACTTCAGACGAACTACAAACTAAATTAGTTTGTTCCCGTGCTGATGTGTACATGGAAGTCAAGGATACGGGCAGAATTGTAACCCCAGCATTCCAATCATCCCTCAATAATATTAAAAAAGATTAAGAGAAAAAGGCAACGCTCGCGTTATTGCCTTTTTCTTTTTATCTTTGCACGAAGAAAAGATTGTAAGTCCAAAACTCACAGACTGAGAAACTTATAAACTCATATACTCATAAACTTAAAGAAATTATGAAGATTCAGAAAATTCATGCAAGAGAAATCCTCGACTCTCGTGGTAACCCCACCGTTGAGGTTGACGTAGTGTTGGAAAATGGTGTAATGGGCCGCGCTGCCGTTCCTTCTGGTGCTTCTACCGGTGAGAACGAAGCCCTCGAGCTCCGCGACGGTGACAAGAACCGTTACCTGGGCAAGGGTACGCTGAAGGCTGTTGAGAACGTGAACACAATCATCGCTCCCGCACTTCAGGGTGACTGCGTGTTCGATCAGCGCGCACTCGACTATAAGATGCTGGCTCTCGACGGAACTCCCACCAAGAGCAAGCTCGGTGCCAACGCTATCCTCGGCGTATCGCTGGCTGCTGCCAAGGCTGCTGCCAACGCCCTGGGTCTGCCTCTCTACCGCTACATCGGTGGTTGCAACTCTTATACGATGCCCGTTCCTATGATGAACATCATCAATGGCGGTGCACACTCTGATGCTCCTATCGCATTCCAGGAGTTCATGATCCGTCCGGTAAGCGCTCCCTCTATCAAGGAGTCTATCCGCATGGGTGCTGAGGTGTTCCACAACCTCGCCAAGCTGCTGAAGGCCCGTGGCCTCTCTACCGCTGTAGGTGATGAGGGTGGTTTCGCTCCCGCACTGGACGGCATCGAGGACGCTCTGCAGATTATCTGCGACGCCATCAAGGCTGCCGGTTACGAGCCGGGCAAGGACGTGAAGATTGCTATGGACTGC
>OCVV012878447.1_pt1 | contig 56663 bp, 41 predicted proteins | sample 1539721 | NCBI WGS metagenome assembly OCVV01 (sample SAMN02144230, study PRJEB22623) | gut metagenome | biome: sheep rumen | host: Ovis aries | place: New Zealand
AATCGGCTTTCCGGAGTGGTCTATCCTAACTCCAGCCGATTCGGTCTACGTATGAGCGTCGACCCATTCGGCGTTCTTCTTGCAAGCCTCGACGGACTTTTCGAAGGCGGCCTTTTCTTCGTCGCTCATCTTGACTTCGAGAATCTTCTCGACACCGTTTGCACCGACCACGACCGGCACGCCGCAGTAGAGGCCCTTAACGCCGTATTCGCCGTTCAGCTTGGCAGCGCAAGAGAACACGCTCTTCTTGTCCAGCAGGTAGGCTTCGGCCATGTGGATGGCAGAAGTAGCCGGGCTGTAGAAGGCAGAGCCGCGGCCAAGGAGGTTCACGATTTCGCCACCGGCACCGGCGGTACGCTTGGCCAGTTCGGCAAACTTTTCCTTGCTCATGAGCTGAGAAACCGGGATACCGCCCACGGACACGCATTCCATGATGGAAACCATGGTGTCGCCGTGGCCACCCATCACGAGGGCCTTCACGTCTTCGACAGACACGCCCAGTTCGTCGGCAACGAAGCAAGCGAGACGGGCAGAGTCAAGCACGCCAGCCATACCGATGACCTTGTTGGCCGGGAGACCGGACTGCTTCTGCATGTTGTAGACCATAGCGTCCAACGGGTTGGTGATCACGATGACGAATGCATCCGGAGCGTTTTCCTTGACGGCTTCGGCAACGGTCTTGATCACGCCACAGTTCTTGTCCAGGAGGTCGTCACGGCTCATGCCCGGCATACGCGGGAAACCGGCGGTCACGATCACGACATCGGCGCCCTTGATGGCGGAGTAGTCGGTAGAACCCTGAAGATCCACGGAAGAGTTGATGACAGAGCGGCCTTCCATGATATCGAGAGCCTTGCCCTTCGGCATGCCCTGAGTCTGCGGAATGTCGATGAGAACGACGTCGCCAAGATTCTTCTGGGCGAGCACGAGAGCCATTGTACCACCGATTTGACCAGCACCAACAAGTGCAATCTTCTTTCTAGCCATGATTTAACCTTCCTTTTAAGGTAATTAGATTTTTACGCATCAAATATAGCACTTTTTCGTATTTCAGACAATGAAAAAACGCCCCAAAAAGCCGAAAAACGCAAAAAATAAGCATGGTTCGTCTTAAAACAAGTCCAGCGAGCTGTCGAGGTAGATTTCTTCGCGGACCTTGAGCTGGAATTCGGGTTTGGTCATGTAGTAGAGCAGAAATTCCAAGATGACGGCGCTGCCGAGGCTGCGGCCTTCGATTTTAAAGTGGCGGAACCCTTGCGGGGCGTACACGTTTTGAATGTCATTGATTCCGATGAATCCGGGATTTTTCATGGCGTCGGAAAAACGGTAGCCGCGCCCTGCGTTCGGCGAGGCGCATACATGATCTTCTTGAGTTTCGCCGAGGTTCTTCTGGCTCACGTTCTCGTAGCAATTTTTCCGGTCTTGGCAGCCGAACCAGCAGCATTCATTGCACAGGAATTCGACTTTTTGCTTTTGTGCGGGCGTTAGCGCGTTGAGTTTGGCGAATTGCTTGTTGAGCCTGAAATCCGGCACCACGTAACTGAAATCATCGCGGTTCAGTTCTGCTTCGAAGCGGCTAAATTCCGTCAGCACCTTCGTCGTGGACGACACGAAATAGAATCCCGGATACTTCGCCTTGATGTAATCGAGCAACAAATCTGAATGGACGATAACGCCGCTCGGTGCCGCTCCGTTTTTCTCAAAGAGGGCGCACAGGGCGTTGCATTTTTTGTCGGCAAGATGTTCTTCACGAAGCAAGGAATTGCTGAAGGTCAGGCGCGCCGAAACACCGTATTCCCTGGTGAGTGCGGCAACCTCGTCGGGGTCTGCATCGCCAAAACCGACGCGGCCACCACCCCAAAGGCAATCGCTGGGCGCACCGTAAATGGAGCCGATTTCACACCACTCGTAAAAGAATTCCCGATGCTCGCGGAACAGCGGCAAGAATGCCTTGTAAAGCTCGTAAAATTCGAACAGTCCGGGAAGGTGGTAGTAAACGCTCATCGCGTCAAATATACCTATTTATATTTCGCCCACCTACCCTATTTTAACTATATTACAATCATCTCCGAACTCCGAAATCCGAATTCTGAATTATCCATGCGCACTCTAGTTCTTTCTGATATCCATGGTTCTGCGTTCGCCTGCAAGATGGCGCTTTCTTACCTCGACAAGCTCAAATGCGACCGCATTTTCCTATTGGGCGACCTTCTTTATCACGGGCCGCGGAACCCGCTGCCGGGCGGACACGACCCGCAAGGAGTTGTCGAACTCCTGAGCCCGCTCAAGGAAAAAATTACCGCCGTTCGCGGCAACTGCGACGCCGAAGTGGACCAGATGGTGCTGGGATTCCCGTGCCTTGCGGACTTTGCCGAAATCGAAGAGGGCGACCTAAAACTCTTCTTGAGCCACGGTCACCTTTACGACCCGTACCTGTTCAGCCACTACAAAGCCGACGTCTATTTCTCGGGCCACACCCACGTTTTTACCGCCGAAACCAACGTGGACGGAGTCTATTGCCTGAACCCGGGCTCCACCAGCCTACCCAAGGGCGGAAACCCTCCCACCTTCGGACTTTACGAGAGCGCCACCCCCGGCCGCGCGGCCCGTTTCAGCATCCACCACCTGGAAACCGGTGCGGAACTGGCCGCTATTGAGCTTGTGAAATAACATGCGAAAACTATTTCCAACCATATTCTTTCTCGGAATCGTGCTTTGGGGTTCGCCGGTTTTAGCGCAAGATGTCAGCGTCTGTTCATTTGACTTAACCCTGATGGCTCATTTTGTCCGTGGAGATCTTTCCGAAGTTCCTGCAACACTGAACTTCATCAGGGAAAACGCCCCAAAAATCCGCAACGAACTGTGCAAAGACGAATCTGCGCAAAAGAAACTCACCCACATGGCTGGCACGCTTTATACGACCCAAAGACCAGGAAACTCATCCATTCCGATTGCCTATACCAAGTACAAAAACTTTAGCGGTCAAGAAATAAACGGTAAAATCATGACAGCCGAAGATAATGCCGTATATAACCTAGTCATGGACTACATGATTTCAAAATACGACATGCTCTATGCCCTTGCCAAAAAGACAAGTCTTCAAAAGAATTCAAAACTAAAAACCGGTGCGTTCGTGGAATACATGATTATGTATCGGCTAAAACCCGATGATCTTAAATCCGCTGCCAAAGAACTCGTCAAGACTCCAACTGGAGTCGCTGTTGACGCGGCAACATCCTGGGCAACCTTGTGGATTCAAAAAGAGAACCCCTACGAGCATGATTCCTACTACGATTTTGACTACAGTTGGCTCTTGATTGCCCGAGACAACTTTTTTGAACGTTACCCCAACACACCCTACAGAACCGCGTTACAAGCCCTGATCAATCAGGACATCGTCACCGAATTATACGAAGCCGACAAGAATAGCGGAATTCTAGGCCTCAGTATCGGAGTTTCCGTAGGAAAATCACTCATGACTTCCGGCCTGGAAACTGTCGACGAATATTTCACCTTAAGCGTTCCAAACGTGAGAATCCAGGTATTCCGATTCGTTTTCCAACTTCAAGTCGACCTGATGATTGCCAGCGGGATTTCTGCCGCAGGATTGGACGCCATGATTGGCCCCACTTTCGAATTTGACGAATACGGCTTCGACATAATGGCGGGACTCGGTTTCGATGAATTCTATGTGGGCCAAGACTCTATCATGAATCTTGCGTTCATGGGCGGAGTCCAGGCAATGAGGCGATTTCCATTAGGTAACATGGCAAACATCACCCCGAAGTTGCAGTGGATTTTAAAGACTGTCCATTTTGACGACCCGGTCAAGAACCGCAAACGCCGAGCATTCATCAACCAACTCAGCGTCGGCATAACGTTTGAAGCCAGGCAGCCACTTTCACGGCTGAACGCGTTTAAGTAAGTACGAAAAAAGCCCCCTTCTGGGGGCTTTTTCGTACTCACGGCGGGAGTCGAACCCACGACCCGCTGCTTAGAAGGCAGCTGCTCTATCCAACTGAGCTACGCGAGCAAGTCGCGCCCCAATATAGAAAAATTTTCGTTCATCAACACCCCTTCCCTATTGCCATCCCGCCAAACTTTATCTAGATTTATGCACGTATTAAAATATTTGCATAAACCTGGGGTGCCAGTCCGGATACTGCGCCCCCGCCGGAGTTTCTATGAAGATTATCGACATCCTGAAGCAAGACAAGATGAGCCTCTCCTTCGAGGTGTTCCCGCCCAAAAAGGAAACCAGCTTCGAGAGCGTCAAGGCCGCAACCGAATCCATCGCGGCCCTCGGCCCCGCCTTCATGAGCGTCACCTACGGCGCAGGCGGCGGCGTGAGCCACTTCACCCTGGACATCGCGAAAAACCTCAAGGAAAAATACAACATCCCCATGCTGGCCCACCTCACCTGCGTGTCCAGCAGCAAGGAGACAGTCCGCCAGCGCATCGCCGACATGAAGGCCGCAGGCATCAAGAACGTGATGGCCCTCCGCGGCGACTTGACCCCGGAGCTCATCGAAAAAGGTCGGGAGGGTTGCGACTACCACTACGCCGTAGAACTCATCCAGGAACTCAAGGCCGCCGACGCGGACTTTTGCATCGGGGCGGCCTGTTACCCCGAAAAGCACCCCGAAAGCAAGACACAGGCCGAAGACATCAGGCACCTCAAAGAAAAGGTGGACGCCGGCGCCGACTTCTTAACCACCCAGATGGTATTCGACAACAACCTGTTCCTGAACTTCATGTACAAGCTCCGGGAAGCAGGCGTCACCTGCCCCGTACTCCCAGGCATCATGCCCATCACCAACGCCAACCAGGTGGAGCGGGCCATCAAGCTTTCGGGCTCCTTCATGCCCCAGCGGTTCAAATCCCTGGTGGACAAGTTCGGAAGCGATCCCGAGGCAATGAAGCAGGCGGGCATCATCTACGCCAGCGACCAGATTATCGACCTGTACGCCAACGGCATCACCAACGTGCACGTCTATTCCATGAACAAGCCCGACGTGGCCGAAGGCATCCTGAAGAACGTCTCTGCCATTTTGGGCAAGAACTTCGCCTAGAAACTCAAAATAAGACAAAAACGTGACACTTTCCCTGGCATATTTTATATATATTGGGGGTAAGGCGCCAAACGCCCAAAGTTTTAAATATTCAAAGGAACATTATGCTCTCTTACCAAGAAGCCTACAAAATTGCCGCTGAAGTCCACAAAGGTCAAAAGGACAAGGCCGGCGGACCCTACATCGACTTTCTGCAGAACGTGGCGGACTACCTCAAGAACAAGGGCGAGTCCGAAGAGGTGCAGACCCTCGCCATCCTGCAGGACCTCATCACGGCTTCTACCAAGAAGACTCCCGAAGACGTCATCGCCATGGGAGTCCCCGCCGACATGGTGGAACTCATCCAAAAGATGACCTACCACAAGAACCAGGGCTGGATCGACGAATACAGCTGCAACCTCATGGCCCAGGGCATGCCCGCCGAACAGGCCACCTACGAGGCCCGCGAAAAAGAATTCGTGAAATTCGTAGAGACCCTCAAGGACAATCCCGTTGCAGCCAAGGCGAAGGCCGCCATCTTGACCATGCTCATGGATGACAAGTATATCCAGCGCCAGGAACGCCGGGAACTCAAGACCAAGTTCCGCCTCCACAAGTACAAGGCTGCCATCGAGGCCCTGGGAGTGTAAAGGGGGAAGTCTCCCCCTGATTGCAGCCCCGTGTTCCACGGGGCTATTTTTTGTCAAAACACTAAATAACCCCTTACGGAAAAGTCCCAGCCTTGCGACTGGGACTTTGTTTGGAGGTGTAGAAAACCAAACCCTACTTTATCATTATCCGTTGGGTCTTCACGGCACTCCCGCTTGCAACCCGGACAATGTACACGCCCTTGTTCAGGTGTCGGAGGGACACCACGTGGTCTCCGGCGGAGTAGCCCAAGTAATGTTCCTGCAGGTGGCCCTGTATGTCAAACACGTGGACTTTCACTTCCGACGCCTTAGGCACGGTGACCGTCAGCTCGTTGTGGGCAAAAACCATGTTCACACTGCCCACCGTCGGGTAGAGTCCATCGGTTTTGCCGCTAGAACTAGACTTAGCATCGGAACTGCTGGAGCTATCGTCCTCACTTGCGCTAGATTTCGGCTTGTCAGCAGAGCTGGAGCTAGCGTCGTCATCGCGACTTGAACTGAGTGGTGCCGAAGTTGAACTCGAAGAGTTCGCGGCAATCTCCGTACTGCTACTAGAGACCGGTTTCTCGGAACTGCTGCTAGCCACAACCGTTTCGCTGGAACTGGAGACCGCCGGTTCTTCGCTACTGCTGGACTCAGCCACCTCGGCACTGCTAGATTCCGGCTCTTCGCTGCTACTGGACTCAGGACCTTCCGCAGAGCTGCTGGAAGACTCGGGCACAAGCGCGGTTGAAGTGAATACCGGCCTGTAGACAGCCTCTCCTGTCACATCGGTCACCTGCGGGTCCCAATTCGCAAAGGTGTAGCTGAATTTGTCGTCGCTATCCTTGGTCGGATTTTCCTCCGGCAAAATCTCGCTGGCCAGGGTGCCATACTCATACAAGACCTGTGCCTTATAGACGCTGTTGTCCTCGTTCAAGAAGGTGATTCCGTACTTGCGTGGGAATTCCTTGAATACGGCCTTGAGGGTCATATTCCCTTCAAGAACTTCTCCATTGACCAGCTCCCTGTCTTGAGTATCGGAAACATTTACCACCCATCTGTCGAACTCGTAGGTCCTTGCAACAGTAGCCTGCTTGACAGGGTCGGTCGACGGAATGATAGAGGCAATTGATGTTCCATAGTCCACAGTAACATCATCCGCAGCTTTCTCAATACCATCGTCCATCACAAAGGTAACGGTGTACCGGTTCTTCGTCACCTTGTATTTTGCCGTATAAGTAGCTTCGCCCGTCACGATTGCCTCATCCGTAATGGCTGGTACCCAACCGTCAAATTCATAGGTCCACTCGATTGTCCATGCTCCGGTAATCAAGGGTGCGACAGAATTCACCAAGGTTCCATATTCCACAGAAACGGTCTTGTCCATGTTGGAATTGTACTCGGCTACAAATGTCACGTCGTACTTGTTCTTCACGCTTGTGTAGCTTGCCGTATATGTAGCATCTTCTGTTGCGGCAACCACCGTTGGCGTCCACTTGTCGAATGTATAGGTGAATTCAGCCGTGGTTTCCTTTGCAGGTGCTTCACCATAGTCCGGCATATCGCCATCATCAACATAATCTTGACGCAGCACGGAGCCGTCGTCATCTTTCCAGGTGATGACAATCTTGTCGGTATAGACCGCCTTGTAAGTGACCTCCTTTGTAACCGTGGCTAGCCCGGGTTCCCAACCCGCAAATTTCTTGCCATTCTTGTCTTCGACCGTGGGCACATCGATAGCCCCGGGCAACGTGCCGTAATCATACTCAACCGCAGCCTTCAAAATGGATTCGTCTTCGTCCACAAAGGTAACGGCATACTTGTTCTTATTTTCACTAAACACGGCCGTGTAATCGATGTCTCCCGTCACAGTGGCATCCGCAATATCGGGACTCCAGCCCGTAAAGGCATAGGAGTATTCGGCTGTCGATTCCTTGGTGGGGTCTGCAGGAACAATGGACGAAACCAGGGTTCCATATTCCACGCCTTCAAGCACCCCGTTTTCAACAGGAGTCCCGTCATCCATCAAGAAGGTAACCGTGTAGGCCCTTAGAACGGAGTTGTAAACGGCCTCGTAGGTGGCAGTGCCGGTCACATACCTCGTGGGATTACCATATCCATAGGTCCAATTGCTGAAAGTATAAGTGTACTGGGCATCAGGGGCCTTGACTGGAGTACCTTCGGGGTCCGGTACATTGGAGCCTGCGGCCCAATCCTTTGCTTCATAGGGCTCGGTGCCGTTCATGAATGTAATCCTGTAGTACTGCGTTTCGGCAAGGCCCACGCAACGGATATTGTCGATGGCGAGAGTGCCGCTGGATTTGTCGTCTGTATCCTCACCGTCAACCCTCCAGTCAAAGCCATTCGCATACTGGAGCACCGTTTCTACATCCACCCAGTTGTCGCTTGAGCCAGTCCATTCCTGCCTCAGGCTAGCGACGGGAATCGTCACGGTCTGCCAGGACTCGCTAGGCGACGTTACCGCAAAGGTGGGGAATCCCCAGCCCATATCCAGCAGGTTATTCATGTCCGAACTCACCTTCAAGCGGAACTTGTGGGCTGCGCCCTTGTAATCGTAGCGGACTTCCGAGCACTGTGACAAATTCATCTCGTTAAAATCGTTGGTGGAAATAGTTGCATAGGGAGGCCCCCATGGATAGTCCCCCACATCCAGGGAGTATGACATTTGCAGAGCCTTGGCCGAAGCACTTCCCTTCACAAAGGAAAGCTCCGCATTCGAAGATCCGCCGCCACCAACAACATCCGTCTCGGCCCACCATTTCCCTATACCATCCCAAAGCGGGTAATAATCGCCGTCCTCGAAATCGTCGAACAGTTCCGTGTGGGTGGTGGGTTCTGCCACTATGGGCAATTCAACGCTGGAACTACTTTCCTCACCGACGCTGGAACTGCTGGAACCTCCATCCAATACACACTGGATTTCTTTGACGTAGAGGTTTCCGTTTTCACCACCAGGAACCTGCCACTTGATATCAAGCTCTCTTTCCAAATTGATTCCGGATAGTGAAGACATATTGAATGTATGGGTTGTCCAAGTGTTGCTACTGGGAATTTCCCATTCTGCCAACACATCTTCTCCATCGGGAGTATTGGCAAAAGTCAGGTTATGGCCAATGCCTATATACTGGTAAGATAGAACCTGGCATCCGTTCAAATTAGAAATGTTCATACCTACACCGGCATAACCTCCTTCCTCTTCTGTATTCACATTTTTTAGGCCCCAGAAATCACCGCCCATTTCGTCGTCATAAACGGTCGCCGCTATATCCCCTTCATTTTGCGGGTTTTCAATAGTCCAGCCGTTACCAGCGTAGGCATAATCGTAGTTCGGCGAGAGCGCATATTCTTCGAAGCTACCGGAACTTGCAGGTTCATCGCCGCTTGAGCTGCTGGAGGGTTCTCCGCACACCACGTCATCTATGTAGAGATCTCCGCCACTAGGAGAACCTGAAACTTGCCATTTGAGCTCCAGTGGAGATTCAAGGACAACGGGGTCAATACCGTCCAAGGAAATTGACTGTGTCATCCACGATTCTGTGCCAATAAGACTTTCCTGTATAAGCACAGAACTGCCAGCATTGAACGAGAAATCATTCGCCAGGCCTTTGTACTTGAACGACAAAACTTCGCAGCCCTTCATTTCTTTCAAGTAGATGCCAAAACCAGCCCAACCGGCACCATCATTGGCAAACACTTTCACCAAGCCCCCGGCATTAGAGCCATCTACAAAGAAGGTCTTTTCACCATCGTTGCCAATATACCAAGTCCAATCGCCATTGGGATCATCTAAACTTGAGTACACATAGGAATAGTTGCCGCCTCCCAAGTTATTCATGTCAAAATCAACAATCACGTAATCATGACTGATAACCTCGTCTTCATAGATATTGTCACCAAAGTCATCACCAGAATCGTCAAAATCGGGATCGTCAGCCGGAACAGCGGGCAGGTCTACATAACTTGCGCATTGGGAATATGTCATAGCAGAAAGTCCGTTAAAGACATTGGCATTTACCCACTCACCACTGGCAGAATAGGTCCAGTTAGCAGGAGATGTGTTATCTACGTCGAAGTCGGCAAAGTACTCGCTATTTTCGGCCCCATCCTTGGTCATATTCCTGCCTGCGTTCCAGTTAGCCGATGAAAGTTTCTTCAAGTTCATCCAGGTTTGCCACTGGGGATTGTTCGCCATGCTGGGAGCGCCATCGCCGCCATAACCCACAGTTCCCCATTCTGTCACAAACACGGAAAGTCCGGCCCCAAGCGCGCTGTTCACGTCGGCCGACATCGAATTAAAATCATGAGCTTCAGTGCCATCGTTCTTACCCGCATAGTAATGGAACGTATAGGCAATATTATCATAACCGGTAATCGCATTTCCAACGACCGCACCGGGATTTCCAGACCAACTGGGAGTTCCCACCACAATCAGGTTGTTGGAATAGCGGCGGATAATGGGAATCACCTCGTTGGCGTACGCCTTGATTTCTGGCCAAGTAATCATCGTGCAATTGGAACTGTTGCCATGGCCCTGACCCGCCTTGCATATGGGTTCATTGTAAATTTCAAAAATCACATTGGGATAAGAGCCCCATTTTTTCGCCTGAATCTTGAAGAATTCCTTGGCACGACCTACATTGTCCACCGCCGTGTGGGAGTGATAGTCGATAATCACGTAAATATCTTGCTCAATAGCCGCCTGGACCGTCTCGTCCAGCAAGTCCTGATAATATTCAGTCTTGCCATTAATAAAGTAATGTCCATTTCCCCAGCCCTGGTCGTCTACCGCCATGGCGGCACGGATTACCTGGATGCCCTGCTGGCTTACCATTCCCGTAATGACATCATTTCTCCAAAAGCGGTTCTGGTTTTTTTCATTGCTCCAGAAAAGGCTCATGCCCTTTACCTGGACCTCGTTTCCGCTGGCGTTAGAATAAGCATTACAACTGCCATACACACGACCTTCGTTTTGCGAGTTTATGCCCGTCATTAACATGCCGTACTGGCTCACGGGGCCAACACGCAAGGGAGCGATTTCGGCGTAGGCGGTGGAGAAAAGGCCCAGGGCAAATGTGCCCAGGGCTACCAGTTTGGGGAGGCGGAGTTTTAGCATAGAACCTCGCGATTATCTGTGTTACAGCAAAAACCGTTCTCGTTGTGAGAACTTTATATGAACAAATATAAACTCACCGCGGCAGGACCGCATACCCTTCCCTATAGTAAATTTAAGTTTACGATTGATAAAAGTCGCTTTTCAGACTTTTATAGCAGTTTCTTGTAATCCAAATTGGAATAATCGTACAAATGAAAAAAAATGCAGACAAGTTTATACAAAAAAAAATAGACGTTTTTTTTGTCATCCTGAGTGGCACGCACTCTGCGTCATCCTGAGTGCCCTGTAAGGGGCCGAAGGATCCAAGCCCCAACGCCATACCATCCGAAGCAGGTTACAAGATTTAGGACTGGATTCTTCCCCTATCGCACTTCGTGCTCCAGGGTCAGAATGACGAGAGAAATGAAAAATCCCGGATGAACCGGGACTTTTTTTGATTCTATCGCTGCGCTCCAGGATGACAGCGGCGCAGCTTATTTAACGACTTTCTTCTTTCCGTAGTAGACGCCACGGGCCTCAGGCTTGCCGTTAGCACTGTTCAGCTTGCGGCCCTTCAGGTCGTAGGTCTGCAGCATTTTGAACTCGCCGGTGCGGGCGTCAATACCGCCAATGACCTTCTTGTGCTCCTCTCCGTTGGCGTCACGACTGACAATCACCACATTCATGCTTTCGGGGAGCGTTTCCATTCCCGTAAAGACATATCCCGTAGACTTGTTTATAGAAGAACCATCTTCGGGGTCATATATCATGTAGGCACGGAACGGGTTAATCCATGCGTCCTTGCCGGCCTTCACGAACTGCCCGACCTCTATCTTACCAGTCTGCACAGCCGAGAAACCATAGACCCGACCTAGATCGGGATGGTCCTCATCCCATGTAATATTGCCGAGCGCACCACGGAACACCCAGTCGCCCTTACGGGCCTCGGGTTCTTCCGTCGACTTGATTACCAGCTTTCCATGGAACACAAGCCGATTAGAGTTAAGCTGTATCATGTACGGCGTATAGGCCTTCAGGTTGCTACTGGCATCAACCATCCTGGCTTCCTTCTTACCGCTTGCATCAAGACCGATGCCGTCAAATTCATACACCTGCTTCAAGCCATCAATTTTCGACACATTGATATCGAATGGCAGCACGATTGTAGAGTACCCGCTGGTCGAGAACTCTCGATTGAAGATGACGGTATCCACAGGCTCTTCCTTAGGAATATACACCTCATCCCCATTATCGTAGGCCCCGTCAATTGTCGCCACGGTATCCCCATTAACAACGTCAATAGAAACAGCCGCATACCGAACAGACTTAACAAGCGTCACCGTCAAATCAAGGCCAGAATATGTTTCATCTTTGCCATAATCATTGAAGTACAGTTGCAGGTGGTGACCGATAATCGTATCAACATCCATCGTCACCCCGTTCCCTGTACTTTGCACCCTAAGCTCTGTACCATCCTCATTATATATGACAAGAGAGCCCTCCTCCGACGCCGTCATCGTTCCTGCCAGCTTCAGGGCATACCCTGCGGGGGCGTACAGATTTAATTCACTATGTACACCCTGAGAATAATTACCGTCGCTGCCGCCATCGTCGTAAATCTTAAACGACTTTACGTTATTTGGAATATAGGCGTACCCACAGTACCAGCAGTTCTGCATGTTGATAAACAGCCCATCTTCCGCAGTGAGCTTAGTCGAAAGCACCGGCGTGACGACTACATTAGAAGCAGGCATGGTGAACGATGTAATTCCTCTGGAATACCATTTCACATTGAGCTGAGCGACCGGATTCCCATTACCGTCTTCAACACGGACATCCTCCAACACGTGGTTTGCATCAGGCCCAAAATTCAAACTGATTTCTTCACCGGCATAGGCCCAATCCTTATTGCTGTATATCATAGTACCTTCCACATCGGCAAGGGTAACCGTGTAGGGAGTCGCCGTACCACCTACCGTTACCGTCAGGTCAAGTCCCTCACAGCGGCCATAGCTAATGGTCACCGTATCCCCACTGCTTTGGTATTGTCCGATATTGCTGGTATACCGATTGACATATTCCTGTCCATCGTAAAATTCAATCCCATAACCATCCGAAATCTCTCCCTCGATGAGGAAATTCTTTCTTTCCGCAGAGGCTATTTCCAACACATTGCTGCCCGATTTGATTAAACAATGTTCGTCATCAGCAGCAGTTGCATAGACCTTAAAGGATGTCACCCCTGCTGGCACGGAAGCCTTGGAAACCAAACCTCCCGCAGGCAACCTAAGGTACAGTCCACCCGCAGCGGTCCAATTGTCTGTAAATATCGGCGTAACCTTGACATTGGCATTGGGCATCGCGAATGTCACCGTATTGTCCGCATTCCAGGTCGCATCAAGCGTATCTACGGTATAATCTTCCATATTCTCGACGCTAATGCCCGCAAGCAAGTAATTTGTCGCCGAATGTGCCGTCAGAGTCACCGTTTCCCCAGGGAATGCCTCAGACACATCGCTGGCAATGGTTCCGCCCGTATAGCTGCCAAAAGCAATCGTATGCTTTTCTGCAGGAACTAATGTTACCTTGAGATCCAGATCAGCCTGGCCATCATCGAAGAAATCATACGCATAAAGAGAAAGCGTCATGACATTTTCAGAGCTAAGCGCCGTCTCGACAGTTACCTCCCCCATCTCAAGATCCTTTGTCAAAAGAATCCCTGCGGTATTGTCTCCGTCATAAACAGCCAAGCTCCCATATACATCATACGAATTTGAAGTTATACTTCCTTCCACCTGCAACCTATACCCAACAGGGGCCCTTAATTCGACATTCTCCCTAGAGTCCAAGGTGTACACCGCATCCTTTCCGCCATCGTCGTAGACCTTGAAGGACTGCACTCCTGCAGGGACGTTTACAACCAAGGTTCCACTCTTGGGCATGTTGATATAAAGCCCACCTTCGGCCGTAAGCACGTTCGTAAACGAGGGGGTAACGGTCAGATTCTTGTTGGGCATGGTAAAGGAGACGGTGTTGACACCCGAATACCACTGCACTTCGCCAACATCAAGGGGCAATCCATCTTCCGTACCCTTGACTTCAATACCATTCAGCATGTAATCTGCATCCGGAGAAAGCGTCAGAACAATCCTTTCTCCAACCTTTGCCGAGGTCTTGGTACTTGAAACGGAGCCTCCCATAACCGTACTAAGTGCTATAGAGTAATTCGCATTGGGATCTACCACCATCACCGTCAGGTCCAGACCAGAATAAGTGACACCGTCATCCGAATAGAAATAAAGCGTCATGACATTTCCTGTACCGACAACGGCGTCAATAGCAACATGCTCACCGCTCACATTATCTACTAAGGCTATTGCATTTTCATCACCATCGTAAATGGTAAAGAAATCATAGCCTTCTTCAGATTCTAGGCGACCGTTCACCATAAGCACCTTGCCTTCCGGAACAGTCAGCACAAGTTTCCCTTCCACGCCATAGCCGTAATCATCGTCCTTGCCACCATCATCATACACCTTGAACGAAAATACACCCGCAGGGAGCACCACATTCCTGGTTCCCGTAGCGGGCATGTTGATGAACGCGCCGCTTTCAACAGAAATGCTACTAGTAAACAAGGGGTATACAGAGACATTGGTGGCCGGCATGGTAAATGTCACGGTCTGGGCACCAGTGGCATACCATTCTACCCCAGAAGTTCCCAGGGTATCGCCGTTACTGGCTACAACGGCAACTCCTGCCAGCAAGTTATTCCCACTGGGCGTCAGGGTCAAGGTAACCGTTTCACCAGACAAGGCTTCTGACACATCGCTACTGACAGCCCCTCCCTCGCCACTATTCAATGTTATCGTATGAGAGGCCGACACATCGCCCACAAGCGTCACCGTCAAGTCTAAGCCAGACTCAACATAACTATTATCAGATGTAAAGACAATCCTAATCTCATTTCCGTTGCTAGTAATCGTTCCGATATCTACATCGCTACCACTAAATGGTTCGTCAAGCTCATCATCCCCTTCATAAATTGTAAGCTCATCGCAACCACCTTCAGAATTCACCGTTCCCGTCACCTGCAACTTAAACCCTACCGGTGCCGTCAGCACCAGGGAACCATAGGCCCCATTGCTGTAGTTTCCATTTTTACCACCATCGTCATAAACTTTAAACGACGCTACACCGGCAGGAATAGTTACACTCTTGGTGTCATCAACTGGCAAATTGATGAAAGCACCGCTTTCGGCCGTAACATTTTCAGCAAATACAACATTCACGGAAACATTTTCGGCAGGCATGGCGAACGACACGGAATGTGCTCCAGAGACATACCATTCCAGTTCCGAAGTCTCGACAGGTCCCAACCCCTCGGCCGTGACGGAAAGCCCTGCAATAAAATTATTCCCCGTAGGTGTCAGGGTCAGGGTCACCGTCTCGCCAAACAAAGCTTCAGACACATCACTACTAGCAGTTCCGCCCCCCACACTGTTTAACGTCACCGTATGTGGTGTAGACGCATCGATAACGGATACCGTCAGGTCAAGGCCTTCATATGTATTTGATTCATCCGAAGTAAAATAAAAGGTTATGACATTTCCTGTACTTAGGACATTACTGACATCTACATCTTCACCACTTATACCATCTACTAAAGGATTTCCATTTGCATTGCCATCATAAATAAAGAAATAGTCGTAGTTCTCTTCTGTATTCAGCTGTCCTGCCACCATGAAAGTTTTCCCTTCTGGGGCCGTCAATACAAGATACCCATCAGCATTATCACGATAATCTCCGTACCGCCCTCCGTCGTCGTACACCTTGAATGAAATCACGCCTTCAGGAATGGTCGCGTTCTTTGTACCTGCGCGCGGTAATTCGATAAAATTTCCTTTTTCCGCAGAAATGCTTCCCACAAATTGAGGCGTAACGGTAACATCAAATGGAGGCATGACAAATGTCGCCACATTGCCGCTATACCAACCCAATTCGCTTACCCATACGGGACTGCCGCCTCCAGAAACCGACACTCCGGAAATATAATTGCCCCCTGTGGGTGTCAAAGTCAAGGTCACAACATCTCCCTGCGAGGCCTCAGACTTGTCACTATTGACCGTTCCTCCTTGCGCACTATTCAAGGTTATTGTATGTAGCGGGGCTTCAGTCACTGTCACCGTCAAGTCAAGACCACTTTCTGTTTCGTTATCATCCGAAACAAAATACAGGGTCATAAATCTTCCAGAGTTAGCCCAGACACCAACATCCCCACTGGTCATATCAAAGAGAGGGATGCAACTCTGCTCGCAACTCTCAACGCCCCCCTGGGCACCATTCCAAATTCCAAAGAAATCACTATCATATTCAGTATATATGAATCCCGATACAGTAAGCGCGTAGCCACTCGGGGCCTCCAACACAAGCCAGCTTCGGGCATCGTCACTGTACACATCGTCTTCACCACCGTCATCGTACACCCTGAACGATGTCACGCCAGAAGGAACGACAAGCGTGTCTATCCCTGTAGCGGACATGGTGACAAACTTTTCTTGCGTATCAGAATCAGTTTGAAGATTCAGCTGGGCAGCATTCGCCATTACCGCGAAAATCGCCACCAGGGAAAACGGGAAAAACACATGAAATCCTCTTTTCATGTCTGACCTTCCTTTTTGTTTAAACACGCCATAAACCCATCTTGAAACAGGGAACTAGTTGAACGGAATGTCCTCTACACATGCTGGATCCGTTGGATCTCCACTATCACACATCAGTGTCGCCATGTGGAACATCTCCACCTCCACCATTTCGGGGGCGACATAGCCTTTTTTCTGTTTCTTTTCAGTATCCATAGAACCTCGCGGTTATCCGTGCCGCAACGAAAACCATTCCCGTTGTGAGAATTTGATACGATTAAAATAACTTTGTATAAATTAAAGTGCCCTCCACTAATCGTAAACTAAAGTTTACAATAAAAAAAACTGGCTTATCCTCTATTTTTAGGGACACCAGGTAGTCCAAATTGGAATAGTTGCACAAATGGGAAAAACCCCTATGAGGCCTTTTTTCTAGATTTGGCAACGCAAAAACTATAGGGGACCCCCTCAAAAAAGGAACGAATCATGGCAAACAAAGTCTATAACTTTAGTGCAGGCCCGTCTGTCCTGCCCGAACAAGCACTCAAGGAAGCCTCGGCTGCCTGCATCGATTACGCCAACAGCGGCATCAGTATCCTTTCCATGAGTCACCGTTCAAAGCCCATCGAAAGCATGTTCGAAGAAACCGAACAGTTCCTCCGCGACCTCATGGGCATTCCCGAGAACTACGACATCGTGTTCCTGGGCGGCGGATGCTCCCTGCTGTTCTGCATGCTCCCCATGAACTTCTTGGACCAGAACGCCACCGCCGACTACGCGCTGACCGGCGTGTGGGCCAACAAGGCCTGCAAAGAAGCCAAGCTGTTCGGTAACGTGAACGTGGCCTGCGACACCAAGTCCGAAACCTACAGCCGCATTGACAAGAACCTGAAGATGAGCGACAACGCCACCTACCTGCACATCACCGCCAACAACACCATCTACGGTACGGAATGGCACAACATCCCGAAGCCGAAGTCTGGATTCCTCATGGCCGACGTGAGCTCCGACTTCCTCGCCCGTAAGATCAACGTGTCTGACTTCGGCGTTGTCTATGGCGGCGCCCAGAAGAACATCAGCTGCGCTGGCGTGACCGTGACCATCATCCGCAAGGACTTGCTGGGCAAGGTGAACCGCACAATCCCCACCATGCTGAACTTCCAGACCCACATCGACGCAAAGAACATGTTCAACACGCCGCCGGTTTTCGCCGTGTACGTGATGAACCGCACCCTCAAGTGGCTCAAGGATTTCGGCGGCGTGGAAGCCATCGAAAAGGTGAACCGTTCCAAGGCCGCTCTCCTTTACAGCGCTCTCGACAACTCCAAGGTGTTCGTCGGTACCGCAGCCAAGGAGGACCGCTCCATCATGAACGTGCCCTTCGTGTTCAACAAGGACGTTGTGGCCGCCGACAAGGCTGACGACCTGGCCAAGGAATTCCTGGAATTCGCCAAGGCCCGCGGTCTGCAGCAGCTGAAGGGTCACCGCTCCGTGGGTGGCTTCCGCGCATCCATCTACAACGCCATGCCGGTGGAAGGCGTGCAGGCTCTCGTGGACTGCCTCGGCGACTTCGAAAAGAAAGTTCTGGGGTAGCCCAACGTTCGAAGGGTTATCGCCTCAAGCCAACAATAAATTAGAGAGGTCTCCACGAATGCGGAGACCTTTTCTGTTTTAAAAGGAGATCCCCGGTCAAGCCGGGGATGACAAATTAAGCGTCTTCGCTCTTCTTGAACTTGTTCACTACGTCGGGAACAATGTCCATGACCTTGGACACCAGCGAGCTATCCTTGCTAATGGGCATTACGCGCACGTCGTCGCCCTTGATGACCAAGAACGCTACCGGTTCAACAGAAGCCCCACCGCCAGAGGCAGAGGTATCGCCCTTGCCGGCATGACCGCCAAAGCCGAAACCCACGGATACGCGACTCACGGGTACAACCGTAGATTCGCCCGCCTGGATAGGCTGACCGATGACTGTTTCCGCCTGGGTAATAAAGCGGAGTTTTTCCAATAGAGTTTCTGCAAGTTTTTCAATAGCCATGGCTTGAATATAGTAATTAGGAATTCGGAGTTCGGAATTCAGAGTCGAAATAAACGCGGCGAAGCCGCCAAACCAAACAATTCCTAATTCATAATTCCGAAATCTGAACTAATATCGTGCTTCGAAAATCCGGTCGCCTGCCACCAGGAACTTTTGGTTCAGGTCGGGCCAGTCCATGTAGCCCCAAACCACCACCACGCGTCCACCGGAGAGTTGGGTTGCCATCCCGCGGGCACCATCTCCTGCCGTGAAATAGCAGACATCTTCGTCCGGTTCGATATTCCGGGGAATCGCCCGCTTCAACTGCTTTATCCACTCCAGGTAGCGGGTTTCCTCTACCAGGTCCCAACTGCGGGCCACGTTCCAGGCCAGATTGTCGTCGGAATAGCTCTGCTCCAGCACCGGGAAAAAGGACTTTACTCCCAAGAAATTTTTGGTCTGGATGGTAGTCCTACCCGTCTCCCGATGTTCGAAGGGCAGACTCAAGAATTCCTGAGGGAAGCCGATGCGCACCCCCGGCACCGAACGAACGAAGTTTTCCAGGGTGCGCCGTTCGTAACGCCTGAAACTGTCATGCCGGAATACGAAAATACGGTAGTCGGCGCGAATGCTCTGCTCCAGATATTTTCCGCGCAAAATGGAATGGGCCCCCTGGAACCGCCCGCTGTTGGTGTAGTAGTCCAACGCATAAACGTCGCCCTTAAACTCCAACACAGAAACATTCAGCGTATCGCCCCACTGGGTTGCATAGCGCAAGTCTACCTCACGCACAAAACCGTTACCCTGCACCTTGGAGGAATCCACCGAAACACGCATAGGTTTACGGCCCTCGAACCGGAGCTTGGAATAGTCCACCTTGACATGCTCTTCGGAGCAACCCCATAACGCAAACACGGCTATCGCGAGAAAAAGACGGATCATGATTCTTTCACCCCGTAATCACAGAACTCGTAAATCGGGCAGTTGGCACAACCCGCCTGACACTCACGACACATAAAGGATTCTTCCCCTTCTTCCAAATAGAACTGCAACGAATGGGCCACGGCATAGGGATTCTCGGGATACAGAGCCACGCAAAAGTCGTTCATCATCTTCTGCTTCTGCTCAGGCGAAAGGTCTGCAAAACCGCCTTCCCGGGCAGGCCCCATGATAGAGAGGAATCGTCTCGCCCCCATGGTCAAGGGCAGGTCCGGCCAACGGAAACGCTTGAGCCCGCGCCCTACCCCATAGCCAAGACCTGCGGGAGACTTTCCGCACAGGCGGTAAATGGCGGCACAGGCCTTAGGCCGCGCGCCACGCTTTCCCATAAAATAAATCTCTCCCAGGTCTCGCCACATCTCTTCGGGAGTGGAATTTGCAATCCAGTTTTTCAAGTCTCCGTGCCGGCGGACAAAAAAGCCAACGCTCCAAAAAATTCCCGCCACGTTCTTGAACAAAGACCAGTCCCGGTTTCCAAGGGCAGACTCCACAACCGCCTCGATATCGCCACCCTTGGGCACAGGCAAAGTCCAGAGCTTGTCTCCGGGGAACTTGCGACAAAGCGCCGCAAGCAGTGCGCCAATTTCGTCCATGCGCAGGTCTTGATACAGGGCCGTTCCCAGCAGAGTCCAGGCGATTTTTTCGTCGTCTGTTTTTGCATGAGCCGACACCTGCAAAACCGGATCGTCCAGATTGGCAAAGCGTTCTACAAACAGGCGAAGCGCCCTGCCAAGGACAGGTTCGTCTTGCAGAAATCGTTTTGCAGAGACCATAGGGGCGTCACCAACGATTCAGGCCTTAAAGCGCCTCGCCCATCTTGACGGCAGAGCCCAACCTGGACTTGAACAGGTCCGGATGGCGTTCCCGAATTTTCTTGTCCACCACGAGAATGACGGTACTGCCCATCTCGAAGCGTCCCAGCTCCCCGCCTTTTTCCACGCGGATTTCGCCGGAGGGTTTCCAGTCGTAACGTTTGCAGTCCCTGGGGAGCTTGCCCGCATTTACCAGAAGCTCATCGGTGTAGGCCACACCGATACGGCCCACATTGGTAGCCCCGACTTTAACGACAAGCATCTCGGAGCCGTCGCCCAGACGGATATGGCTGGTAAGGCGTTCGTTGATGCAGAACAGCCCTTCTACTCGCTCAACACTGCCCACATTTACCGGCCAGAGTGTCCCAGGGCAGTAACTGGCACCCACCACCGTTCCTGCAACAGGACTGTGAATGCGGTGGTAGTTGAAAGGCGCCAGGTAAATCGTCGCAAAGGCTCCGCCTTCAAACCGTTTGGCCATTTCGTCATCGCGGAGCAGGTCCTTCAACGTGTATGTCTTGCCTTTCGCCTGAATCAGTTCCTGCTTTTCGTCGAATGTGGCCGTCTGGGAAAGCACACCATCTACCGGAGAAACAATTTCAGAGTCCGCAATCGGGCGGGCACCGGGTTTCAAGTGCCGGATAAACAGCTCTCCGATGTTGGCGTAATGCTCCAGCGGGTATTCGGCCTCTTCCATGTTCAGCTTGTAATAGGCGGCAAAGGCATTGCGGGCCACCTTCGAAATCACAGGCAGACGAAGGCGGGTCAAGGCACCGAAGGCACGGCTAGCGGCATTCTTCGGCAAGAGTTTCATGAAAATGTAGAAGGGAGTGTTCATTTTAGGGGATAGGGGCTAGGATTTAGGATCTAGGATCTAGGATTTAGGATCTAGGGGCTAGGGGTTTGAGGGTCGGGTTTCGAGGGGCGGGGCTTGAGGCACGAGGTTCGAGGTCGTTGGTACCTAGACTTTTCATACCTACGCCTGTATAAAGCAGTATGGATCCTCCTTCGGAGGATGACGCCCCACAACTCACAACTCGCAACTCATAACTCATTACTCACAACTCATTACTTAATGATTCTCTATACTTTTCAAATTCGTAGAAAACATCTTCCAGAGGCGGGGGGCGAAGGGTACGGCCCACTCCTTTTCGGGAGCTACGCGGCTGGTCGTCTCGGCGGTAAATTCAGAATACACCAAGAACACCAACTCTCCATAACGGGCATCCCAAAGACTCCAGAGAATCTTCCAGGTGTAACCGCCACTGCTTCCCAGGTCCGGATCCATATACACGTCCAGCCGCACCGGCATAGAAACGTAACGCAGCTCGTACCGGCTGGCCAGTTCGTTCAGCAAGTTCCGCAGGGCCAGGGGCGGCTCGCGGACCAGCTTCTGCTCCACGCTATCCCGCTCCTGCCAGGGCGTAAAATCTTCCAGCTTTTTGCCGTCGGTAAATTCCGTCTGCAAAAGCAGGGCCGAAAGGCTGTCCATGTACAGGGTGTCCGATTCCGGCAGGCGCATGCCGGGCAGCAACAGTTCCCGACGCATCTTCGGGAAAGCCTTCACAAACAAGGAATCTTCGATACGGGCCAGGTCAAAGTCCAGGGCGTCTGCACTATAGCTGTGACACATGCGGCAAGTTTCCGGACGGCCAGCCGTCACCTTCAAGGTGGGCAACACGCCAACCACGGCTGTGGAATCCAGACGGCCGTAAGCGGCCTCGTTCCATTCCCGATAGAACTTTTCCTTGGAAATTTTCAGCTTGATTTCGCCCCGTTCCCCGCACTCCGTACAAGGGGCATCGCCCATGCCGGAATCTCCAGCAGAACCTCCCTCACCACCACCGGAGCCTGCGCAGGCCTGCAGAAGAAGTGATAAGCAAAGCAGTAACAAACCAAGCCAAGACATCAATCTGGTACTCATACGTCAAATATACTTTTTACAAGGCCTTACAAAGTTAGGTGACACCCCTGTTTTCATCGGTTCAATCACCCCGAAGGTCAAAAGCACACAGGGACTAGGACAACAAAAAGGCCCAGGCACAGGGCCTGGAGCCAAATTTCAACTATAATTCCAACAATGCTGGAATCTTCATTGAACTCAATCGAGGGGTACTACAACTCCGATGTAGGGATGGTGTATTCCACAGCCTTGGCCTTAGTCACGTCTGCGGTGCCGTTTGTGTTATAAGGAATCAGCTTGAAAGAAAGTTTGTCTCCTTCCTCTCCAAGATAAGTCAAGCGAACAGTCACCTTCGAATCAAGAGTGCTCAAGGTATAATAACTAGAATTGACAACCTCATAAGCACTCATTTTCTGAGTGACATTCTTGTACCACAAGGTATAACCGCTCACAGCGCCTTTAGGAGCAGTCCATGTCAGGACAACCCGAGTCTCGGGATAATCTTCATCGGCTGTAGCCTTCAATGTAACATTTTCAGGAACAGCGCCAGCTCCGGAGGCTCCGACTTTGAAATTCTTATCCACTTCTACAGAAGCACCTTCGGTAGAATAGGCATAGCCTTCAACATAGTAGGTGGAGGTCTTGCTCCAGAAGCCATCAATCAACTTGATGGTAATGGACTTCTTGTCGGAACCCAGGGACACGGACACCATCTGGTCGCGACCGTTTCCATCTTCAACGCTCCACTTGCTGGTCTTCACAGAATCCGCAACCAGTTCTGCGGAGAATGTCAGGGTGATAGAAGAGTTGGAATCAATCTTGTCCAAGTTGCTGGAAACAAGCACCAGCTGACCGGCCACCTTGCTCATGCTGATTAGAGGAATCTTAATGGCATCGCCAGCCCTGTAAGTAGAACCCCCGACAGTGGTTTCACCCACGACAGCATAATTCTTCTTGTCAAAGGAAGCCTGGCCCACCGAAATGTCGATTTCAACACCTTCAGGGAGGTTTTCGAACTTGTACTCGCCATTCTTGTCAGTCTTGGTAGAAAGTTCGGAAGGAACAAAGGAGGAAGGCAGGGAGGCATACACCGTCACTTCCTTGGCCGCGACCCTATTTCCCTTGTCATCCGTGTAGAGGACCGTGCCGCTGGCAGTCACGCCAGTCTTGTACATTTCCACCGGAACAATTTTGTCACCGACGCGGGCCACGTTGCCCTGTCCCTGTTCGTCCAAAGTCACCGCCGTAAGAATGGTGGCGTAACCTTCCTTGGAAATCTGGAAGGCGTGAGTGCCAAGCACCTGCCTTTCCCAGATAGATAGGCCAAGCTCGTCGGACTTCACGGATTCGTCGTCTACGACGGAATAGACGGTGGCACCCTCGATGGCGGAACCATCGTGGTTGTCCATCACTTTCAGGGTGATGGTCGCCTTGTCCTTGGCTTCGTCGTTAATGTTGACAACTTCGTCAGCACCGCAAGCGGCCAGGAAGGTGCCAGCGGCGAGCAGGGCGAAAGCGGATTTCAAATTCATAGAGAACTCCTTTTGGTTTTTAGTTGCCTTAAAAATAATAAAAAATGCGCAAAACAAACCAAGACACAATATATTTTTTTTCTAGCAAAAGAAACAAATGCAATTAGGGAACGTTTAGAGAACACTTTCCAAGGAATTTCAGCCAGTGTAATTTTTTATTTACATAAGAGACTGAATCTTAGCAGATAGAAATTCTCGATGAATCTGCTTATCCCCGTATTTGTCTTCGGCCCCAATTTTCAATTCTTCATCCGTATAGCCACTGCTAATTTGTTGTAAAATAACTTTTTTAGTGGCGTCGTCGTAGTTAAAATGAATGCGGAAAGTGCGATAGGCCAATACGCCCGTTTTTGCAATTTCATCGATAGTCAGGCGACGGCGCGAGCTGTCAAAAACATCTTTGGAGAAATTCCCGCGAGAAAGTTGCACCCGGGCGAAACTCTCTAAATCGAAACCGCAGTGTTCCGCAATCCAGCGGGACTGGGCTGCAAATGTTTCGGACATTTCGACGGTCCAAAGGTCGCCTTCCTGTTCCTCCACCCAGCCCGCCTTGGCATCGGGAAAGGCATCCGCCATGGGGATGTAGGGTTTGATGTCCAGTACCGGCGTGCCGTTTAGCAAGTCCGCTTCATCTACATACAAAGTAAGACCATCAACTTTCAGAAGCCGCACGCAAGAGAGTCCGATGGGGTTCGGGCGGTAAGGGCTACGGCTCGCAAAGGTGCCCACGCGATCCTTCCCCTTGGGCGGCACCGGCGGGCGCGTCGTCGGACGCCAGCCCTCGTTCTCGTGAAACTGGAATATGACCCAGATGCGTTCAAAGCCGTCCAGGTCACGGAGCGCCATCTCGAAGTTCTGCCCCGGCTTAAGTTCGATACGGCCCGGATGCCCCGCAAAGAGCTTCCCCTGCCGAGGAGCGTCGTACTTATAAATGGCTTCGCCGTAAAATGTACCGATGGGAGAAAATTCCACAGATAAAAATATAGAATTCCCCACACTTTTTTCTACATTTGTGCCCGATGAAAGACAAGGCAAAAAAACTGATTGAAAAGTACGAGGAACTGGAATCGGAACTGGGAAACCCGGAAGTTCTCGCCGACCAGGCCCGTTACAACAAGATCCACAAGCAGTACAAGGGTATCGAAAAGGCCGTGGCAAAGGCCAAGGAATACCTGCAGATGCTGAGCGACCAAGAAGAATGGAAGGCGGCCCTTGGCGATTCCGACCCCGAAATGGTGGCCATGGCCAAATCCGAACTATCGGACATCGAAAAGAAACTGCCCGGCGTCACCGACGAACTCCAGATTCTGATGGTCCCCAAGGACCCCTGGGACTACCGCAACGCCACTCTCGAAATCCGTGGCGGTACCGGCGGTGACGAGTCGGCCCTCTTTGCAGGCGACCTGTTCCGCATGTACCAAGGCTATTGCAGCCGCATGGGCTGGAAGATGACCATCCAGGACGCCAGCGAAGGTACCGTGGGCGGCTACAAGGAAATCCGGGTGTTCATCGAAGGCGACAGCGTCTATGGGACCTTGAAATTCGAAAGCGGCGTGCACCGCGTGCAGCGCGTGCCCGAAACCGAAGCCCAGGGCCGCGTGCATACCTCCGCTGCGACAGTGGCCATTCTTCCCGAAGCCGAAGAAGTCGACGTAGAAATCCGCGAAGCCGACATCCACATGGATACCTACCGTTCTTCGGGTGCTGGCGGTCAGTACATCAACAAGACGGACTCCGCCGTCCGCCTCACCCACATCCCCACCGGCGTGGTGGTGAGCTGCCAGACGGAACGCAGCCAGCTGCAAAACAGACTCCACGCCATGGAAATGCTCCGTTCCAAGATTCTAGACGCCGTGATTGCGAAGAAAGAACAGGAAGAAGCGGCCAGTCGCAAGGCCCTGGTAGGTACCGGCGACCGCAGTGCCAAAATCCGCACCTACAACTTCCCGCAGAACCGCGTCACCGACCACCGCATTGGCCTCACGCTGTACAACCTGGACAAGGTCATCACCGGCGACCTGGACGAAATCATCAACGGGCTCCAAATGGCCAACGCCCAAGAGAAACTGGGGAAGTTTAACGCGTAAATGTCATCCCCGTGGAGACGGGGATCTCCTTTTTTTGCAGGACGGGAAACTGGATTCCGGGTCAAGCCTGGAATGACGATTGAGGAAGAGAGAATCTTATGCCGCAGATGACAGTGCTTGAAATCTTGAACCGCACCAAGGCCTTCTTCGAAAAGAAGGGCGTGCCCGACCCGCTGCTGGACGCCCAGTACATCATCAGCCACGGTCTCAAGATGAAGAACCGCATGGACCTGTACCTGAATTTCGAGAAGCCCCTGACCCCTGCGGAACTGGACATCTTGCGCCCGCTGGTGGCCCGCCGTGGAAACCGGGAACCACTGCAGCACATTATCGGCGATACCAGTTTTCGCGGGTTTGTCATCAAGTGCGACCCTCGGGCTCTGATTCCCCGCCCGGAGACCGAATCCCTGGTAGATATGGCGAAAGACGCCCTGAAAGGCATCGAGAATCCTTTTGTCGTGGAAATCGGGACTGGTACAGGGGCCATCGCCATCGCCTGCGCCAAGGAAATCGAAGGTGTGAAGGTTCTTGCCACCGACATTTCCGATGACGCCCTGGCCCTGGCCCGTGAAAACGCACAGGCCAACGGACTAGACGACACGCTCAACTTTGCCAAAGGCGACCTGCTGGACGCCGTTACGGTCGAGGCAATCAAGAAGGCCACCGGCGATGTGTTCGGCGAAGCCTCCACAAAGATAGACTGCCTGATAGCGAACCTCCCCTACATCCCCGACGGAGAAAAGGGCAAGCTTCAGCCAGAAGTGGACAAGTTCGACCCGGCGCTGGCGCTGTACGGCGGACCCGACGGCCTTGACCTGGTGCGCAAGTTGCTTTCCCAGACCGAAGGTAAGATGAACACTGGCGCAAGCATTCTTCTGGAAATCGGTTCGGAACAGGCCGACGTCCTAAAAAACGAAGCCGCAAACTACCCCTGGCTGGAATTTACGGGCGCCCACAAGGATTATTGCGACAACATTCGTTTTGTAAGCTACAAGGCCAAATAAATTTTTGTTCTATCTTTCCAGGAAGTGCAGGGGTACATGAGAAAGATTTGGCGGACAGTTCTTTTTGCTATGGCGATATTTCTCGTCAGCGGTACTGCTTTTGCCCAGGACACCGTTTATGTAATCCAGGTGGTGACTCCTGCGCAGGCGGAGGCTCTGCAAGCCCAGGACAATCCCGACCAATCTGCGAAAGAAAAACGCCCCAAAAGGCGGAGCAGTTTCTACCTGAACGGCGGTTTAGGATTTGATTACTCCTACATCTATTACGACCACCGCTATTACGATGAACACACCCAGTATGACGGTAACGGGGCGGGTATCGCAGGGGAACTTTCGTTAGGTTTTCTCTTCAAGGAGCTTATCGCCGTCCATGGAATTTTCGACTTTTCCATAACCAACGGAGAGTACGATTTGGAAAACGGGATTCGGGAGCGGCCCGTACTCAACGGCGGATATTACCAGAAAAGCGGAAACGACAACGACGCCTTTGGTAACGACTTTGAAACAACAACCCTCATGGGTGGCGCAGGAATCACGTTCTTCCCTTGGCTGCACAGCAAGCCAGATTCTTTTATGGGCGGGACATTCATCAATGCCGACTTACTGATGGGAATCATTTTGCTGGACGACCCTTACTACTTTGACATTCGCGACTATAGCCAAAGCAAGGACTGGTTCGCCTTTGCCATGAATCTCGAAATCGGAAAGGACTGGAGGGTTTCGGAAAGGACCTACGTCGGGCTAGCCATGAAATGGCAAATCCTCGGCATCGCCTCCGGAGATGACATGGAAGGCGAAGAGGACTACGAGGATTACTACCATCACAACCACGTGATGAATTCATTCCAGCTGCTGTTCCGCGTAAACCGTAAGTAATCACACCCCTACAGGGCAGCCGAGGGCGCCCAGCACATATATTTCGCTTTCACCAGCGCGATAAAAGGGCAAAAGCATATCGTCATCTACAAAACTGCTATCTACCCCGCCCAGCTGGAGCTGTTCATTGATACGGCGCCGGAATATGGAGAAACCACTATCCCAGGGGCTTTTTTCGGGGAGTTCAACAGAGTGGGTTTTATTTTCACCACGATACTTGCGATTCATACAGACCTCTTTTTTTAAGAAAGACACACAAACAAGAAAGTGTCTTTCTGTGCAGGTAAATATAGAATCCACGGTATGTCAAAAAGTGACATTTTGCGTATTTTTATTCAATCACCGTAGCAGTGACCTTGGCATGACCCACCTTGTCAAGGCCGATATCCTTGCCGGCGGCCACACTCAAGTCTAAAATTCGACCATCCACGTAGGGCCCGCGGTCATTGACCCGCACCACTACCGAAGCCCCCGTATCGTCGCGAACCACCTTCAGTTTTGTACCAAAGGGCAGGGACTTGTGGGCACAAGTGTAATCGTTCTGGTTAAAAATCTCGCCGCTAGCAGTCTTTTTTCCATGGAATCCCGGGCCGTAATAGCTAGCTTCGCCTTGAAGTTTGGTTCCGATTTCCGCTTTTTCCTTGGAGGCGTAATGTTTTTCAGGGAAACGGACATAGCCCTTTCGGGAAGCAATTTTTGCATTGGCAGCCGCACAACCCGACAAAACAAATGCAAGTCCGACGCACAAAGCCCACAGCGACAGCCGTAACCGCACACCCAACTTACTCGAAGTCATACATGCTGTTGTAGGTGTTCTCAAGGATTTCATCTTCCTTGCTCTTGACCTCGGCCTTCTTTTCTTCGGGCTTCTTGTTAATTGACTCGTGATACTGGGCAGACATCTGGTCAATGTGTTCTATACTCTGCTGCACACGCCTGCGAAGCCGCTCAATTTCGGAATCGGTAATGGCAAGCCTATGATCCAGAACCTTGGCTGCGTATTTTCCCCAAGGGGTATCCCTGTGTTTTGAACGTAATTCATTCAAGACAACTCCGACACTGTCTCCACGCTCTGGATCCATCTGAAAATACACGAACTTCATGTAAAGGGCCTGAACACCCGATTCGGTGTCGGGATAATCCCTGTACAAGCTGTCAAAAGCGGCAAAGGCCGTAGCGTATGCCGAATCCACCTGTTCCATCTGGTCCAGCGGCACTTCCGACGCCACCGTCCACAGACTTTCCGCCTGCAAATACCGTTCCTTTGCCTCGTCGTCACGGGTCTTGATGGTCACCCGCATACCTAGGTTCGCCTGAGCCTGCTTGGCATATTCCGTACCCGGGTACTTCTCGATGATTTCCTTGTAAAGTTCTTCGGCGGTATCTTCGTCACCCTTGTACTCGTCGTAGATAAACGCCCGTGCATACGTGGCAAGCATCACCCGCGCAGAATCAGTAGAATTCTCGATAATACCCGTCAGCCTATTTACCGCGCTATCTACCTGGTCAAGCTTAAACAAGAAAAGCTCCGCTATCTGGAATTCTGTCCCGAAGAAATTATCCAAATTGGGAACAGAATCCTTGCTCAACGAATCGTTCATATTTCGCATGGCAATCAGGCGTTTAAGCGCTTCGCTTAAAGCCCGGCTTTTTTGCGCCCAATCACAGTAATTCAGGGAACTATAGCTGCTGTCGTAATAAATAACGGCCTGCTCATAATTCAAGGTCTTCTGTTGCTCGTAATCACCCATATTGTAGTAGCTACGGGCCGCATACTGCGTTTTGGGATAATCCGAATTTACCTTGCGCAATATAATGAAGGCGTCGGGGTAGCGCTCCGCCATCAGGGTCACCTCCCCCAGGCGGACTAAGTACTCCGGCTGTTTCTGCTCGTAATCCGGATTCTTGAAAAGAGCCTTGTATTCGTCGGCGGCCTTCAGGTATTCTTTCTGGTTTACTAAGCACTCCGCCGCCTGCTCACCGGCCGTCTGCCGTTCCCGAACATTCAGTTCCTGGATTTCTTTGGCCGTATAGTGTTCCCTGGATTTTGCCCAATCTTCTTTCTTGAAATAAAGACCGGCCAGACGGAAATGGGCCTTGCCCCGCATAAAGGGTGTTCCTGCCGTATCTGCAAGAACTGCTTCCAGAGCGGCAATGGCCTGATCCGGAAATTCCGACTGTTCGTCTAAAAGCGAAAGCAGATTCAGCCCCTGGAAATAGTACGGGTGGTTCTTGCTTGCAATCACCGGTTCCAAGGCAAAACGGCTGATATTGTATTCATGGTTCCGATAGAGACAGTAAGCCCGTTGGTATTCCACAGCCCGCATAGAGTCGTAATCGGCAAAATACCGCTCGTACTCATCGTACTTGACTATGGCCTTTCCCCATTCTCCCTTGTGACGGAAAGACTCGCCAATCAGGAAAACAGCCTCGGCGGTCCGTTTCTTGTTGTTGGGGAAGCGTTCCAAAACTCTGGAACCTTTCTCGATAATCTTGTCGTATTTCTGGCGTTCTTCAGCTCCGGGGCTGGAATTAGTTTCATCGGGAATGCTGTCTAGCCGAGCTTCCCTAAGTTCACCCGCCTCATCATACAAACGTTCCGCATTGAACATGTGGTTCAAGTAAGCACAGCAAGTACACCCCTCCAGCAAAAGAGCGAGCAATGCAAGCACTATGTAGCGGAACCGTAGCATAGGACTAAAGATACAAAAATAGACGAGAAGAAGGGGAAAACTGGCTAGTTATCAGTCTAATGTCTCATTACCCGCAACTCAGAACTCACAACTCAGAACTCTTTCAGGTACGTGCTGTAGTCACAGAGTTTGAGGCCAGCCGGGAGAACGGACTTGTCGAAACGCACCATACGGATTTCTTTAGGCGTCCCGACAAATCGAGCAAGAATTTCAAAGTTATCCTGAGTTTCCCAGACCGCAGCATCAATCACCAGTTCTTCCCCGCAATCCGTCTCACCGGTACTGTTTCCGATACCAGAAATCCTTGAATTCTGTTTGAGGAACCTGGTGAAAACCTCTGGCGCAAGTCCCAAGTGATTAGACGTGTTGGAAGAATCGTAAACGACCACATGAACCTCACGAAAGCGATTCAAGGAATCGAACACCACCGTATAGGTGTGCTTGTAGGGAGCGTCATAGAAGGATTCCTGCCAAACATTTTTCTTCACTGGCCTAAAATTCTTGATGTCGTATTTCTTGAAAAATTCCGCAGGTGACGCTCCGTAACGAACAAGGTAATGACCGAGCATTGTGGAAAAATCGTGGGTTGATGAAGGAGCAACGGACTCTCGCAAGCTATCCACAGCCCGATTCAAGTCTGCCGCAAGTCCTGTCCCCTGTGTAGGGAGCGACGGACGAGTCACGTTGCATTCCTGAATGCGCAGTTGGATATCCGGATACTCCGGATCCCTGTTCTGTATCTCGCGGAACTGGATGCGGGCACGATCGTAGTCGCGACCTTTCAAATAAGCAAGCCCAAGAGCCTCTCGCAAAGGCATGTTTTCTGGATACTTTTCAACCAAGGGCTCAAGGATTTCCCGTGCCAGCTGGGAGCGATCCATAGGAGAAATTTTACCACCACCTGCTCCAGGAACCGTCTTTTCGCCAACGGTAGAAAGGGCAAGTGCCGCTCCCTCGAAATCAGGCCTAAAGGCCAGAATCCGCTGGTAAATCTTTTCCGCTTCGTCATATCGACCCTGGTATTCCCACAGGTACCCCCGCAAAAGCATAAGTTCCGCATCCAAGGGGTACTGAGTCAAGCCATAATCCAGTAGCGACGAACAGCTGTCCAGGTTCCCCTGATCATGGAAAAGACGAGCTAAAAATTCATAACCTCGAGGTTCGTTCCCTGCCGAAAGGCTTATAGACGTACGAGCTTCTTCTATTGCCTGAGGCAAGCGATTGTTCTCCTTCAACAGGCGAGCAAACCACAAGCGAGCCTCCACTAGGGTTGGAGCCTGATCCACGGCAATCTTTGCCATTTCAAGGGCCACCGTCTTGTTGCCAGACTTGTAGGTCTTACGGCTTTCCAGGTACTTGGAAAGCCCAGACTCCGGATACTTGCCCTGCAACTTTCCAACCAGTAAATTCAACCGGTTGCTTTCCAAATCAGTCAAGGAGTCCATTTCAAACAAAGTATTCGTTTCATTCCACAGGGAAACCACCGATTCAGGATACAACAGCGACACTGCATTGAAAATTTCGTTTGCCTGGGCATAAGCCCCACTACGGAACAGTTCGGTCGCCCGGCGGATTTCACCTTGGGTCTGGATAGGGAGCGATGCCAACTCCTCACGCATGTCGGGAGAATCGCCTTTCATAAATTCAGTACCGGCCTTGATTCCAAAAGGAACTTCCGGTACCGCCACCTTCGCAGGCGCCATATTCAAATAAAGCTGGTAACCGCCCAAGCCTAAAGCGGCCAGACAGCAAAGTATCAGGAATAAGTATGCCGCTTTCCGCGATGTCTCGGACGCTAAAGGCATTACAGCTCCAAGAAGTCGGAAAGTTTTTCTTTATGTTCCTTGCTTTTCTGCAAACGCCTAAGGGTCTTGTTCTTAATCTGGCGCACCCTTTCGCGGCTCAAACGTAAATCTTCACCGATATCCTTGAGAGTGGTGTCCTCCGTAGTATCCAGACCATAGAACATCTTCAGGATTTCTTCTTCTCTACGGGGGAGCGAGGCCAAAGTTTCGTCAATCATCTTGCGGCGCTCCTCTCGCTCCATTTCCTCTTCTTGCTTACCATCGTTGCCAAGGACATCCATCAAGGTACTGACAGAATCTGCTCCGGAGCTACTGCCAGGATCATCTCCGATAGGGGCATCCAAGGAGATGTCCACAATCTTTTCCATGACCTCGATGATGTCCTTCTCGAAAGGAGCAAACTCTTCCATGGCCATGGTTTTCGCATAGTCACCACCGTTCAGCATCAGGGCTCGCTTAAAGCGGTTCACCAGAGCTAGCTTGTTGGGCGGAATTCGCACGGACCCCACCTGTTCAAAAAGGGCTTTCTGGATAGACTGGCGTATCCACCAGACAGCATACGAGATGAACTTGACATCCTTGTTCATGTCAAAACGCTTGGCCGCCTTGTAAAGACCGATATTGCCTTCATTAATCAAATCCAGCAAAGCCAATCCTCGCCCTTGATACTTTCGGGCGACAGAGACCACAAAGCGAAGGTTACCCCGAATGAGCCGTTGGAGGGCCGATTTACGAATTTCCTCCGTTTCGCCGGTCCGGATAATCGTCAACAAAGCCTCTTCCTCTTGTTGAGAAAGAGTCGGGTAACGATTCAGATCGCGAAAATAAAGTGATTCGTTAAACTCGCTCATATTTTTTTCCAAATTATTCGGAGTAAATATTGTTTTTTAAGCGTTTTTCGTCAATTCCTTCAGTTTATCGTAGGGGTAAATTCCCGAACGGTGACCGTCGCTAAAGGATAAACCCGCAGCGTAGCGACCAATGGACTGAACCCTCTCTAATTTAATATCGTCGGGAACAGCAGAATTGTCAAGCAATTTTTCACCGGTGTGTTCATCTACACACAGGGCGCAGGGGCAAGCGAGACGAAGTTCCCGGGCCGAACAGACGCCCCGTGTTCCATCGTTCCACTCAAAGCCAAGCTTTCCATCTTTCGTCCTGAAAACTTTCTTGGGCTGGATCATACATCCTCCTCCGGAAGTTCGTCAAAGGCATAGTTGAAGTTCTTGAGTACGCCATCTCCGACCGACTTGAATACCGAAAGTGTTCTCACGACTGCATCTGCCGCCTGCAAAAAGGCCTTTGCCGATTCTGAATTCGGATAGCGGAGCACCGCAGGAACCCCCTCATCTCCGCAATCGGCAACCGCAGGTTCAAGAGGAATCTTCGCGATTAACGGTACACCCCAATTTTTGGCTATGCGTTCACCGCCGCCTTGGCGGAAAATGTTGTGGTGCTTGCCGCACCCGTCGCAGATGAAATAACTCATGTTCTCCACGACACCCACTACAGGCACGCCGACGGAATCAAACATGGCAAGCCCCTTGCGGCAGTCGGCAAGAGCCACCTCTTGCGGGGTGGTCACCACCACGGCACCTGCCATAGGACAGTTCTGGGTCAGTGTCAGCTGGATATCCCCCGTTCCAGGAGGGAAATCCACCAGCAGGTAGTCGAGCTTGCCCCAACGCACCCGGTTCAAGAAATGCTGGATCATCTGGCTTGCCATGGGGCCTCGCCAGATAGTGGCCTTCTCGGAACCGGCAAACATGCACATGGACACGATGGAAATGCCGCCCTTTGCCTCTACCGGGGCGATGGTATTGTCTTCGAAAACCTGGGGGTCCTTGTCAATACCGAACATGAGGCCCATGCTGGGGCCATAAATATCTGCGTCCAGAATTCCCACACGGGCACCGGACAGGCTTAGCGCCATGGCGAGGTTCGCCGTCACCGTGGACTTGCCTACCCCGCCCTTGCCAGAGGCCACCCCAACGATGTGGGAAACTTCGCCAAGGAAAGAAACCTGGGGCTGTTCGGGAGCATCGCCCACGCGCCCCGCATTGGAGGTAAGGGTCACCTCCACCTCAGACGCACCCAGCCCCTTCACAATGGAAATGCACTGGTCCTTGAACCGGTCGCGGATGGGGCATGCAGGAGTCGTGAGCACCAGGTCAAAGGTAACCTTGGTCCCTTCGATTTTCAGGTTCTGCACAAAGTTCAGCTCCACAATGTCCTTGTGCAGATCGGGATCCTGGACGGCCTTGAGGGCGCTTAGAATATTTTGTTCATTCAACTGCATATCTTTCTTTTTTAAACGTCATTCAGAGCCCAGCAGGGGCGAAGAATCCAGTTCCGAATCAATCAAGCCTGGATGCTTCGTCGCTACACTCCTCAGCATGACTTGTATCATTTACACATCTAAGAAAATCTCGGCATTCGAAGAAGGTGGGTCATACATGGCGGCCATTCCTCTTCGTAGTGGCTCACCAGAATAATAGTCGTTTCTTTAGAGAGCAGGTCCAGCAGGTGGAAAAACTTGTCCCGATAGCCCTTCTCCAGCCCCTGGGAGGGTTCATCCAGCAGAAGCACCTGGGGCGGGCGGATAGCGGCTCGGGCCATAAGAATCACCCGCTTGTCTATGGGAGAAAGCCTGCGGACATTTTCTTCGGGGTCTTCAAAGCCCAGGTAGGCAAGCCAATCCTTCGCCTTGGCCCGTTCTTCCCAGGTGGTGTTGTCCGCCTTGCAAAGATTCGGCGTAAAGCCCGTGCAGAGCACCTCCAAAAGGCTCAGGTCTTCGCGGTACTGGAGCGCCAGTTCCGGAGAGAAGAATCCCAGTTTCGCCTTGTGGTCCCAGATGTTCAGGCCATGCCCAGGACGCTCGCCCAGGAGTGTAATGTCGTTTCCGTAAATCTGGGGGTGGTCCGCCGTCAAGAGCCCGAGCAACGTACTCTTGCCTGCGCCGTTCTCCCCCATGACCACCCAGTGTTCGCCCTTGCGGACTTGCCAGTTCAAATTCCTGATAACCGTTGTTTCACCAAAACGGACGTTGACGTTTCTTAGATCGAAAAGGACTTCCCCTTTATTGTCATCCCCGCGCAGGCGGGGATCTCCAAGCCTACACTTCAGGTCTACAACCTCGTAGTCCGTCAGTTCAGCCTTGCGAAATTTCGGCTGGGCCGCCACATCGGGCAACGAACCGGCGTATTCCTTGAACACCTTGTTCTCGAATACAAAAGCGGGAATCTCCGGAATCAGTTCATCTTCACGGGCAAGGCGCACCACCACATTCAGGTTTTGGCGCTTGGCAAGACCGGCCACACAGCCAGCCAGGTGCACACGGTACTCCGGGTCCAGACCACCGAACAGGTCGTTGAAATAAACCCACTCCGGCTTTTCCATCCACATACGGGCCAGCAGCACCCGGCGGAGTTCCCCGTTAGACAAGCTCAGAAGCTTTCTCTCCAGAATGTCCATCGGCAAGTCCGCGATGACCATGGCCTCGTCAAGCTTCGCGGGATCCGTCTCCGGAAACGGCACGTCGTCGATATAGCGGTCCGTCTGCAAAAAGAACTTCTTGTTCAAAAGCAGGTTCTTGACCAGCGGAGCCTCCGAATCGTGCAAGCTGATAAAACGTTGCTGCCAGAAGGGCGCCAAGGCCTGCTGGATTTTACGTTGCATGGATTCGGACATGGTAGAGACATTCTTGCGCTGGTTCAAGAAATGAGTAATGACCCGGTCCAGATCCGCACCGTCGGTGCTAAAAATCTGCACCTGAGGAAACTTTTCAATCAATGCTTCAAAACGCCCGAATTCCATAAGCCACACCAATCTAGATTATTAAAAGAACATGGGCCAAAGGCCGTCTATAAAAAGCACCGTGCAGCAGGCCACCAGGGCAACGCCCACCAGCCCAAACCGGAACAGGGATGCCACCACGGCCGTTACAAGGGCTAGTACTCCCGACAGCATGGAATCCGTAGAGTAGAAGATGGCAGGCACCGTCATGGCAGCAAGAACCGTGCAGGGGATGTAGGCCAAAAAGGACTTGACAAAGGGATTGCTCAGCTTCCCTTTCAAAAGCACAAAGGGAACAGCCCGCAAAAGGAAGGTCACTCCCGCCATAACCATCAAGAAGGCAAAGTATTCCCTAAGGTTCATCGTCTGACTCCTTGACCGAGAAGAACATGGCCCCAAAGAGAGAGGCCACTACCGCACAGATGATGATGGAAAAACCGTAAGAGACTCCCTGCAACACAGGGACATACTTGAACGCAAGACTCAAGGCGATAGCTACAACAACTACAATCAATGTGGACAGATGTTTTTTGCAGGGGGGCACCACAATGGCCACAAACATGCCATACAAGGCGACACCCAGGGCATTGGTAATCCAGGAGGGCAAAATCTCTCCAGACACGGCCCCCGTGAGCGTCCCCAGGGACCAACCGATATAGGGCAGCACCATCAGGCCAAAGAAATAGCGGGGTGTCACGCGATTTTGCTGGGCCATGGAAACTGCAAAAATTTCATCGGTGATTCCCGTAGCCAGAAGCAGGCGGTAAGGCGTCGTAAAATCAGACGAGACTTTCTGGGAAAGAGTAATGGCCATCAGGGAATAGCGCAGGTTGATAAAGAAGGTGGCGATAGCCATCTCCAAAAAAGTGCCAGCGGCATCCACCATAATGTTAAGGCCCGCAAACTGCCCCGCCGAAGTCAAGTTGGTCATGGAGATGAAGGTCACCAAGAACCAAGACATGAACTTGGATCCGGCAATGCCGAAAGAGAAGGACACCGCAAAATAGCCGATGCCTATGGGTAACCCGTCTTTCACGCCCTTCAGAAACATACGGGCCAAAGATAGTAAATAGTGATTAGGGGTTAGGGGCTAGGATCTAGGGGTTAGGGGAATGAGGTATGTGAGATTAGTAATGAGTAGTCAGTTATGAGTTGTGAGGTGCGGGGCACGAGGAAAGTCATCCTCACGAAAGTGAGGATCCGCTTGAGATTTTAGCGATTAGGTATTAGGGCCGATAGAAACAAGAGGATTTAATGTGGGATGTGGAATGTAAGATGACAAATTGGGAATTATTCATTTCTCACTACACACTCCACATTACACACTTTTAAGCACCAAGTACTGTCAGCAAAAGGCTTACCGTATGTTGATACGGCTGGTCTTTGCAGAACTTTCGGTCACAACGCGAACCATGTAGCTACCCTGCGGGAGTCCCTGGAGCGACACTTCCCTGGTCCCTGCGAAGCTATCCTGGAATGTCTTCACCCGGTTGCCCAGCATATCGAACACCTGCACACGAACTAAAGATTCTCTAGGCGCATAAATCGCAAGGCTGTTGTGAGCGAAGGAAACCTTTAATTGCGACTGCAGTTCCGCTACGAACGCTTCTGGGCTACTTGCACTAGAGCTGCTAGACACAATGGTTGTTGCAGAACTGGAGCTGGGAGGAACAAAGTCAAGGCAGGAGGTTTCCACCCACCATTCCCTATTTGAAGCATCCGTATTCATCCACTGTAAACTTCCTGGACGTGTGGGGGAAATAGTGTAGCATGTTTCCGCAGTCATATTGTTCAAGCCAGAATTATAGCAGTGTTCCGCATAGCCCCCGACACCGTTCACAAAGGCAATGCAGGGGCTTTCTTCGACAGAACTACTAGATTCTGCCCCGCTGCTTGAACTTTCCTCGGAACTGCTGGATTCTTCAACCACTTCGCTGGAGGAGGACTCTGCTTCAGAACTGCTAGACTCCTCAACCACTTCGCTGGAGGAGGACCCTTCTTCAGAGCTGCTAGACTCCTCAACCGTTTCGCTGGAGGAGGACTGTTCTTCGGAGCTGCTAGACTCCTCAACCGTTTCGCTGGAGGAGGACTCTTCTTCAGAGCTGCTAGACTCCTCAACAGAACTGCTAGAAGGAATTACAACGGCTTCCTCGCGGAACACCGCCATATAAGAAACATCTTCCGTCACAGACTCTATGCCCGGAGTCCAGTAGTCAAAGAAATAGTTGTAGGTAGCAGTGGAGGGTTTGACCGGAGTCTCACCCATGTACTCAGGCATTTCGCCGTAAGCCACCTTGGAGCTTTGCAGTTTAGAATTATCGTAGTTCAAGAAGGTCACTGTGTACTGATTCACAGTTGCTTTGAAGGTCGCCGTGTAGGTGGCATCTCCCGTCACCTGCGTCAGAATCGGAGTCCAACCTGTAAAGGTGTAGGTGTACTGGGCCGTGCCCTTCTTGGTGGGATTTTCAGCAAGCTGAAGGCTCTTGGCCGGAGTGCCGTATTCGTATTCCGCCTTCGTGAAGACTGATCCGTCTTCGTTCAGGTAGGTAATGGTGTATTTGCGCTTGAATTCCTTGTAGGTGGCGGTATATGTGGCGTTGCCCGTAACATTTTCAATCTTCGGACTCCAGCCGCTAAATTCGTAAGTGCATTCTTCGGTAGCGGGCTTTTCAGGTGTCCGAGGCTTTACAATGTCGGCCGCGATGGTACCGTAGGGATACGCGACAGCGGAAAGAGGCGTGCCATCGTCATTCACAAATGTTACGGTGTAACTATTAGTAGAAGATGTATAGGTGGCGGTATAAACGACGTCTTCCGTTACCGCAGCCAGGGCCGGAGTCCAGCCCGCAAAGGCAAACGTCTCGCCGGCTGTTCCCTGCTTTGTGGGATTGGCGGGCTTCGCGATATCCGCAGGTTCCGTACCGTAATCGTACTCCGCCGCGGCCAGCAGCACCGTGCCGTCTTCATCCTCGAAAGTTACAGTGTACTTGTTCACCGTGCTATTCACCACGGCGGTATAGGTTGCTGCACCTGTCACAGCCGCAATTTCAGAATCCCAGCCTACAAACGTATAGGTGTACTGGGCCGTGTTGGCCGGGGTCTTGCTTTCGGGGGCCACAGGCACCGTACCATACTCCACTTCTGCCGTAGTCTCGGTACCGTCACCGTTCACAAAGGTGATGGTGTACTTGTTCTTCGTAGAAGTGTACGTGGCCGTGTAGGTTGCCTCCCCCGTCACCATAGCAATCTCAGGATTCCAACCCGCAAAGGTATAAGTGTATTCTGCCGTGGCCTGCTTTGCAGGATCGGAAGGCTTTTCGATGTCAGCGGGTCTTGTGCCATAATCGTACTGTGCCGTGGCCTGCAATATCGTACCGTCTTCGTCTACGAAAGTAACAGGATATTTCCTTTTGGTTGCCGTGTAAGTTGCAATGTAGGTGACATTGTCAACCACGTCCACAAGCTCCGGAGACCATCCGGCAAATTCATACGTGTATTCCGCATTAGCAGCTTTCGAGGGATTTGCCGGCTGGACAATGTCTGCAGCCAGGGTTCCAAAATCATACTCTTCGGCGTCCTTGAGAACCGTAGTCAGGTCATCATCTACAAAGGTCACAGTATATTTTTTCTTAGTTCCCTTGAACTTGGCCGTATAATCCTTATCCTGCGTAACGGCGACAATTTCCGGATTCCAACCGTCGAATGCGTAAGTGTAAGCGGCATCCGCATCCTTGGTGGGCGTCGCACCGGAATATACAGGTATTGTTCCGTAGGCCACAGATTGCGTAGCCAACACGGCTCCGTCATTCAGGAACCTGATGGAGTAGTAATTTGTCACCTCATTAAAGACAGCCTGATATGTTGCATTCCCTGTCGCTGCAGCTAATGCAGGATTCCAGCCCTGGAATGTATAGGTGTACTGGTCCGTTGCCGCCTTTGTCGGTTCAGCTCCGGTATACACAGGGATAGTACCCTGTTCCACTTCTACCGTCTGCAATGTTACATTGCCGTTCTTGAAGGTAATGGTAAATGTGACAGGCACGACGTTGGCCGCAAAGGAGAAATTGGAAATAGTTATCGATTCCCAACGGTTACCGGGCATACCAAGAGTAAGCACCAAATACTCCGAAGCATTGGCGGTAAAGGAACAGGTAACATGAGTCGTATTGCCACCTGTCATCGTCGCAATATCGTTGCAATAGCTCCCGACAACCACCGTCATATTCATTTCCTGGCCACCTGAGCCCTCCGTAGCATCAAAGGACAACGTGTAAGATTCTCCGGAAACAACGTTGCCCAGACCCTTGGTCACAACACGGGCGGCAGCATACTCGTTGGACTGACCGATAGTCACACTACCATTGTTATTGATGGTCAACTCTGTGTTGGAATTCCATTCCTCCCCAACGGAACTAGAAGACGCCGACGAGCTGCTGGATACGCTCGAAGACGAGACGGAACTGGACGAAACACTGGAGGAGGAAACGCTGCTGGAAGACGTCACCGAACTGGAAGAAACACTTGAGGAGGAACGTGCAGAACTGGACGAAACACTGGAACTGGACTTTGCTGAAGAACTGGAGGCAGCCTCGGGCAACCCTTCGCAACGGACATTGTCAATTTCCAGAGAACCCGTGGCACCGGTGGTCCCGGAAACCTGCCAACTGAAAGCCTTCACATTCTGCCGAGCCGAATTCACATCAACAATCGTTTTCGTCCAGTCGGGCTGGGTCATGGAAGTGAGTGTCACCGTTTTCTTGGTCCAGCTATTTGTCGTGGCGGCAGAAGCCTGATGGTATGCATAATCTGTCACCAAAGGAGACTCCATACGCACCGAATGGGCGGCACCCTTGTAATAGTAACTGATACTTGTACAAGAATTCAAATTGACAGTGCTCTTGTCTGCAAGCAAGTCAACCGTTATACCTACCTGCGGGTCATATGACAAATTGCCCTTTTCCAATGCATAGGACGCCTTTAGAGCCTTCGAAGAACTATACCCCGTGGAGAAAGACGTTGTGACAGTGGACTGTCCACCATCATCGGCATCAGTATACGCGGACCACTCACCGCCCCATTCAGAAATTTCATTGCCGTCTTCAAAATTGTCAATCAAGGCGGTCAAGTTGCTAGGCGTTGGAGCTGCCGACGAACTGGACGGCCTGCTAGAAGAACTCTGTGCAGTTGAACTGGAAGAATTTCCTCCGCCACCGCCGAGAGAAATGGGATGCTGCGCCGCAAATTCATAAAAAGCATCACCCGGATCCTGAATGGTTATGCCGATAACACCGTCAGAAATACGGTTGTTCAGGTTATTCACGTTCATCCAATCCTGGTAATCGTTATTGCTGCCGCCACCTACACCGTAACCGTCATCAGCAATAATTTTCTTGCCTCCCATGGCGGCACTGGCCTGGGCCCATGTCAGCAGGTTGTTGTTGTCGCTGCGAATACGGCTCTGGTCACCCTGGGTACGACCACCCGACGAGAAAAGGTAATCGACCTTACTCTGGTCAAAATTGGCATACCAGCCAACGATGTCACCATTCAGCCACGGGGAAATATCCACCGCAATCTTGGCATTGGGCAAGTACTGCTTGATGGCCGCCACAATTTGGTTAAACCGGGTACCGCAAAGTTCGGCGTCGGGAATGCCGCCCCCCTGCTGGGTATAAGGGGAACGAGCATCCCCCGAAGCGGAATACTGGAAAAAGTCCGGTTCAATCAACCAGATGGTGGTTTTTGACGTACCATAATCCTGTGCTATGCCTTGGGCATATGACTTGTAGCGAGCGAGGATATCACTCCAATGGTCCCGAATGGTCTGTGCACCATTGGTACAATGATTGGGCGATCCCATATCACAATCCGAGAACCCCTGGTCTTTGTCATATTCAGCAATCACATAGGCATAAATTACCGGTGTCAGGTCATACTGGGAACAGGCCCGTACCATATCGCCTTCCCAATATGTATTGTAAGTCGCATTATCACCAAGCCAGATTGCCAAATGGGAAAGGCCCTTCCCAGACAGGTTAACGCCTTTAAGTTCACCTTTCCACTGCCGCCCATAATTGAAATGACTTTCGTCAAAGGCGGCGAACGCAAACGCCGCCAAAAGCGACAGCGCCAAAGCAAAAGCTTTCTTCATAACAACACCCGTGTATTTCCCATGTATATCTGTATAAAAAATAATTTCAAAACTCTTTTTTTCCTTGTAAAAAAATGTAAAAGCCCCTAGTCGCAAGGACCAGGGGCAACGACATCTTTTAGGCAAAAACGCCTAATTTAGCGTAATTTTGCGGTTTTGCACCTGAGTGCCGGACTTGACCCGCAGGATATAACTACCGGCATTGAACTTTGTAAGTTCTACGGCGCCGGATACCTGGATGAAGCGGGCCAGCGGACGGCCCTGAAGGTCGAACACCTCAACAGTAGCCTGGCCGCCCTCAATCAGGAGCGTACGGCCATTCACGACCACAGAAACGGGGAACTTCACAGCCCCGCGCAAAGCCATCATCGAAGAACCATTGGAGGCCGGAGTCACGGCACTGGAGCTAGAACTCGGACGACTTTCGCTAGAATTAGATGTTTCATTGGAACTGGAGCTAGAGGCCGCAGAGGATTCCGGCTCCACCACGGTCACCTGGATTTCATACGTGGTCCCGTTGACATTTATCTTTTCGTTCCAATCACCGGCCTGCAGCCACTGTGTCGACTGAGAATTGCTGATGGTGAGTGTATTGCCCACGTAATCATAAGAAAGCCACCAAATGTAGTACGTCTCCTTGGTAAACGAAGTCACATTCGTAAACGTAACCGTCTCAAATTCGGCACCCTTGACCACATTTTGCGTAAGGTTTCCGGTGACAACGACTCCGGTAGAAGCGCTGGAAGCAACAGACGAACTGCTCGTTTCGGTACTGCTGCTGGACACCTGAACAGAACTAGAACTTTCGCTCAAGGGGATTTCATTATAGGTGGCAGTGTAAGAAGCCTTGCCCACAACTTTTTTCAGTTCGGGATTCCAGCCCTTGAATTCATAACGGTAGGACTTACTAGGTTCACGAGTCGGCTCAGGTCCGCCATACACAGGAACCTTTCCATAGTTCACTTCGGCCCACCACAATTCCGAATTGTCGTAATTGAGGAAGGTAATCTTGTAGGCATTGATTGTCTGAACGATATTGGCCGTGTAGGTGGCCGGGCCTGTAACGGCAACAATCTCCGGAGTCCAACCTCCAAAGCTGTAACTGTACTGAGCATCATTCTTGGGCAGTTCTACGCTTGCGGGAGCCTCGGGAATTTCACCTTCTGCCACCTTGATCGTCTGGATAACTTTCCCGTTTACGACAAACTTGATATCGTACTTTACTACTGCCGCTGAAGAACTAGAAGGTGCTACAGAAGAACTGGACAGCACCTCGTGACCATCAGCCAACTTCAGAGAAAGGTTGGAAATGGTCACCGATTCCCAGCGGGAACCTGGCATGGTCAAGGTCAACACCACGTTTTCCTTCTTGGTAGCCTTGAAGGTACAAGTATAGGCTTGAACACCTTCGCTTGCATCCAATTCCACAGTGCCACTGCAATAGGAACTCAACGAAACGGCCATATCCATAGTGTTCTGCTGGATAGAGGCATCAAAACTCAGCGTATAGGATTTGTTCTTCTCAACTTCGCCCAATCCCTTAGTTACTACGCGGTCGGGAGTCCATCCATTCGACTGACCAATAACCGCGTCACCATTGCTATTGACCGTAAGCTGGGTGTTGGACTGCCAATCGTTGTTCACGGAAGCGGAACTTGCTGCAGCTGAGCTTGCAGGAGTCTGCGAAGAAGAACTGACAGATGACGAACTCTGGACAGAACTACTGGAGATGTCGTTTACGGTCAGCACCATTGTATAGGCCGTTCCGTTCACCGTAAAGTTTTCACGGAAGGTTCCCAAGTTCGCACTTGTGGGGACAACTGCGTCCAAGGTAAGTACATTGCCGGAACGAGTCATATTCAGGTAGTAGACATTCTGAGAATTCCTCTGGAAGCTATTGACATTCGTAAAGATTACCGGGCTTATAGAGCCTCCACGAAGCACCGTCTGCGTCAAGTTTCCGGTAATCACCAGCTTGGCGCTGCTGGAAGAAGCTACGGAGCTAGAAGATGGTTTTACACTAGAAGAAGACTGTACGGAACTAGAAGACGGTTTCACGCTAGAAGAAGACTGGGCTACACTTGATGAACTGGCCTCCTTAAGGCCCAGACACTTCACGTTGTCTATCTGCAAGGTGCCGGTAGTTCCCGAGGTTCCCTGGATTTGCCAACTGAAGGCGCGTACCGCCTTCTGGACATCGTCTATAGAAGCCACCCTACCCCAGCCTGTTTCCTGGGCCAAGTCCGTCCAGTAAACCGTCCGGGTTTTCCAGCCGTTGCTGGACTGGGCCGCCGACTTGTGGTAGTTGTATTCCACATCAACAGAAGATTCCACCCTAAAGTCGTGGGCGCCACCCTTGTAATCGTACTGGATGGCGGTACAGGCCGACAGATCTTCGGTGGTCGTTTCATCGGCATTGGCGGAAACCACCAAACCCACAAACGGGCTATACTCGTATGTGCCTTTATCCAGACGATAGGTTATCTGGACAGCCTTGGAGGAACCATTTCCGGAAACCATGGCGGTATCGATAGTGGAATTTGCCTGTTTGTCATTGTCATTATATATTCCCCACGGGCTGTTCCAAAGGGAGGTGTAGTTTCCGTCTTCGAAGTTGTCCACCAGCAAAGGCTTGTTGGTACCGCCCTGAGAAGCGGAAGAATTCGGATTGCTCGCCGAAGACGTGGGATTGGAGTTGCTAGAAGAAGGAGCGTTTCCGCACTTCGTGTAAGACTTGGGGAGCTTGGAGAAGATGTTGGTGTTCACCCACTGGCCGCTATTGGAATAGTTCCAGGCGCTACCGCTAAAGTAGGAAGCTCCCTCGTTCTTGTTGGAAACAGACCAGTTCGCACCGGAAAGCTTATTGCTGTTCATCCAATTGAGCCAAGAAGAAGAATTTCCGCTGACTCCGCCACCACCGTCAGCATTCACCGTACCCCATTCAGAAACGAACACGGAAAGGCCTGCATTCATGGCACGATCGGCATTCGCGCCTTCGCCACCCACAGAGTGGGAACCCGCATAGAAGTGGAAAGTATAGGCCACGTTGTTCTTGGAATCGCGAACCGTATTGCCAATGGCGTAATCGGGATGCTGATCCCAATCAGGGTTACCCACGAGCACCAGGTTGTCGGAATACTGACGGATAGTCTCAATGACAGACTCGGCATAAGTCTTGATGGTGCCCCAGGACTGGCTGGTGGGTTCGTTGAACACCTCAAAAATCACGTTGTCATAGCCACCCCACTTCTGGGCCATGTAGCTGAAAAAGGTCTTTGCGTTGTTGACATTGTCGCTGGCCTTGTGGCTATGGTAGTCGATAATCACGTAGATGTCGTTGTCGATAGCCGCCTGCACCACGGCATTCATCAAACTCTGGTACTTATTCATATCACTGAAATAGTTGCCAGACCCCCAGTTTTCATCTACACCCATAGGGGCTCGGATAATCTGGATATTCTGCTTTTCTACTAGGCCACTCACGATGCTGGATGTCCAGAAGGGGGAACCCACGTCGCTAGAGATGGCCCAGAAAAGGCTCATGCCCTGCACGGCAACTTCTTTACCAGATTTAATGCCCTCACAGGAGCCGTAAATCTGGCCTTTGCTGCCGGCCTTGCCAGCCATCAGCTGGCCATACTGGCTTACCGGGCCCACGCGCCCGAAGGAAAGGGAAACAAGGCACAAGGCCAGAAGAAGGAAAAGTGTCCTTTTCATACAATACCCATCTCTAGATTTGTGATATATACCGTCTAAAAAATAATTTCAGAGACAGCATTATTCAAGTCAAATTATGGTAACAATCTGTTGCTGATGTAAACACGACACATTCTATCTTGTCTTGGGGCACCACAATCAAGCACATTCTTTAACAAAAAAACACCCCAGCGCAGTGCCGGGGTTATCCCTGACGGATCCTCGCCTCTGCGAGGATGACAAGTGTGCTACACAGACAACTTAGTTTTCGTTGTTGTGCATTTCCATCTGTTCGCGGTCCATCGTGTGCTGCAGGTATTCCTTGAAGTCACGGTCGATGTTCACACCGTCGAAGTCGATGTCATCGTTTTCCAACACGAACACGGCGCTGGGGTTATCGAGCCAGCCGACCACGTCCACGCCTTCCAACTTCATGGACTTGTCGCCAGCGGCCTGAGCAACGTATTCCACCTTAGACTTGGCCACCCAGCCCTGGCCGCAGTTACCCTTGACCAGCACTTCGGTGTCACCGTCCTTGACGATGGTAAGTTCGTCGTTAAAGCCTGCGGTGCAAACCACAGATCCACCGCCCTTTTCCTTGGTCAAGTCAATATCGCCCAGCTTGGACTTCACTTTGTTCGGGGCAGCAAAAGCAGCGGCCACCATCAGGGAAAGAGCAACAAATAAAACCTTTTTCATGTCATTCCTCAATAAACATGGTAAAATATACAACTATGCAGTAGGAATATACCTTTTATTTTGGCAAATTGGGAGATTTTCTTTTAAATTTTTACGATATGAAGAAGATTTTTACCATTTTCGTGCTTTTGCTGGTCATTTTGGCGATTTTTGCCGTTTTTCAAGGAAAAAAACGCATAAATGCGGTATCTGACAACCAAGAAACCGTGCTTTTGGAGATTCCCAAGGGCAGTTCGGCGGCCAAAGTATCTCAAATTTTACAGGAAAAGGGCGTCTGGAAGGACGGACTGGCGTTCAAGGTCCGGAACAAAATGGACAAGCCAAACCTCAAGGCTGGCTGGTACGAGATTCCGCCACGGCAGACCCTGGAACAGATTTTCGCCCTGCTTGCAAGCGGCAAGAACGCCGTACGCAAGGTGACCATCCCCGAAGGTCGGGCCAGTTGGGAAATCCCCGCCTACCTGAAAAAGGCGTTCCCCGACTTGAACGAGGACCGCTGGAACAAGTTGGTCCAGGACCCGAAGTTCGCCCAGTCCCTGGGCGTAGATGCAAACTCCTTGGAAGGCTACCTGCTGCCCGACACCTACCCCTTCGCCATCGATGCCGACGAAGAGACCATCATCAGGCAGATGGTGGCGGCGAACCTGAAGGTACGGGACGAGATGAAAGATAAGCCGAACTCCAAGTGGGCGACTCTCGGCAACTGGCACAAGGTGCTTACCCTTGCTAGCGTGGTGGAAGAAGAAACTGGCAAACCCGACGAACGATTCTTGATTGCAGGCGTTTTTCACAACAGGCTTGAAATTGGCATGCCCCTGGGGGCCGACCCCACGGTGCGGTTCATCTTCAGGAACTTGACCGGGCCCATCTACAAGAGCCAGCTCAATAGCGACAGTCCCTACAACACCCGCAAGTTCAAGGGCCTGATGCCCGGCCCCATTTCTAATCCGGGTCGCAAGGCAATCGAAGCAGCCCTATTCCCCGCCGACACAAAGGCACTTTACTTTGTCGCAAAAGACGACGGTTCGGGCACCCACTTCTTCAGCAGCACCCTCACTGACCACAACAAATTCAAGGACGTGGCCGCGAAGAATAGAGGGGAATGAGTTGTGAGTTGTGTGGTATGGAAAAAGAATTCGTCATGTTCGCGCAGGCGAACATCCGCTTACTACAATCCAGCGGATCCTCGCCTGCGCGAGGATGACGAAGAAGGTTCGCGAGGATGACAACTCTTGAGACCGGCTATCCTAACGGGCTACGCCCTACGGACCTTCGGTCCTAACCACTAACCACTAATCACTAAATCCTAGATCCTAAATCCTAGATCCTAGCCCCTAGATCCTAGCCCCTAGATCCTAGCCCCTAGAGCCTAGCCCCTAGATCCTAGCCCCTAGCCCCTAGCCCCTAGAAACTATAATTCCCGACGCGAACAAAGAAGGTGTAGTCCATCACGTCACCCAGCTCGTCGAGAGTTTCGCGGTCCACCAGGCGGGACATTCCCGCAGATACTGAGATGGACTTGTACGCAAAGCGTAACGTCGGTTCCAGAATAAACTTGTCGGCCCCGAGGTGCGCCGTCGGATTCTCTTCGAAATCCCGCACGTAGGCGCCAAACACCCACATGCCGAACATTCCCTTGTGGAGCCCGAGGTTTATGCGGGCGAGTCCATAGTGATGGCTTAGCAGTTCCGGATTGTACCATTCCCCGGTCCAGGGGGTGGCCGCAATACGCCTGCGGTAAAAGTTGTCCATCGGTTTGATACCCGTTGACTTAGGGTAGACATAGCCGTGTCCTTCGTCGTGGAACGTATCCAGGCCGCCGCCCAGGAAAAGCCCCAGCGTCAAGAAAGATACCGGAGAGCGGCTGGCATACATTTCCAAAGAAAGCTTGTGGTATATGGGAATCAAGTCTGCAATGTCAATCTTGTAACGCACGGACTGGAGTCCCCATTCCAGGAACAGGGACTGTCCGCCATACGAGAAGAACGGATCGGTATCGCCGTCGGTATAGCGGTACTGGAGAGCCGGCGAAACGGGCCATGTCTCCAAATCGTCCATCCGGTACACCTGGGCAAAATCAATAGTCCTGTCTCCCAACATGAATGTAAGCGATGTCACCTGGTGGGCTGTCAAGTGGTAATCTACCCACATGTTAAAGTCGCTTCGTTTTTCACCGCGAGGCGTCGTGAAATACGCATTGTCTTCCAGGTAAGATTCAAAAGGCCGCAGGGTCTGCCAGTCATAGCGGAGCCCTACCGACCAGTCCCTGTTCCACAGGCGGGAAATTTCCAACTTGGGACTTACGCCGTATGACCTTGGGCCTACGAATCCCGAAACCCCGAGGGCGATATCCATCTGGTTCACGAAGGAGAGCGTCACATCGCCGTAAGCGTGTGGCCCGATAGCGTTGGACCCGAAACCGCCCACAGAAACATCTACCGTCGGGGCGACCTTCGCCCCCACCAGCACGTTCCCCGTCGGCAACATGTCAAAGGAAACGGAATCGTAGGCAGGCTCCTTGGAAATTTCTTTCAAGAAATTTTCGGGCGCCACCATGCCCGTGTCGCTTTCGTTCCAATAAGAGGCTATTGTGGAATGGGTTTCCGCAGACAGACTGTCAAAAGACGGTTTGAACTTGAACCATGGGGAAGCCACCTTCTTGAAAGTCAAATAGTCCAGCGAGTCGTTCCTGAAAGGTATTAGTTCCGTAGCGTGGCGTTCCAAGGCAGAGAACCCCGCCTGAATCCAAGCCGTATAGGCAGAATCCGTAGCGTAATGGGCGCGGAGCACCACCCCCGACTCCTGATAAGACAAATTCTGCAGGGGCTTTTCGAAAAGAATACGCTGCCAGGGAGAATTCCAGGACGACACGGAAGCAAGAGCCACCCGGGGAATTCCAACCGAAATAATGGGAACCTGGTCGTAAACATCTTCGTAAGGCACAGCAAGGCCCGGACACAGTTCTCCGGAGTTGTAGTTTTCAACCAGCGGGAGACTCTTGAACACATACTCCGAAGTATTCCATTGTTCGCCGTTACAGCCAAGCACCGTAAAGGGAATCACCGCCCCGCGAGGTACTCGGTTCATGGCCTCTTGCAGGCGGAGCTTTGCAAGGGCATACCTGTGGGCGGAAGTGTCGGGTTCAAAGGACTTGGGAATTTTTCGCAAGGTCATGGACGAATCCGGCTGCAACGCAAAACGGTAGCGCAGGCTGGGCACACCGTCGGGAGAAATGGGCCACCTGGCCTGTGACTGCTTTTTATTGTACAGGTCGTCGAACATGTTGTGGCCCACGTAGCCCTGCAGGTACGGGTCCAGCAGCACTCGCTGGATATCGTCTAGCGTCATACCGTGGGTCCAGAGGTAACCCACAAAAGCCCCCCACGAAGTACCTACCACGGAATCGATACGGACCTTGTAGGTTTCGATGGCATAGAGCACGCCCAGGTGGAACCAAGGAGAACGCTCGCCGCCACTGAGGTAGAGGACGGATTTCTTTGGGGCTGAATTCGGAATTCGGATTTCGGAATTCGGATTGTCTGAATCGGAAGGAACGGTTTCGCCTGTCGACAAATCTATGGTTTCGCATTTCCACGATGTGTCGGGGGAAGCCTCCCCCTCGCTCCCGCTGTCGGGGTTCGAGGCTAGAGGCTCGAGGCTAGAGGCTCGAGGAATGTCATCCTCGCGTAGGCGAGGATCCGCTTGAGAGGTTTGAGGAACGTCATCCTCGCGTAGGCGAGGATCCGCTTGAGAGGATTGAGGTTCGGAGGTAGGGGGAACAAGACTATCCGCAAGGGCCTGCGCCGTAGAATCCTGGGCAACCGTCATCTGCGACAGCAGACTGTCGGCTGGTTCTGCAGGCAACAGGGAAAAAGCGACCAACAGGATGGCCGCCACCTTCGGCATAAACCGCCTAGGCAAACCTTGCGGGATTGGCCACATACTTAGCCGCCACCTCTTGAGCCACGTATCCGGAACGCACCAGTTCTGCAAGACTGTCGTCCATCAGCATCATGCCTTCGGAAGCCGAAGCCGCAATGACCGACGGCAGCTTGAAATGGTCTCCGGTACGGACACACATGGCCACGTTCTGGGAATTGAAAAGTACTTCCCAGGCGGCAACGGCACCGGAACCTTCGGCAGCTCCCGGAAGCAGGCGCTGCACCACCACCGCCTTCAGTGCAGAAGAAAGCATGGTCCGGACCAAAGCCTTGTCTTCGGGTTTGGCGGCAGCCACAAGAGCGTCCAGGGCGCCAGCGGAATTGCCGGCGGTCACGGTGCACACCACCAGGGCGCCCGCTTCGGCAGCCCGCAACATAGGCAGTAAAATACTGGAGTCGAAATCGCCCATCCACAGAAGGTCAACTCCGCTACGGATAGCCTGGTCCACTTTTTCGGCAACTCCACCCACGGAATCTTCGAGAATGAGACTGCTCCCCTGCTTTACAGGAAGTTCCTGGGCCTTGTCCAAGAAGCAGGCCCTTAAAATCTTGGATTCGCAAAGGGCGCCCACATAGGCCGTAGCGCTGGTGGTCTTGCCGGAGCATGCCGGACCTGCAAAAAGCACCAGGCCTGAACTAAAGCCCAGCATATTTTCCAGAACAGGAGGAATCCCGAGAGAGGTAAAATCCGGACACTCGTTCAAGAGCGGACGGAACACGGCCCCGTTACCGAGAGCCTCACGGAAATACCGCACACGCCAACGCATGCCCTGCCAAGGTCCGCCAATCATAGAGCCGGATTCCCCTTCCAGGGAGCCCAAAAAATCAGCCAAGGAACCAAAGGGAATAACCGGAGCGTCGGGAACGGCGCAGACCTGCCCTGCCAAGCGGATTGCGGGGGCAGCCCCTTCGGTTATAATCAGTTCGCTACTGCCGGTATTGACGGCATATTCCAAAAGAGATTCAATTTCTGCAGCCATCTTTATGCCTCCCCGCCTGCAGGATGATACGCCGCAAAGCGTCTAATGTCGTTTGCCCGTTTCCAGGCCTCTACACCGTCGATGTAACCCGCTTCCACGCATTTCTGCAGGGAATCGTCCAAAGTAACGCCCTGGTCCCGCTGGCTACTGATAGCGGCATTCAGCTGAGACAGGTCGCCCTTGCGGATCATGCCCGCAATGGTAGGCGTCACCCGCACCGCTTCGGCGGCAAGAACCAGGCCTTGGTTGTCCACCACAGGAACTAGGTGCTGCACGACAACGCCCTTCAGCTGGTCTGCCAGGGAACTGGCCAAAGAAGACCGTCCGCTTTCGGGAACAGAAACCAGGAGCCTCGAAAGCAGGGCGTGGATGTTGTTTCCGCGGGTAACGGCAAACACCAGAGCACCGGAATTGGCGGCCTGCAAAAGCAGGTTCAGTTCATCCACGTTTTCCAGATGGTCAAAGCAAATCACGTCGGCGCCGTCCCGCATGGCAAGGGCGATACCGTCCATACCCGTACGCACATGAAGTCCAACTTCTTTTTGGACCAAGGCGCCGACACCGCCCTGAAGCAGGCGTTCGATAGGGCGTTCCACCGTCTGGATGTAGCACGGACGGTTTGCGGCAATGGTTTCGGCGAAGGCGTTCACCGTAGTGGTGCGCCCGCTGGCCGAAGGCCCAGCTACCAGCACAAGGCCGCTGTTGAGCTCCGCAAACTGGGTGCAGAAAGGCGGCAGGTTCAAAGAATCCAGAGCCGCCGCCTCCGTAGGAATCACCCGGATAGACACGCTGGGAACGACCCCGTTCCAGGTTACGGAAATACGGGCACGACCCACGCCGGCAAGGGCGATGGTCCTGCTGAAGTTCTTGCCCGCCACCACCTGGTAGCCATCGGCAAAACCTTCCGAAGCTTCGGCCAAAAGTTCAGAGATTCGGGTCTTGTCCACCACCTGTTCGGTAGCCGGGAACAGCGCTCCCGACTGGCGCATGACCACCTGACGGTTTGAATAAAGGTAGATGTCCGTAGCGCCGTACTGACGGGCAAAGGCAATCATCTTTTTCAAGGACATGATGGGGAGCAGAGTCTGGGGTGCTTCTACCGCCGTTCCCTCTCCAGAAGAAAGGGCGAACTGGCGGGGCAGTTCCTGCTCGCCTTCTTCGGCGGAATCTTCCCCTGTCTCTTCGGCAATGCTGATGGTCGAAATGCTTGTGGTTTCCAAACCGGATACCTTTTCTACCACCATGTTGGACGAAGAAGATTCACCGTAAATGTTGTTGCCTTCTATCTGCAAGGCAGGTTCGTCATCCACAGGTTCGGCCACGGCGGGCTTTGCCTCTACAGGAGAGGGCTTGGGTGCCGGAGCAGCGGCAGGAGCAGGCTTAGGTGCTGGTGCTGTCGGCTGGACCTGCGCAGGCTGGGCAGCAGCGTTAGCGGCAGCATGCTTTGCTTCCAGGTTCTGCACAAAGGCAAGGACCTTCGCATACATGGCCTGCTGTAAAATACCCGCCTTGACCAGAACCTGGCCAATGTCCATAGATTCCGTAATTTCGCCCCAATGGGCCTTGACCTGATCCTCCGTGACCACCTTGTTGTGGACGAGGACCTGTGCCATATACTGATTTCTCATAGGAAATCCCTCCGGCTGAACCACCAACTAGCGATGGCCAAGAAAACACCAACATAACCGATTGCGTAAACCGTATTCCAGAAAAGATACATGTCCGGCAAAGCAAGCCCGTGAACCACGTAGCTGGTCACGTTGTAGCGGTACAGTCCCGGGAACACGGCGTGGATCACCACGGCTAGCTTTTCAAGCAAGGCTGCAGAGGAGTCACTCACCTCGCGCATCTTGTTCACAAAACGAACTTGCTCCAGAAGTTGGTCGCTCAGATGACCCGCAAAATAAACGCCCAATGTAAACAACGCACTCAAAGTGGTCGAAGAAAAGCTACTGAACAGAAGCGCCACCGCAATCACTACCGCCAGTTCCCAGAAAATCAGGTAAATCGCCGTCAGCAAGCTTACCGTAGGTTCCGAATTCGTGAGGAACAGAATGGAGTAGTAGATGCAGGTGAGCAGCGCCAAATGGACGGCCACCACCGCCAACAGCCCAAGGTACTTGCCCACGATGAAAGTGGCGCGACTGATGGGCTTAGACAACAGGGTGAGAACCGTCCGCCTCTGGATTTCTTTTTGTACCAGGCTGATGCCCACGAAAATGGAAATCAAAAGACCCGAAAGGCTCATCACCGACAAAGTGGTGGACTTAATGACATATGCCCGGTCGAATACGGACCATTCGCCCAGCACGATGCTGAACAAGGCAAGGCCTACGGCCAAAAGACCGATATTATAAAGAATCTTGTCGCGGATAGATTCGCGGAAGGTATTGAGGGCAATAATGCCGATATGCTTAAGCGTCTGCACGGGCAATCTCCTCGGTCAAAACATCTTCAAGGCTGGGACGCTTATGTTCCATGCGTTCCACAGCAATACTGTTATCCAAGCAATAGCGGAGTAAGCGATCACGAGCGACATCGTCGGCGCAGATAACCTCCTGGGGGTGCCCTGCCAGGACGACGCCCTCGGGCAAGTCCTTGACGGCTATGGCCTCCCGAGTCCGCACGTGGTATTCGATACCGCAAGAATCCGTAATTTCATCCACGGTTCCTTCACGAACGATACGGCCGTCTACAATCATGGCCACCCGATGGCTGATGGATTCCACGTCACTCAGAAGGTGGCTGGAATAGAAAATAGTCACACCGTCCCGGTTCAATTCCAGAATGGCCTCCCGGACATCGCGGCGGCCCATGGGGTCAAGACCGCTCATGGGTTCGTCCAGAATCAACAACTTGGGCTTGCCGAGAATGGCCTGGGCAATTCCCACACGCTGCATCATACCCTTGGAATAAGAGCGCAGACGGCGGTCAATCCAGTCTTTGTCGGCGTGAAGCAACTGCAACGCCCAGGTGATGCGTTCGTTCAGAAGGTTCCCTTCTAGCCCCACCAGCTTGCCGTAGAACTGCAAAAGTTCCCGGCCGGTGAGATAGTCATAGAAATAAGGTTGTTCTGGAGAGTATCCGATAAAACGGCGGCTCTTGACATCGCGGGGGCTGATGCCGTTTACCAGCACCTTGCCGGAATCAAAATTCAAAAGGCCGGTCAGCACCTTGATGGTGGTGGACTTGCCCGCCCCGTTGGGGCCGATAAAACCGTAAATCTGACCCGGTTCCACATGAAAGCTTACATCCTTCAGGGCCAGTTTCGGTTTCATCAGGAAACCGCTCCTGTAGGTCTTGTGCAAATGCTCAATCTGAATCATAAACTACTCTTGATCGTCTTTCTTTCCAAAAATCCGGCTTTCGGTCTCTTCTATTTCGCGACGGCGCTTGTCGGCACGAATCTTCTTGTTCACAAAGAAGTAGATAGTGGCGCCAACAAGGTACACCGCAAGGCCCGAATAGAAGAAGGGGTTGATGGAGGTTCCCTCTAACCCCGGGAAAAGGTTCAACAAAATGCCATGGCCAAACAGGCTCAAAATCACCAGCACAAAGCCCAAGCCACGCAGGACATAAGTCAAAACTATCAATTTGTTCATTGATACCTCAAAATGGTACTTTTCACCATTGAAAAATACACTTTTTGATGGCGTTGCACAGAACAAATGGCTGAAATTCTGCGTTTTTCGGCTTAAAAGTTTTCTTTTTCGCGACTAACTTCTTCGCCGTTTAGGCATTCACAGACAAACCTGTCGGCGCAGACCACCTCGTAGTCGGACCCGCCGTTGAACACGTTGGCATTGCCGTATTCTTCGTGGAGCTTTTCCATACGGACACGGCACGCAAACCTACGGGACAGATCGGCGCAGCAAGTGGAAATTTTATCGTCAAAAATTGACACCGCCATAGATTTATCCCTAAGGGATATTTGAATTTCGTTGACACCCGCAGTCGAAAGCAGGAACACGATGTCGTCTATGGCGTACTCACGGCAATCCGAACACGGCAAAACCAATTCGGCGTTATCGACCCAAAGCCGACCTGAAATACTATACTCGTGATCCATAGTGGAAATTTACTATTTTTTAGGGGATAGGGGGTAGGAGCTAGGATCTAGTGAATACAAGCCAGAAACTAGCCCCTAAATCCTAACCCCTAGATCCTAATCCCATGGCACGCGCACGCAAGACAATTACACCCGACCCGTATGCGAAACCGATAGCGAAACCGCTACCGCCCGAGCAGAGTTTGCCGGGGAAATTGAAGCAGTTCCAGTCGCCCACTCGCGCAAACTTTGAACTGGTGAGCCCTTACGGTGCAGCGGGCGACCAGCCGAAAGCGATTGAAGAATTGACGACCGGATTCAAGAACGGCGAACAGTTCCAGACGCTGCTTGGCGTCACGGGTTCGGGCAAGACGTTCACCATGGCGAACGTCATCAAGAACGTAGGCAAGCCGACGCTCATCCTCACCCACAACAAGACGCTGGCGGCGCAGCTCTACCAGGAATTCAAGGCGTTCTTCCCCCACAACGCGGTGGAATACTTCGTGAGCTATTACGACTATTTTCAGCCCGAAGCGTATATCCCGCACACGGACACCTTCATCGAGAAGGATGCCAGCATCAACGACGAGATTGACAAGCTCCGCCTGCGCGCCACCGCGAACTTGCTCACCCGCCGCGACGTGATTATCGTTGCATCCGTAAGCTGCATCTACGGTTTGGGCAGCCCCAGCGAATACTTCGACCTGATGGTGCGCATCAAAAAGGGTGACGTTTACGACCGCGACAAGATTCTGCACGATTTGGTGCGAATTCAGTACACGAGAAACGATTTCAGCCTGGAGCGGGGCAGTTTCCGCGTGCACGGCGACGTGATTGAAATCCACCCGAGCTACGACGAAGAAGGCCTCCGCATCGAACTTTTCGGCGATGAAGTCGACAGGCTCGTTCGCTTCAACATCATTACTGGCGAAGTCACGCAGGAAATGGACGAGATGACCATCGCTCCGGCAAAGCACTTCGTCACGAAGGAAGAAGGCCGTGCCGGCATCTTGCAGCGCATGCAAGTGGAACTGACCGAGCGCCTTGCGGAACTCGACAAGGAAGGCAAGGTGCTGGAATCGGCCCGCCTTTCGAGCCGCACCCGCTACGACATGGAAATGATTCGCGAGACCGGCATGTGCAGCGGCATCGAGAACTACTCCCGCATTATCGAGAACCGCGCC
>OCVV012853263.1_pt1 | contig 56604 bp, 46 predicted proteins | sample 1539721 | NCBI WGS metagenome assembly OCVV01 (sample SAMN02144230, study PRJEB22623) | gut metagenome | biome: sheep rumen | host: Ovis aries | place: New Zealand
CCTGCCTACAACCTGGCTGGTCAGCGTGTGAACGCACAGACAGCGAAGGGCATCATCATCAAGAACGGTCGCAAGTACGTGAAGTAAGTGATTAGTTGCAAGTTTCAGGTTTCAAGATTCAGGTTTGCAAATGTTCTTGAAACTTGTAATCTGAAACCTGAAACCAAATAAAGGGAGGCATCCGATGGATTCGGATGCCTCCTTTTTCAATTTTTTTTAAATAAGTTTATGGTTTTTGATTACAATATTACATTATGTGCGTCTTTTAAGCAGAATTCTATATATACATGTATAATAACTTAAAGCCTATTTTATGAGTAAGAATCATTTATTAGCTATGATGAAGACATGTCTGTTATTTTCAGCAGGTGTGCTTTTAGCTTCATGTGCGCAGGATGGTTTTGACGACGAGTCATTCAATGGTACGTATTCTGGTTACCAGATGACGGCTCCAGATGCCTCTTCTGTTGTGGTCAAAGCTAGTTCCGACAAATTGTCGCAGACCATTACTTGGGATGCCGTCAGTGGTGCGGGTACTTACACCGTTAGTGTTTTCCAAGGTGACACTAAAGATGGTTGCAACAATGTTGTTGTGCAGGACCGTGTCACGAAGGTAAACTATATCACGGTTCCTCGTATTAACAAGACCTACTATCGTGCAACGATTAAGGTGAATGACAATATTCCAGAAGGCAATACCGCTCCAGCAGAGACGACAGAGTATATGTGGAATACCTATACGATAGAAATGGGTACCATTCCTGCTGGTAGCGATTTGAACGAATGGTTCAAGGAAAACCCCATTCCAGTTAGTTATGCTGCATCTGATATTACCTATCGTCTAGAGGATGGTATGGAGTATACTATGTCTGACACGTTGCAATTGGGAAATAATATTGTCACTTTCCGTCCTGTCAGTGAGACGGGCCGTGCTAAGATCAAGTTCAATGGCAAACGTGCCGGTTTTGAGACCTCTTTGGGCCTGACGTTACGGGAACTTGATTTTGACTGTGCTGGTTCTAATGCAGCTTTCATTGCCATGAGCAAAAAGCCCGCTATTGAACCTCTTATTGTTAATGCCTGGGGTGCAGACTATAAATTCTATTGTTCTACAGAACCCATTTCTGTCCTTAATTGTAACATTGACAATTTGGAATCATTCTTCTTCTGGGACAATAAGGTTGAGTGTTGGTTCCCGACAACAGTATTGGTTGACAACTGCTTAGTTCACCTCACTACAACAACGACCAGTGATTTCGGTACTAATAGCAATACTGGCTATTTCTGGACTAACAAAGGTGCAGGCTATATCAAGGATTTGACGATAAGGAATTCGACGTTCTATAACACAGGTGAGAAGGATGGCAAATACTTCGTTCAGTATGGTGGTTTTGGTTGGTCACAAACACAACCTTCACTAGGTTGGGAGGACAATACCATTTCTTATGAGAACTGCACATTCTATAATGTATGTACAGGAGGACAGTGGGGTAACTATAATGGTACAGCTGGCAAGACAACCTCTTTCTGGAATATGACCAATTGTATTTTCTATAACTGCTCTACTTCAGGTGTTGCACGTCGTTTCTTGGCTGGTAAACAGAATCAGACCACAGCAACATTCTTAAACAATACCTATATGAAGGCAGATGGCACATTCGACAATCCCGCTAATTACGACAACTCAGGAACTGATATTCAGGAAGACCCGAAGTTTGCAGATCCCGCTAATGGAGATTTCCATATCAGTGGTGCTACGCAGGTGGCACGTGGAACTGGTGACCCTCGTTGGCTCCCTTAAGTATAATCAACAACTAAAGCGCAATTATTATGAATAAGACTATAAAAACTTTTCTGCTGGGAGTGGCAATGTTGTGTGCACTGCCTATGATGGCCCAGAACAAAGTGGTGACGGGTACGGTCATAGACGAACTTGGTGAACCTGTTATCGGTGCTACCGTTCGTGTGGAGGGAACCAAGACAGCAACTGTTACTGACTTTGATGGTAACTATAAGATTGAAGTTCCCGAGAAGGGAAAGATTGTTATCTCGTATATCGGATATAAAGATATGGTGACGACCGGTGGTCAGGTGAAGCTGGAAACTGAAAGCAACGACCTTGAAGAAGTGGTGGTTGTGGGTTATGGCACACAGAAGAAGGCGCACTTGACTGGTTCTGTTGGTACTGTTGATATGAATGATGTGCAGGACCTCGCAGGCGGTAGTCTCGGTTCCACACTGAGCGGACTTGTTAATGGTCTATCAGTTGCTGGTGGCGATGCCCGTCCTGGTGAGCGTGCAGAGTTGTACGTTCGTGATGCCCGTTCGCTGGCTTCTTTAAAGGGTAATGTAGATACCAATACCTCACCTGAGCCTTTGTACGTTATTGATGGTTACATTTATCCTAATGATGTAAAGATGGGTAACATTCGTCAGAATCCGGGTGCTGAGGCTTTTAGCAATTTGGATCCATCTGAAGTGGAGAGTATCTCTGTCTTGAAGGATGCAGCAGCAGCAGTTTATGGTGCCCGTGCGGCTAACGGTGTCATTCTTGTGACCACGAAAAAAGGTAAGCAGGGTGCTCCCCGTATCTCTTATAATGGTAGTTTCGGTATTGCCGACGAGATATCTCGTCCTTCTATGTTGAGTGCTTATGATTTCGGGCGTCTGGTGAATATTGTCAATGCTCGCAACCCGAAGAACGCCTCTTTGGATAATACTACTCAGCTCTTTCAGGCGGATGAACTGGAGGCTATGAAGAACCTGAACTACGATCTGTTGGACAAGTATTGGAAGACCGGTTACACCCAGAAGCACAATGTAAATGTAAGTGGTGCTACTGATAATGTGAACTACTTTGCATCTGTAGGTTACTTTAAGCAGGATGGTAATATGGGTAATTTGGATTATGACCGTTGGAATTATCGTGCAGGTGTTGACGTAAAGATTAGCAAGTGGCTGTCTGCTAATTTGAATGTCAGTGGTGACTATGGCAAGAAGAACTCTCCTTATGTGTCTGTAGGTGGTTCTGGAACAGAAGACTATCAGAGACTTTTGACTCGTCCTTATTATCTTCCTGAGTATGTCAATGGCCATGCTTTGTACCCCTATGGTATTAGTAATACATCTGATGGTAACAACCTCAGAACCTATCATTATGACATCCTTCAGAATCATGGTGACTTTACCAAAAATATGGATTCTAATGCCACTATCAATGGTCGTGTCGCTTATGACTTCGGATGGAGTAATATCTTGAAGGGCTTGAAAGTCAGTTTTTCTTATGCCAAGAGTATCAGTACCAGCAAGACCAATCAGTATGGTTCAACATATGATATTTATGAAATGAGTCACCGTTATGGTAGCGGTATGCACCTTTATACTCCCACAAGTGGTGATACTGATTACGATTATCTGGCTGAGAGTAATTTCAACCAGCGAACTCAGAACAATGGTGACTTCCTGAGTCGTCAGATGATTCGTACGGATAACTATCAGGTTAACCTTACGTTCCAGTATAACCGCAAGTTTGGTCAACACGATGTCAGCGGTTTGTTCTCTATTGAAAAGTCGGAGACAGAGAGTGAGTTTAATTTCTCTAAGGCAACAGCGCCTTATGAGTTCACCAACTATCAGTATTCAGGTGTGAATAAAGACGCGACGCAAAAAGATGTAAACTTCAGTCGTTCTGAAGCAGGTATGCTGTCATATATCTGGCGTTTGAACTATGCATATAGTGATAAGTATTTGGTAGAATTCCTGCTCCGTTCTGATGCTTCTACAAAGTTCGCCCCGAAGAACTATTGGGGAACATTCCCGACGTTCAGCTTGGGTTGGGTAGTTAGCGAGGAGTCTTTCTTCCAGAATGCCACCTGGCTTAAGTGGATTGACTTCTTGAAAGTTCGTGCTTCATATGGTATTACCGGCCGTGATAATATTGCTCCATGGCAGTGGCAGGCTACCTACAATCTGGATGCCAACAAGGGTTCTGTATTTGGAACAGGAATAAGCAATGATGCAGGTGGTCGTATCACGATGAACAAGAACTCTGCAACCTATAATGAAGACGTACATTGGAGCAAGTCTTATAAGACTAACGTGGGTCTTGACTTACGCTTCCTCAATCAGCGACTTAGTGTAGGCTTTGACTATTATTACGAGCGTAACCGTGATATTTTGTTGAACTATACCAATCTGATTCCTTCAATCGTGGGTAACCAGAGTGCTCCTTACAACTATGGTAGTATGGATAACTGGGGATGGGAACTCAGCATTGGATGGCGCGATAAGATTGGAAAGGACTTTAAGTATCATGTTAATTTGAATACTGGGTTTAATGATAACAAAGTCAATGAGCAGGCGTGGGCTACTAGCGACTACTATAAGGCAATCCGTCCGGGCGACCGCACAGATGCAGGCCTTTGGGGTTACCAATGCTTAGGAATGTTCCGCACTTATCATGACATCGATGCTTATTTCGACACCTACATGAAGAAAGAGGATGGTACTTATGGTAAGTATCTTGGAATGGAGAAGAAAGACGTTCATCCTGGTATGCTAATCTACAAGGATATCCGTGGTGCCTATAATCAGGAAACTGGCGAATATGCGGGACCTGACCATGAGATTACGGCTGAGGATGAGGTTCAATTGAGTAAACGTGGCTCTAATATTTATGGCTTTACCATTAATGCTGGAGCAGAGTGGAAGGGTATCCAGCTGACCATGCAGTTTGGTGCTAACTGGGGCTCATATACAACGGTTAGCAGCAAGGCTTTGAGCTATTCTGATGACTTTACCAACATGCCGTCTTTCTGGAATCCTGACGATGTCTTCGTTTACGATGATATCTACGATGGTCAGGGAAATGTGATTCAGAGGGCTAATCGTTATGCAAGTCTTCCTAATCCGGGCTTCAGTATCAACAGTGCTGCCTCTTCGTTCTGGCGCATCAGCGCAGCACGTATTACTTTGAACCGACTGACACTGGCTTATAGCCTGCCCAAGGCTTGGTTTAAGAGTATTGGCATTCAGAGTGCCCGTATTAACGTGACAGGTCAGAACCTAATCAACTTCTATAACGATAATCCTGATAAGTACTTCAACCCGATGGCTGGAAATTATGGAGGTTATCCTAACTTGCGTAAGTGGACGATTGGTGTGAACCTTGGTTTCTAATCTATTATTTCAATTTTAAAGGAAAACAATTATGAAAAATAGAATAAAATATTTCGTATTCCTGTTGTTTGGAGCTTCTGCTCTTGCTTCTTGTAGCGACGCGTTCTTGGAAGAGAAACAAAATTATGACGCAACGGGTCAGGATGTATATAATTACTATGTTGGTGCAAAGGGTCGTATCAATGACCTTTATGGTTGGTGTCTGCCAAACGTCAACAATTTGAATTGGCAGTATCCTTCTGTGGGAAGAAACGATGCAGCAGGTGGATCAACAGAGGAATATACAGGATTCTCTGTCTTCGTAGATGGAGATAATGCACCTATGCAATCAGCTACGACTACTAATCAAGTGGAGGATTATTTTGGTGGTGATAACTTGGACAACGTTCAGCAAGCTGTCTATGGTGCTATTCGTAACATCAATAATGCCATAGAGGGAATAGAAGCAGGTACGCTGTCACAGGAACAGAAGAATGAACTCTTAGGGCAAGCTTACTTCTTCCGTGCATGGACATATTATAAAATGGTTAAGTGGTATGGTGGTGTACCCATTGTGGATAAGGTGCTTGAACCTTCCTCGGCTTCATTTACACCTCGTTCTAGTGCCAAAGCATGTTTTGACTTCATCGTTGAGGATTTGAATAAATCTGCCGAGTTGCTTAAGCCGTTTACCGGCAATGGTGGTTGGGAAGGTTCAGAAAATTATGGTCGTATAACTTCTGGAACGGCTCTGGCTTTAAAAGGGCGTGTACTGACTTTGTGGTGTAGTCCTTTGTTCAACCGTGCTAAGGATTCTGAGCGTTTCAAGGCTGCTTATGAGACGATGAAGGCTGATATGGCTACTATTAATGCTTGTGGCTATGGGCTCTATGGAGAGGGTAATCCTGGTGTCAATGCCTCTTCGTTTGCTAAAATGTTTGCTGATGTTAACAAGAATCCTGAAGCAGTATTTGTTACATTATATAATACGGTAACTGATTTCTCCGGTTATGGTGATGCTGTAAAGCACAACCGCTGGGAGCGTGATATTCGCCCGGGCAATACCGGTGGAGGTGGCTATAGCGCCTCTCAGATGATGGTTGACCTCTTCCCAATGTCTGATGGTAAGATTCCTGCCACCTATACATCTTACAGCAAACTGCCAACTTCTTCTATAACGTATGAGCACGAATATCCCTTTATGAATCGTGATCCTCGTTTCTATCGTACGTTTGCCTTCCCTGGTGTACGTTGGGCTTATAAAACTGGAGGTTATGGAGATGCAACCGCCATGGATCCGCATAACCCTTCTTATAATAAGGGAACAGACTATGTGCTGTGGAACTATAACTGGTTTTATGGTGGTGACATCTTGGATGAGAATAATGGTAGCTATCGTGGTGCAGACAACATTAGCAAAGCTGCAGGTGTGATGGTTCGTAAGAAGTCTGACGATGCCGATGTGAATGATGCTGTTTATGACTACCGTCCTGATGGACAGGGTGCAAAGAATGGTGGTTATGCTGTTCCATTCTGCTCTGCGGCTCCATTGATGGAATTACGTTATGCAGAAGTGTTGCTTAACTTGGCTGAGGTGGCTTGTTTTGCTGGTCATATTGATGAATCTTACGCCATTCTGAAGCGTATCCGTCAGCGTGCAGGTTATACCGGGGATTGTGGTTTGGTTGTTTCTTCTGATGAGGCTACGTGCATGAGTGCTATCCTTTACGAGCGTCAGATTGAGTTCGCTTATGAAGGAAAACGTTTTGATGACATGCGTCGCTGGATGCTCTTCGATGGTGGTGCAGAATTGCCTCAGGGTGCTCCTGATTCATGGAAACCTACAGGTTGGGGTGGTAACACTTGTACTTGGCTTGGATTCAAACCGTTCAATGGTCAGCGTCGTGAGAGTTTCATGTATCAGGTGAATAGTGATAATATTGGAGGGTATAACGCTTCTTCTGATCGCCAGGACTATGACAAGGATCCCTTGCTGGAGTACCTGAATGCAAATAACTATGAGCGTCCTGCTGGAGTTGACTTACGTTTAGACCTGACTCAGCAACTTGAGGACCTGAAGACGTGGTATAAGACGTATTTGGTTTATACCCAGCGACCTGGCGATAATCGCAATAGCGATTATACTTTGCGCTACATTAAGTTCCTGCCGAAGTACTATTTCCTTGGTTTCACTCAGGGTGTTTCAGCTCACAACCAGGGACTGTTACAGACCATAGGTTGGGAAGACTATAATAGTGGTAGTTCACTGGGTACCTTCGATCCATTGGCAGAATAATTCTGATTACCTATAAAAGGGCGGGCGCATCACACAATGATGTGCCCGCTTTTACGTTTTATATAGGTAGTTACATCCTTAGCACGCAAACGTCTTTATGATATGAAACAGCGTTTTTTCTTTTCTGCTTTGGTGGTCTTTATGACCATAGTCGCTTGGGCAGCCCCCAAACCGAAACCTGTGTTGTATGTACCGATGGACTATTCCACTTGTGGCTATCGGGCATCGGAACAGCCCATTCCTGATGTGAAGAACGTGGTGTATGTAGATCAGGCCACTGACTTGCAACGGGCCATCGACTACGTTTCGGCGATGAAACCGGAGAAAAGGGGAGCCATCCTCATAGCTGAAGGCACCTATTACCTGGATCAGCCGCTGCGTATCAGTGCGTCGGGCATTGTGCTCCGGGGCATGGGCAAGGGGAAGACGGTTCTGGTGAAGCGGGGCTTTGACCGTGGCGCGGCCATCTATGTGGAGGGTAAGGCCAAGGCTGAAAAGCCTCATTTCACCGTTGACAAACAACGGATTATCCATCAGGTTGACGACGGACTGATCGCAATTACGGATCAGATGGTGAAGGCCGGAGCTACTTCTTTTTCGGTGGAATCCACCAAAGGTCTGCAAACTGGTAGCCGCATCCGCATCCTGCGACCTTCCACTTGGGAATGGATTTGCGGTTTGAAGATGGATGACTTCGGTGGCTCGCTTGACTATACGGGCTGGAAACCCACCGATATCGATATTGAATGGGAGCGCGTCATTACCGCCATTGACGGCAACCGCCTGACGATTGATGCTCCTGTCACCTGCACGATGACTTCCAGTCAGGGTGGCGGCTATGTTATCAACGACTACAATAAAGGCGAAATCACTGAGGTCGGTATTGAAAACCTCTCGATGGAATCGGCCAAAAACGATTGGAATCCCAAGGATGAAGATCATTGCTGGGATGCTGTCTTTATGGAAAATGTGCGCGATTGTTGGGTGAGGCGTGTGGATTTCAAGTACTTTGCCGGTTCAGCCGTTAATCTCCAGAAGCATACCTCTCGTATTACCGTTGAAGATTGCATTGCCTCGGAACCTGTTTCCGAAATCGGCGGCTGGCGGCGACAGGTGTTCTTGACGCGTGGTCAGCAATGTCTTTTCCAGCGTTGTGTCTCCCGTCAGGGTATCCACGACTTTGCTGCGGGCTATTGTGCAGCCGGTCCCAATGCCTTTGTGCAATGCGAAGGCGAACAGTCTCTGGGATTCAGCGGTTCCATCGGTAGTTGGGCTTGTGGATTGCTATTTGACGTCGTTAATATCGACGGCCATGACCTGGTGTTCAAGAACCTGGAACAGTATCAGACCGGCACCGGTTGGAATACCGCCAACTCCATGCTTTGGCAGTGTACGGCCAGCACCCTGTGGTGCTATTCGCCCGATTCGCTCAACCGGAGCAGTGCCAATGGTTGTTGGGGAACCATGACCGGCGATGGCAACTGGACCTCTCCCAATAATCATGTCACCCCCCGGAGTCTCTTTTATCATCAATTGGAAGAAAGGATTTCCGGAGAGTCTGGAAAAACTGAAACGTCTGGAAATCCGGGTTATATCCTCCCCATTGCAGGCGAAGCATCCACCTCGCCTACGGTTGAAGAGGCTATGGCCTTGGCTAAAGAATCCTTGGAAAATCCCCGCGTGACGATGGAGATGTGGATGGACAGCATTCCCTATACGGCATCTCTCAGTCCCAAAGGGTTAAAGACTGCCAGCGCTTTCCCCCGAACCACCGTTGTTTCTCATCCTGTGGTTTCGGCTGACGTAAGCGGAGCCGGAGTGCTTGAGATTGACGGCAAGGCTATAGTGGGCAACCGCTATGCCATCCCTTGGTGGAGCGGTAGGGTGAAAGACAACTTTACGCTGCAGGGAGCCAGGCCTGCTGTCACCCGTTTCGTCCCTGGACGTGAAGGTACGGGCTGGACCGATCGCATTGATTCCGTTGCCCTTTTCTTGCAAAAGGACCATTATGCCATGCTCGACCATCACTACGGACTTTGGTACGACTTGCGCCGAACTGATCACGAACGTATCCGCCGTGCTGACGGCGATGTGTGGGCACCTTTCTATGAGCAGCCTTTTGCCCGTTGCGGTGAGGGCACGGCATGGGATGGACTCTCCCGATATGACCTTACAAAGCCTAACCAATGGTATTGGCAACGCCTGCGTGAATTTGCCGATAAGACCGATGAAATGGGTATTTTCTTATTTCATCAGCACTATTTCCAGCACAATATCCTGGAGGCTGGCGCCCATTGGGTGGATTGCCCGTGGCGACCGGTCAACAACGTGAACCGCACGAGCTTTCCCGAACCTGTTCCTTTTGCGGGAGACAAACGTATCTTTATGGCCGAACAGTTCTACAACGAGGAAGATCCTGCCCTGCGCCCGCTTCACCGCCAATATATCCGCATGTGTCTGGAGCAGATGAAAGACCAGCCCAATGTGGTCCATCTCATCAGCGATGAATATACGGGCCCGCTGCATTTCACCCGTTTCTGGCTCCAGACCATCGCCGAGTGGGAACAGGAGACGGGCCGCCATCCCCTCGTAGCCCTCAGTTGCACAAAGGATGCGCAGGATGCCATTCTGGCTGATCCCGTATTAAATAAGGTGGTTGATATCATCGACATCCGCTACTGGCATTATCATGAGAAGGGCGTTTGGGCTCCCGAGGCAGGAAAGAATATGGCTCCGCGTCAGTGGATGCGTAAGTTCCCGGTAGGGAAGACCGGTGGCGATGAGGCTTACAAGGCCGTTCGCGAGTATCGCGACCGCTATCCCGAAAAGGCCGTCACCTTCTATTCCCAGCAGTATCCCCAGTACGGATGGGCCGTCCTGATGGGTGGCGGATCGCTTGCGAACGTTCAGATTGCCAATGAGCAGTTGCGGCGCGACCTGACTATGATGAGGCCGATGGACGGAAAAGACTGCCGTTTGATGGGCAATCAGGCTTGCGGCTACCTCATTTATACTACTGGCGGCAATCCGTCGGTCACATTGGCTCCCGGAACCTATGCTGTCTATACCGTTGACGAGCAGACGGGCGAAGTGAAAATATCGATGAAATCGGTAAAAATTGCTTCCGTGTACGCACCCAAACATTCCATTGAATGGCTTCAGCGGAGATAGCGAGAAATCGGAATAATTGATTAAAATCAAGGGAAAAATCAGATTTTTTCATTTAAAAATCTATTTTTCCCTTTTTTTTGTTACATTTACTTTTATCTTTGCAACCAGAAACAAACAACAATCTACTATTACAAATCGAAAAAGTTTTATGATAAACTTTACCTATCTTTACGATAAGCATATCGACAACCTTTTCGCTTTCGGTTCGCGGTTCTCTTCGGATCGTGAGATGATCAAGGATTGTATCCACGATGTGTTTGTCAAACTCTATACCAAGAAAGATAACCTCGACAACGTGGAGAACATCGACAGCTATCTCTACGTGTCGCTCCGCAACCGCATCAACGACGAATATCGCCGCAACCTGCGCCTTTGCGATAAGGAAATCAACGATACCGATATGAAGAAGGTGGCCGAGGCCGATGCCTTTGCCCACGAGAAACAGGAACGCCAGCAGGTGCTTTCAGCTACGGTGGAACGCTTCTTCGACAAGCTTTCCCCCCGCCAGCAGCAGATTATCAACCTCTATTATATAGAGCAGCGCAAGTATGATGACATCTGCCGCATCATGGGCATCAACTATCAGAGTGTGCGCAACCTGATGCACCGCAGCATCATGCGCCTGCGCTCACTGGCAGAGGCAGTGGATGTGGCTGTTTGAAAATAGGATGTAATTAATTCAATAAATGATGGTTACACGTTGCCTCGGTCAGCGTCTTTATCATAAAGAAGACCAATGGCAAACAAAAATATCATTAAAAAGGCAAAACGGGCTGTAGAGCGCTATGTGTGCAAGGTGCAGCCGCTCTCGAAGGCCGAGAAGGACGAGCTGAAGATGCGTATCCAGATGGCCATTCAAGAGTATAATCAAGCACTACGATAGAATTTTTTTTAGGTTAATAATAAGTTGTAAGTAAGTGGTTATGTAGGTGGGCTGCCAGCGGGCAGCCCTTTTTTTTGCGTCAGTCAGATGACAAGAAAAGTTTTCCCCGTTTTTGCTATCACTGCTATCACTGAAATCTGTAACAAGCTGAATGTCTGTGAGTTGCAACGCTGAATTTAGTGATAGCACAGGTGATAGCAGTGATAGCAAAAACGGCCTTCCGCTGAAAAATCGCCCCTAAACACCCAGTTTTTCGTATTTAAGTTTTTATCTCTCGCAAAACACGCTGTCGTTTCTCGCAAAAGTGCGAACCAGTTGCAGTACTCCTGCAACCCATTGGCAGTAGTACTGCGCATCATCCGCAGTACTACTGCGGAGGCTTCGCAGTAATTTAGCACACCATCAGCCACCACACAATTCCTAAGAAACCTCACGCCGAGTCATAAGAGTTCACAGAGGTCATATTCACTCTGAAAACTCCATGCACGCTGCGTGAATAATTTCAAAAAAATGGGCTTTTATCATAAAAAATCAGGATTAACCATCAACTTTTTTCAGGATTCGGCGTTTTGCTATCACTGCTATCACCTGTGCTATCACTAAAATATTCGCAGCAACTTATTGCAAACCAATCATTTGCTAATTTTAGTGATAGCAGTGATAGCAAAAACAGGGAAAACTTTTCTTACGTGTATTATGTGAATGGGGAACCGACCCCGTAATCTATGTTTCCACCAAATATTTTTCATAAAAATGAGTCAAAGAGTCCCTCGTTCACAAAGTTCTAAATACGAAGAAAGAGGCCGTATGACCTCTTTCTTTTTCCAATCTATCTATGGACAAGTCGAAGCGATAGTCTGTAAGCCAGTGAATAATCATCTATTCTTAGTTCTACTTTATCTTTCATACTTTTTAAAACGTAATAACTTCTATCTCCATAAGAACGCTCATTATTAGGTGTAGAAGTCCAAATGAAGAAATATTCTCCAACAAACGTTTTATCATATTCACCGGGAGAAACATAACCAGCCAAAGGAAAGAAAATCTCCTTTTTGTTAGGACCAATTAATTTTAATCCTTTAAGAGCACCTTCTCTAGCTTCGACAACATCACAACAACTCAGTAATTCTTGGACATCCTCTTTGGTTGGGGCAAACCAATCATTCTTTTCGAATTCCTCGATTTGTTCCCAAGTAATAAGTTTTCCATAATCATCAATTTTGGATGCGCCCTCATTATACGTAGCCCACTTCTTCCCAGACGGTAGCCCCAAATCCACACACTCCTTTCCGTCAATTTCTTGGGTTTGTCCACAAGAACTTAAAAAACACAGTTGACCTACTCCTAAGAACATCAACAAAAAAAATATAAAATGTTTTCTTTTCATAAGATTTGATTTTAAATTATACATTACTTATTCTTCAATTACTCTATTCATAAGGATCTCTGGGTCTTCTTGAGTCACGTCATAATCATCTTCAGAACTGTTGTCTTTGATAATTCCAGCCTTCTCCAAAGCGGCCATAACTCCTTGTTTTCCATCGATGTTAAATACAAGGTTTGTTTGGCTATCAACAGCATCGGTATTGACTACTGCAAGCCTAAACGTCTCTGAACCATCCAGAAGACCTATTATGGTTTGTATAGATTCGGCAGATAAAAACTGGAGGTAATTATGTCCTAATTCATCAGGGACTATGTTGAAATCTTCGCTCCCACGCCTAGCCGTGACACGGCAATTCCTAAAGTTTAGGGACGCATCAATTGCCTTATCCTCAAACGTAAAGACTATTCCCTTTTCATCAGAAATCGTAATGTCCAAATAAAAATCTTGATAGTCGTTCGGATTGTCTTCCTCAAAAGATTTGGAAATATACGGTTGTGTCTTGATATCCTCACCGAAGTCATCCTTGTAGTATCCTTTTTTCCACAATTTGGCGTTTAGGTTGACAATGTCTTCTTCTGACAACTTCGTGTTCTTAATTTCTTCCACAAAGGCATTATTTCTGGCTGCGATTTTTGCCATTTCTTCATCTGCCGCCTTTTCTTTCGCTCTGTTATTCAGAGAAACGCCCACACCTATTGCTACAATAGCAACAAGAGCAAGGATAATCCATTTCAAGGAATTTCCGCGACTATTCTTAGGTCCAATATCATTCATTATTTCTCCAATTTTCTTATTTAAATTTAATCTTCTTGTTCAAACACAATTCTGGCCATAATGTCTTCTAACATTTCTGGTGTTTCCGGTTTGTAAGAATTATTTATTCTTGTTCCTCTAAACTTTATCTTCATATCTTCTTTATCAGTGACACTTCCTTTAATGGAATCTTGAGTAAAAGATTCTAATTTCACAGCCATGGAGTCTATACTATTCTTTATAACCTTCCATTTTTCAGAATCATACTTAAACGCAAATGTCTCCTTTAACTCTTCTGGAGATACAAATGGATCCCAAATGAAGTGTGAATAATTATTGAGTTTTTCGCCAAATGTAATTGATTTTGTTGTTTTAAATAGGCTATCGTTTTCAATACGCCAAGTACCTTTCTCTTCAAACAACACACTATCGGCAAGAGCCGTCACCTCCCCCGAAGGTCTGCCATCCTCTTCATATCCCATCATTGCTATAATTTCTTTGATATATCCTCTTGACGAATATTCTTTATTCTCCGTGAACTCTGTATCGGAACTTGTTTGTCTAACTGATATAGCAGCGATTCCAGATACATTTCCCCCCTTAAATTCGAAACATCTGAACTCATGCCATTTTCCCAATAATATTTCCTCTTTATCATTTAAATTTGAGCATGATGATACAGAGTACAAAAAGATGCATCCAACAGCACATAAGGCATAAATTTTAAACGAATGGATTCTTTTCATAAGATTAACATATTTATCTACCTTTAGATCCCCGATTCGGCATTAGTTAAACATGTATACAAGAAAAGCCGGGACCTATTCTTGCCCAGCTTATAACAGGAGGCAACGCCAATCGCCTTTGAGGATTAAACTGAAACAAAATGATCCCAGCTTAATTTCATATAAACGATTGGACATTATATATCCGCACAATATACGAAACAAACTAGGAGCACCAGTGTCATCAGTCCACCTCGGATATATTTGGCGTTTTTCCTGTTAGGACTGAGCATAGAATGCTCTCTTGGCCTCGGTAGCTGTCATCTGAAACAGAAGGTCCACCTCAGCAAATACAAATATCGGAATTTATTCTGAATTGGCAATGCATCCTCGAGAAAAAATTACAAATTTTAACGTTTAAGGCTTGTCGTTCCACAAATTATCTGTGCTTTTGACCTGAATACAATCGGATTAACTTAATAAACTTCGAGAAATGAGAGTTCTTTTATGGCTATTCCTGCTCTTTCCGTGCTTTACCTCTAAAGCAGAGGCTCAAAGTTCTTTAGTTAAGGCCCAGTATGGCTTCAGCATTCTGGTTATACCACTGACGGACGCATCTGGTACATGAAGAAGAAGTTCACCAAAGGCGGCGAAGTGACACATGCGATGATCCTGATACTCGTATATCCAAAGACCATGCAGTCTTATATGACCAAGTTGATTGAGGTCGTGAAGGGATGGTAAATTAAAACCGCTCAGGGGTAGTCCTCTGAGCGGTTTTTCTTAGTATGCTCGGCATGAGCAATGTCTAACGGGTGCAAGTCCCGAGTGAGCCCTAATAGCGGGAATCACACAGCCAAAGACAAGGGTGTCCATCGCGAGGTGGAATCTGAAAGAAGTCGGCGGTAGTAGCGTGAACAGGGGACTCTGTGTTTACAGATGACCTTCGGAGCATTACATGATAGATGCCCGTTTTGCTTTTCTTTCTTGTACTCCTTGGACATTCGTTAGGTTTTGTTCCTGCTTGCAAAAGTATAACTTATTTCTATAACCTCCAAATCTTTTAATTCAAAAATGAACACAGTCCCCTGTTCACTGAGTATGTCTGTGCAATATATGCGAAAAATCCGTAAACTTCCAACGACTTCGTTTGGTTTCAGATAAAAATATGTATCTTTGTCCCGATATGAGAAAAAAGGTATTCTTTTTGGTGCTGATTGCGGGCTTGGGCTTGATGAGCGGTAGGGCACAAGAGCTCCTGCAGATGCCGAAGGCGTTGAAGGCAGGCGATACGATAGCCATTATTTCGCCGTCGAGCACGCCTTCGAAAGAGGTGGTGGAACGGGGATGTGATGCGCTGCGCCGTTGGGGATATGTGCCTGTAGTGGGCAGACATGCGATGAATAGCTGGCATGGTTTTGCGGGCACGGCCGAAGAACGGGCTGAGGATTTGCTTTGGGCGCTCAGGGATTCTACGGTGAAAGCCATCATGTGCAGCCGTGGCGGCGACGGGGCCGTGCAGGTGTTGCAGCGAATCCCTTTGCAGGAGTTTGCCAGTCATCCCAAATGGATTATTGGCTTTAGTGATGCCACGGCGCTTCATAGTGCGGCGGTTTCGGCAGGCGTGATGAGTATCCACGGCACGATGTGCGAGGGCATCGCAGCGCGGCATGAGGATGATCCGGTTATTGTTGCCATGCGGCAGATACTGCAAGGACAGTTACCCGTGTATTCGGCGGCTCATCATCGGCTGGATCAGACGGGTGATGCCACGGGAATACTTGTGGGCGGCAATATGAGCGTGTTCTGCGGACTGGCGGGTTCCGACTATGATTTCCTGAACCGTGCTGACGAAGGGCTACGGGTAGGCGAACCTAGTTCGGGGATGGGGCTGATTCTTTTCATCGAAGATACGGGGGAAGGGATGAGCAAGGTGGACCGTATGCTCCACCAGATAGAGATCAGGGGTGTGCTGCCGCGGCTGAAGGGCATCGTGGTGGGACATTTCTCGAAATACAAGGAGGGAGAATGCGGCTTCGAGACCATGTACGACATGCTTCACGAATACCTGAAAGGCTATGACGTTCCGGTGTGTTACGACTTTCCCATCGGTCATCACAGCGGCAAGAACTATCCGCTGGTGGAGGGTTGCCGGGTAAGACTGAAGGTGACGGCCGACGGAACACAGCTGGATTTCCGTTAATTAAAAAATGTAATTTATTTTGCAGGGTGGCTGAAAATGCTTACTTTTGCGGCTATGAATGGAATTGCTTTAGGATTGCTCATCCCGCTGATGGGCACGGTGGTGGGTTCCGGCTTCGTGTTTCTGATGCGCAAGGAGATGCCTCAGCGGCTGCAGAAGTGGCTGCTGGGCTTTGCTTCGGGAGTAATGGTGGCGGCCTCGGTATGGTCGCTGCTCATTCCGAGTATGGAGATGCAGGAGGATGCTGGACAGATGGCGGTGGTACCTGCCGCGGTGGGTTTCCTGCTGGGTATGGGTTTTCTGCTCTGCCTCGACTATATCACGCCTCACCTCCATCTGGGCGATGACCATCCTGAAGGTCCCCGTTCGCGACTTTCGCGCACGGCGATGCTCACGCTGGCCGTGACGCTCCATAATCTGCCCGAAGGTATGGCCGTGGGCGTAGTATTGGCTGGTGCGCTGCAGGCCGGCACGGGTATCACGGCGGCTTCGGCCCTGGCACTTTCGCTGGGTATTGCCATCCAGAATGTTCCTGAGGGTGCCATCATCTCGATGCCTATGCGGGCGGAGGGCAATTCGCGCTGGCGCTCGTTTGTGATTGGGGCACTGAGCGGCGTGGTGGAGCCTATCGGGGGATTGCTGGTTATTCTGCTGGCCGGGTTTATGACTCCGATTCTTCCCTATATGCTTTCGTTTGCTGCCGGAGCCATGATGTATGTGGTCATTGAGGAACTTATCCCCGAGAGTGCCGAGGGCGCGCATAGCAATCTGGGCACCATCGGCTTTGCCGTGGGCTTTGCGCTGATGATGGTGCTGGATGTGGTGTTGGGGTAAGGATGACGGATTAAGAAATAAAGGTGAGGGTCTGGAAAAAATGTTTAGGAAGATTACGGAAGAGGCATCTCTCTATGACCACTTGGAACGAAAATCCACATCGGAGATTCTCGTTGAGATGAACCGTGAGGACCAACGGGTGGCAACGGCCGTGAAGGAGTCTATTCCGCAGGTGGAATGCCTGGTGGATAGTATCTTTCCGCGGATGAAGTCGGGTGGCCGGGTGTTTTATGTGGGTGCCGGCACCAGCGGGCGTTTAGGCGTGCTGGATGCTTCAGAGATTCCACCCACCTACGGACTGCGGGATGTCTTTATTGCGGTGATAGCCGGTGGCGACAAAGCTTTGCGAACAGCCGTGGAAAAGGCTGAAGACATCGAGGAGGCTGGTTGGAACGACTTACTGGCGTATCATCCTGACGTGAACGACACGGTGATAGGCATTGCCGCTTCAGGTACTACGCCTTATGTGGTTGGGGCATTGAAAGAGGCTCGGAATCATGGACTGCTTACGGCCTGCATCACGAGCAATCCCGACTCTCCCGTGACGCAATTGGCGAATATAGCCGTGGTGACGGTAGTCGGTCCGGAATATGTCACGGGCAGTTCTCGTATGAAGTCAGGCACGGCCACCAAACTCGTGCTCAACATGCTGTCGACGACCTTGATGATTAAGCTGGGGCGTGTGGAAGGTAATCGGATGGTCAACTTGCAGCCCACCAACCGAAAACTGACGGAGCGCAGTATTCGTATGTTGATGGAAAGACTGAATGTTACTGAGGAGAAGGCCCGGCAATTGCTGCTGCAATATGGCACGGTGAAAGCGGTTCTTGAATGTAGAATGTAGAGTGTAGAATGTAGAGTTATGATTACATTTGAAACTTGGAACTTGAAACCTGAAACTTAAAATATGAGTATGATTCATTTGCGGGATATCCATAAGACCTATCAGGGCGCTCAGCCGCTGCACGTGCTGAAAGGTATCTCGCTCGACATAGAGGAAGGGGAGTTCGTGAGCATCATGGGTGCTTCGGGCTCCGGCAAATCCACGTTGCTGAATATTCTCGGCATTCTGGACAACTACGACGAGGGAGAATACCAGCTGGCCGGTACGCTTATCAAGGATCTGAGTGAGACGCGTGCCGCTGAATACCGCAACCGCATGATAGGCTTCATCTTCCAGAGTTTCAACCTGATTGGTTTCAAGACAGCCGTGGAGAATGTGGAACTGCCGCTTTTCTATCAGGGCGTGAGTCGCAGGAAGCGCCACCAGATGGCTTTGGAATATCTGGAACGCCTGGGACTGCTCGACTGGGCAGGCCATTATCCGAACGAACTGTCGGGAGGCCAGCGCCAACGTGTGGCCATTGCCCGTGCGCTGATTACCCGTCCGCAGATTATCCTGGCCGATGAACCTACGGGAGCCCTTGACTCCAAGACTTCGGTGGAGGTGATGCAACTGCTGAAAGAACTCAACCGCGATGAAGGTATGACCATTGTGGTGGTGACTCATGAGAGTGGCGTGGCCAACGAGACGAATAAGATCGTGCATATCAAAGACGGCTTAATCGGGAACATTGAGGAGAATCTAGACCATAAGGCTTCACCCTTCGGTATCAATGGTATGATGAAATGAGAGATATCATCAACGAAATATGGAGTACGGCCAGGCGCAATAAGTTGCGCACCGCATTGACGGGCTTCGCCGTGGCATGGGGCATCTTCATGCTCATCGTGCTGCTGGGGGCTGGCAATGGGCTCATTCATGCGCTGATGAAAAACAACGACCGCTTCATCGTAAACTCCATGGCCGTCTTCGGCGGTACAACCTCGAAGCCTCACAAGGGCATGAAAGAGGGCCGCTACGTGCCGCTTAAGAATAAGGACATCGACATCACAGAGACACAGTTTGCGGAGCATGTCGATGAGGTGGGCGCACGGGTTTCGCAGCAGACCGTTATCAGCATGGGCGAGAACTATATCAGCACGCGGCTCTGTGGAGTCTATCCCAATCATCAGCAGATAGACAAGATAGACATGCTCTACGGCCGTTTTATCAATAATATTGACCTGAAAGAGAAACGCAAGGTGCTCGTGCTGGGCGACCAGCAGGCCAAGGAGCTGACCCGCGATGTGGCTTCGCTGGTGGGCAAGCATCTCAAGGTTGGGGCTTTCGCCTTTCAGGTAGTGGGAATCTACAAGGAATCGCAGAACGGCAATGCCGATGCCATGACGGCCTATTCCACGTTGGAAACCGTCTATGGCAAAAACAACCAGCCGGAGCGGATCGTCTTCTCTTTCCACGGACTGCCCACCATGGAGGCCAACGAGGATTTCGAGAAAGCCTATCGCATCAAGTTGAACAGGGAACATCAGGTGGCTGCCGACGATGAAAGCGCACTCTGGATATGGAACCGCTTTACGCAGAGTCTGCAGATGGAAACAGGTATGGACATCATCCGCACAGCCCTGTGGATTGTGGGACTCTTCACGCTATTGAGCGGCATCGTGGGCGTATCGAATATCATGCTTATCACCGTGAAAGAGCGCACCCGTGAGTTCGGAATCCGCAAGGCCATCGGTGCCAAGCCGTGGTCAATCCTGAAGCTTATCATCGTGGAGAGTGTTATCATCACCACATTCTTCGGTTATATCGGAATGGTACTCGGTGTGGCTGCCAACGAATACATGGATGCCACGTTGGGCCATGACGTCATTGACACGGGACTCTTCCAGACAACGATGTTTGTAAACCCGACGGTGGGTATCGACGTGTGTATCGAAGCCACGATGGTAATGGTCATAGCAGGTACCCTGGCAGGCCTCATCCCGGCATTGAAGGCCGCACGCATCCGTCCCATTGAAGCATTGAGAGCAGAATGAAGTTCGACATAGATACATATCGCGAGATTCTTGACACGCTGACACGCAACAAGAGCCGGTCGTTCCTCACGGGGTTCGGCGTCTTCTGGGGCGTGTTCATGCTCGTGGCATTGATAGGCGGCGGCAAGGGACTGAAGGAGAAACTGAACAACAACTTCGAAGGCTTTGCCACGAATACAGGTATGATATGGAGTCAGCCAACCACCAAGGCCTATAAGGGTTTCCGCAAGGGCCGACAGTGGCAGATGGTCTATCAGGATGTGGACCGTTTGCGCCAGCGGGTTCCTGAACTGGAAGTTGTCACCCCCGTGCTTTTCTCCAATGGCGGCACGGCTTACTATGGCGACAAGAAGACCACCATTGCCGTGAATGGTACGATGCCGGAATATGCCAAAGTGAACTCGCCGAAGATATACTATGGGCGCTATCTGAACGACATGGACATTGCACAGCATCGCAAGGTGTGCGTCATCGGCAAGAAAACCTACAAGGACCTGTTCGCCAGCGGTGAAGATCCCTGTGGCAAGAGCATCCGTATCGACTCCGTATATTATCAGATTGTGGGTGTGGACTACAATGTAAGCGGCTCCATTAGCTTCGGTGCAGAAGAGGGAACCACCGTCATTCTGCCATTGACGCTGATGCAGCAGACCTATAACCGCGGTAACACGGTGGATATGATTGCCGTGACGGGAAGGCCGGGGGTGGTGATGAGCCAGCTCTCCGATCGCATCCGTACGACCATTGCCCGGGCTCATCTGGTGGATCCTACCGACGAAAAGGCCGTTACGGTCTTCAATACGGAAATCCTTTTCCAGTTGCTCGACAACCTCTTCAAGGGCGTGAACTTCCTGATCTGGCTTGTGGGACTGGGTACGCTGCTGGCCGGTGCCATCGGCGTATCGAACATTATGATGGTCACCGTGCGCGAGCGAACCACCGAGATTGGTATCCGGCGAGCCATCGGAGCCACGCCGCGCACCATTCTCTCGCAGATTATCTCCGAGAGTATCATCCTGACCGCCGTGGCTGGCATGAGCGGCATCCTGATTGCCGTAGGCATCCTGGAAATGCTGGAAAAGGCTAACACCGAGGACGGTATCATCAGTGCCCATTTCCAGGTGGACTTCTGGACAGCCGTCCTGGCCGTAGCGGTCATCAGTGTGATGGGTGTTCTGGCAGGTCTGGCTCCCGCCTGGCGAGCCATGAGCATCAAGCCCGTGGATGCCATGAGGGATGAATGAACTAGAAAATCTAGTCATACTAGAGAATCTAGGTACCTAGAAAATTAAAAAAACAAAGAAAGATATGAAGAAGTACAGCAAACTGATTGTGGCGGCCATTGTGGCGCTGATTTTCATCGGAACCTTCGTGTTCCTTTGGCAGAAGTCGCAACCCGAAGAGGTGGTCTATAACGAGTTCGTGCCAAAGGTTGCCGATCTGCGTAAGACAACCATCGTGACGGGAAAGATAGAACCGCGCAACGAGGTGAACGTAAAACCGCAGGTCAGCGGTATCATCACGCAGCTGATGAAGGAGGCCGGTGACTATGTGCAGGCCGGTGAAATCATTGCCAAAGTGAAGGTGATTCCCGATATGGCACAACTCAGTTCGGCGGAGAGTCGCGTCCGTCTGGCCCAGATCAATCTTGCACAGGCCAGGATCGACTTCCAGCGTGAGGAGGAACTCTTCAAGAAAGACCTGGTGAGTGCCGATGAGTTTGACAAGAAAAAGCAAGCGCTCCGACAGGCCCAGCAGGAGAAGAATGCTGCCGACGATAACCTGCAGGTGATACGCGACGGTGCCTCAAAGAGCAATGCCAAGGCTTCGAGCACGCTGGTGCGCTCTACCATCAGCGGCATCATCCTTGATATTCCCGTGAAGGTGGGTAACTCCGTCATCCTGAGCAATAACTTCAACGACGGTACTACCATCGCCAGTGTGGCCAATATGAACGACCTCATCTTCCGTGGCAATATCGACGAGACGGAAGTGGGACAACTCATACAGGGAATGCCGATGAAAATCACCGTTGGTGCACTGCAGGACCTTACCTTTGATGCAGCTTTGGAGTATATCTCGCCGAAGGCTGTGGAGAGCAACGGTGCCAACCAGTTTGAAATCAAGGCTGCCGTGCGTGTGCTGAAAGGCAGCAAGATACGTTCTGGCTATAGTGCCAATGCCGAGATTGAACTGGCTAACGCCACGCAGGTAGTCACGGTACCTGAGAGTGCCATTGAATTCAAGGGCGACAGCACCTTTGTCTATGTGGTCAAGGGTGAGGGCAAGAACAAGACCTACGAGCACCGTCAGGTGACGACGGGTCTCAGCGACGGCATCAGTATTGAGATTAAGAAAGGTCTCAGCACAAAGGAAAAAGTGCGTGGCCCAAAGATTATAAAGGACGTTAAGGACGAACAAGAATAAGAATACGTATGAAACAGATCACTTATCCCACTTGGGGCACCTGCTCCAAGTTCATCAATTTCGAACTTGATGAAGACAATCGCTTGCATAATGTGCAGTTTTTGGGTGGTTGCGATGGCAACACCAAGGGCATCGGCCTACTGGTGGAAGGCATGTATGCTGAGGATGTCATCAAGCGGCTGCGGGGTGTCACTTGCGGTTACAAGCGCACATCCTGCCCCGACCAGCTGGCTCAGGCCCTGGAGAAAGAGTTAAACAGAAATCAAGCGGCTCTGTAATCACAAAGCCGCTTGATTATATTTATTCTGCCGGAACTGCTGCGGGCTCCTGAGGTTTAGGAGCCGGAGCGGGTTCAGCAGGCTTTGGCTCAGCAGGTTTTGATTCCGGATGGCTGGGCTCCGCTGCAGGAATGATTGTCGTCTCGGTTCCTGCTGCCGGTGCGGCCGTTTCTTCCTTCGGTTCCTCTTCGCGGCGACGCGGCTTCTGAACTTTCGTAGTGTCTTTCTTTACGGGGATGGGATCGAGAGCTTTTCCTTCATAAGTGAGCATGTTGAGGCTTTCGGTGTTGAGCTGGTAGTTCATGGTCTGGAGCTTCTCGTCCTCAGAGTTCTTGCGGCGAGTGACGGCGGTGAAGAGGATGAATTTCTCATCCTTTGAAAGCTTGGCGGCAATGATTCCGCTCTGGTCGTCCATGTCGTCGTAGTAGATTTCAAGATTGGCATTTGAAGTTTCGGGTGTCACCTCCTCCAGCATCTTGCTTCGGGCATTGAAGCGCATCAGGTGGCCGCTCTTCAGGTAATAGAGCGAATGGCGCTCATCGTTGAAGCGGGCAATGACGTTTGCACCCTCTGGCATCACGGCAATGAAACTGTCGATGACCTCTGTGGTGCCCAGATCCTGCGAGAAGAAGCGGTGCTTGGGCCCCTGACTGCCTTCACATCCGATAATCAGTCCGAAAGCGAACGACACGATGGCGATGGTAGCCCAGATAGCGTATTTAAGGGCCTGCGGACTAAGACGCTGAATGTATTGTCCGATGCGGTCAGTCAGTGGTTTCAGTTTCTGAACCATTGGCTTCATCTTATCAGTAACGGGTCTCAGTTTCTCCTTAAGATCGTCGAATTGTTTCATTTTTGAGGTGTAAATAGTGAAATTTCGTTGCAAAGATAAAAATAATTCTTCACTCTCCGCTCTTCATTCTTCTTTTTTTCTTATTTTTGTGCTCAAATTCAATTATTTAGCAGCTTATGAACAAACAAATCTTAGTTTTGATGACTACTTTTTCTGTTATTTCCGCTCAGGCGCAGATCAAATATCCTGCTACACCGAAGGATCAAACCGTGGATGATTATTTCGGTGTGAAAGTGGCCGATCCTTACCGATGGCTCGAAAACGACACCTCGGCGGCAACGGCCCAATGGGTGGAGGCTGAGAACAAAGTGACCAATGCCTATCTGCAGAAGATTCCCTTCCGTGGCAAACTGCTGAAACGGCTTAAGGAAGTGAGCAATTATGAGAAAATAGGCACGCCTTTCAAGAGACACGGCCGTTGGTATGTCTATAAGAACAATGGGCTGCAGAACCAGAGTGTGCTCTATGTGATGGACAAGTTGGGCGGCGAGGAGCGAGTGTTTCTTGACCCGAACCGTCTTTCCGCTGACGGCACGGTGGCCCTCAAGGGCGTATGGTTCTCACATAATGGGAAATATGCGGCCTATGCCATTTCGCGCAGCGGCAGCGACTGGCAGGAATTCTATGTGATGGATGCCCAGACGGGCCAGTTGCTTCCCGACCATATTGAATGGGCAAAGTTCTCTGGGGCTGCCTGGCAGGGCGACGGTTTCTACTATTCAGCCTATGACGCTCCCATGGAAGGCAAGGAATTCTCAAATAAGAACGAAGGCCACAAAATCTATTACCATCGGATGGGCACCCCGCAGAGCGACGATGTGCTCTTCTATCAGAATCCGGCGCATCCCCTGCGCTTCTATGGCGTTGACGTGAACAAGGAGGAGACGATGATGTTCCTCTCGGAAAGCGGCGAGGATGCCGGCAACAACCTCTATGTGCGCGACCTTCGTGTGCCTGGTTCTCAGTTTATCCAGATGACCGACAACATGAAGTATGAATGTGGTTCGGTGAATACCGACGGCGACAAGATCTATATCTACACCAACTGGAATGCGCCGAAGAGTCAGGTGATGGTGGCCGATATCCACCGTCCGGGGATGAAAGACTGGAAGACATTCCTTCCAGAGGGTGACCATGTGATAGAAGACGTGAGTTTCATCGGGGGTCGGATGGTGGTGTGCTACACCGAGGATGCCTCTACCCATGCCTACGTTTACGACCTGAACGGCAAGCGCGAGCGTGAGATACGGTTGCCCGGCGTGGGTTCCGCAGGATTCAGCGGCCAGAAGGATGAGCCGGAATGTTTCTATTCCTTCTCGTCGTTCACCGTGCCCGGAACGGTCTATCGTTATGATTTTGAGCGCAATGAGAGTACCGTACAGTCGGCTCCAAAGGTGAACTTCCGGCTTAGCGACTATACCACCGAGCAACTGTTCTTCCAGAGCAAGGACGGCACGCGGGTTCCGATGTTCATCACCTACAAGAAAGGCCTGAAGCGCAACGGCAAGAATCCGGTGTTGCTCTATGGCTATGGCGGCTTCAATATTTCGCTGACTCCTTCGTTCTCGTCGGTGCGTATCCCGTTCCTGGAGAAAGGCGGCATCTATGCTATGGTGAATCTGCGTGGTGGCTCGGAGTATGGCGAGGCGTGGCACGTGGCCGGAACGAAGATGCAGAAGCAGAACGTTTTCGACGATTTCATCGCGGCTGCCGAATATCTGATTGCCCAGAAATACACTTCCTCACAACGGTTGGCCATTCAGGGCGGTTCCAACGGCGGACTGCTGGTGGGAGCCTGCATGACGCAAAGGCCCGATCTTTACCGTGTCTGCATCCCGCAGGTAGGCGTGATGGACATGTTGCGCTATCATAAGTTCACCATCGGATGGAACTGGGCCCCCGACTATGGCACCTCGGAAGATTCCCGCGAAATGTTCGAATACCTGCGCGGCTATTCTCCCTTGCACACGTTGAAGCCCGGCATCAGCTATCCGTCAACGCTCGTTACGACGGCTGATCACGACGACCGTGTGGTGCCTGCCCATTCGTTCAAGTTTGCTGCCACGCTTCAGGCATGTCAGGCAGGCCCTTCGCCAGTGCTCATCCGTATTGATTCCAAGGCAGGCCACGGTGCGGGAAAGCCTTTGGCAAAGGTTCTTGAGGAACAAGCCGATATCTACGGCTTCCTGATGTACGAAATGGGTATGAAGTATTGAATGAAGAGACCGAGAACAAACTAATTTACTTTGTACTTCACGCAACCATTGGAAACAATCCTTCCAAAGTCTGGAAGCGGAACAAAGTAAATTAGTTTGTTCTCAGCCTGAAGTATAATCCCTCCTCTTTTGATTATAGCCTGAAGTTCGCCCAAAGGGGATAATGGTCCGAAATCATGTAGGAAAGCTTCTGCTTGGTGAGCCCACGGTTCACCATCGCGGTATTCACGAAGTCGTAGTTGCCAGCCCCCATGAATTCGAGTGAGAGTTTCGGACGCTTCTTGTCGGCCGTATTAAACCAGGCTATCTGGTCGTAATACTTGCTTTCATCAAAAATGGAACGCGAGAGCATCTGCAACTCTTCGGGCACGTAGAGACCTTCTGAGAGGAAAGTCTTGTCGAGGAAATCGCCTCGTTTTTCAATATTGAAGTCACCGAGCACGATCAGGTTCTGGTCGTAGGCATTTATGTCGGAAGCCCATTCAGAAAGCCATTTGGCAATGCCATGGATTTCGGATTCACGTTCCTTCGCCTCTTTGCCGTATTTGATGTGGACGGTAACGAGGATGAACGTCTTGTCGTTGGAACGGAAACTCACTGCATAGGGCGAGCGCACGAACTGCTCGCGAATCACCTTCTCGGGGTCGTTCACCCATTCGTTGGGAATCACGATTTCACCAGCCAGTCCGGAGAGGTTCACGCGTCGCGTGTCAAAGAGATAGGCCATGCGCTCATCGTTGCCTGAGTTGCTCTTGTTCGTGTCGGTGAGTATCATGGACCAGTGTTCGCCCAGCAGTTTCAGCGTATCGCGAAGAGCCCGCAGGTTGGCTTTCACTTCCTGTACGGCAATCACGTCGAAGCGGCTTAGGATTTCGGCAATGCAATAGATGCTGTGCAAGTCGCGGCGCGGAGAGTCTTTCTCATCGCTCCACCATTTGCGGGTTAGGTTTCCGAAGGCGCGGATATTCCAAGAGGCAATCAAGAGGTTACGGTCAAGTTCCTTTGAAGGAATCTTCTCATCAAGGTCGGCAGAAAGAATCGCGAGATTCTCCAGCACTTCTAAAGGTAAGGGATCGTAGATGGTAGCCATAATTTGAGGTGTTCTTTAATGATTAACGTTGCAAATATATACAAAAGACCGGAATTATGCAAGTAAATCTCCGATTAATGCCTTTTTTGGAAGGCGAAACGCTGATTGTGGAGATTATTTCGTATCTTTGCAAACGATGAAGAATCAGGCTTCGATAGACTTTGTAAGGCAAAACCGCGAAGGAGACATTCGTCAGCTGGCGTTGAAAGGTGCCGGCGGAAAAGATGTGGACCTCGCATGGGCGCTTGATCAAATCAGCGGATGGCAGACGGCACGAAGCAAGTTGCCGCAATGGGCCGCTACGGAGGGTTTGGTTTATCCTCCCCATCTCTCCATGGAGCAATGTTCGAGCGAGTTGACGGCGAAATACAAGGCGGAAGTGGTAGAAAGAGAAATAAAGAATGCCTCTCCTACGGGGGAAGGCTTGGAGGGGACCCTCATTGACCTTACGGGAGGCTTCGGCGTGGATTTCTCTTATATGGCACGGAGTTTCCGGCAAGCGGTCTATGTGGAACGCAATCCCCAGCTCTGCGAGATTGCCCGCCATAACTTCCAAATGTTGGGATTAGCGAATGCCGGAATCGTTTGCGGTGACGGTGTGGATTATCTTGAAAGCCTACCTTCACCTTTCAATCCACCATCACCCCTGACAATCTACCTCGATCCTGCCCGTCGTGACACCCACGGACAGAAGACCTATGCCATGAGCGACTGCACGCCCGACGTGGTGGCCCTGAAGGATTTGCTTTTGGAGAAAGCCAGCCTGGTGATGATAAAGCTCTCCCCAATGCTCGACTGGCATAAAGCCGTGGAGGATTTGGGGTCGGTCAGCGGGGTACATATCGTCAGCGTGGACAATGAATGCAAGGAACTGTTGATGGTGCTTCGGGGAGCCGTAGGGAAGGATTCAGCGACAAGAGCTACAAAGGTTTGTTGCGTGAATCTTTTAAGCCGTGGGGGAAAGGAAGAGTTTGACTTTGAAGATACCGGCTCTTCAGCTATTCATTCCTCACCTATAGGGGAGGTCAGGCAGGGGCTTTTTCTCTACGAGCCTAATGCCAGTCTGATGAAAGCCGGATGCTTCGCCGAACTGGCGGCGCGTTTTGGTGTCCATCCCATAGCGCCCAATAGCCACCTCTTTGTCTCGGAATCGCTGAAGGAAGACTTTCCAGGCCGTCGATTCCAGATAACGGCCGTATCGTCGATGAACCGAAAAACTCTGAAGGAACACCTCCGCGGAATCAGCAAGGCCAATATTGCCGTACGCAATTTTCCGTTGTCCGTAGCCGAGTTGCGCAAGCGTCTGAAACTGGCTGACGGCGGTGATGTTTACCTTTTCGCCACCACTACGGGCGACAAAGAACATCTCTTGTTGTTCTCCAAAAAAGTTTAAAAACTAACGCTTTTTTAAAGGAACTGGCCGATTTTTCGTACCTTTGGCCTTTGGCCAAGGTACTCGCGTTCGGAAAAACTCAAATAAATTTGGTTTTTCGCTCACTTAATCGTACCTTTGCAGTAATAATTTATTAATCACAAGCGAATGGCATCAGTAGAGATTAAAAAAGTAGAGTCCAAGAAGGATCTTACCACTTTCATAGACTTCCACTACGACCTTTATGCAGGTAACGAGTATGATGTGCCCAATCTGTACTCAGATGAATGCAACACATTCGACAAGGAAAAGAATGCGGCCTTTGAGTTTTGCGAGGCCGAATATTACCTGGCTTATAAAGAAGGCAAACTGGTAGGGCGTGTGGCCGCCATCATTAACAACCGTGCCAACGAGAAATGGCAGCGTAAGACGGTCCGCTTCGGATGGATCGACTTCGTGGACGACCTTGAGGTTTCAGCTGCATTGCTGAAAGCCGTGGAAGACTACGGACGATCGAAGGGAATGACGGAGATTGTGGGACCCTTGGGATTTACCGACATGGATCCCGAAGGTATGCTCACCTGGGGCTACGATCAGTTGGGCACCATGGCCACCATCTATAACTACCCCTATTATCCTGAGCACATGGAGAAACTGGGCGGGTTTGTGAAAGACAACGACTACGTGGAATACAAGCTGATCGTGCCCAAGGAGGTTCCGGAGAAGTATATGAAGGTGGCCCGCGTGGTGGAAAGTCGCTATAACCTGCATACCATCAAGTTCACCCGCAAGATGGTCTATCAGGGTGGATATGGCCAGAAGATGTTCGAACTGATCAATGAGAGTTTCAAGGACCTTTACGGCTATTCCGAAATGACACCGCGCCAGATACGCCAGTATCTCGATATGTGGATGCCCCTGGTTCATTTCGATTTTGTGACGGGTGTCGTTGACGGTAACAAGGACAACGAACTGGTCGGTATTGCCATCACCATCCCGTCGCTCTCGCATGCCGTGAAGAAATGCCGCCGCGGGCGCTTGCTTCCCTTCGGCTGGTGGCATGTGCTGCAAGCCTTGAAGTTCGGAAAGACAAACATCGTGGATTTGATGCTGATAGCCATCAAACCGGAATACAGAGCCAAGGGTGCCAATGCCCTGGCGTTCTCCGACCTGATTCCCATTTACCAGAAATATGGCATCGAATGGGGCGAGACGCAGGTGGAGATGGAAACCAACGATAAAGTACAAAGCCAGTGGGGACCCCTGAACCCTATCCATCACAAGAGCCGCCGCTGCTATAAAAAGGAGATTAGCAGATGATAGAGATTAAAAAAATCCTAGACAAAAAGGGACTGAAGAAGTTTATACAGTTCCGCTATGACTTATACCGCGACGATGACAACGATGTGCCTTATCTCTATGATGACGAGTTGTTCACGCTCAGCAGAGACAAGAATGCCTCGTTTGACGATTGCGAGGCCGATTATTTCATGGCCTATCGTGACGGAAAGCCTGTAGGTCGCGTGGCGGCCATTATCAACCATAAGGCTAATGAGCGCTGGAAGAAGAATGAAGTGCGCTTCGGATGGTTCGATTTCGTAGATGATATCGAAGTGTCTAAAGCCTTACTTCAAACGGTGGAAGAGTGGGGTCGTGAGCGCGGCATGGATTCGATGATTGGCCCGATGGGGTTTGCCGATACCGATCGCGAAGGCATGCTCATCGAAGGATTCGGAGAATATTCCACAGCCTATGCCAACTACAACTATGCCTATTATCCCCGCCACATCGAGCAGATAGGTGGATTCGTGAAAGACAACGACTGGGTGCAGTGCCAGGTAAAAGTGCCCGAGACAGTGCCCGAGAAGTTTGGCAAGATTGCAGAGATGGTAAGCCGACGCTATAACCTCAAGGTGCATAAGCTCTCCCGAAAGGAATTGATGAAGGAGGGCTATGGGCGCGAGGTCTTCCAGATGCTCAATATCTGTTATGGCAACCTCTATGGGTTCGCCTCCCTGGGCGAAAGGAAGGTTGACCAGCTCGTGGATCAGTATATCCGTATAGCCGACCTGAATCTGGTGAGTATCATCGTGGATGCCAGCCAGAATAACAAGATGGTTGGTTTCGGTATCACATTCCCCTCGCTCTCCAAGGCACAACGCAAACTGAAGAACGGGCGCCTGTTTCCTTTCGGATGGATAGGCATGCTCGACGCTATCAAATGGCACCGGGCCGACACGGTTGATATGCTGCTCATCGGCGTATTGCCCGAATATCGGGCCAAGGGCGCCAATGCGCTTATCTTCAACGATCTTATCCAGCAGTATATTCGCTACGGATTCAAGTGGGCCGAAGCCATGCCGCAAATGGAAACCAACGAGCACATGCTGGGCCAGTGGCAATATATGGAAACCAACTATCACCGCCGCCTCCGCAGCTTTAAGAAAAACTTGAAACCTGAAACCTGAAACCAATATATATGGCAAAAGAAGATATTAATAATGAAAACATAACAGCGTACGACGCCTCCAGCATCCGCCATCTCTCCGACATTGAGCATATCCGCACCCGTCCCGGTATGTATATCGGCCGACTGGGCGACGGCTCCCATTCCGAAGACGGTATCTATGTGCTGCTCAAGGAAGCCATTGACAACTCTATCGATGAGTTCCGTATGAACGAAGGCAAGCGCATCGAGATTGATATCGAGGACAACCTTCGGGTGACGCTGCGCGACTACGGACGTGGCATTCCGCAGGAGAAGATGATTGAGGCCGTCAGCCAGTTGAATACCGGCGGTAAATACGACTCGAAGGCGTTCAAGAAATCCGTGGGAATGAATGGTGTGGGCATCAAGGCCGTCAACTTCCTGAGTTCGCGCTTCGAGGTGCGTTCCTATCGCGACGGCAAAGTGCGCACGGCAAAGTTTGAGCGCGGTGAACTCATCTCCGACATAACCGAGGAAACTGCCGATGAGCGCGGCACCTATATCTTCTTTGAACCCGACGACACGCTGTTCAAAAACTACCGCTTCCATGATGATTTCGTGGAGACGATGCTGCGCAACTATACCTATCTTAATACGGGTCTGGCCATCATGTACAACGGGCGGCGCATCCTTTCGCGCAACGGTCTGAAAGACCTGCTCACCGATGCCATGACCACCGACCCTATGTATCCCATCATCCACATGAAGGGCGAGGACATCGAGATAGCCTTCACCCATTCCAACCAGTATGGCGAGGAGTACTATTCGTTCGTAAACGGACAGCACACCACGCAAGGCGGCACCCATCAGAGCGCGTTCAAGGAGCACATTGCCAAGACCATCAAGGAGTTCTACAACAAGAACTTCGAATACGGCGATATCCGAAACGGCATCGTGGCGGCCATTGCCGTCAACGTGGAGGAACCGATGTTTGAGAGCCAGACCAAGATCAAGCTGGGCTCGCTGACGATGAGCCCCGACGGAGTGTCGGTGAATAAGTATGTGGGCGATTTCATCAAGCAGGAGGTGGACAACTTCCTTCATAAGAATCCCGACGTCGCCGAGACGATGTTGGAGAAGATTACCTCATCGGAACGGGAGCGGAAAGCCATGGCTGGCGTGACCAAACTAGCCCGAGAGCGTGCCAAGAAGGCAAATCTCCATAACCGCAAGCTGCGCGACTGCCGCATCCATTTCAGCGATGTCAAGAACGAGCGCAAGGAGGAATCCAGCATCTTCATCACCGAGGGCGATTCTGCCAGCGGAAGTATCACTAAGAGCCGCGACGTGAACACGCAGGCGGTATTCTCACTCCGCGGAAAACCCCTCAACACCTTTGGCCTTACCAAGAAGGTGGTCTATGAGAACGAGGAATTCAATCTCCTGCAGGCAGCCCTCGATATTGAGGACGGTCTCGACACACTCCGATATAATAAGGTCATCGTGGCCACGGATGCCGACGTGGATGGCATGCACATCCGCCTGCTGATTATCACCTTCTTCCTGCAGTTCTTCCCCGACCTGATTAAGAAAGGTCATGTATATGTGCTGCAGACGCCACTCTTCCGCGTGCGCAACCGCCGCACGAAAATCAAGAACAAGAAAGTGATTGCCGCCGAGGATGCCAAGATTGCCGAACAGGGCGGTAAGAAGAGTGACTTCATCACCCGCTACTGCTACAGCGAAGAAGAACGCCTGACAGCCATCAGCGAGCTGGGTCCCGACCCTGAAATCACTCGTTTCAAAGGTCTCGGAGAGATTTCACCCGACGAATTTGCCGGTTTCATCGGTCCTGATATCCGCTTGGAGCAGGTTACGCTCCACAAAACCGACCAGGTGCAGAAGCTCCTCGAATACTACATGGGCAAGAATACCATGGAGCGTCAGAACTTTATCATCGATAACCTCGTCATTGAGGAAGATCGTCCGGAAGAAGAGGATTAAAGACCCACCCCAGCCCTCCCTATAGGGAGGGGGCGAAATGTTTTGAGCCGATTTTATATGGAATATAAGACTGCGAGTCCTGACAGGTATTTACTTCTGCGTGCTTTTGCACGAGAAAACAGAAGGAATATGACACTTGCGGAGAGCGTACTGTGGGAAGAAATTAGGTTCGGATATTTGGGTCATAAATTTCTCCGTCAACATATTATCGGTGATTACATTGTGGATTTCTTATGCCGTGACGACGGACTGATTATCGAAGTTGATGGCGCCTATCATTCAGAACGCTCCCAACAGGAGAGCGATGAAGAACGGGCTGCTTGGTTGGAGTCGCAGGGCTACAGCGTCATCAGGTTTTCCAACGAAGAAATTCTTCATGACATAGAAAGTGTATTAAAAGAAATAGAAAAATTTTTTGAATAAAATGAAATTAAACCGTCGTATAAAAAGTATTTGCTCCCTCCCTATAGGGAGGGCTGGGGTGGGTCTTCTTTTGCTCCTTGTCCCACTTACTTCTTTTGCACAATTCCGCATTAATTTAGGTGGCGGTTCACCGCTCCGCAAGCTCCAGATTGCCGAGATGGCCATCAATAACCTCTACGTGGATACCGTCAACGAGGAGAAACTCGTGGAAGATGCCATCCGCGGAATGCTCAAAGAGCTCGACCCGCATTCCACCTATGCCAACGCCAAAGAGGTGAAAGCCATGAACGAACCCCTGCAGGGCAACTTCGACGGCATTGGCGTGCAGTTTAATATGGTGGAAGACACGCTGCTGGTCATCCAGCCCACCACCAACGGCCCTTCCGAGAAAGTGGGCATCTTGGCCGGCGACCGCATCGTGACGGTCAATGACAGCAGCATCGCCGGCGTGAAAATGCCGAAGGAGGAGATCATGAAACGCCTCCGCGGGCCTCGTGGCACGAAGGTGAAGCTCGGCATCGTCCGCCGTGGCGTGAAGGAGATGCTCTATTTCACCGTGAAGCGCGACAAGATTCCCGTGAAGAGTATCGATGCCGTCTATATGATTCGCCCACAGGTGGGCTATATCCGTATCGGTAACTTCGGGGCCACCACGTATACGGAATTCATGGAAGGCGTAGAGCGGCTTCAGCAGCAGGGCATGCGCGACCTGATTCTCGATCTGGAGGATAATGGCGGAGGCTATCTGCAGTCGGCTGTTCAGATAGCCAATGAATTCCTGCAGAAAAACGACCTGATCGTCTATACCGAAGGTCTGCGCACCCGCCGTCAGGAGTACAAGGCCGATGGCAAAGGCCGTTTGCTCTCAGGCAAGGTGATCGTACTCGTCAACGAACTGACGGCTTCTGCCGCAGAGATTGTCTCAGGAGCCATTCAGGATCAAGACCGCGGCACGATCGTGGGCCGCCGTTCTTTCGGTAAAGGCCTTGTGCAGCGCCCCGTGGATCTGCCCGACGGATCCATGATACGGCTGACCATCGCCCACTATTACACGCCCGCCGGACGCTGCATCCAGAAACCTTATAAGAAAGGTGACCTCAAAGAATACGAAATGGACTTCGAAAACCGCTTGAAGCACGGCGAACTGACCAACCGCGACAGCATCCATTTTGCTGATTCCCTGAAATGTCTCACGCTCCGTAAGCAGCGCACCGTCTATGGCGGAGGTGGCATTATGCCCGACGAATTCGTGCCCCTCGACACCTTGCAATACACCAGGTTCCACCGCCAGCTGGCAGCCAAGAGCATCATCATCAATGCCAATCTGAAATATATCGACAACAATCGCAAGCAGCTCAAGAAGCAATATCCCACCTTCGAGAGTTTCCGCGACGGTTTCCAGCTGCCCCAGAGCGTCATCGACGGCATTATGGCCGAAGCCACCAAGCAGAAGATAAAGCCCAAGGACAATGCCGAACTGCAGCGCACGCTGCCCTATCTGCGTCTGCAGATGAAAGCCTTAATAGCCCGCGACCTCTGGGATATGGACGAGTATTTCCAGCTGATGAACACGAAGAACCATATCGTTCAACGTGCGCTTCAGTTGATATAAATAAAATCACCACAGAGACTTTTCTCTGTGGTGAAAGTATATTAGGATTAGGGTTTCGTGAGAAGACTCCCCGTTTACTCGTAGTACTGGATGGTGCGCTTCTGCTCTATTTCGCGGCCCATCATTTCGGTCTTGCGGCTAATCCAGTTGCCATGGTCGTCAAACTTGTAGTCGGTGTAGGGAGTGTTGATTTCCTGTCCCATCATGTCCATCGACATGGATGCGGGAACGCCTTTCTCGTTGTATTTGAAAACCTGTGTCATGCTACCCTGGCCGAAATCCATCTCCTGGCTCTTCACCCGGCCGTTCTCCCACTTGTAGGTGGTCGTAATCTTCATGTTGCCCTGCGGGGTCTCAAATTCTCTTTCTACTTTCTGCAGGTAGCCGTCGGCATCATAAACCTGGCCCGAGAGGCCTTCGGCCTGCATCTTGCCTTCCTGGGTGAAATTGACAACCTGCTCGCCGCGGCCCATCATTCCGGCCTGGGTGATGGATTTCACGGGACCTGTTGCTTCGTTCAGTTCAACGTCGTGGAACTTGGTCTGTGCCTGCATGGCAAACGGAATGGCCAACATGGCCATAAGCATGAATACTTTTTTCATTTTTGTCTGGTTTTAAAAGTTAATAATAAGTCTTCAGATGCTTATTAGACGTAACCAAACTGAAAAGGCTTAATCGGGGACGGAAAAAAGTTCAGAATTCGTAGCCGATGTTCAAGCCGAAGGTAACTCCGTTTTTATGGTTGCTCCAGCTGAGGTAGGCTCCGATGGGTCCGATGAGGCTGTTGTAGTAGTAGGCCCCCTGTACGCCCCAGATGGGTTTGTTCTTCAGCAGGTTGGCTATGCTGTTGTCGTGCTCGGCCACGTGCCCTTTGAGCAGTAGGTATCCTATGCTGCCCAGCCGTTGCTGGAATCGGATGCCGACGCCTGCGAGCTTTGACTGCATGAATTCGATGCGTGAGAATCCTGCGAATGGTATCTGATGCTCCGAATAGATGCCGTAGCGGTTGCCGCCCAGCATGTTGTATTCCCACACGGGGACGTCGCTGCCGAAGATCATGCGGCCGAAGATGACGGGCTGCATGTGGAGCGAATGGGTCAGGGGGAAAGTCATACGCCAGAGACCTGAGAGGGTGGAGAATCCGATGTGGTTGTTCCATTTCAGCAGGTTGTCGGAGAAATACCTGTATTCCAGTTCGAAGCGCGTTCCGCTGGTGGTGAAGTACCAGTTGTCTTCGGTGTTATAGTGCAGGCGTGCGTTATAGTTGAAGTAGTGGGTGTTTTCGCGTTCGAAGAAATAGAAGTAACTGTTGTCATTGATCATCAGGTTGGAGAGGTGGTAGTATTTCCAGGCGGCTCCGATGTCGAACTGCAGGTTGCGGATGTCGAACTGGAAGAGTTTCAGCGTGACTGCATGGCTGTTGTAGGTCACGTCGTCGCTCTGGTGACCTTCTTTGTACATATAGATGTCGTTGTGCTGGAATTCGTAGGCCAGCGACATACGCTTGAACTTCCAGGGCTCCATATAGGCTTCCAGTTTCACTTTCGTGCGGAGTCCCAGGCGGAGTGTCAGGTTGATGCCTGGGTGGAACTTCATTCTCGACTGATAGTCGGCATAGGCTTGCAGGGCAGCCTGTTCTTCGAGGTCGAAACGTGCTGCGAGTCCCATGTTGATGGCTGGTTCGGGTTCTGCCCATTCCAGTCCTTTCTGCTTTTCTTCCTGTAGGAGACGTTTGTCGTAGGTGAGGTATTGCGGATGGTAGTCTTGGGTCACGCCGATGCGCTGCTTCAGCGCCATCAGGTCATCCCAGCGGCTCATTCCAGTCTGTTCTCCGCGCACGATGAGCGAGTCGATGGCCTTGTTGGTGAAGCTCTGCGTGTCGTAGCCGTGGGTGTTGACGTTGATATGCAGGTCTGCCATCTGGAGGCATTCCTTCATGCGCTTGTTGCTGGCCACAAAGACCGACTGCAGCACGATGTCGCGGAAGGAGTTGAAGTCGTTGTTGATCTTGGCTTCGTCCTGCAGGGTGACGGCGATGATGATGTCGGCTCCCATGGCTTTGGCCACATCTACGGGCAGATTGTTCGACACACCGCCATCTACGAGCACCATGCTGTCCTTTCTTACGGGCGAGAAGACTCCAGGAATGGCCATGCTGGCGCGGATGGCTTTGGCCAGATGGCCGCTGCGGAGCACGGTTTCCTCGTTTTTCATCAGGTTGAAAGCCACGCAGGCAAAGGGCCGTGGCAGCCTGTTGAAGTCGATGGAGTCATGATAGCCCGAGGTGAAGTGGTTGAGCATGCGGTCCACGTTGATGCCCTTGATGAATCCTCCGGCATACTTGTTGGCTGATTTGTCGAGCCATACCTTGTGGTCCAGGATATAGATGCTCTGGTTCTCGCGCTCATCGAGCGAGGTGCGCTTATGGGCCACGCGGTCGCGGAGCACGTACCCCCAGTTGACGTCGCGGAAGATGCTGTCCATCAAGGCTGCATCGTATCCCATACTATAGAGTCCGCCCACGATGCTTCCTATTGAAGTGCCGGTGACGATGTCGATGGGTATTCCTGCCTTTTCCAGAACTTTGATCACGCCCACGTGGGCAGCGCCCTTGGCGCCACCGCCGGCAAGCACCAGTCCAACCTTCTTTCGGTGGGGTTCATCGTTGTGGGCCTTCACCGCGGTCGTGCAGGCTATGAGAAGGCTACAAGTCAGGATAATAAGTTTCTTCATTTCTTGTTGAGTTATTCTTTTGTTTGCAAAAATAGCGATAAATCGGCAAGCCTCCAAATTATCCAAATATTTTTATGCGGTTCAGACAAGTTTTAGTACCTTTGCAGCCATGAAACACTTAGGCTTTCATCTGCTGGCCATCTTTACGATTGCCATTTGGGGCGTGACGTTTGTCAACACCAAGGTCTTGCTTCAACATGGGCTGCAGCCCATGGAGATATTCCTGCTGCGGTTCATCGTAGCCTATCTCTGCATCTGGATCATTTCGCCGCGCCGCCTGTGGAGTGAGTCGTGGCGAGACGAAGGCCTGTTCTTCATCCTCGGGCTGGTGGGCGGCACGATCTATTTCGTGGCCGAAAACACGGCTCTCGGACTGAGTTACGTGAACAACGTGTCATTCATCGTCTGTACGGCTCCGCTGATTACCACCTTCCTGGCCATTCTTTTCGTCCGTAGCATCAAGGCCACCGTTCCGCTGATTCTGGGCTCCCTGATAGCCCTGCTGGGCGTGGCGCTGGTCATCTACAACGGCCATTTCGTGCTGAAGCTGAATCCGCTGGGCGATTTCCTGGCTCTGACGGCTGCCTTCAGCTGGGCCATCTATAGCCTGGTCATCAAGAAAGTGTCGCTCCGCTATAGTGCCACGTTCATCACCCGCAAGGTGTTTTTCTACGGCATCATTACCGTCGTGCCCATGTTCCTGCTGGTGCCATGGCAGTTTCCTGCCGCGGGATTCCTTAAGCCAGCCGTCTGGGGTAATCTGCTTTTCCTCTCGGTGGTGGCCTCGTTCCTGTGTTTCCTGTGGTGGAGTGTGGCCGTGAAGAAGATTGGCGCGCTCAGCACCAGCAACTACGTCTATCTGAATCCCGTTACCACGGTTTTGGCCTCGGCGCTATTCCTCAATGAGCCTATGACGATCATGGCCTGCGTCGGTAGTGCCCTCATTCTTCTGGGCGTTTACATAGCCAACCGTAAGTCCGTGGAAAGTTGAGCTACCCACGAGCCGAGGGGTTATTTTTATTCATTAATTATTCTTTTTCGGCATCATGGTGGAACATAATCAGAAAATAATGCTTATCTTTGCAACCGGCAATAACTAATAAGGTTTAATATACATAATTATATGATCTCTTTTGAAAGTGACTACAACAACGGGGCGCATCCGCAGGTGATAGAGCGACTCGTGGAAACCAATGCCGAGCCTACGGCAACCTATGGATTTGATGTATATAGCGAACAAGCCAAGCAGAAGATACGCATGGCCTGCGGCACACCCGATGCCGAAATCTTCTTCCTGATGGGCGGCACGCAGACCAATGCCACCGTCATCGATGGCATGATGCGTTCCTACGAGGCCGTGGTCACCATCGATTCCGGCCATATCAACGTGCACGAAGCCACGGCCATCGAGGCTTCCGGTCATAAAGTGATAGCGCTGCCGGGCTACGATGGCAAACTGGCCGTGGCCGAACTGGACAACTTCATGCGCGCCTTCATGAACGACGGAAGCCGCGAGCATTGCGCCCAGCCGGGCATGGTCTATATCTCCTTCCCATCCGAATACGGCACGATCTATTCGCGCGACGAGATAGCCCGCCTCTATGCCGCCTGTCAGCAGTACGGGCTTCAGCTCTATATCGATGGTGCCCGTTTGGGTTATGCCCTGGCTTCTCCGGCCAACGACGTCACGCTGCCTTGGCTCGCCGCCCACTGCGATGCCTTCTACGTTGGCGGCACGAAGGTGGGAGCCCTCTGCGGAGAGGCCGTTATTTTCCCGCGCGGCAATGCCCCGAAGAATTTCTTCTCCATTATCAAGCGTCATGGAGCGCTACTGGCCAAAGGTCGGCTGGTGGGTGTGCAGTTTGATGCGCTCTTCACCAACAACCTCTATTTTGACATTTCCGCCCATGCCATCCGCATGGCCATGCAGCTGAAGCAGCTTTTTATCGACCACGGCTATCCCTTCTTCCTGGATTCTCCCACCAATCAGCAGTTTGTGGTGATTCCCAACGGCAAGGTGCGCGAGCTGGAGCAGCAAGTGGAGTTCACCCATTGGGGTGCCACCGACAGCCACCACACCGTGTGCCGCTTTGTCACTTCCTGGTCAACCACTGAGGAAGACCTGCAGGCCCTGGCGCGCATCTTGGGCTGAAGCGTATCCTTTTAATACAAAAATAGAACAAAAACAAAAACAAAGAAAACCGCTTGATGATGTCACGAACTTCATCCTGAAGTTCTATTTCGTGTGGTGCCGTCCATTGGCTTGCAAACGAGTTTGCAGCCCCTGAACGGCACCTCACGAAAGTCCTTCAGACTATGTGCCATCATCAAGCGAAAACCTTAAAAACCTTTGCGGTAATTTAACCTTAACTTTAACCTTAACCCTAACCTTAACTATCGGAAGTTTTTATTTAGTTGGCTACGGCGAGAACCAACAGTCACTGGCAAAGGGTGCTCTTAAACGCCGAAGAAATGGTTTTTAAGGTTTTTGCTTTACAGAAAAGCTGTTTTCAGCTGGTTTTCTTCTTTACCCCCCTATGTCTCCGCGCTGAAAATCGCACTAAAACTATTATTTTTCGCCCCATTTGCGACACATTTTGAAGGCATTCGTCCGTTTTGTCGTGAATACGGGCGCCTGTCGCAACAACTGAACAAGAAATGAGGCACCTTTTGATTGCCACCTGAGAAATACGCACTACTTTTGCACCGTCAAAACGACAACGTTTATCGAAAACGGAAACAATAACAATAACAATTAATAAAAAAAGTAACAATGAAAAAGATTATGACAATGGTTGTAGCCGCCATGCTGGCTACGGTAAGTGTAAACGCTCAGCAGGAAGTAGGTTCATTCACCATTCAGCCCCACATCGGCGGATCAGCCGGTATGATGACCAACGCCGACATTGCCCCCAAGGCAGCATCCGGAGCCAAGCCCGACAATACACCAAACGGTGGAAGCATGGCAGGTGTTGAATTCGAATACCAACTGGCCAAGAGTTTCAGTCTGGCAGCAGGCGTCAACTACATGCAAGCCGGAACAGCCTGGAAGGATATCAACCATGACGGTGTCAAGTTTAAGGACATGAAGGTAGAGACGAGCTATGTGACAGTTCCCGTGGTGGCCAACGTCTATCTCTGCAAAGGTCTCGCGCTGAAGAGCGGTGTTCAGTTCTCCTTCCTGATGGATGCCAAGTCCAAGTTTACGGCAGAGACTTCCAAGGGCGACGTTACCGCAAAGGTAGAGACCGACACCAGCTGCAAGGACCAGTTCAATAAGTTCGACGTGTCCATCCCCGTAGGTATCTCCTACGAGTTCAAGGTGCCCATCGTCATCGACCTTCGCTACAACATCGGTCTGCTGAAAGTCAACAAGGTTGACAACCTCTTCGGAAACAATGGCGACAGCCGGAGCCATACATGCACGCTGACCGTAGGCTACAAGTTCAAACTTTAAGGATAATATATGCGAAACACGAAAACGCAAGCCCCCCGCGAGGTCTTGCGTTTTTTTATTCTGACGATTTGCGGATTCGCTGTTTGCGTTTGTAGCATTGCTTGAAGTCACAAAGTCCGCAGGTGTAATCGAGATGTCGCACCTGGGGTCCCAGGCCGATGATGCCGCTGACGCTCTTGATGGGCATCATCAGGCTACTCTCGGTGAGACTGACGCCGCATGTCTCGCCGTTGAACAGCGGAAACAGCAGCTGTTGCTGGCTGACGTGCCAGCCGCAATAGCCGGGCGAGAAGCGGTTGGTGTGGTGCCATCCCAGTTTATGGATGCTCTCTTGGAGCGACTGTTCCATGCAGTCAGCAGTCTTCTCGGCAATCACGCTGCCTAGGGCGTCGGCAATAAACACGCGCACCATGTCGCCCTGCTGTTTCAACCGCTCCTGGTATTCCTCAAATTCCGTTCCTGCCGTAGAGATGAACAGGGCGTAGGCTTCGGCGCCGCGAAGCTGCCGCTCAATGATCTTGCCGATGGCGAAAGGGGGCAATTGGCGCAGCACAAAGAAGCAGAACCGAGGCTTCAGGAAGGTTTTCACTTCGGCGAGAATGGCAAGGGTCTCGCTGACGGTAGCCTCGTCGGGCACAGCTTCTCCATAGCCCATCTGCTCATAGACGTCAGAGGGGCTGATACCTAAATCATCATATCGCAGTTCATGCTTTGTCATCACCCTTCATTTCTCATTTTCTCATTTTCTCCATTTCTCATTTTCCTCATTCCACTCCTGCAGCGCCTCGAAGAAAGCATCAATATTATGGAGTGGGGTATGGGGCGGCGTGTCGCATCCGCTGGAGAGCACGAAGTTGGGGAACTTGCGGGTTCGGTCGAGCAGCGATTTCACGGTCTGTTTCATCTGCGCAGGCATGGCGTCCTTGAAGATGCTCACGGGGTCGATGTTTCCCATTCCAATGGCCGTGGGCGGTACGTCTTCCATTACTTCGCACATGGCGCACTTGTTGCCGAAATGATACATGGCGGCACCCGTCTCGACCATGGCCTTGGTGCAATGGCCCGTGTTGCCGCAGTTGTGGAGCACCACCGAGAATTCGGGTGTCTGCACCTTCTCGACGATGTATTTCACGTAGAGCGATGAGAAGTCCACGCATTGCTCATTGCTCATCAGTCCGGCGGCTGGCTCTGCCATCACCACGCCGTTGGCACCCGTTTCGCGCAGGGCCAGACAGTATTTCAGGATAAACTCCGTGCATTTCGACAGCAGTTCGTGGGCGGCATCGGGCTCTTCGCAGATGAGCACCATGATGTCGCTCATGTCGTAGAGGCGACCGGCAAGCGAGAAAGGACCAATGCACCCGGCAAAGAGCGGTCGGTCGCTGATCTGCTCGGCTGCCAGGAGGTTGGCTTTCAGGTACTCGGGGATGCGGCCGCTGGCGAGCGACGGTACTCTGAGGCGCCCGATGTCCTTCGTGTCGCTGAGCAGACGCCCCCTGACGGCCGGTACGGCAATATCGGAGAACTCAATCTCAGCCCCGAAGCATTCGGCCTCGGTGGTCAGGTCCATGATGGTGCAGGCGGCTGCTGAAGGATAGCGCTCGCAGAGGCGCATCACGGCTTCGTAGTGGATTTGTCCGTCGGAGACGGCTTCGCGCACGGTTCGCTTTCCGAGTTCTATCCCCGGGTGTGTCATGATGGGCACGGCTGCCACCTCCTTTTGCCGGATAATCTGTTCTATCCAGCGCTCCATGTTCATTTTCATGCGTTGAATTTTTATTTTTAGACGTTAAATCATCAAAAATGTACTGCAAAGCGGAGTGAATTAATTATCTTTGCAAATTGAAGGGGGAAAGACCCTCTAAATCCCCCTTAGAAGGGGGACTTCCAATGAACGAAAAACCTATTAAAGCAATATACGGATGAAGAAACTATTCTCTATCGTGTTTTCCTTGGCGGCAGCCTTTACCACGGCCACCGCACAGTCGGGATATCCCATCAACCCTGTTCCCTTCACGGCCGTGAAAGTAACCGACGGCACTTTCTGGGGTCAACGCCTGCGGGCTGCCCGCGAAGTGACCGTGCCCTTGGCCTTCTCGAAATGTGAAAGCGAAGGGCGCTACAGAAATTTCGTGCAATGTCAAAACCCATCGCCCGACTATCCTCCTTCGGGATTTTCGTTTGATGACACCGACGTGTATAAGACCATCGAGGGTGCCAGCTATATGCTGATGACGATGCAGGACAAGAGGGAGCGGCAGCGACTCGTGGAGTATATGGACTCGGTGCTTACCTTCGTGGGCAAGGCTCAGGAGCCTGACGGCTATCTCTACACGCCGCGCACGATGAATCCCTGGCATCCCCACTCGTGGGCAGGCGACAAACGATGGATGAGTGAGGAAGTGCTCTCGCACGAACTCTATAACCTCGGCCACATGGTGGATGCTGCCTGTGCGCATTATCAGGCTACGGGGAGCCGCAAGTTTCTCGATATTGCCGTGCGCTATGCCGACTGCGTCTGCCGCGAAGTAGGGCGGAAGGAAGGACAGGCTTGCGTAGTGCCTGGCCATCAGATTGCCGAGATGGCGCTGGCCCGGCTCTATGTGCTCATCCATTCCACGCCGGCACTGAAGGACCTGATGCCTAAAGCGCAGCAGTATCTCGACGAGGCCAAGTTCTTCCTCGATGAGCGCGGCAAGACCACCATCAAGAATGTATATTCGCAGAGCGACAAGCCCGTGGTGGAACAGAAGGAAGCCTGGGGACATGCCGTGCGTGCGGGCTATATGTATGCCGGTATGGCCGACGTGGCTGCGCTGACGGGCGACTCGGCTTACCTGCGGGCCATCGATGCCATCTGGAAGAATATCGTGGAACGGAAATACTATCTCACGGGCGGCGTGGGTGCCCGCCATGCCGGAGAGGCCTTCGGTGCCGACTACGAACTGCCCAACCTGACGGCCTACAACGAGACGTGTGCAGCCATCGCGCAGGTGTATCTCAACTACCGCATGTTCCTGCTCCACGGCGATGCGAAGTATTTTGACTGCCTGGAGCGTACGCTTTACAACGGAGTGATCAGCGGTATGTCGATGGACGGCGGACGGTTCTTCTATCCCAATCCCTTGGAAAGCGACGGCCACTATGCCTTCAATGCCGACGGCAACACCACGCGCCAGCCTTGGTTCGGCTGTGCTTGCTGTCCGAGCAATATCTGCCGTTTCATCCCTTCGGTGCCCGGCTATGTGTATGCGGTGAAGGACGACCGTCTCTACGTGAACCTTTACTTAGGCAATACGGCTACCATCGAAGTGAACGGCAAGCCTGTTACACTGGAGGAAACCACCCGCTATCCTTGGGACGGTGATATCCAGATGAAGGTATTGAAGTCGAAGGCATCGAGTTTCAAGCTGATGCTCCGCATCCCGGGATGGGTGCGCGGCGAGGTGGCTCCCGGCAATCTCTATCAGTATGCCGACGGGCGCCATCTGGGTTATACGGTTGAAGTGAACGGAAAGCCCGTGACCGCCAACCTCCAAAACGGCTACCTCGTTGTTGACCGCAAATGGAAGAAGGGCGATGTGGTGCGCCTACATTTCGATATGGAGCCCCGACTGGTGAAAGCCAGCCAGCGCGTGGCCGACGACCGCGGCATGCTGGCCATAGAGCGCGGCCCGCTGGTGTATTGTGCTGAGGATAAGGATAATCCGGGCCATAATCTGCGTCATCTGCTGATTCGGAATTCCTGGACCGACTTTCAGGTTTCCGATTTCACCATTCAGAATACGGAATGTCAGGTTAAGGATTCTCCTGCCCGCCAGTTTGAGGTGAAAGCCTTGTCGCTGCAAGCCCAGGAAGCTTTCATTCAGAATGATGGTACGGTAGGTTCAAAACCTGTCGGACTACGCCTGATCCCCTATTATGCCTGGAACCATCGCGGCACTTCCCGCATGGCTGTCTGGATGGCCTACGAGCTGGGCGGACTGAGCGACTATCAGATCATAGAAAACAAGAAACAATCACACGGAGAACAGTAAGAACAAGATGGAAGGATATATCACAAAAGACTACGGTCAGCCCGTGAAACGCTACGTACAGACCATGGAGCTGAAAGATAACCCCGAACTGATCAGGAAGTATAAGGAAGCCCATAGCGAAGAGAAAGCCTGGCGCGAGATTCTCGACGGTATCCGTCAGGTGGGAATCTTAGAGATGGAGATCTATATTGCCGGGCCGCGGCTGGTGATGATCTGCGACACGCCACTCGACTTTCAATGGGATGAGGCCATGGCCCGGCTGGCCACATTGCCCCGCCAGCAGGAGTGGGAAGAATACGTGGCAGCCTTCCAGCAATGCGACGCAAAAGCCACGAGCGACCAGAAATGGCAGATGATGGAGCGGTTTTTCCGCCTTTGGTGAAGATTCTTCACTCTTCACTCTTCACTCTTCACTTTTTTTCTTATCTTTAAATAAGATACTTACGTTCGACAAAACAAATAAAATAAAGTTTTATTTGCATTTGTGCTCACTAAATCGTATCTTTGCACCCAAATGCAAGAAGATTTCGACATCAGACAAGAACAGTTCTCTTCAGCCGAGAAAGACTTTGAGAATGCCCTGCGACCGCTCCGTTTCGCTGATTTCAGCGGGCAAAAGAAGGTGGTGGAGAATCTTGAGGTGTTTGTGGAAGCTGCCAAATATCGAGGTGAACCGCTCGACCATACACTGCTGCATGGTCCCCCGGGACTGGGAAAGACCACGCTCTCGAACATCATCGCCAACGAACTGGGCGTAGGATTCAAGATTACCTCAGGGCCTGTACTCGACAAGCCCGGCGATCTTGCTGGTATCCTGACTTCGCTGGAACCTAACGATGTGCTGTTTATCGATGAGATTCACCGTCTGTCGCCCGTTGTGGAGGAATATCTCTATTCGGCGATGGAGGACTATCGTATAGATATCATGATTGACAAGGGTCCTTCGGCCCGCAGCATTCAGATTGACCTGAACCCGTTTACCCTTGTGGGTGCCACCACGCGCAGCGGTATGCTGACGGCTCCGCTCCGTGCCCGCTTCGGCATCAACATGCATCTCGAATACTACGAGCCCGACGTGCTGAAGAAGATTATCCGCCGCTCGGCCTCCATCCTGCAAGTGCCCATCGACGATGATGCTGCCGTGGAGATTGCCCGCCGTTCGAGAGGCACGCCCCGTATTGCCAATGCCCTGTTGCGGCGCGTCAGGGATTTTGCCCAGGTGAAGGGCAACGGACGAATCGACCTGAAGATTGCACACGTAGCTCTCGAAGCCTTGAATATCGACCAGTTTGGACTCGATGAGATAGACAACAAGATTCTGCTCACGATCATCGACAAGTTCAAGGGCGGTCCTGTGGGCCTTACCACCATCGGAACGGCTATCGGCGAGGATGCCGGCACGATAGAGGATGTCTATGAACCGTTCCTGATCATGGAAGGTTTCATCAAGCGCACGCCTCGCGGCCGCATGGCTACCGAACTGGCCTACAAGCATTTCGGCCGTAACCCCTATAAAGGCAATATTATGGAGCCTACACTGTTTGAATGAAGAAAATCTCGTCATAACGATATAACGTCATAACGACATAACGAGAAAACATTAACCCCAAAACCTAAAGAATTATGAAGAAAATCGTATTTCTGTTCGCTATGATGCTGATGAGCATCAGCGGATTTGCTCAGGCAGACAAGATTATCAATAGTTATAAGGACAATGCCGGCATTCAGCTTATTGAGCTGAACAAGGCAATGCTCGAGATGGTGGCCAGCGCTGCCAAGACTGCTGAGGAAAAGGAAGCCTTGAAGAGCGTGGACAGCATGACCATGGGCATGATCGGCTCAGACGAACTGGCCAAGGAAATCTTGGAAAAGCTCAAAGTGCTGGAGAGCCAGGGCTATGGCAAGATGGATGTCAAGGAAGAGAAAGTGAATGCCACTGTTTACCTCAAGCAGGCCGACGGCATTATTTCTGAGATTCTGATGGTGGCCAATGCTGAAGGGCATAATGTACTGACGCTGATGAAGGGTAAGTTCAATGCCGAGCAGATGCAGTCGCTCATCAAAAAGTAACAGCCATGCGCATAGCGGCATTTACCGGCAGTTTTGATCCCTACACAATAGGACACGACGACATTGTGCGCCGTGCCCTTCCCCTGTTTGACTGCATCGTCATCGGTGTGGGCTACAACGAGCACAAGCAGTATATGCTGCCCGTCGAGGAGCGTTGTAGCCAGATACGGTCCTATTACAAGGACGAGCCCAAGGTGCAGGTGGAGGCTTACCGTGATCTCACGGTGGATTTCTGCCAGCGTATCGATGCCCAGTTCATCATCAAGGGCGTGCGTACGCTAAAGGATTTCGAGTACGAACAGGAAATGGCCGACATTAACCGCCAACTCAGCGGTGTGGAGACCATCCTCTTTCTGGCTGCTCCCGAACTTTCTCACATCAGCAGCAGCATGGTGCGTGAACTGGCTCATTTCGGTAAGGATATCACAGAGTTTTTGCCAAACGATAAAGGATGATAACATACAACTGCGAAGACATCAAAATGCCCAAGATCAAGAAACGTGAGACCACTGCATGGATAAGGCGTGTGGCTGCTTCGTATGGTCGGAAGGTGGGCGAAATAGGCTATCTTTTCTGCAACGATGAAAAGATTCTTGAAGTGAATCGCGAGTATCTCGGACATGATTATTTCACCGATATCATCACCTTCGACTATGATGAAGGCGATGAGATTAATGGTGACATCGTCATTTCGCTCGATACGGTTCGCACCAATGCAGAAACCTATCACAAGGACTACGACGAAGAGCTGCACCGCGTCATCATACACGGTGTGCTCCACCTCTGCGGCATCAACGACAAAGGACCCGGTGAACGGGAAATCATGGAAGCCGCAGAAAACCGTGCTTTAGCCATGCGCTAAAGCACGGTTTTTTTATTTTGTCACGGTGAAATAGTTGGAACGCAACGGTTGGGTATAGGGAGCATCGGTCAGCGTGACCGTGTCATGCAACTTGATATCAGCCGATGAGGCTCCAATCTTGATGACATATTTGCCTGGCGAAACAGTCCATTGGCCGAAACCGTTGGCTGCCTTGTTGGCCGTGTCGTAATGTCCCAGCTGCTGGGGTGAAAGGAGCATGGTCACGGTTCGAATCTCACCGGGACGCAGATGCACGCGAGTGAATCCCTGCAGTTGTATGGGTCGCAACGATTGCTCTGGGTTGGTAGGCGATACGTAGAGCTGCACAATCTCGTCGGCTGCCATCTTGCCCGTGTTCTTGACGTCGAATATCACCTGTATCTGTTTCCCTGAAGTAGGCACCTCCTTGTCGATTTGCAGATTGCTGTATTCAAAGTTTGTATAGGAAAGACCGTAGCCGAAAGGCCATGCGATGCGCGGATCGGTTTTTTCGGAATAATTGTAGCAGATGGGTTCGCGGATTTCCTCAGCAGGATAGCTGACGCTCAGTTTTCCTGACGGCGACACCTTTCCATATAGTATATCGGCCAGGGCATTGCCGCCTTCCTCTCCCGGATACCATGCCTGGATGATGGCAGCACAACGGTCGGCGATGCTGCTGATGACCTGTGCGCGACCACCGAATACAATAAGGACGACGGGCTTGCCTGTATCGAGCAGTTGTTTCACGAAGGCTTCCTGTTGTCCCGGCAGCCGGAGGCTTGTGCGTTCGCGGTTTTCTCCGCAGAGGATGGCGTTTTCACCCACGGCAGCAATGATGACATCACTCTTACGGGCCATGTCGAGTGCCTCGCTGCGGTTGACGGTTTCACCGCTGTCAATCTTACGGTTCTGCAGGTAGATGAGGTATTTCACGCGGTCATCACCACTATTCTCCACGATAGTCTCCACGTTTTCCGTCCAATCGCAGCCTCGGCTGTAACTCAGCGTGAAGCCTTCGGGCTTGCGTTTCTCCAGTCCTTCGCGGAGTGTGACGATATGCGGATGTTCCCCATCCTCGGTCTTCACCTGCCAGAAGTAGCGCATGCTGGGATAGGTGTAGTCGCCTGTCATGGCCCACATCTGATTGGCATTGGGCCCCGTGAGGGCAATATGCTGCGGCTTGCTCAGCGGCAGCACACCGTCGTTCTTGAGCAATACGACCGATTGCGTAGCCAGTTGGTAGGCCGTCTGCCGCTCTTCGGGTGTGTCGAGCGTGATGTGTTCCGTAGAACAGAGATTGGGATTCTCGTCGAGCAGTCCTACGCTGGCTTTATAGGTAAGCACGCGCTTCACGGCTTTCTCGAAATCCTCCTGGCTGACCAGTCCCTGATCGATGGCTTCCTGCAGATGGGCATAAGATGTGCCCTTGGGGAAATCCACGTCGTTGCCTGCATTCATAGCCGCTGCAGCCCGCTTCATGTCGCTGTCGAGTCCGGGTATCTGCTCGATGGAGGTATAGTCGCTCACCATCATGCCATCGAAGCCGAGATAAGTGCGGAGAATGCCGTCGATAATCTCTTTGTTGCAGACGCAGTTGGTGCCATGCACGGCATGATAGCCTGTCATCACCACCTTGCTGCCGCCTTCGCGGATCATCGTCTCGTGGGGTAGGAGGATTTCCTCCATGAGTTCCTTCTCTTCGGCATCGCCACCGCCTCCATAACCCAGGAAGTGCTTGCTACACGTGCCTACGCCCTCGCGAAGACCGCCAAACTGAAGACCGCGAACGAAGGCCGTGCCGAGGGCAGCCGAGAGGTAGGCATCCTCGCCGTAGGATTCTTCCAGACGATTGAAGGACGGATTGCGCACCACATCGACCATCGGCGAGAGCGAAAGCAAGCCTCCGATGCGGCGCAGCTGGCGACCCGTCTGCAGGGTTTTCTTCTCGGCCAGTTCGGTATTGAACGAGCAGGCCTGTCCGATCTGCTGCGGATAGATGGTGGCATCGCGTGTGGTGACACCCGTCAGCACCTCTTCATGGAAGAGTGCCGGTATGCCGTTAGGCGTGTTGTGGATGAGCCATTGCTGAATGGCCAGCACTTTGTCGCGGATGCTGTCGGCACAGGTAGATTCTTGACTGGCAAACTGTGAGAAGTGGCCGATGCCGTTGGGTATCAGTTTCCGGCATCGGGCGGTGTCGAGTTTCCCGTTTTCATCGAAGAGATCCTGCATCATCATGCCCCGCAGTTGGGCGATGCGTTCCTCCTGACTCATCCGTTGGTAGAGATCATTCACTTTCTGGTCAATGCTGTCGGAAGTACAGCCGGCAACCGCCAGCACAAAGAGTAATGTGATAATAGTTTTTAAATTCCTCATAGGTAATAATGTAAATGGAATAAAACAAAGTGCACAAAGTTACGAAAAAAAGACGAAAAATGCGGATTTATTTGGGATTTTTGTGGTTTATGCCTAATTTTGCGCCCCGATGAGAGACAATAGCGAAGAATTGTTCCCGATTGTTGACGATTCGGGAAACGTATTAGGAAAGGCCACGCGTGGTGAATGTCATAATGGCTCACGGCTGTTACATCCTGTGGTTCATCTGCATGTGTTTAACAGTCGTGGTGAGGTCTATCTGCAGCGCCGCCCTGAGTGGAAGGATATCCAACCTGGTAAATGGGATACGGCCGTAGGAGGGCATCTGGATTATGGCGAAACGCCTGAAGAGGCACTTCGGCGTGAAGTCAGAGAAGAACTGGGCATCACCGATTTCACACCAAAGCATATCGGATATTATGTCTTCGACAGCAAGCGGGAGTGCGAACTGGTTTACGTGAACAGTACCGTTTACGACGGCGAGATACATCCTTCTCAAGAAGAACTCGACGGCGGACGCTTCTGGACTATGGACGAAATCCGCCATGCAATGGGCCGAGATTTATTGACTCCTAACTTCGAAAGCGAGTTCAAACGGTTCTTTCTTGAACCGACAGAGTGACCTGTATCATTACTCCATCTCTCGGATATGCTCATCGAAATCCTTCGCTCCGCCTTGTTCACCAAAGATTTTGCGGAGCAGGCGGACGCGACTGTTGGTGACGGTTTGTGGAGAAGCTCCGATGAGAACGGCGATTTCTGACGGGTGGAAGCGCATTTTGATAAGCATGCAGATGTGCGTATCACGTTCCGAAAGAACACCGTTCTGATGGATGAAGCGGCTGAATCCCGGCACGTATTGTTCGGTAATCTCACTCAGTTCAGTCCAGTCTTCCAATTGCGGCTCCTTACCTTTATCGGCCAACCGATGGAATCGGTTAATCTTTACATTTGATTACATCCTCCCTGTTTTTTATGCTGTTTTCTTATCTGAGCAGTTCACCGATGCCTTGGAATACGCCGTCGAGTACGTCAATGATGTCGTCGGTGATATCGCGCACGCTCTTGGTTACTTCATCCAAAAGCGTGGATTTGTCCGTATCTCCCACAATTTTAAGGGCCACTTGAGAGAAGAAGTAGGGAGCAGCGGGTGTATGCGCCCAGCCGTCCACGTACTCTGTCTGTACGTCGGCCCCGTGGCGTTTCAGGAAACGTTCCATCCGCTCGGTACATAAGACGGGTACCACCTCGTCGGCTCTGGAGTGGAACAGATAGATATGCGTGTCGGGATTCGGTTTCCAGGTATCTATGAGCGAGTTCTTTTGATAATAGGTCATCATCTTGCGGCCCAGCGAGGTGCTTTCATCCATAATGGCAGGGTTGACGATGGCCGTGAGGCGCACGCCGTCGCGGGGATCTCCCGGTACGATGTCTTCCGGCGACAGACTCTCGATTATCATCTGGTTGATATCCGTGGTGGAATACTCCTTTGAGAGAATCCACTCTTCGTAATGGTCGGCCAGTGCGCCGCGGAACATGTCGTGGGGTTTCAGTCCCAGGCCTTCGGTTTCGTTGATACCGCTCAGAATCAGGGGCAGCGCACAGGGATAGTAGGTCACTCCCGTCTGTTTCATGTCCTCATAGATACCCATGATGTCGTAAGGACCGCCGCCGGCATAGGTATGCAGAATCTTCAGGCGGTCGCTGTAGCGGGTATCCACCAGCCGTTGCACGGCCATAGCCGTATGTCCTCCCTGCGAATAGCCCACGTTGAGCAGCCTGTTCTCATATTCATAGCCCATCAGGAAAAGCAGTCGCTTGGCTACCAGGAGTCCGTCGATGGCACCCTGTGCCGTGATGTCGGGGTTCAGGTAAGCCTGCGGATGGTCTTCGGTGATGCCGAATCCATAGTTATCTACGGCCACAATGATATATTTGTGCGTGAAACCAATGGCCGCCTCGGCATCCAGGTCATAATCCCGTGAAGGGCATCCGTTCTTCTCGCTCGTAGTGGGGTGGTTGTAGAGGATGAGTCCGTTGCAATGGTTTTCCTTCGTCCAGATGGAGTGGCGCATGATGATGGCTCCCGAAAGGGTGGTGGGCGTACGTCCGTCGGGTCCCACGGAAGTGTAGGTATAGTTGAGTCTCACCAGCCGCATGTCCATCGCCGTTCGGTGGATGATGGTGGTATCGGTGATGGCTTCCTGGGCGTTCGCTGTATGCAGGAAGGCAAGAAAAAGCGCGAAAACTAAATTTCTCATTCTCTCATTTTCTCAATTTCTCATTCTCTCAATTTCTCATTTTCCAAGCCTCTTCAGCAGTTCCACTAACACTTTCCAGATATTTCCGATGGTGGAGATTTCCACGCGCTCGTTGGTGGAGTGGGGTTCCAGGATGCGAGGGCCGATGGGAATGATCTCAATGCCTGGGAATCGTTCTACAAAATAGCCCATCTCCATCACGAAGTGCATCTCTACCAGTCGCGGGCGGAAGCCGAGCACATCTTCGAAGGTCTGTTCCACCAGATGCATAAACTCGCTGTCGGTGCGTTCCTGCCAGGCGGGCGTTGACATTACAATCTCCGAACAACCTCCATTTTGGGCGATTTCATCGGCAATTTCTTTGCCGATACGTTCCATCTTCGTGTTGATGAACGAGCGGGTATGGGTGGTCACATGGAAATGATCTTCCCGGGTGCGGATCACGCCGATGTTGTTGGACGTCTCCACCGTGCCTTCCATCCGTTCACTCATCTTGATCACGCCGTAGGGTATCCTGCCGATTGCACGGATCAGGGCCATGACGGATGTGCGGCTGATGATGTTTTCAGGCTTTTCACATTCGCTGACACCCTCGGCGGGCAGTCCTTCGGCGGTGGTTTTTCCGATGATGACCGAAGCCCTTGCCGGGATGGAGGCATTGGCTTCGCCGGCGGTGATGTCGGCCACAACCATGGTGGGGTCTTCCTGGAACATCTTGTCGAGCAGGGCACAGACTTCCTTCACCGCACTTTTCCTGCCCTTGTTGATATCTACGCCCGAATGTCCGCCCGTGCTGCTCTGAATGCTCACCTTATAATAATGCAGGTTCTCAGGCGCTTGCTCCCACTTCAGCGGCAGCCGATGGTTCTGCAGATAGGCACCGGCGGCTCCTGTGGTGATGGTGTCATAGTCTTCCGAGTCGAGGTCAATCATTCTGCGGCCTTTGATAAAACCGGGCTTGATGTTGGCGGCACCCGTCATTCCGTCTTCCTCGTTGGTGGTGACAAAGAGCTCCAGCGGTCCATGCTCCAGACTGTCACTCTCCATCACGGCCAGAGCCATACAGAGCCCCATGCCGTTGTCGGCTCCCAGCGATGTGCCGCGGGCTTTCATCCATCCGTTTTCAATGTATGATTCTATCGGGTCGGTCAGCGGATTGAATGCCTTGCCTTCCTCTGCCACACAAACCATATCCATATGGGCATGCATCACGGTGATGGGTGCCTGCTCCCAGCCCGGTGTGGCCAGTTTGCGGATCACGATACAGTTATGGTCATCGCGCTGATAGTCTAAATGATGGTTTTCGGCAAACCCACAGAGCCAGTCGGCCACTCGTTCTTCGTGCCATGAAGGGCGTGGTACCCCGTTCAGTTCCTTGAACAGTTGGAAGATTCTTTCACTCATAGTTGTATCCTTTTTTACATGATGATTGCAAAGATATGAAAAATTCTTCACTCATCACGCTTCACTCTTCACTTTTTTTATTACTTTTGCAACCGCAAACCAATAATCATGAAAGTAAGGAAATGAAAAAACTGCTCTTTTTAATTCTTATTGTAGGTGTAGCCATCATCATGGCTCTCACTAAACCCGACAAGAAGGCCCATAAGGAGGCCATGATGAAAGCCATTGCTGAATATGTGGACGACGAGGCCGAAGACCGCGGACTTGGAAACAATGTGCTCACCAATCTTGGCAAGAGCGTGGTGCGTTCGGCTGCCAGCCTGGCCATCGACCTGAAACTCAAGCTAGATGACTACCTGGTGGTGAATACCACCCATATCCGTATGGACGGCAAGGATCAGATTCTTTCCCTTGGACTCTTCGGCAAAGTGATTACCTTCGATAAGGATATGCTCCGCGAGGCTTTGGAGAAAGGCGACAAGCTACAGCAGAAAGATCTTGACGACCCTGACGACAAGGAAGCGCTTCGCGAGGCCAAGAAAGCCGAGAAGGCTGCCCTGAAGGAAGCCAAGAAGCGCGAAAAAGCAGCCAAGAAAGAGGCCAAGCGCAAGGCCAAAGAAGCCGCAAAGGCAGCCAAGGCCGCTGAAAAGGAGGCTAAGCGCAAAGCCAAAGAAGCCGAAAAGGAAGCTAAGCGCAAGGCTAAAGAGGAGGCGGAAGAGTGAGTGCAACATGGATTCTGCAACCTGCAACCTGAAACCTGCAACATTTATAATAACTATCTAATCATGAAAAGAAATCTCATGCTGACGGCCCTGATTGCCGTCATGACCCTCCTGAGCACCAACGCCTGGGCTGAAGTGGATCCCAATTTCTACATTTATCTTTGTATCGGCCAGAGCAACATGGAAGGCCAGGGCACCATCGAAGACTGCGACCTCGCACCCAGTGAGCGTTTCCAGATGATGTCAACGCTCGACTGCGGCACCCGCAAGCTGGGACAATGGTATCGCGCCGTGCCCCCATTGGCCCGTTGCGACACCCGTCTCTGTCCGGCCGATTACTTCGGCCGCACTATGGTAGCCAATCTCGACGAAGCCAAGCGCGTGGGCGTGGTGGTGGTAGCCATCGGCGGCATCAAGATTGACCTCTATGATCCCGACGGATGGCAGGCATACGTCAACTCGATGACCGAGAGCTGGCAGATCAATTCTGTCAATGCCTACGGTGGCAATCCGCTGGCCCGCCTGATAGAATGCGCCAAGGAAGCACAGAAGAGCGGTGTCATCAAAGGCATCCTGCTGCATCAGGGTGAGAGCGACGCCTACAGCGACGCATGGATCCAGAAAGTGAAGAAGGTCTATGAGAACCTGCTCTCCGAACTCAACCTCAAGGCTGAGGATGTGCCCCTTATAGCAGGAGAAGTGGGCGGAGCCGACCAGAACGGCGGATGCGCCCATGCCAACCCTACCATCAACAAACTGCCCAAGACCATTCCCACAGCCCACGTTGTTTCATCCGTAGGCTGCACCTTGCAGAGCGACAACATACACTTCGACTCGCAGGGCTATCGCAAACTGGGTCGCCGCTACGCCAAGACCATGCTCGCCACGATGGGCATCGAAGCCGATATCGACGAGGACGAAGTGCCGCAGGTGGATTATTCAGAGCCTGTTATCATCACCGACCGTTTCAGCTATTGCTGGGCTGCAGACAAAGGTGAAACTGTAACCACCGATGGCACTAACCTTATTTATAATGGTGTGCAATGGGGCGGTGTAGCCTGCTGGCTGGGCGGTGCCGACTGGTCGGAATACGACAAGGTAGTATTCGAGTTTGCTGAGCCCACTCCAATCGCTACGCAGATTTTTATCCAAGGTCCAAGCAATAAGGAAATCGCCAAGGTATGGGTCAACGCTGGAGCCGATAAGGCCGAATGCCTCTTTGCCGGGCTCGATGTGAGCAACGTTGCCCAGATAGCCCTTCAGGCAGCAGCTGTCGGCACGATAAAGATCTCCCGCATCTACCTCCTGCGCAAAGCCCCCGCAGGCATTCATCAGCCAGAGACCTCTTCAAACGGTGAAGCCCACCAGTGGTATCAGCTCAACGGTCAGCCCGCTCCCCAAGGTTTCAAGGGTATCGCCGTATCAAAAGGCAAAAAGGTAATGCGCCCGTAACCAGAGTTTCCTCCTCAAATGAATCATGCTCACAGGGTGATAGAACCCCTGTGCGCATGAAAGAAAAGTTTTCCTATTTTTGCTATCACTGCTATCACTGAAATCTGTAACCAGCTGAATATCTGTGAGTTGTAACGAAATATTTAGTGATAGCACTGGTGATAGCAGTGATAGCAAAAACGGCCTGACTCGTCCTGAATAAGGTTGATGGTTAAACTAATATAATCCTGGTATAGGTTGTCAAATTATTTCTCAT